>Ga0208198_1000249_pt1 | contig 65078 bp, 76 predicted proteins | sample AD_JPNTR2_MetaG_FD_184446 | JGI IMG/M metagenome (GOLD analysis project Ga0208198, IMG submission 184446) | Active sludge microbial communities of municipal wastewater-treating anaerobic digesters from Japan - AD_JPNTR2_MetaG (SPAdes) (version 2) | ecosystem: Engineered > Bioreactor > Anaerobic...
TTTTCTTACACAAATATGGCGTGTTTATAAACATCTTATAAGATAAATTTCCCAATAATATCAACAACTTCAGCTCATATTTTTCTAATGACCGCCATTAGAAATTCTGGCTAATGACAATTTTGGGATTATAACTGTTGTCTCAGACCAGACTGAAACAAAACTTATGGAATTTAATTTGCAGAATGCTCTTGAAAAAGCGCAAGAAAACGAACAAATCAAAGCATCGTTTTTAAGAGCTATGAACCATGAAATTCGCACACCACTTAACGGTATTGTAGGCTTTACCCAATTGCTGCTATCCAAAGTAAGCAACTACCACGAAGTGCAACACTATTTTGGTTTTATTAATTCTTGTAACCAACGTTTAGTTGAGATCATCGAAAACATTTTAGATCTTTCTCTTATTGAAAATCGTCAAATGGATATCCACATCTCGGAATTTGATCTCAATGAGGTTATCGATGCATGTGTTGAAAAATATGCGCAACAGATTGAACCCGGAACCATTAAGTTTATTATAAATAAATCCATGGCAAATGAACCATGCGGGGTAGTTTCAGATAGAACTAAAATTTCCAAGATAATTCAACACTTGCTAAGTAATGCTATAAAATTCACCCACAAGGGATTTGTAGAATTAAAGGTAACCGAAGAAAAAGACCAAATCATCATTTCTGTTAAAGATACAGGCATCGGAATTGATCCCAAACATCAAGCCATTATTTTTGATCGGTTCCGGCAAATTGACATGGATAGCACGCGTCGGTATGAAGGTAGTGGTATTGGGCTTACCTTGGTGAAAGAATTTGTTACTATGCTAAAAGGAGAGATTAACCTTTACTCTGAACTTAACCATGGTTCACAATTTATAGTATCCTTACCCAAAAGAATTGAGAACGAAGTCAAAAACACAACATCAAAGGTTCTATTCACACAGACCTAACTTCAATACTGTGTATTCTCGTTATTAACAATGTTGAACCTCATTGACAATTCATTACAATATTTGAATACAAAGATGATGTTTTGATTGATAATTTGTATATTTGTCAAAACACAATCAAAACCATCTATGATTTGGGACAAAAGGACAATTTTGGCAGGGGCATTTTTTTTTACAACATTCTTATTTTATGGACAAAAAGTTCAAATAAACGGACTTTTCCCGCAAAAAGTGTCATCGGGGAGTGAAATGATCGTGAGTTTCACTATCCAAAAAGGCAACCTAAACGATTTTGCACGATTTCAACTAGAGGTTCCGGACGGGGTTTCAGTAAGCCCGAGGATTTTAAAAAACGGCGAATTTAGTTTCGATAATAATATCGTTAAAATCGTTTGGATGAAAATTCCACCCGACGACATTGTGGAAATTTCCCTTTTCTTTAAAATTCCGGTCGAAATGGAAGGTTACAAGGTGTTCAAAGGTGTATTCTCCTACGCCGACGGCACAGGGAAGCGCACCTCAATAGAAATGCTTCCTCAAATAGTTATTATAGAAAAAGACGAATTTCGCGCAAATCTTTCTCAGGAAATAGAATTTAATTACAGCTATTTTTCCCAAAAAGGAGTAACATGCGTTCGTCAGAAACCCTACTTGGACGATAGCGGGCATGTTGTAGTGAAACTACTCATCACCAAAGGAGAACTTAATGAGTTTGGGCGTATTGAAGAAACTGTTCCCTACGGATTCAAAGCGGTAAATCTAAAAAGCTCAGGAGCCATTTTTGCCTTCAATCCCACGCGGAGAAAAGTGAAATTTATTTGGATGAATATGCCCAACTCTTCGCAATTTATTGTGGCCTATAAGCTAATTCCCGAAACTCCCATCGATAAAATTCCGTTTATTCTGAACGGCACATTCACATTTGCTGAAAATCGAAACAGTCGTACTGTAATCATTACAGAGCTATCTCTCGATGTGGATAAAGCAAAATCGCAGTAAGCTATGAATAGCCCTCATGTAACGATTGATAAATACAGCGGGAAAAGATATGTCATATCGGATATTCATGGATGCTATAAAACCCTAACTACCCTCATTGAACAAAAAATCAAACCTTCCCAGAGCGACCTACTTTTCTTTTTAGGCGACTATATAAACCGTGGCCCATCGAGTGCACAAGTTATTGATTATTTTTTACAATTGAGAAACCAAGGATATCAAGTGATCTGCCTACGGGGAAATCATGAAGAAAATTTACTACAAATTGCTAAACAATACGACCAAAAAACCGCCGCACAAATCGTTCGAAAACTTTATAAAACATTCGATTTATTGACCCCCTCAGGAGTAATAAACCAAAAATACATTGATTTTTTCGAGACTTTACCCTATTTTATAGAAATGCCTGATGTCTATTTGGTGCACGGTGGATTCGATTATCGCAAGCCCAAACCTTTTGAAGATTTCTCTGCAATGCTCAATTTCTACATCGATAATACAACCTACGACATCACCCTTCTTAACGGCAAACGTATGATTCACGGACATCGTGTTACTCCACTCAACAAAATACAAGATATGGTTCGCAATCGAAGCTCAATCATATCGCTCGACAATGGATGCGTGTTTGTAAAAGAACATAGAATTCATGACGTATCAAAACTTGGCAATCTATGCTGCTTAGAAATAAATCAAATGAAATTGTACTTTCAAAAGAACGTTGATTTCCAATAACAATCAATCGATTTTGGGAAATGAAATTATAAAAGATACAAATCACAGATTATCAGCTTCAACAACACAAATCCACCAAAAAATCACTCTCAAGCCTCATGGCGACTTACAATGCCAAAAACATTTAATTCCGAACAACGAAAAACAATTTTTGGCTAACTATTTGTAACTTTGTGGGCTAAAACATAACTAATGGAAAACCACAAATCGGGATTCATAAACATCATCGGCAACCCCAATGTTGGAAAATCAACATTAATGAATCGCCTTGTAGGAGAAAAACTATCGATTATTAGCCCAAAAGCACAAACGACCCGTCATCGGATCATCGGAATTGTCAACGGCGATAATTTCCAAATGGTTTTTTCAGACACACCGGGAATTATCAATCCAAATTATATTCTCCACAAATACATGATGAAATATGTGGAAACAGCCTTGACCGATGCAGATATTATTTTGTTTATGACCGATACAGAAACCGATACAACTAAAGACCCCATTTTCCTTTATCGTTTGACAAAAACAGAAATACCCCTTCTTCTTTTGATTAACAAAATCGATCTATCAAACCAACCCAATATTGAAAAACTCGTAGAATATTGGCATGCAAAACTTCCTAAAGCGTCAATATTACCAATTTCGGCGCAATTCAACATTAATATCGATTTAGTGATGAAATTCATTCTTAACCATTTGCCTGAAGGAGCTCCGTATTTTCCCAAAGACCAACTTTCCGACAAAACTATGCGATTTTTTGTATCGGAAATTATTCGTGAAAAAATCTTCCTGAATTATCAAAAAGAAATTCCATACTGCACCGAGGTTGTGATTGAAGTCTATAAAGAGCTCGAAGATAAAATACATATTGAGGCCACCATCTATTGTGAACGCGACAGCCAAAAGAAAATACTCATTGGCCATAAGGGCGAAGCAATTAAAAAGGTAGGAATTGAATCGCGCAAAGACATTGAAGATTTTGTTGAACAGCACGTATATTTGGGACTTCAGGTGAAAGTAGATCCCGATTGGAGGAACAACGAGAATCGGTTACAACGTTATGGTTATACACAATAATAAAAACAAGTATTAATGGCAGGAATAGTAGCAATCATCGGTCGTCCCAATGTAGGGAAATCGACATTTTTCAATCGTTTGGTCGGACACCGGGACGCTATTGAAGACGAACAGGCGGGCGTTACCAGAGATCGCCATTACGGCAAATGCGATTGGAATGGGCGGGAATTCACAGTGATCGATACCGGTGGATATATAGTAGGCAGTGACGATATTTTTGAAGCCGAAATCAGAAAACAGGTAACCATAGCCATTGAGCAATCCGATGCCATTCTTTTTTTGATCGATGGCCAAACCGGAATCACGGATTACGACAAGGGTGTAAATGATATTCTCCGGAAATATTCTCACAAAAAGAAATTTTTGGTCGTAAACAAAGTTGATAATAACGAGATATTGTTAGAAGCCTATGAAGCCTATTCATTGGGATATGATAAAATCTATCCGATTTCAGCCATAAGCGGTTCAGGCACGGGTGATCTTTTAGACGATTTAGTAGCCGTTCTACCCGAAAGCAATGAAGATATAGATGAAAACGAGTTACCACGAATCGCGGTTGTAGGACGACCCAATGTGGGAAAATCATCGTTTGTAAATTTATTACTTGAGGACGAGCGTTCGATTGTAACCCCTATTGCCGGAACCACTCGCGATGCCATTCACTCCCGATTCAATAAATTTGGACATGATTTTCTACTTATCGATACTGCCGGATTAAGACGCAAAGCAAAAGTTAACGAAGATGTGGAGTTTTACTCCGTAATGCGCACTATTCGAGCCATTGAAGACAGCGATGTTTGTGTATTGATGCTCGACGCAACTATTGGCATTGAAGCGCAGGATCTATCAATAATCCAATTAATTCGAAAAAACCGCAAAGGATTAGTAGTCCTTGTAAACAAATGGGATTTGGTGGAAAAAGAGAAAAACATCACGGTTGAATACGAAAAAATTCTCCGGGGACGTACCGCCCCATTCATCGATTACCCCATTCATTTTGTTTCGGTGCTCAACAAACAAAGGGTGCTAAAAGCTCTCGACTCTATTGTTCAAGTATATAAAAACAGATCGCAGCGCGTTCCCACTTCACAACTCAACGAACTTATTTTGCCCGAAATCGAAAATTATCCTCCACCAGCTTATAAAGGCAAATTCATTAAAATAAAATATATCACACAATTACCCACCAAAACACCGCAATTTGTATTTTTCTGTAATCTGCCCCAATACGTAAAAGAGCCTTACAAGCGTTTTCTGGAAAACAAAATACGACACCATTTTAATTTTAATGGAGTTCCGATTGAAATCTACATGCGAAAAAAATAAACTATGGAACAAATCTTTGATATAGTACGTTGGATTTTGCCTTCCTTTATGGTATTCATAGCAATGTGGTTGGTCATGGCAAAGTTTCAAATCATTGAAAGACAGAAACAACTTCACGAGCAACAAAAAAAAGATTCCCAAACCCTACTACCCATTCGTCTTCGAGCCCACGAAAGAATGCTTTTGTTTTTGGAACGCATCGATCCGGAGGCCATGGTCATGAGAATGCAACGACCCAATATAACGGTACAAGAGTTTCACTCTCAAATGTTAAGAGAAATACGCCAAGAATGGAACCACAACGTAACTCAACAGCTTTATCTCTCCGATAAAACATGGATAATTATTAAGAATGCCAAAGAAAACGTAGTAAAAATCATCAATACAGAAGCCGGAAAGCTTAAACCCGGGGATCCATCGATAAAACTGAGTCAGGTTTTGCTTGAAAATTTCAGCCGTAATGATTCTCCTACCAAAGAAGCTATTGATGCCTTGAAAAACGATATTCGCCAACTTTTCTGAAGAATAATCCTATGAATATCAATGGATTTCATGTCGATAACATTCTGAATATAACACCAAAAGAAGCATATCGGTTATGCATAGAAGAAGGTGCTGCCATTATTGATGTGCGCGAACCAGAACTCCGTGAGTATAAACAATTTGATATTCCAAAAGTATTCTACTTTCGGCTTAAAGATATTGTAAATCAAAACGTGACCTTCCCCTCCGAACCACTATTGATTTTTGCCGATGCAACTGGGCTACGTTCAAAACAAGCGGCCGCCTACGCTAAAAATGCCGGTCTGCAAAACATTGCCAACATGGCCGGAGGAATCATCGAATGGGATCGAGATGGTTTGCCTCTTAAGGTGGACCATGACAAGCGAATGTCCGACAAAAAACTGCATGAGATTAAACAAGAAATTCGACAAAAATATTCAAAGGACGAATGATGTACAGTTCACGATTACTTACCTTGCTCGACATTGAAGTCCCTGTGATCTTGGCTCCCATGTACTTGGTAACCAATGAGCAAATGATTGTTGAAGCCTGTAATTATGGAGCTACAGGGGCAATTCCGGCCATGAATTGGGCAACCCCCGAACTGATGAGAACCGGAATCCGAACCATTAAAGAGAAAACATCAAAACCCTTTGGCATCAATATCATTTCGCACAAATCAAACGCTTCACTTGAAGCACAACTTTCTGTTTGCATTGAAGAGAAAGTCGCATTTATCATTACCTCACTTGGCAATCCCGAATATGTTATTCAACGGTGTAAACCACATGGCATAAAAGTTTTTTGTGATGTTGTTGACACCCGTCATGTGGTGCGCTTGGAAAAAGCCGGAGCAGATGCCCTTATTGCTGTTTCAAAATTTGCCGGCGGACATGCTGGTCAATTCAGTCACGAAGAGTTAATTCCTGCAATTAAAAGTCTGATTTCAATTCCTGTTATTGCAGCCGGAGGAATCACAAACGCCACAAAAGTTGCGGATGTTTTGTCCCTGGGAGCAGAAGGAGTATCTTGTGGCACAATTTTTATTGCAACACACGAATGCAACGTGTCATCTGATTATAAAAATGCTTTAATTCAATACAGAGCCTCCGATATCGTACTCACCGATAAGTTATCGGGGGTTCCCTTTTCTGTTATTAACACTCCCTATGTTCAAAAAATTGGTACCCGGCAAAATCGTTTAGAACGTTGGCTCAACAATCATAAGCAAATTAAACGTTGGGTTAAACAATTCGCATTCTCACGCGGAATGAGGATATTACGCAAAGCTGCCTTCTCCGCTACTTATCAAACCGTTTGGTGTGCCGGACATTCCATTGAAGATATTCATGAAATTGTGAGCGTTAAAGAACGACTAGATACTTTAAGCAAAGGATTGTCTGTAAAGAAGATATAAAAAAAGGTGCCCATCGGCACCTTTATATTAACTACGCATCTTCTTCCTCCTCAAAATAATCCCAAATGCTTTCAGATTTCTTCCGATGATTGATTGGCTCTTCGGAATCCTCTTCAAACTCATCATAAATAGAGTAATTTTTCTTTTTCTTAGAGGTTGGAATTGACTTGCGTCCTTTGAAGGAACGATCGAATTCATCATTGTACAATCGCTCCCTTGGGGATTCGTTTTTTGCCTTTTTCATTGGTAAAAAAATTATTCAACACTTTTATGGTTTTGAGTTTAATGCCATATCTCCTAAAAGCGAATTTACTTTTTTTTTTATTCAGAAACAAGATTTCAGCCCAATTTTTCAAAAAATACTTTTACCGGTAATTGTGGTAAAATGCTCTAGAAACAATGAACCGGCATAAGAATTTCCAGAGCGCTCAAGTCCCGGCGACCAAACCGCCAGAACCATTTCATTAGGAATTACAGCCACAATACCACCACCAACTCCACTTTTTGCCGGCAAGCCTACTTTGTAAGCAAAGTTTCCTACGGCATCGTATGTGCCGCAGGTTAGCAATAAAGCATTTACTTTTTTGTTTTGTCGATACGATAGGATCGACTTCCCGGAGCTATGCTGACCATTTCTACTTAAAAAGTCGAAGGTGCGTACCAAATCAAGACAACTCATTTCGAGCGAGCAATGAGTAAAGTAACAATTCAACACACGTTCGCATTCATTATCAATATTTCCATAACTCTTCATAAAATTTACCAGCGCCACATTGCGAAAGCCTGTTGCTTTTTCAGAATCGCGCACTTCAAGGTTATAATTAAGATTAGAATTGCCGGAAAGCATTCTGGCAAAAATGAGTATCTCTTTTTCCGGATCACTATAATGGGAAATCAATGAATCGGTTATCACAAGTGCTCCTGCGTTAATAAAAGGATTCCTGGGAATTCCGTTTTCATACTCAAGTTGGACTAATGAATTGAATGGATTTCCGGAAGGCTCAATCCCCACACGCGTTGTTAAGATAGAATCGTCTTTTTCCAGGCATAAAACAAGTGTCAATAATTTACTAATACTCTGAATGCTAAATGGTTGTTCTGCGTCGCCAAGCATAAATTCCTCGCCATTGTTAGTTCGCATGGCAAATCCGAAAGAATTTATATCGGCTTTGGCAAGCGCGGGGATGTAATCCGCCACTTTACCAAGCCCAATACTCGATTGTATCTCAAGAAATGCCTTTAAAGCCGCTTGACTATAGCTTAGATTCATTGTTAAAAACGATAGGTGGCACCCAGTTTTAATCCTCCAAGAGTGGTGGCGAATTCAAGCTCAGCATTGATTGCCCATTGATTTGAAAAATAATAGCGACTTCCGAAATGCAAACCAAGGTATAGCCCGCTATCTCTTTTTCCTGAGTAAGCAGAACTTGATCCAACAGAGGCAGATGTGTTAACAAAGATAAAACCTAACGACGCTCCACCATAGAGATCCCAAAAGGCAGGCAATTCAATTAAATGGTCGAAATAATAATTACTAATTGCGCCTAAAGCCACCATATTGTGCTTATATTCTACAGCATGTATAGTTTCGTTACTAAATCGTAGGCTTATTTCGCCACCCAAAGAGAGTTCCCGATAAAGCATCTGTTCATATTGTCCATACAAAGGAATACCCCAACCTGAGGCTCCAACCCCAAAATTCACATGACGATCGCCTTGTTTATTATCTGAATTTCCGCGAGGGACCTGACCATATACCACGGAAGCGGTTACTAACAAAATTACGGTTAACGGTCTTCTTATATTCATAGTTCTACAATTTGCTTCTGATTTCATTTGTGCGCAAAGATGCAAAAATCTTTTATTTCTTTAAAGATTTAACCTACTCTTTCATAATTTTGCCTCTCAAAACTTAGATTATGGAATGCAAAATTAAAGAAAACAAAAATCGCTGTAACTGCACCTATCCATGCCCTCGCCATGGTTTGTGTTGTGAATGTCTGGCCTATCATCGCAGTAAAGGACAATTGCCTGCATGTTACTTTTCTGCTGAAGATGAACGTACTTATGATCGTTCCATGGAGTTTTACCTCTCTCGCCGTGGGAAAAAATAGTTATCGAAGATTGTTTCATTGTCCGTGTTAGGATTAAACTAACATACATGCGCCAACGGTGTTGTTCGATCCCTCTTCGATGATGATGGCACTCCCCGTTATTCGATTTTTTGAATAACTGTCGAAAATCAAAGGTTCGGTAGTTTTGAATTCTATTTCAGCAATATCGTTCAATCCGATTTGTTTTCTTTCATAATCTTTATCGAGAGTATTAATATCGAGTATGTAGTTTATGTTCGTCACAATACAACGAACATCGTGGGTTGTGTGTTTTAAATAATATCGTTGACCGAGAATAAGCGGTTTTGTACTAAGCCAACAAATTTTGGAAGTGATGGTTTGTTCCATTCGCGGAGTGGTGTTTTTAACAATCATGTTTCCGCGACTGATATCGATATCGTCTTCCAATTGCATGGCGATAGACATTGGGGGAAACGCTTTTTCGAGCTTCTTATCGGCAAGTTCGATCGATTTTATCCGACTGGTCAATCCTGAAGGATAAGCCGTTACTGTATCTCCCGGTCGAAATACACCACCTGCAACGCGTCCGGCATAACCTCTATAATCATGAAATTTATCGGAAATGGGACGAATAACGTATTGAACAGGAAAACGCCCGTCTTCAAAATCACGATCGCCTTTAATTTCTATCGTTTCTAGCAAATGCAACAACGATTGCTCGGTGTACCATGGCATATTTTGACTCTTCTCAACCACATTGTCGCCGAGCTTGGCACTGATCGGGACAAATCGAATATCGTTAATTTCCAATTTTGGAGCAACGTTTTTCAAATAATCGTCTTTAATATTTTCAAAGACGTTTTGATCGTAGTTTACTAAATCCATCTTATTGACACAGATCACAACATGGGGTATTCGCAAAAGGCTAGCAATATAACTGTGGCGACGGGTTTGTTCCAAAACGCCGTTTCGAGCATCAACGAGAATCAACGCAAGATTTGCGGTTGACGCGCCCGTAACCATATTGCGGGTGTATTGAATATGTCCAGGGGTGTCGGCAATAATAAATTTTCGCTTTGGGGTAGCAAAATACCGATAAGCCACATCAATGGTAATTCCTTGTTCACGCTCAGCTCTAAGACCATCGGTAAGCAGAGCAAGATTTACCTCTTCCCCACCCATGCGTGCGCTTGCTCGTTCGATGCTTTCTAGTTGATCTTCAAAGATTGCTTTTGAATCGTAAAGAAGCCTTCCTATCAAGGTGCTTTTTCCATCATCAACGCTTCCGGCGGTGGTAAAGCGGAGAAGTTCCATATCTAAATATCCGCCTGTTGTCTCTTTTATAGATTGAGTTTCTGCCATATCAATTTTTTATTACCATCAATTAAAAATATCCTTCTTTTTTACGGTCTTCCATGGCCGATTCGCTTCGCTTATCATCGGCTCGACTTCCCCGCTCGGTGATTCTTGTGGAAGCAACTTCTGAAATAATGTCTTCCAACGAACTTGCTTTGCTTAAAGTAAGACCTGTGCAAGTGATATCTCCAATAGTACGGCAACGCACATCAAGTTCTTCAATTTTTTCGTTTTCTTTAAGTTGCATAAAGGGCGCCCAAGCCAACCATTGTCCGTTACGTAAAAAAACTTTCCGGCGATGGGTAAAATATAGCGATGGCATTTCTATTTTTTCTAGATAAATGTATTGCCATACATCCATTTCTGTCCAATTACTAATGGGGAAAACACGAAAATGTTCTCCTACATTTTTGCGACCGTTGAAAAGATTCCACAATTCGGGACGTTGGTTTTTAGGGTCCCATTGTCCAAAAACGTCGCGATGAGAAAAGAAGCGTTCTTTGGCCCGAGCTTTTTCTTCATCGCGTCGGCCTCCTCCCATAGCACAATCGAATTTATGCTCCGCTATTGTGTCAAGCAACGTTACGGTTTGCAATACGTTTCGGCTTGCCTCGGGTCCTTTCTCCTCAACTACCCTGCCCTTGTCAATGGATTCCTGAACTGATCCGACAACTAACCGCACTCCGGTTTCTTCTACTAACTGATCGCGGAATTGAATGGTTTCTTCAAAATTATGTCCGGTATCGATATGAAGTAGAGGGAAAGGTACCTTTGCCGGATAAAATGCCTTTCTGGCAATATGAAACATTACGATCGAATCTTTTCCACCGCTAAACAACAAAACAGGATTTTCAAATTGAGCAGCCACTTCTCGTATAACATAAATGGCTTCCGACTCCAATTCTTGTAGATGTTTTATGGTAAAATCGTCCATTGGAATAATCTTCTTTTTTGAAGTTGCAAAAGTACTGTTTTCTGCTTTTTTTTCCTAATTTTGCCGTAAGTTTTAACAGGGGCATAATTACGAATATGATTGCAAAAAATAAAATTAATAACCTAAACAAACAGTTTCTTAATCTGACAATAGAAGAACGAATTATCGAAGCTCATAAAATCTTTGGCGATAAACTGATTTTTGCTTCTAGTTTAGGAGCCGAAGATCAGATTATCACACACTACATTGCTACGAATTGCCTAGAAGTTAGAATTATTACTCTAGATACCGGACGATTATTTCCCGAGACCTATAAATTGATGGATGCCACCCGAAAACAATACAACAAAACTATCGAAGTGGTTTTTCCCGATTACCAAAATGTTGAAGCCATGGTAAACAAACATGGTGTCAATCTTTTTTATGAATCGGTTGAATTGCGAAAATTGTGTTGTAAGGTACGTAAAATTGAACCTCTCAAAAGAGTATTGAATGATTATGATGCTTGGATAACAGGGCTTCGGCGTGAGCAATCCATCACTCGTACCAATACTCAATTGGTTGAATGGGATGAGACCTTTGGATTGATAAAAATAAACCCATTATTGGATTTGACCGAAAGGGATATGTGGGGACTAATTGCAATGCATACTATTCCATATAACAGCCTTCACGACAAGAACTTTCCCAGTATCGGATGTCAACCATGCACTCGAGCAGTTAATCCGGGAGAAGATATTCGTTCCGGGCGATGGTGGTGGGAAAAACCAGAGCACAAAGAGTGTGGGTTACATCTAAAAGACACCCCTGATTCCAAGCAATAATCGATTTTGTTCTCACTCGCTGATGGATTAACATTTCGTTAACAACTTATTTTTTTTTTTTTTACAACTAAAACATTTCCTTTGCGTTTGATACCTTTTTTTTAGGGGCGTAACCGAAAAGCCAAACGAGTAGGAAAATATAAATCCAATTAACATGAGACTCTTCTTTATTGCGACAACATTCACTATTGTCTCCTTTGCCATTTCCCCAACCTTGACTTTTGCTCAAAATCCCACCGAGCAAACAATTTCCGCAAATGAAACCACGGAAACGCAAAAAAACAAAAAAGAAAAATCAACCGACTGGTTTGAATTGGCTATTTTAATCGGCTATCTCGGAGGAGTTTTTGTCTGTTTCCCAATCGTAGTTTACACAAATCTCAAAGAATCTCTAGCCAAACCATCATCGGAAAACCCTTCTAGTTTATCTCTCTCCGAGGATGAAAGAAATCAAAAAACTGCAGCAATTTTAGCCGCGATTGAAGAAAAAATGTCGATTCTCAACGACGATGAAGGGCAACAATGGCTTACCATCACCAAAGGCAGCCAAGCCAAGTTCATCAAGTTTGGCTTAGACTACATTAACAAACATTTACAACCTACCGATGAAACACTGATTGAACGTGTCAAAGAGTTTGAAAATGTTTATAATACTCGCACAAAGAGAATCTTTACCGGATCAAATTGGGTACTGGGTTGCGCTATCGGAGTAGGCGTTCTATTTTTCTTTACTGGAGGAATTTCCGTGTTTTTGATTATACACATTTTGGGAATTATTTTCTACTACCTTGCCAGCCGTACGCCGCTCTATTTAGCTGAAAAACGATATAAATGGTTTGGTTCAGGAACGGGGGTAATTGCAACTATAATGACAACCCTTTTTGTAGGAAACGAAGTCCGGTACTATATAAAAAGAAAAGACGGCACTTGGGAACGCGACTATGGCTCAGAAGGCTCGGAGGCTCTGATAACTATCGCAATTATCTTGATTGTAGCACTGATTATCGGTTTTTTTGCTTCCCTACTGGGATTACTCAATGCAATAGTCAATTACTTTTCTTCTTATATACTCCCCACCGAAAACGAGACGAAGTGGTATGCCAAAAACATTGAGCTTACAACCGTAACCAACGAATAAATCCAAAAACTCAAACATATACTTACGGGCGCTTTGTCACTACCAATATGGTAATTACAAATCGCCCGTTGCACGTTCCCAAGTTTGCGTTGAATAAAACCAACCTATGTATCCCCTCACTTTAAGTTTTCCATCTTCAAGCCAGATTTTGGCATCGTAATAATTTTTTCTGTCGGGTGCAAATAGCAATTGATCACCGACCCATTCATTTCCTCGTCGTGTCAAACCGTTAATAATTTGCATCCCTAAAATCTTTTGATTAGTATAGGGTGCTGGACAATTTTCACAGATACGCTCCTCAGGCTTTTCATATCCGTAAAGTTTGATAATCTTGCCATACAACTTCCCGTCGGGGCCGATGTAAACTTTTACCAGCGATTTGGCTTTCCCAGTTTCATGGTCTATTGTTTTCCAAACCCCTTCTACACTTCCCTGGGAAAACGTTGTTGAAAATGCAAGAAATAAACCTGTCAAAAACAAAAACAACTTCTTCATACCGTATTGATTTTATGTTAATTAATATGATTAATAAAAAAACTCCGTTACAGAAAAAGAAATCAATAAAATTTCACAACCATGATAATTCCCAATCAAAAATAAAAAAATATTCGATACCGAGCATTCACGGGAACAAAATCATAATCATAGAGTTTTCCGACGTATCTCTTTCAGAATTTTTTGTCCTCGAGAACGAAGTGCCTGTTCTCCAAAACACATTTCCTGTTCAATAATGCTTATCAACTCATGCGACAACTCGGGATATTTTTTTACAAACATAAAAACAATACTCATGCAATTTACTCTAACTCCTACAGGCTGTGTCCTATCCAAAAGTCGTTCGAAGGAAACGTTGAGAAGTTCCGTCTCATGAATCTCCGAAACAGTACAATTCATCAAATGCTTCGCAAGAAGACGATTTACGGAGGGATTTTTTGAAATTATGAACAGTTGAACCAGTTTTTCGGTAAAATTCTTTCTTAAATCAGGGTCGAAATCAAAAATATGACTTAATACCCACATAGCTCTGCTGCTAACATTTTTTTGTGGTGACGCCACTATTATTTTCCATAAATCATCAGCCACCGATGGACGTTTTTTATATTCATCAACAAACGCTCGGCAAACATTCTTATTAATGCTTATTTCAAGCACTGCTACTATTTCCGATTTCATTTTAATTAGCTTTTCAGAATGATTCTGTTTTGGGATCGCATACGCCATGTTCCTCTTATTAAAGCTGAATTGAAATGTTCCACTTAATAATTTTAGTTCACTATAAAGGAAATAATTTATCTTGTCATAACTCACATAACTTTTACAAAAGCTTTATAATTTCATTTATTTGACATTATTTGCCTCTATTTTTTTTAAACATTTTTATTTCTGAGCTGTTTATAAATTGGAATAATTGCGATCTACAATGAATGTTAATTTTGTAGAAATTTTAAAAAAGAATCACTTAAAGATTACTCTGCAAAGAATTGCCATTTTAGAGGCACTTTATCAGATACCATTGCATCCAACCGTAGAGAATATTCGAGAAAAATTAACGGAACAATACCCGACAATTTCTTTGACCACCATTTACAACACTTTGGAAACTTTTTGTCAGCATGGCTTAGTAAAGAAAATAAAAACCGACCAGGACAAGGTTCGATACGACCGAATTACTGAGCCTCATCATCATATTTATTGTCGAGAATGCGACCATGTGAGCGATTTTTTCGATCCACGGTTAGACGAAATTCTACGGCAATATTTCAACGATCACCCCATTAAAGGGTGGAAAATAACGGATATCACATTGCAAATATCTGGTTACCACAATAAAAACAAAAATTAACAAATTTAAATTCAGAAAATATGGGAAAACTAGCAAAAAACATCACCGGAATCGATGTTGAAAAATTAATTGAAATGCTGAATGCGGCTTTAGCTGAGGAATGGCTTGCCTTTTATCAATATTGGGTTGGAGCCAAAGTAATGGAAGGCCCCATGAGAAGCGAAATTGAACCCGAACTTGAATTGCATGCAACCCAAGAACTCAACCACGCGGTTATGGTAGCCAACCGAATTATTCAACTTGGAGGTACACCAATTTTGAACCCCAAAGAGTGGTTTGAACATGCTGGTTGTTCATACGATGCCCCAATCGATCCTTACATTGAAGTTATTTTGGATCAGAATTTAAAAGGAGAACGATGTGCTATTCAGCGATATAACGAAATTGCTATTTATACTTCGGGCAAAGATCACGCAACGCATCAAATGGCAACTCAAATTCTTCAGGAAGAACTGGAACACGAGCAAGATATTGAAGATTGGATAACCGATATTGAACGCATGAAAGAAAATTTAAAAAAATTAAAACTGTAATCATTGCCAATTAACATATAACTTATAGGAAAATCCGGCATTTGCAATAATTAAAATTTGCTATAATGTCCCTGAATTCAGGGATATTATAGCAAAGTGAAATTTATTTCCCAAACGGCCATAAAGAAAGTTAGGTAATCTCATTTAGCCTCCATCCCGAATGGAAACTCTGATTATGAAGCAATTGCATCACCGAAAGGTTCGTTTGGAACAGTCGTAGAACATTGGAATGCAAACAATACCAAATGAAACGCTATGATTGTTTTTTCTAAATCTAAATACGAGAGAAATCAACAATTTTAAAAAGACAAAAAAGACCACCCTATGCCTTAGTAATGAAGCACTAAAGGCATATTTTTTTTCACAATACAAAAAGAACTATCTTTGCAATCTAAAGTAAATTACAACATGTTTTCACCACTATTCAACACTTTGCTGATTCCTTTTATTGTAGCAATGTTTCTGGCAATGACTATGGGAGGGAGTGGAATTGGGCCATCGTTCTCAGCAGCTTATGGAGCAAATATGATTCGAAAAACAGCTATCCCCGGGATTTTTGGTATAATGGTTTTTGCAGGAGCTATCATTGCCGGAAAAAACACCAGCTCAACCCTTGGGAAAGACATCCTCGATCCTTCGTTTTTGACATATACCACCGTTACTATCATTCTTTTTTCTATTTCGCTATCTTTATTGATTGCCAATATTGTAGGGGTTCCACAAAGTACAAGTCAAGCAACAGTTCTATCGGTTGTAGGGGCATCTATCTATTTCCATCAACCAACTTCTAACTTTATGTTAACCAAGGCTTTGCCTACTTGGTTTATTTTACCAATCATAGCTTTTATTCTAAGTTATTTATTGGCGCGTTTTATATATCGACCATTGCGGCGCCGCGCATATTTTATGAACAAAAGTGAAATAACACAGAAATATTTGCGTTACGCAGTGATCTTTTCATCGATGTACGTTGCGTTCAGCATAGGTTCAAACAACGTTGCCAACGCTGCCGGCCCCATGGCTAGTATGGTAATTAATGAACTCAACCTTGCACCTACCGGTCAAAACTTTTTGCTAATCATGATCATCACAACCCTTATGACAGCTCCGGTTTTCGGAATTGGAGCATCCGTGATGGGAAATCGTGTAATTGAAAACACCGGCAAAGAAATTGTTCTTTTTGGACAAATTGAAGCCATCATCATAGCAATCATTACTGCTACGCTATTGCTATTATCATCAGTAATAACGGGAATTCCCACCAGTTTAGTTCAATTGAATGTGGCTGCAATTCTAGGAGTAGGGGTTGCAAAACTCGGCCCAAAAAATATCTTTCGAAAGACCCAGGTTAATCGTTTTTTTGTAATGTGGGTCATTGCACCTCTGATTGCATTCATTTTAACCATTGCTCTACTTTGGATGGCAAATCAAATAGGAATTCTTGATTTATAAATCTTCTGATCTTTCATATAAAACAGTGGCATGGATTGACGCTCAGGAGTTGCTAAAGTTTCTTTCAAGAATAATCATCAGGGTAGAAACAAAAAATCCCCAAAACATTAAGTTCCGGGGATTCAATGAATAATTATTTTCGATGGTGATAATCCTCAATAAAACGAAAGGATATAAATCATCAGGATTTATCAGGCTTCAGCGCTTTTCACATCAACATTTGGGCCGACTTTTTTCACCAAACCTTGCAACACGGTTCCCGGACCAACTTCAATAAACTCAGTCATTCCATCGGCAAGCATGTTCATAGAAATTTGAGTCCAACGAACGGGAGAAGTCAGCTGAGCGATAAGATTTTGTTTGATTTTTTCAGGATCGGTATAGGGTTTTGCATCAACGTTTTGATAAACCGGTGCCATGGGTTTGTTAAAATGAGTCTGGTCGATAGCTTTAGCTAATTCAAGTCTTGCCGGCTCCATCAAAGGACTATGAAAAGCTCCCCCAACCTTAAGAGGTAACGCGCGTTTAGCTCCGGCAGCTTTTAAACGTTCGCAAGCGATTTCGATTCCTTTTATAGTTCCCGATATAACAAGTTGTCCGGGGCAATTGTAGTTAGCCGGAACAACTACTTCGTCAATTTCTTTACAAATATTTTCCACCACGCTATCGTCGAGTCCCAGAATAGCCGCCATGGTTGATGGGTTAATTTCACAAGCCTTTTGCATTGCCATAGCACGGGCATAAACCAAACGCAATCCATCTTCAAATGAAAGAGCGCCGGCAGCAGTAAGGGCTGAAAATTCGCCCAATGAGTGTCCGGCAACCATTTCTGGTTTAAATTGTGACCCCAGAACTTTTGCCAAGATCACTGAATGCAGAAATATAGCTGGCTGAGTTACTTTGGTCTGTTTCAAATCGTCTTCAGTACCTGAAAACATCAAATCGGTAATGCGAAATCCTAAAATTGTGTTTGCCTGTTCAAATAAGGCTTTTGCCTCAGGATATTTTTCATACAGGTCTTTTCCCATTCCAACAAATTGAGCCCCTTGTCCGGGGAATCCATAAGCTTTCATACGTTTCAATGTTAATGTTTCACATGTTTTCAGCAGCAAAATTACATTTTTTTAAATTTTGGAGTCACTCTTATATCTTTATTCTCATTTTTTTAAGATTTAATGATAATTTTGTTGTTTCTAAACGCAATATTATGTTTCGAAAAATTTCCCGCATTGTTTGGATTCTTTCTCTTGTTAGTTTATTTACTGACATGGCGAGCGAGATGCTCTACCCCATCATGCCCATTTATTTAGAATCCATAGGTTTTTCCGTGGTTTTTATTGGCATTCTCGAAGGTTTTGCCGAAGCCACCGCCGGGCTTTCGAAGGGCTATTTCGGGAAATTATCAGATTTACAAGGGAAACGAGTTCCTTTTGTCCGCTTAGGTTACACGTTTAGCGCTATTTCAAAACCATTGCTTGCTTTGTTTCAACATCCATTATGGATTTTTTCGGCACGAACTCTTGACCGTCTAGGGAAAGGCTTGCGAACAGGAGCTCGGGATGCAATGCTTTCAGCAGAAGCAACTGAAAACACAAAAGGGACGGTTTTTGGATTTCACCGATCTATGGACACTTTAGGAGCAGTTCTTGGTCCGTTAATTGCCCTTCTTTTCCTTTACTTCTATCCCGGACAATACATTCTATTGTTCTATCTCGCCTTTCTTCCCGGAATCATGGCTATTGCAGCAACCTTTTTCCTACGCGAGCAAAATAAGAAAAGTAATGTCAAAGCGCCTGCCCGAAATGCATTCTTTTCATTTCTGAAATATTGGAAAGAAAGTCCAAAAGATTATCGTAGGCTATCCATCGGAATTTTATTCTTCACTTTATTTAACAGTTCCGACTTGTTTCTGATATTAAAAATCAAACAGGCCGGAATTGATGATACCTTGGTTATCGGAACTTATATTTTTTACAACCTGATTTATGCACTGTTCTCCTTCCCTATCGGGATTCTCGCCGACAAAATTGGATTAAAGAGAATTTTCCTTGCAGGGCTTGCTATATTTTCTTTAGTCTATTGGGGGATGGCTTTTGCAAACTCTATGTTTTTATTTTTATGTTTATTCTTTTTCTATGGCATTTATGCGGCTTCAACCGAGGGCATTATTAAAGCATGGATTTCAAATCTGGTTGATAAAAAAGATACTGCAACAGCAATCGGGACATTAACCGGATTTCAAAGTATTTGCAGTTTAATAGCAAGCCCTTTGGCAGGGCTATTATGGTATCGATTTGGGCCGGAGGCGGCTTTTATATCAACAGCTGTTGTATCGCTCGCCATAATGTTTTATCTTTGGTTTGTCCCAATAAGCAACTCAAAAAAATCGTTGTAACTTAATAAAAACTTCTATGAAAAATTTATTTTTTGTTCTTCTGACAACCTTGGGATTAACCGTTCAAGCTCAATTGTTTAAAATTGGCAACATCGAGATTGGATATTTATATTTGGGTCCCAAAATAAGCTCCTCACTTGCTTTCATGACTAATACAACATCCAGTGGTATGGACACGAAGCCTTTGTTAGGCTATTCAATGGGTGTTTCAGGAAAATTTGGGATAACCAGCAATTTTGGGATAGAAACTGGACTAGATTTTTCTCGCAAAGGATTCAAAGAAACTTCCCAGAATATGAATATCAGAACCTTTGCCGATTATTTTGGAATTCCTGTTTTAGCCAAACTGAGGGTCATCAAATTCGGGAATTTTCATTTCCAAGGAACCGGCGGAATTTATTCGGGAGTTACTACTTCAATAACAACAAAAATGGAGTCAGATCAATTTTCAGAGACTAGTAGATACTCGTCTGACACCTATCGCAAAGTAGATTTTGGGTTTAACCTTGGCGCGGGAATTGATTACGATTTCGGGAATGCCCTCTTAGTTACAGAACTTTTTTATTCTCAAGGCGTGGTGGATGTTTTCAAAAATAATGTTAGCCAAGACCACAATACAAATCAATTAATTGGGATTTCAATTGCATACTTATTTGATTGGGTTGACATTACCCATAAATTACTAAAATAATTCAACGCCTAACGTAAGTCTTTACCTATCAGATGGAAAAATTCTTCGCGCGTTGCTGTAGAATTAAGGAAAGCTCCCGTAAATGCTGAAGTAGTGGTTGCTGAGTTTTGCTTTTGGATTCCTCGCATTTGCATACACATATGTTGAGCTTCAATAACCACAGCCACACCGAGCGGGTGAAGCGCATTTTGAATACAATCGCGAATTTGCACCGTAAGACGCTCCTGGACTTGCAATCGTCGTGCAAAAGCTTCCACTACACGGGCAATTTTACTCAAACCGGTAATGTATCCGTTGGGGATGTAGGCCACATGAGCTTTACCAAAAAACGGGAGCATATGATGTTCACACATACTATAGAGGTCAATATCTTTAACCAAAACCATTTGCCGATACTCCTCCTTAAACAATGCCGATCTGAGAATTGTATCAGGATCAATAAAATATCCCTGGGTTAAAAACTGTATTGCTTTTGCCACTCGCTCCGGTGTTTTAAGTAATCCCTCACGCTCAGGATCTTCACCTATCAACCTTAAAATCGCTTTATAATGTTTACTGATTTCATCGGTAGCATTAGCATTGTAGTGATCTACTCTCAAATAACCATTTTCGGGTAACTCTACTTTTTTGTGATTCACTTCCATGATTTTTATTCTCCAAAATATTCGATATAGTTGTTTTCTGTTTCTTCGATTTTAATTTTATGTAATTCAGCTCCAATTTGCCGAACACTAGCTTCAAGTTGATTCCATATCGCCACAGCCAAAGTCTCTGTGCTTATGATTTTCCCTTGTAAAAAATCGACATCAAGATTCAAATTCCTATGATCAACTTTACTAATCACCTGTTCGTGAATAATCTTACTGAGTTCTTTTAAGTTAACAACAAATCCGGTCTCAGGATTTACCTTTCCTTTTATTGTAACCCAAAGAACGTAATTGTGCCCATGCCAATTTGGATGAGAACAATTCCCAAAAATAGATAAATTCTTCTCATCATCCCAATCCTGACGAAATAATCGATGGGCAGAACTGAATCTTTCGCGTCGTGTTACGTAAATCATTGTATCTTTGTTTTGTTTATAAAACAGAATCTGTGCCGTTTTGTTTAATTTTTTAATATTAAGCTCAAACAATGAATTCTTTATTCTCCACAACAACCCTTATTGTTGCAGCAACAAAATTGGAATTACCTTTTTTTCAAACCAAAAAAATCGACAATTTTTTGCCACTATTCGAAACGCAATTTCCCGATACATTGGTGATGATTACCGGAATTGGAACAGTTCAAACTGTGTTCTATCTCACTCAGGTTTTGCAAAAGATAAAAGTTTGCAAGGTTTTGAATGTCGGCATTGGTGGAGCCTATCGCCATGATTTTGAATTAGGGAATACTTTTCATATTATTGAAGATCGTTTTATTGATCAAATTGTTGAAACAGAAAACGAGTTTCGATGGTGGGAAGAGATAGGTTTGGAGAAAAACGAGGTTTTTCATATTGGAGATTTAGGACATAGAATAATAAATGAACTACCCAAAGCAAAATCGGTCACTTCCGACACTATCCACGCCAACCCGAAGCGAATTAACCAAATTAAACAAAAATGCAACCCCGACATCGAATCGATGGAAGGTGCTGCTGTAGCTTATGTTTGTTCAAGACTAAACGTTTCATCCAGCCAGATTCGTTCTGTTTCAAACTATATCGGAGAACGCGATAAAAAACGATGGAAAATTCAGGAATCGACAGAAAATATCAATCAAATTGCAATTAGCATTATTCAATCAAAACAATAATCCATTTGAAATCAAAATTTTTCATTTTCTATCATTCGAGTTATATTTGGAGTACTAATTCACTTTTGTCATGCACATTCGCCTAGGAATTTCCTCCTGCCCAAACGACACTTTCATGTTTGAGGCGATAATAAATTCCAGAATCGATTTAGGAAAATTTAACATTGAGCTTTTCATGGCTGACATTGACACATTAAATCAAACTGCCCATGAAGACAAACTCGATGTGGTGAAAATTAGTTTTAATGCTTTCGCCGACCTTACCGATAAATTTCAATTACTGCGTTCGGGGGCAGCCATAGGATTTAAAAATGGCCCATTGATTGTAAGCAAACGAAAAATTTATCCCGAAGAATTACCCATGATGGATGTAGCCATACCGGGGAAAAAAACAACCGCTAATCTTTTACTTTCTGAACTATTCCCTGCAGTAAAGCGTAAAAAGGTATATCTTTTTTCCGACATAGAAAATGCCATATTAAACGATGAGGTTGATGCCGGAGTTTTGATTCATGAGACACGATTCTCTTACCAAAACAGAGGATTGCAATTAATTGTGGATCTCGGGCAATTGTGGGAGCAAAAAAAACAATTACCTTTACCGCTGGGAGGGATTGTCATTCGTCGCAATTTTGATGATGCGACAAAAAAACAATTCCAATGGTTGTTGGCTCAAAGCGTAGTTTACGCAATGAACAATCCCGAACTTGCTCATCAATATGTTAAGCAGCACGCCCAAGATCTTTCCGACGAGGTAATTCAACAACATATTGCACTATACGTAAATAAGTTTAGTACATGGATTCCAAAACTTGGAGAAGAAGCAATCAGAGAACTGTTGAGAATCGCCACTAAATCCAACCACGGATCGATTGTTGAACCCATCTTTGTTAGTTAATTTCTGTGAGATATTGTTTTATCGTTCTGCTCATTATCGTTTCGAAGCTAGCTATAGGACAATCCACTGCGTCGTTGTTTAAGGCAAACGACATTGACACGTCCTATATAGAAAAAGACGACCGGTTAGTAACCAACCTACTTCTTCTTCAAAAGCGTGTTGAATTTACTGTCTTCAATTCTGAAAACAGCCAATCATTAATATTTCTTCCTAACGGGCAATCGGCTATTGGTTTTGCAGGATCGTATAAATGGTTTGGTTTTGGATTTTCCTATAAGCTTCCTGTTGATGAAAAAAACTTGCAGTTCTACGGGAAAACCCAAAGTATTGATCTTCAATTAAACGCCAACCTGCGTCGTTGGATTTTTGATGGTTACTTTCAATTTTACAACGGTTTTTATGTTTCTAACATCAATGAAATTAGTGCCTCGTATGTCCCCAAAAGCAATTTGACGGTAGGAAATATAGGAATAACGGCAAATTATATTATGAACTACACCCAATTTTCATATAAAGCTGCATTTAACTTTAATGAAATTCAGAAAAAAAACCGAGGATCAATTATTCCCGGATTCTATTTTTTCATAAACTTTGCCTCCCACGACTCAACAATTATCCCTGTTGAAGCCTCCACTCAGTTTCCTGATCTAATAAACTTAAAAAATATTGGCTCCACACAATTGGGATTATCGTGCGGATATGGCTACAATCTCAACATTCGGAAAAAAGTCCACATCAGCCTTTCATTAATTCCGGGAATAGGAATTTCTACGCTAAACGCTCAAACATCTGAAAATGAACCCATACCCATAAAAGCCAATGCCACGGCTACTCTTCGTAGTCGGATATCAATCCTTTATCGCAATAACGCCTTCTATGCCGGGCTGTTAGGAATTAGCGGAACAAACACCATATTAGGTAAATCGAATTATTCAATATCGTTCGGCTATGGAATTACTTGTTTGGTGGTTGGTTATAATTTCGACATCAAAAAATTCCATACAATCAGTGAGAAATCCAGAAGTTACAGGCTTTAACTTTCCAATAGTTAAGTTAAACTTATTAAAAAAAGGATTTGTTATTTATACAAACAGGGATTGAATTCAAAAAAAAATTGTAACTTTTCCAAAAAAAAATACCATGGAAAATCTGTTTCTACATTACATGAATGAACGTCGGAAACGTCAAGAATCCAATATTAAACGGGAACCGGGGCCGGTAATTACAATCTCTCGCGAATACGGTTGCTACGGGAGCGAAATTGCAGACCTTTTGGCAAAAAAAATCAATGAAACCATTTCCCATAAGGAGGATCACTGGATTTATATCAGTCATCAAGTATTGCATGATGCATCAAAAGCTTTAGATGTTGATCCCTCCGAAATCTCTCACGTTTTTGGTGCTGAAGAAAAAGGCATCATTGATGAAATGTTCTCCATTTTCTCCAAAGACCGCTATTTAAGTGATAACCAAATAAAGCGAATCCTAGCACAGATTGTACGCTCTTATGCAGAACAAGGCAATACAATCATAGTTGGGAGAGCCGGATGTGTGGTAGCCCGTCATATTCAAAAAGCGATTCATGTGCGATTAATGGCCCCATTCTGTTGGAGAGTTAACCAAATTAAAATGAGGTTTGGAATTTCAACCCATGATGCCACAGCCAAAGTAAAAGAAACGGACAAACGCCGGGAAACATTTATGAAATTCTATCGTGGAGATAAACCTGAAAGTGAGCTTTTTGATATGATTTTGAACCGCTCAACCATGACAACTACGAAACTATGAAACGAATTGTTTTTTTACTTTCAGCAATTACTACTTTCGGAATTTCCTCGTGCATTTTAATTCTTGAAGAAAAAGATTGTGAAAAAAACAACACAGCCGATGTTACAGTGACCAACGACAATCCGTTTGCAATTACCGTTGATGTTTTATACCCCGGCTCCGGAAGTGTTAATGAAGAAGTATCCCTTCAACCCGGAAATTCAAAAAAATATACGATTCCTGCCGGAAACTCAGCTATTTGGGTTAATCAAGGGAATGGATGGGTGAAAATCAAAGAACAAACCGTTGATCAATGTCAGGAGTTTACCTACAATTATGCCTTCTGTAGCTATGGAACCAACAACTACGCCAAAGAAGTGTCAGTAAAAAACAATACAAGTTCAACCATTATTGTTGATGTGTACTCCGACGGATTTGCAGGAGAGATAACCCTTCAACCCAATCAAACCGCACATTATTACAATGTAAAAGCAGGTAATTCGGTTAAATTTTGGGCAAAAGTTCTTCCCAACGGAGAATGGAGAGAACATCAAACTAATTATACGATTGCAAAATGCGAAACTTTTACTTTTACATGGATAGACAAAAGTGTTAAAGATGGAAATAAAACAATGGAAAAACCATTTATCGAATACAACCCATTCGTAGTAACGAAAACGCTTGATTTAAAGGAAAACGAACCGGCAAAATAACCTTTAATGGATTAGAATACCCGCAACAGACTGATTCACAAGAACTGGTCTGTTGTTTTTTTAATAGGTAACCCATGTTGTCCAAAAGTGAATAATTCATTTTTGTCTATTGTTAAAGAAGCTTTTATCCGTGAATAAAAATTTTTTCAAAACAATAATGTTTCCTAAATTTGAACGTTTTTCAAATAATAATTGCGGAAAGAAACCAAAGCACAATGAAGAAACTTATCATTCTACTACTCTGGGGAATACCATTTATAAGCCAATCACAGGATTTCAACAGTCATTACGACTCCGAACGCGACTATAAAGAAGGATTACGCCTATTTAATGAAAAGCGATATGCCTCGGCGCAATATTATTTTGATCGGATTCTTGACAAAGAACAGCGTGTAGGATTCTCCGATATCGCCGGCGATGCCGAATTTTTTGCAGCCTTGTGTGCTATCGAGTTGCACAATAAAGACGCCGGGGCAAGAATTCTAAAATACATTGAAAACCACCCCGGAAGTCCGCGAATCACAGCAGCCTATTTTCACATGGGTCGCCACCTGTATCGTCTCAAAGATTACACCGGAGCAGCTCAATGGTTCGATAAAGTATCAAGACATGATTTAACCAAGGACCAACTCGCAGAATTTTTCTTCAAAAAGGGCTACTGCTTTTTCGTTGCTCAAAATTTGTATAAAGCTGAATTGATGTTTTACGAGCTGCTCGATATGTCAGACTCGGAATATTATGAACCGGGACTTTATTACTATTCTCATATTCAATACGAAAAGAAAAACTACCAAACTGCGCTTCAGGGATTTGAAAAGCTAATTACCAGTCGAGCATTTGGAATGTTATCGCCCTACTACATTGCTCAAATTTATTTTTTACAACAAAAATTCGAGCAAGTGATCGAATTTATTCCAAAATATTTAGACAAGGTGGTACCGGCAAGAGTTGCCGAGTTGAATAAAATCATGGGAAACGCGTACTTTAAGTTACAAAACTACGACAGTGCCTTGGTTTATTTTGAGAAATTCAAACAAATGGGAGAAGGTTTTGAGCGATACGATCTTTATCAATTAGGCTACTGTTATTATAAAATTGGGAAATATGAAGAAGCCGCCAAAAATTTATCAATGGTAACCAACACTCCCGATGCCTTAACACAAAACGCGTTTTATCATCTTGCCGATTGTTATCTTAAAATCAACGATAAAAAGAATGCTCATTTGGCTTTTGGTAATGCTCAAAAGTATGAATTCTCAAAGGAAATTCAGGAAGATGCACTCTTTAATTATGCAAAACTTACATTTGAGTTGAGTTTTGCCCCCTTTGCCGAAACTATTCGGACGTTTGAATCGTATCTACAAAAATTTCCCGATTCTCCCAGAAAAAACCAAGTCTATGATTATCTCATAAAAGTATATTTGACTGGCAAAAATTACAAAGAAGCTTTATTATCCTTGGAAAGAATCAACGACAAAGATCGAGTACTAGAGAACGCCCGACAACGAACCGCCTTTTTCTATGCCGTTGAATTGTTTAGCAACCAAAACTATCAAGAAGCTAAAAAATACTTTCAAAAAGCTATTGAAGCGCAGGGTGATGATATCAAACTTAAAGCCATGGCAATGTATTGGCTTGCAGAAACATATTTTAAACTGAACGATTACAATAACGCATTGACTCTTTACAATCAATTTCTTCAAACACCGGGGAGCTATAATTCAAAAGAGTATCGATTGGCTAATTACAACATAGGATACATCTATTTTCTCCAAAAAGAATATCCCGCCGCAATCCGGGCATTTTCAAGTTTCCTCATTCAAAAACCCGAAAGTCAATTCGCGGTGGATGCGCATTTGAGAATAGGAGACGCTTTCTTTGCTCAACGTCAGTTTGCCCAAGCAATAGAGGCTTACCAAAAAGCCATCGAAAACAGCTCTCCTCAAAACGAATATGCAACTTACCAAAAAGGAATCTCCTATGGTTTAATTGGTGAACAAGAACTCAAAATTCAAACCTTAGAGTATTTCTTTTCAAACAACCTTTCAATTTATGCCGATGCTGCTGTTTTTGAAATGGCCAAAGCCTACAACCGACTGAACAACTTTGAAAAAGCTCTGGAAACCTACCTATATTTGGTATATTCCTATCCCAACAGTAAATTCAATCTTCGGGCACAACTTCAAAGTGGCCTAATGGCCTATAATCTTGGGAAAAGCGACAAAGCTTTGCAATTGCTGAAAAAACTTATAACCGAATATCCTAAATCAGAAGAAGCAACCGAAGCCATTGCTTTGCTTGAACCAATTTACATTAGCCTAAACGATGTTAACAGCTATCTTAGCTATATGAAAGCGTTAAACATTGAAATTGGGGCAAACACACAAGATTCACTCCTTTACTTTTCCGGAGAAAAACTCTACATAGAGCAAAACTATGAAGAAGCAATAAAAGCACTAAATGATTACACGACAAAATTCCCATCAGGACAATTCATAGGCCAAGCCCATTATTTTAAAGCTCAATCGGCCCTAAAACTAAACGATACTGTTTTAACTATTGGAGCACTATCCGAAATTTCCAAACTTCCGAGAAATATCTACAGTGTAATGGCAACTCAACAGCTTGCCTCCTTGCAATACAAAAGAGGTCTTTATGCCGAAGCCGCCGAAACCTATAAAAAACTCCAAAGCCTTGCTGATAATGAATCAATTCTAACCGAAGCTAAAGTTGGCTTGATGTATTGCACGGCCAAACTCGACCAACCCAATGAAATAATCAAGGCCTCCAACAGTGTATTAGCTCTTTTGGGAATACCCCAAACCGTTAAAATTGAAGCCATGTATAATCGTGCCAAAGCCTATCTATCCATCAACAAACCCGACAGTGCCCTGGCCGATTTCAAAATTTTGGCAGAAAACACCAGAATTGCCCACGGAGCCGAAGCTCGTTATCAGTGGGCAAAAATCTGCTATCAAAAACAAGAAACTGAACAAGCCGAGAAAATCATCTCAAATTTTATTCGAGAATCCACACCACATTACTATTGGTTGGGACAAAGCTTCCTTCTGCTTTCAACCATTTATTGCGATCGGGGCGATCGCTTCCAAGCAAAAGCATATTTACAAAGCTTACTTGCAAACTATCCAAACGATTCTGACGGAATAAAACAAAAGGCAACGGAAATGCTCAATCAAATTATCGAAACGGAAAATCAACAATTCCAAAACCAACCAAAACCTATTATCATCAACGTAGAATAAAAAGCTTTTCGTTATGAATAAAATCACCATTTCATACCTTAGTCTGCTACTACTCCTTTCCGGCATGGGTAACGCATTTTGTCAAAATCCAAAAGAAGAAAAGAAAGAAGTTGTTGTAGAACGTGAATACGAACCAATAATTCAAAAGAGCGACCGAATAACTTTAATTCCTGAATTCCAAGATACCGTAAAAGTGAATCTCTCTTTCACTTACGATATCCGATCATCCATTGCACAAGGTCAATTTTCACCACGTCCAATTCAAGCTGCAACCCTAAAAAGCGAACCAATATATCCGCTGGAAACCTCTTATGCTCTTATCGGTGGAGGAAATCAACTTTCAGCTATAGCCAAAATAAGAGTCAATTCAACCCGAAATGAAAACTACCAATGGGTTTTTACAGGCGATTTTGAAGGCGCTCAAGGAAAAATTCAAGACACTTGGGGACAAAACATCGACGCTCCTTTTCGAAACATAGAATTAGGAGCAATCGGAAAACGTCTTTTCAAACGTTCAACACTGGAAGGTAACCTTCAATACAACAATTTTTACACTACTTACTACGGAACAGCTGTCAATCCCCAAATGGTATCACCTGAACCCGCGGAAACGGATATGCATCAAAACATCCATCAATTCCGCTCTTTATTTTCCTTTTACAGCTTTGAACGCAGCACGGAAAAGCCTAATCATTCTACAACCTTCGAATTCAATCATTTACAAGGAATTCAAAGCGTAATGGAAGATAAGGTTAATCTATCGTTTTATATCGACAAATATTACGATATAAACTTCTTGGGAATGGAAACAAAATTACTTTTCATCAAAAACCAAAACTTAACTGACACTCTTAATAACGTTTTCATCGATTTCAACCCATGGATCGGATTTTTCGGAAAAACATGGAGAATTCAGGCCGGATTAAACTCAACCTACAATCAAAAAAATGCTGACTATTTTTTATATCCCAACATTAAACTCCATTACAATATCGTCGCTTTTTTCCTTGTACCTTACATCGAAATCGGAGGACGCTACAAATTAAACAATTACGAACAACTAGTTAAAGAAAACTTTTTTATCAATCCTCGCCTGTCGGTAGAACCTACCAATGAAAAAATCAACCTAAACGGTGGAATCCGTGGAATGGTAAGCAGCCGTTTAGGATTCAACCTTAATGTTTCATATCAAAAAATTGACAATCAATACTTTTTTATCCCCGACACCAGCTCCTCCTTGGCCAGATATTTTTCCGTTGAATACGACAATATGTCTATTCTATCATTGAATCAGGAATTGTCATGGAAACAATCCGATCAGCTCAACATTATTATCCGTGCAAAATATTCCGATTACACTATGGATAGCCTTCCATACCCATGGCATATGCCCAAATTTTCAACCGATCTAACAGCAAGATATCGGATTTTTAACAAACTCACAATATCGGGCGAAGTTTATGCCTTAGGCATTCGATATGTAAAAAAGGTCGATAATAGTTCAGCTTCCATGTCGCCCTTTGTCAATGTAAATTTACTAGGAGAATATAATCTCAATCGTATCTTTGGATTCTTCTTGAAAGTCAACAATTTACTCAATCGGCAGCAGGAAATATTTGATAATTACCCTCTTTATCGTTTTATGATTCAAGGCGGAGCCAAAATTACTTTTTGATACCAAAACAAGTCATTAAAACAAGATCCGTTAGAGGAGATTCATAATCCCATGTTTCTGCTTAACGGTTCACTTATCCATTTTCAAAAGTTGATTATTTGTTAATAAACTAACCGATGTTTCTTCCATAAAAATTAGCATAAACACGGGATTTTTCCTATCTTTGTGAGTTACAAAAACACAATCAGAAATTGTAAAAAAATAAAAAAAAAATGACTGAACAAGAAAAATCGCTAAAAGCCTCGGAATATACCGCCGAAAGCATTCAGGTATTAGAAGGTTTAGAAGCCGTTAGGAAACGTCCTGCAATGTATATAGGCGACACCGGTGTAAAAGGATTTCATCACCTTGTTTACGAAGTTGTGGACAACTCTATTGACGAAGCACTTGCGGGATATTGCAATGATATTCAAGTAATCATAAATGAAGACAACAGCATTACCGTAACCGATAATGGGCGTGGAATTCCGGTTGAAATGCATCCCAAAGAAAAACGATCAGCTCTTGAAGTAGTGATGACTGTTTTGCACGCCGGTGGGAAATTTGATAAAAACACTTATAAAGTATCGGGAGGATTACACGGTGTTGGAGTTTCTTGCGTAAATGCACTATCGTCAAAACTCTGTGTTAGAGTATTCAAAGATGGGAAAATATGGGAACAGGAATATGCAAAAGGAGTTCCTCAATATTCCGTAAGATCAGTGGGAGAAACCGATAAAACCGGGACGATAGTAACCTTCTGGCCCGATAAAACGATATTCACAGTTCATGAATACAACTACGAAATTCTTCAAACTCGCCTGCGAGAGCTTGCCTTCCTCAATAAAGGAGTAAAACTCACTCTAATCGACCAAAGAGAAAAAGATGCCAATGGGCAACCAATTTCCGAAACGTTTTACTCAGAAACAGGACTGGTGGAATTTGTACGTTTTCTTGAACAAAACCGAGAACCCCTTATTGACAATGTCATCCACATTTCCACCGATAAAACAGGAATTCCGGTGGAAGTTGCTTTAATTTACAACAACACTTTCACGGAAAACGTCCACACTTACGTTAACAACATAAATACCATTGAAGGCGGAACCCATTTAACAGGATTCAGACGAGGATTGACCCGTACATTAAAAACCTACGCTGAAAAATCAGGACTTTTAGACAAGGTAAAATTTGAAATCTCCGGCGATGATTTCCGCGAAGGATTAACCGCCGTTGTTTCAGTCAAAGTGGCTGAGCCTCAGTTTGAAGGTCAAACTAAAACCAAACTAGGCAACGGAGAGGTTAGCCAACCAGTCGATCAAGCTGTAAGTGAAATGCTTGCCGCATATCTTGAGGAACATCCCAAAGATGCCAAAAATATTGTGAACAAAGTAATCTTGGCAGCCTCAGCACGACATGCAGCACGTAAAGCCCGCGAAATGGTTCTGCGTAAAACACCATTAACCGGTGGTGGGCTCCCCGGAAAACTAGCCGACTGTTCCGAACGCGATCCCGAAAAATGTGAATTGTTCCTCGTTGAGGGAGATTCTGCAGGTGGTACGGCAAAACAAGGTCGAGACCGCCGTTTTCAGGCTATTCTCCCCCTGCGCGGTAAAATTCTCAACGTAGAAAAAGCCATGCAACACAAAATATTTGACAACGAAGAGATTCGAAATATCTTTACCGCCCTTGGAGTGCAAATCGGAACAAACGAAGATAGCAAGGCTCTTAATCTTGAAAAACTACGCTATCATAAAATCATCATCATGTGCGATGCCGACGTGGATGGTTCACATATAGCAACGCTAATCATGACCTTCTTTTTCCGATACATGAACGAGCTGATAACCCGTGGTCACCTCTTCATTGCCACTCCCCCACTCTATTTAATGAAAAAAGGAAAAATAGAACGCTATTGCTGGAACGACGAACAAAGAGCTCAATTCGTTCAGGAATATGGCGGAGGAAACGAAGGGTCAGTTACCATTCAAAGATACAAAGGTCTTGGAGAAATGAATGCTGAACAACTTTGGGAAACAACCATGAATCCCGATCAACGCACTTTGCGCCAGGTTACCATAGAAAATGCCGCCGAAGCCGATCGTATTTTCTCCATGCTCATGGGCGATGATGTCCCATTAAGACGCGAGTTTATTGAAAAACACTCTAAATACGCAAAAATTGATGCTTAAAAAAAAGCCCCGTAATTTTGAAACGGGGCTTTTATTTTTCTATTTCCACACCATTCCCAACCTTCAAAGGTTTTATTGCCAAAGAAGGCGAGACGATACAATCAATCGAAAATAACTCATTCCAACGAGCATCAACACGTTCTATTATCTCATCCGACATTGTAATAACATTTGGCCAACGAAGATTCTTCGTCTTACGGCGTCCATCTACCAAAATTTGACACGATCCTCCGTTTTCCACCACCGAAATATCCCTTAACGGATCAATATTGCTTAACACATACCAAACTTTCAATTCATTACTTAACCGTTGCGTTTCGGGCTCAAGAATAATTGAAATCAGCGTGACATTCTCACTAAGCGAATTCTCTTGATGCATCAAGTTTTCTCCTTCATTGGCAAAAAGAAATTGAATCTCCGTTTTACCGGGTGATTTTGCGGCTTGCGTTAAATCAATACATAGTTTTCCACCAAACCCCATTGTGTCTGCCGAATGATCTAAAACGTCCAACGGGCCTTTCGAAAATAATAACCGTGTAAAGTCAACAAAACAATCGCTTAAAATTGCCAACAAAGATCTATAATCGCGCAAGTTTACTTCTTCATCAAATATTATCATCACCTTGTTAAACATCATCTGACCTGCCCCCCAAAATGATTGAGCCACTTTAAAGCCCTGTCCCGAGTAGCTTGTGCGCATCGATATTAAAACCAAATTGTGAGCCACGCCCCAAATTGGCAAATGCATATCAGTAATTTCGGGAGCCAACGATTTTTTAATAATCGGCATGAAAATTCTTTCAGTAGCCTCAGCAATATAAGCATCTTCCATTGGTGGAACTCCAACAATGGTTGCAGGAAAAATTGCCTGACGACGATGGGTAATGGCAGTAATGTGAAATTGTGGGTATAGATCCGTTAACGAATAAAAGCCGGTATGATCACCAAAAGGCCCTTCCTCAACTAAAGGTTCGGATGGATCAACATATCCTTCAATCACAATATCAACATCTTCCGGAATCCAAAGGTCGTTGGTTAGGCATTTAACCAATCGAACCCCTTGTTCGCGAATAAAACCGGCTAAAAGATATTCATCAATATTTTCAGGCAACGGGGCTGTAGCTGCAAAGGTGTAAACCGGATCTCCGCCTAAAGTTACCGTTACCGGCATAACCTTTCCGACTTTTTTATATTCCTCATAGTGCCGTGCTCCGGTTTTATGTGGATGCCAATGCATACCGGTCGTCCTTGTATCGAATACCTGCATTCGGTACATTCCTAAATTACGATGGCTGGTAACCGGACTGATTGTATGCACACAAGGTAATGTTATAAATTGTCCACCATCGTTTGGCCAACATTTCAGAATAGGTAATTGCCAAAGATTGGGTTCGCTCATAACTATTTCTTGACATTTACCCCGTCCGGAAACTTTCTTCGGAAACCATTTGGATAACCGATAAAGTTGCGGAAGCATCTTAAGTTTTGTTTGCCAACCTTTGGGGGGCTCTAAAAAAAGGTTTAAAACTTGTTCAACTCGTTGACCTAAATCATCCAAATGGTTCTCTCCCAAAGCTAGGGACATTCTTTTAGGACTGCCAAAGGCATTTATGAGTACAGGAAAAGTTTTTCCTGTATTAGAAAACAATATCGCTTTGTTATAATGTTGATGCTTGCTTAACCGATCTACAATTTCCGTAATCTCAAGCTCAGGATCAACATGCTGATTCACTTCAACCAATTCTCCATTTTGGCGAAGGATATCTATGAATTTTGAAAGGTCTTTTGCCGACATGTAAATAAAAAAAAGAGCTGCTCGTAAAACGAACAGCTCTCTGTTAATAATGTTTATTTTTTAAGGAATTTGAAATCTTTTCCCAAATAACGTGCTGTGTCTCCCAAGCTTTCCTCTATGCGAAGAAGCTGATTGTATTTAGCAATTCTATCGGTACGCGAAGCAGAACCGGTCTTAATTAACCCGGTGTTAAGAGCAACTGCCAAATCGGCAATAAAGGTATCTTCGGTTTCTCCACTTCGGTGGCTTATAATACTTGTCATATTGTTTCGAGTGGCCATATTCACAGCATCAATAGTTTCAGTTAATGAACCAATTTGGTTTACTTTAATCAGAATACTATTGGCTGACTTTTCACGAATTCCCCTTTGAAGTCTCTTTACATTGGTAACGAAAAGGTCATCACCTACAATTTGAACTTTGTTTCCAATTTCTTTGTTCAGAAGTGCCCAACCTTCCCAGTCTTCTTCATCAAAGCCATCCTCAATGGATAGAATTGGATATTTTGAAACAAATTGTTTCCAATATTCAACCATTTCTGTGGTTGAGTATTCTTTGCCTGTTGATTCAAATACATATTTTTTCTTTGCCTTATCGTAGAACTCGGTGGCCGCAGCATCTAAAGCTAGATAAACATCTTCGCCAGGTCGATATCCAGCTTTTTCGATTGCTTTAAGAACAACTTCCACGGCTTCTTCATTTGACTTCAAATTAGGAGCAAAACCCCCTTCATCGCCTACGTTGGTTGAATGTCCTTGTTCAGAAAGTACTTTTTTCAGACTGTGAAAAATCTCACTTCCGATACGTAGGGCGTCGGAAAAAGTGGAGGCCCCCACAGGCATAATCATGAACTCCTGAATGTCAATCTGATTATCAGCATGTTTCCCCCCGTTAAGAATATTCATCATGGGAATAGGCAAAACATTGGCATTCACTCCTCCCAAATAGCGGTATAATTCCTGTCCGGAAGTTATAGCAGCCGCTTTTGCTACAGCTAGTGAAACTCCTAATATAGCATTAGCACCAAGTCTGCTTTTATTCTCCGTAGCATCTAATTCGATCATTGCCTTATCAATGGCGTTTTGATCAAAGATATACATTCCGCGAATTTGTTCTGCAATAATGGTATTAACATTATTTACGGCCTTTAATACACCTTTACCTCCATACATGGTTTTGTCGCCATCGCGCATTTCGTGTGCTTCGAAAGCTCCGGTAGAAGCACCACTGGGGACTGCTGCGCGTCCCAATATTCCCTGATCGGTAATTACATCAACCTCAATGGTCGGGTTTCCTCTCGAATCAAGGATTTGTCTTGCAAATACATTTGTTATGATTCCCATAGTCGTAAATATTTTTCATGCGAAGATATAAAAAAAGGGAAACAAAATTGTTCCCCTTTGATATGTTTTAAAAACTTTTTGCTATTCCGCAGATGTTTTGTCTTTTGAATCTTGAGATTCTGACGCTTTATTAGCTTCTGCTGAAACGTTATCTGCTTTTTTGCTTCGTCCACGACGGGTTGTTTTCGTTTTAGCTGTTTCTTTTACCAAATCGTGTTCAAAGAAATCCACCAATTCGATAATTGCCATTTCTGCATTATCACCGGGACGATTTCCGGTCTTCAAAATTCTTGTATATCCGCCGGGTCGATTTCCTACTTTTGCGGCAACTTCACGGAATAGTTCGGTTACACTCTCTTTGTTCTGTAGGTAACTGAATACTACACGACGTGAGTGTGTTGAATCAACTTTTGATTTGGTAATCAGGGGCTCCACATAGGAACGTAGGGCTTTAGCTTTTGCTAAAGTTGTTACAATACGTTTGTGTAAGATAAGCGACGAAGCCATATTCGATAGCATCGCATCTCTGTGCGAACTCGTGCGCCCCAAATGGTTAAATCCTTTATTGTGTCTCATTGCTTTAATCCTTGTCTAGTTTATACTTACTGATATCCATTCCGAAATTGAGATTATGCTTAGTAAGGAATTCTTCGAGTTCGGTTAACGACTTCTTCCCAAAATTCCGGAATTTTAATAGATCGTTTTTGTTGTATGTTACCAATTCTCCCAAAGTGTTTACATCAGCAGCCTTTAAACAATTTAATGCTCGTACCGATAGCCCTAGTTCAGTTAATTTAGCTTTTAAGAGCTGTCGCATATGTAGCAATTCTTCGTCAAATTCTTCAACTCTTGAAGAATCTGTCTCTTCTAATGTAATTTTTTCGTCGGAAAACAGAGCAAAGTGATGAATTAAGATTTTTGCTGCTTCCTTGAGGGCATCCTTGGGAGGAATAGATCCATCGGTTCTTATCTCGAACAATAACTTTTCATAGTCGGTCTTTTGTTCAACACGATAGTTTTCAATCTCATATTTAACATTGACTATCGGTGTAAAAATTGAATCGATGGCAATTACTCCAAATTCATCGGTTACCGTACGATTTTCCTCTGCAGGAACGTAACCCCTTCCTTTGTTAATGGCGATCATCATTTGCAGTTTTACGTCTTTTGACATGTTGCAAATAACAAGATCCTTATTAAGAACCTGGAAGTTGGAAAGATATTTATTCAAATCGCCTGCAGTGAATTTGTCTTTACCTAAGATCGTAACATATATGGTTTCATCGTTAAAATCAGAAACCAAACGTTTAAATCGTATTTGTTTAAGGTTAAGAACTATTTCGGTAACGTCTTCAACTACTCCGGGAATGGTTGAAAATTCGTGATCGACCCCCTCAATCTTAACTTTGGTTATGGCAAAGCCTTCTAGCGAGGATAAGAGTATCCGACGTAAAGCATTTCCAATGGTTACACCGTACCCCGGTTCCAACGGACGGAATTCAAATTTGCCGAAACTATCGTCGGCTTCAAGCATTATTACCTTCTCGGGTTTTTGAAAAGCTAGAATCGCCATATACCAATTTTTACTTAGAATATAATTCAACTATTAATTGCTCTTTGATATTTTCCGGAATCTCTTCCCGTTGAGGAACGTTTAGGAATTTTCCTGTCATAGTGTTATGATCCCATTCCAACCATGAATATTTACTTACTTTACTATGGGAAACAGATTCGGTTATAGCTTCCAATGATTTGGAACGCTCGCGCACTGCAACGATATCGCCTGCCCGTAGTTGATAACTTGGGACATTCACTACAGCACCATTGACAGTAATGTGGCGATGGCCTACTAATTGACGAGCAGCTGCACGTGATGGAGCAATACCTAAACGGTAAACTACGTTATCGAGACGGGATTCAAGCATTTGAAGAAGTATCGTACCGGTTACACCACTCTTACTGGAGGCCTTCTTAAAATAGTTGGCGAACTGACGTTCCAAAACTCCATAAGTGTATTTCGCTTTTTGCTTTTCGTTCAACTGAACACCGTATTCAGAAAGTTTTTTGCGTTTTCTGTTTAAGCCGTGCATTCCGGAAGGGTAATTTTTACGTTCCAAGTGTTTGTCAGGTCCGTAAATTGGCTCCCCAAAACGACGTGCAATCTTTGTTTTTGGTCCAATGTATCTTGCCATTTTCGTTCTCTTTTAATTTTATACTCTTCTTCTTTTGGGTGGACGACATCCGTTATGCGGTAGCGGGGTAACGTCAACAATTTCAGTAACTTCAATTCCAGCTTGATTGATAGTCCGAATTGCAGACTCCCGCCCGGCACCGGGCCCTTTAACAAATACCTTTACTTTACGTAATCCGGCATCAAATGCGATTTTTGCGCACTCTTCTGCAGCGACCTGTGCTGCATATGGAGTGTTTTTCTTTGATCCTTTGAACCCGCATTTACCGGCACTTGACCATGATATCACATCACCATTGGCATTTGTCAGAGTAACAATGATATTGTTGAAAGATGAGTGAACATGTGCCTGACCAACAGGATCTACTTTTACTACTCTTTTACGAGTGGTTTTTGATTTTTGTGCCATAATTGTTACGTTACAGATTATTTAGTCGCTTTTTTCTTATTTGCAACTGTTTTACGTTTTCCTTTGCGCGTGCGGGCATTATTCCGTGTATTTTGACCACGAACCGGTAATCCATTCCGATGACGAATTCCACGGTAACACCCGATATCCATTAATCGTTTAATGTTCAATTGAACTTCAGTACGTAATTCCCCCTCAAGCTTATATTTAGAGAGAATGTTACGAAGAGTTGCGATTTGCTCATCGGTCCAATCTTTAACTTTGGTGTTACGATCGATACCCGCTTCAGCTAAAATTTTATTTGCTGTGCTCCTACCTATTCCATAAATATAGGTGAGCCCTATCTCTCCTCGTTTGTTCTTTGGTAAATCAACACCTACTAGTCGTGCCATAAATTTACGTTTGCTTTGTTAAAAGTTTTGCAAAGATAATAATTTTATCCCTGACGTTGTTTTAGTTTTGGATTTTTTTTGTTGATGATATATACACGCCCTTTTCGCCGAACGATCTTACAATCGGCGCTGCGTTTTTTTACGGATGCTCTTACCTTCATAGCGTTTGTTTTTATTTGTATCGGAAAACAATTCTGCCTTTGGTCAGATCGTACGGTGACATTTCAACGCGAACTTTGTCTCCGGGCAAGATCTTAATATAGTGCATACGCATCTTGCCACTTATGTGTGCCGTTATTACATGACCGTTTTCTAACTCTACGCGAAACATGGCGTTCGACAGTGCCTCAATGATTGTGCCGTCTTGTTCTATGCTTAATTGTTTTGCCATTGTTCACTGTGTTACATCACTGACCTTCTTCCCTTAATTCGACCGGATTTCATGAGTCCGTCGTAATGACGCATCAACAAATGACTTTCGATTTGTTGAAGAGTGTCAAGAACTACACCAACCAGAATCAACAAGGATGTTCCGCCGTAAAAATGCGCAAATTGATTGTTAACTCCTGCCATAATTGCAAATGCGGGTAAAATAGCTATAATAGCCAAAAATATAGACCCGGGCAAAGTAATTCTTGACATGATGTTATCCAAATATTCTGCGGTTTTTTTCCCGGGTTTTACGCCTGGAATAAAACCTCCGTTTCGCTTCATGTCTTCAGCCATTTGATTCGGATTCACAGTTATTGCAGTATAGAAATAGGTAAACCCTATAATCAATAGTGCAAACGTGAAATTATATGCAAAGCTTGTATAATTGGCGAAGGCTGCTGAAATTCCGGTAAGAGTTTCGGAGGATGAGAAACCAAGTAATATAACTGGTATAAACATCAAAGCTTGGGCAAAAATAATGGGCATAACTCCGGCCGCATTGATTTTTAATGGTATATATTGCCGAACTCCACCGTATTGTTTGTTGCCGACAATTCTTTTTGCGTATTGTACTGGAACTTTGCGAGTTCCTTGTACAAGCAAAATGGCAAAAACGATTACTGCTGCAAGCATAATGATCTCAGCGAGGAAAATAACCAACCCCCCACCTTGTTCTTCAACTCTACTTATAAACTCTGCAAAGAAAGCAAAGGGTAACCGTGCAATAATTCCGATCATGATGATTAGTGAAATACCATTTCCTATTCCCCGATCCGTAATCTTTTCTCCAATCCACATCACAAACATGGTACCGGCGGTAAGGATTATAACGCTGGTTACGGTGAAAAGAGTTCCGGTAATCACAAAAGCGTCAGCCGGTAGCGTTGCGTGAAGGTTAGTCAAATATGCTGGTGCTTGCATCAAAAGAATAGCAACAGTCAAATATCTGGTGATTTGATTGATCTTTCTGCGACCACTTTCTCCTTCACGTTGTAGCCTTTGAAAATAGGGAACGGCAATTCCCAAAAGCTGAACGACAATCGAAGCTGAAATGTATGGCATAATACCTAATGCCAACACCGAAGCGTTTGAAAAAGCTCCTCCGGAAAACATATCAAGCAATCCCAAAACTCCGGTTGAGGTTTGTTTTGACAAAGCCGCAAGCTTTGTGGGATCGATACCCGGAAGCACAATATGTGCTCCCAGTCGATAGATCAATAATAGTCCTAAAGTTGTTAATATCCGGTTGCGGAGCTCTTCAATTCTCCAAATATTGGTTAGCGTTTCGATTAAGCGTTTCATCGATTAAATTTTTACAGCTGTTCCTGACAATGATTCAATGGCTTCTTTTGCCGTTTTTGAAAAAGCATGTGCTTTCACCTCGAGTTTTCGGGTTAGCTTACCGTTACCGAGAATCTTAATCAAATCGTTTTTTGAAGCTAATCCGTTATCGATCAGAACATCAACGTCGATTAGATTAATGTTGTGTTGCTCGGCCACTCGCTGAAGAACATCAAGGTTGATGGCTTTATATTCTTTACGGTTTCGGTTGTTGAACCCGTATTTGGGAAGTCTTCTTTGTAAAGGCATCTGACCTCCTTCAAATCCGATCTTTTTGGAGTAGCCTGCTCTAGATTTAGCTCCGTTTAGACCTCTTGTGGAATGTCCGCCGTGTCCTGAACCTTCTCCTCTTCCAATACGTTTTCTTTTTTTAACCGATCCTTGTGCTGGTTTTAGACTACTTAGATCCATAATTTTACTCGTTAGTTTCAGAGATAATTACTAAATGTTTTACTTTTTCAACCATTCCGCGGATCTGAGGGGTTGCCTCATGGATTACCGTCTGGTTCATTTTACGTAGCCCAAGCGCTTTTAAAGTGTCTTTTTGTTTTCTGGGTTGATCTATGCTGCTACGCACTTGTTTGATGACTAGTTTTCCCATACGAAATTTGTTTAACCGTTAAAAACCTTGTCAAGTTCAATTCCTCTCTCTGCAGCTACTGCATAGGCATCGCGTAATTGCATCAGTGCATCCATTGTGGCTTTTACCACGTTATGTGGGTTGCTCGATCCTTGCGATTTTGCAAGCACATCATGAACTCCGACGCTTTCTAGAACAGCACGCATAGCTCCCCCGGCTTTTACTCCAGTACCAGGAGATGCAGGTTTGATAAGCACTTTTGCAGCACCAAACTTACCATTGGCTTCATGAGGTATGGTTTTGTTGATGATGGGAACCTTAATCAGATTCTTCTTAGCATCCTCAATGGCTTTTGAGATTGCTGCGGTTACTTCACCGGCTTTCCCCAGTCCATGACCAACGATTCCGTTTTCGTTTCCAACAACAACAATGGCCGAGAAACTGAAGGCTCGCCCTCCTTTTGTTACTTTGGTTACTCGATTGATGGCTACCAGCCTCTCCTTTAATTCAAGGTCGCTTGTTTTTATTCTTCTTATTCCTGACATAATTCTTAGAATTTTAATCCTCCTTCACGAGCTCCATCAGCTAATGCTTTTACTCTCCCGTGATACAGATATCCGTTACGATCAAATCTTACCTGTGTAATACCTTTTTCCAGGGCTCTTTTTGCAATAAGTTTGCCAACCATTTGGGCAACCTCGCTTTTTTTCAAGCCTTCGGCGTTTTCAGCAACCTCTTTGCATAGCGATGAAGCAGCGACAAGGGTTGTTCCGTTAATATCATCGATAAGTTGAACACTAATGTTGCGGTTGCTTCTGAATACATTCATCCGTGGAGTCTCAGGAGTTCCTGAAACTTTTTTCCGGATTCGATATTTAATCCGCTGTCTGCGTTCTAATTTGCTTAATGGCATATTTTGTCCTCCTTAACTGTTACTTACCTTTACCTGCTGATTTTCCGGCTTTACGTCTTACGACTTCATTTTCGTAACGAACACCTTTTCCTTTGTATGGCTCAGGCTTACGTAATGAGCGTATCTTTGCAGCTACTTGTCCCAATAGTTGTTTATCAATGGATGATAGTTTTACTTTGGGGGCGCTTTTCTTTTCTGAAATGGTTTCTACAGAAATTTCTTTGGGTAATTCAATAAAAATATTATGCGAATATCCCAATCCCAATTCCAATAGCTGACCTTTGGCATCTGCCTTGTAACCAACACCAATAAGTTCTAAAGTGGTTTGGTATCCTTGTGATACGCCAATTATCATGTTATTGATCAAAGCGCGATATAGTCCGTGCAACTCTCTGTGTCGCTTATTGTCGGTTGGCCGACTTACAATCACTTTATTATCCTCAACGGTTACTTTAATATCGGGATTAACACTTTGCTGCAATTGTCCTTTAGGACCTTTTACTACAACATTATTCCCTTTATCAATGGTTACTGTAACTCCGGAGGGGATATTTATCGGTAATTTACCTATCCGTGACATTGTTCAAACGTTTTTAATAGATGTAACAAATTACTTCACCGCCAATATTTAACCGACGGGCTTCTTTATCTGTCATTACGCCTTGTGAAGTTGATACAATGGCTATTCCGAGCCCATTTAAAACTCGTGGAAGTGTATCTGCACCGGCGTATTTGCGCAATCCAGGCTTACTTACCCTTTGGATTCCTTTAATCACAGGTTGTTTTGTATGCGGATTGTATTTTAAGGCAATTTTTATTGTCCGATGAACAGGATCTGTATCTTCGAATTTGTAATTCAAAATATAGCCTTGTTCATAAAGGATCTTGGTTATTGCCTTTTTCATATTGGATGATGGCACTTCCAATACTTTATGTTTTGCCATTGAGGCATTCCGTATTCTTGTTAGAAAATCGCCAATTACGTCCATGGTTTTCTTAATTTAATTGTTACCAACTTGCTTTTTTTACTCCGGGAATTAATCCTTGATTCGCCATTTCACGGAAGCAAATACGGCTAATTCCAAACTGACGCATATATCCTCTGGGACGTCCGGTTAACTGGCAGCGGTTGTGTAGCCTTATCGGTGATGAATTTTTAGGTAATTTTTGCAAGCCTATATAATCACCGGCTGCTTTGAGTTCTTCACGCTTCTTCGCATATTTTTCAATAAGCTTCGCACGTTTTCTTTCGCGAGCTTTCATCGATTCTTTTGCCATAGTTTAACTCTTTTTCTCGTTTTTAAATGGAATCCCAAAAGCCTTTAACAGCGCATATGCTTCTTCATCGGTATTCGCGGTGGTTACGAAGGTGATATCCATTCCCAAAATTTGATTGATCTTGTCAAGATCGATTTCAGGGAAGATGATGTGTTCGCTAATTCCTAGCGTGTAATTTCCTCGTCCGTCGAGTTTACCGCTTACACCTTGGAAGTCACGAATTCGGGGAAGAGCTACGTTGATCAAACGCTCTAGAAATTCATACATTCTTTCTTTACGTAGGGTTACCTTTGCACCTATGGGCATTTTTCTACGCAACTTGAAGTTTGATATGTCTTTCTTTGATAGAGTTGGAACGGCTTTTTGACCTGCTATTGCAGTTAATTCATTTAAAGCGCTGTCAATCAATTTGCGATCAGAGGTTGCTTTTCCTAACCCTTGATTCAAGACGATTTTCTCCAAACGAGGTACCTGCATAACGGATTTATATTTAAATTCTGCTTGAAGGGCAGGTACTATTTCCTCGTTATATTTCTTCTTTAATGTTGGAACGTAAGTCATTACTTAATCTCCTCTCCCGATTTTTTATAATATCTCACCAATTTACCTTCCTCATTTCTTCTACGGCCAACGCGTGAAGGTTTGCCGGTTTTCGGATCTAAGGGCAGTAAGTTTGAAATGTGGATCGATCCTTCTTTTTTTACAATTCCTCCATTGGGGTTTTGAGCATTGGGCTTGGTGTGTTTCGAAATCAGGTTAACTCCTTCAACGAAAGCTCTTTGTTTTTGGGTGTCAATCTCAAGCACACGACCTTTTTGCCCCTTGGAGTTGCCGGCAATTACTACTACTAAATCGCCCTTTTTGATATGAAATTTTTTCTGCATTTTAATCGATTTTGCTTTTACAACACTTCTGGTGCCAAAGATACAATTTTCATATATTTATCACGTAACTCACGTGCGACAGGGCCAAAAATACGAGTTCCTTTCAATTCACCGGCGTTAGTAAGAAGAACACAGGCATTATCATCGAACCGAATGTATGAACCGTCGGCTCGGCGAATTTCCTTCTTTGTTCTAACAACTACCGCCTTTGATACGGTCCCTTTTTTGACATCGCCCGAGGGGAGTGCGCTTTTCACGGTGACAACGATAATATCACCGACTGTTGCATATCGTTTTTTAGAGCCTCCTAAGATGTTAATACACAGCACTTCTTTGGCTCCGCTGTTATCAGCAACATTTAAACGTGTCTCTTGTTGTATCATGGTTACTTAGCTCTTTCAATGATTTCTACTAGTCTCCAATTTTTTGTTTTGCTCAGCGGGCGTGTTTCCATGATGCGCACAACGTCTCCAATATTACATTCGTTTTTCTCATCATGGGCTTTTAGCTTGGTTGTAGCTTTCACGAACTTTCCATACAGTGGATGTTTCACTTTTCGCTCTATTGCCACAACTATTGATTTGTCCATCTTATTGCTGACCACTACGCCGATTCTTTCTTTGCGGGCATTTCTCTTGTTTTCCATTGCCTTAGTTTTAATTGTTTCGTTTTGATATCTCTCTTTGCCGCAATTCGGTATTCAATCGTGCGATATCTTTACGAAGTGCCCTTAATTGCATCGGATTATCTAAGGGAGTGATCGCATGATTGATGCGCAATTGTGTTAGTGTGATCTTCAAATCTTTGATCCGATCTTTAAGATCCTTATCGCTTAATTGACGTACTTCTGACATTTTCATACTAGCTCAAATTTAAATTATTCGACATAATCCGGACGAACTATAAACTTAGTTTTCACCGGTAGTTTCTGAGCTGCTAAACGTAAAGCTTCACGTGCAACTGCCATTGGTACTCCTTCTGCTTCGATTAGTATGCGGCCGGGAGTCACTGGGGCAACAAATCCTTCCGGATTTCCTTTCCCTTTACCCATACGTACTTCAGCAGGTTTACGTGTAAAGGGTTTATCAGGGAAAATTCGTATCCATATCTGTCCTTGACGTTGCATGTAGCGAGTAACAGCAACACGGGCAGCTTCAATTTGACGTCCGTCAATCCACGCGTTTTCGAGGGTTTTAATGCCAAACGAACCGAAAGCCAGCTGATTTCCTCTTTGGGCATTCCCTTTCATTCGTCCTTTCTGTTGACGACGATATTTCGTTTTCTTTGGTTGTAACATGTTTGTATCTCCCTAATCTTTTTGGGTTATTTCTTTTTGCGGCGACTGGGTCTCGAGGGTTTACCGCTGCTGCTGACATTAAGCTGTCCAACATTAGGCGATAAATCACGTTTTGCAAACACTTCGCCTTTAAAAATCCATACTTTGATTCCTAAAAGACCATATTTTGTTAGAGCTTCACCAAGACTGTAGTCTATATCTGCGCGAAGGGTGTGCAATGGTATCCGCCCTTCTTTGTATGTCTCGGAGCGAGCCATCTCGGCACCTCCAACACGTCCGGATATAGTTACCTTTATCCCTTTGGCTCCAACACGCATAGTTGATGCTATGGCAGTTTTTATCGCACGACGATAAGAGATTCGCCCTTCCAACTGACGTGCAATATTACTGGCTACCAAAACGGCATCAAGCTCAGGTCGCTTAATCTCAAAGATGTTGATTTGTACATCTTTTTTGGTAATCTTTTTCAACTCTTCTTTGAGTTTATCAACCTCCTGGCCTCCTTTACCAATAATTATGCCAGGACGTGCGGTATGAACTGTTACTGTAATTAATTTTAGTGTACGCTCAATAACTATTTTTGAAACGCTGGCCTTTGCTAAACGCGTTTGCAAATAGGTACGGATTTTCTTATCTTCAATAAGTTTATCGGCGTATTGTTTTCCTCCATACCAATTGGAATCCCATCCACGGATAATTCCTAGTCGATTACCTATCGGATTAGTTTTTTGTCCCATTGAATACTAGTTTTCATTTGTGTTTTGACTGCCCAATACTATTGTCACATGATTCGAACGCTTACGAATTCGATAAGCGCGTCCCTGCGGGGCAGGACGTAGTCTTTTTAACATTCGTCCTGAATCTACATAGGCTTCTTTTACATATAATCCGGCCTCTTCGATACGTGCTCCCTGGTTTTTATATTCCCAGTTGGCAATGGCTGAACGAAGTAGCTTTTCTACTCTTCGTGCTGCTTCTTTCTGTGTGAAACGAAGTATGTCGAGGGCTTTGTTTACCTCTTTGCCACGAATCAGATCAACTACCAAGCGCATTTTGCGTGGTGAAGTTGGACAATCGTTTAATTTGGCTAAAGCTTTATTTTTGTTGGCCTCTTTTCGTTCCAGTGCTTTAAGTCTTTTTCTTGCACCCATGATTCCTCAGTTTTTCCGATTATTTATTCTTTTTACCTGCGTGTCCTCTGAAGATTCGGGTAGGTGCAAACTCACCGAGTTTGTGTCCTACCATGTTTTCGGTAATGTACACAGGGATAAATTTGTTACCGTTATGAACAGCTATTGTATGCCCTACAAAATCCGGAGAAATCATCGAGGCTCTTGACCAAGTTTTGATTACTTGTTTCTTATTGGAATCATTCATCTCGAGGATTTTCTTTTCCAGTTTGTAGCTAATGAATGGACCTTTTTTTAGTGAACGGCTCATAATTTCATCTGTTTAAATTAACCTACTTTTTCCTGCGTTCCAATATGTAACGGTTGGACGCTTTTTTCTTGTGACGTGTCTTGTATCCTTTTGCTGGGATGCCTTTGCGAGATCTTGGATGACCTCCACTTGCGCGTCCTTCACCTCCACCCATCGGGTGATCTACAGGGTTCATAGCTACGCCTCGGTTACGCGGACGTCGACCTAACCATCGACTGCGACCGGCTTTCCCGGAGGTTTCCAAACCGTGGTCGGGGTTAGATACTGCTCCGATAGTTGCTCTGCAAGTTGTTAATACCAAGCGTGTTTCTCCCGAAGGCAGCTTGATTACAGCATATTTTCCATCGCGGCTTAATAGTTGCGCATATGAACCTGCGCTTCGTGCCATGTTTGCTCCTCTGCCAGGATTTAATTCAATGTTATGAATTATTGATCCTAATGGAATGTCTGACAAATAAAGGGTGTTTCCGATTTCGGGGCTAATGCCTCTTCCCGATTCAACTTTTTGTCCAACTTTTAACCCTTGTGGAGCAATAATGTAACGTTTTTCACCGTCGGCATACACAACTAATGCGATACGTGCCGAACGGTTTGGATCGTACTCAATGGTTTTTACAATAGCCGGTATGTTTTCTTTGTCTCTTTTGAAATCGATGATCCGGTATTGTCTTTTGTGGCCTCCGCCTCTATATCTCATTGTCATTCGACCAACGTTATTTCTTCCGCCGGTACTTTTGAGGCTTATTAACAATGATTTCTCAGGCTTGTTGGTGGTAATTTCTTCAAATGTGTTTACCACTTTGTGTCTCTGTCCCGGGGTTACCGGTTTTAGTTTTCTTACACCCATTTCTCCTAGATATTGCTATAAAAATCAATTGTATATCCTTCTTTCAAAGTTACGAATGCTTTTTTATAAGCACTTGTCCGACCTTCAATTGCCCCTCCTTTGGTGTATCTTGTCCGTTTTTTTCCACCCACAATGCTTGTGTTTACTTTTTCAACTTTTACGTTGTAAAGTTTTTCAACTGCTTCGCGAATCTGTGGTTTTGTGGCGTTTTTGTTGACAACAAATCCAAAACGATTAAGTTTCTCACCAAGTTCGGTCATTTTTTCGGTAATGAGGGGGCGAATAATAATATCCATCTCTCAAAAATTTTTATCTGTTATACAATGCTTCAACGGCTTTAAGTCCGCTCTCAGTGAAAATCAAAGTTTTTGCATTCAAAATGTTGTAGGTATTCAATCCGTTGAGGGCTGCTACCTTGGCATTTTGAAGATTGCGAGCCGATAAAACCACATTGTGATCTAATTCGGGAATGATCAACATGCTCTTCACTTCGTTTACCTTTAGATTGTTTAATATCTTGAGGTATTCTTTGGTTCTTGGAGCGGCTAGTGTAAAATCTTCAACCACAATAATTTGACCGTTTTTGGCTTTATAAGACAGGGATGAAAAACGTGCAAGCTGCTTTACTTTTTTGTTCACTTTAAATCGATAATCGCGTGGCCGTGGTCCGAAAACTCGTCCTCCTCCTACGAATAGAGGGTTGCGTATCATACCTGCACGGGCTCCTCCGGTTCCTTTCTGACGCTTAATTTTGCGAGTACTTCCTTGAACCTCTCCTCTTTCTTTGGATTTGTGGGTTCCTTGACGCTGATTGGCAAGGTATTGTTTAACATCCAGATAAATGGCGTGGTCGTTAGGTTCGATGCCAAAGATATGCTCGCTTAGTTGTACCTTACGTCCGGTATCTTTTCCTTCGATTGTAAATACACTCAGTTCCATTAGTCTTCAATAATTAAGTATGATCCTTTTGCTCCGGGTACCGATCCTTTTACAAGAATGAGGTTATTCTCGGGTATTATTTTTACGATTTGAAGGTCGATTACCTTTACACGTTTTCCACCGGTTCTTCCGGCCATTCGCATTCCCTTAAATACTCTTGAAGGGAACGATGATGCTCCAATCGATCCGGGGGCTCTTTCACGATTGTGTTGTCCGTGGGTTTGCTCACCAACTCCACCAAAACCATGACGTTTTACAACTCCTTGAAAGCCTTTACCTTTTGATATTCCAACGATATCAACCCAAAATGTATCTTTGAATATATCCACGGTAAGTACATCGCCTACTTTAAACTCGTTTCCTTCCATTGGGAACTCAACAAGTTTCTTCATAGGGGAAACTCCTGCTTTTTTAAAATGTCCAAGCACGGGTTTGGTTACATTTTTCTCTTTAACTTCCTCAAACCCAAGCTGGTATGCGTTATAACCGTCTTTCTCAACGGTTTTAACTTGTGTGATAACACAAGGGCCCGCTTCGATAACAGTGCATGGGATGTTTTTCCCCTCGGCACTGAAGATCGATGTCATTCCTACTTTTTTTCCAATTAATCCAGCCATTTTGCTACGTTTTTATCAAACTTTAATTTCTACTTCTACACCGCTGGGCAATTCGAGCTTCATCAACGCATCGATGGTTTTTGGGGTTGTGCTGTAGATATCCATCAAACGCTTGTGGGAGCGTAATTCAAATTGCTCACGCGACTTTTTGTTCACAAATGTGGAACGGTTTACGGTGAAAATCCGTTTGTGGGTAGGTAGTGGAACCGGTCCGCTAACAACGGCTCCGGTGGTCTTTACCGTTTTTACGATTTTCTCGGCTGATCTATCAACCAAATTGTGGTCGTAAGATTTGAGTTTAATTCTAATTCTTTGGCTCATAGCTTAACATTATAACAGATCTGTTTTTCCTTTAACTTTTTCAAGGACTGCAACGGCAATATTCTTAGGAACTTCCTCGTAATGTGAAAATTCCATTGCATGCGATGCTCTTCCTGACGATAGTGTTCTTAATACGGTGATATAACCGAATTTTTCAGCAAGCGGAACATGAACACGTATCACTTTTGCTCCATTACGGTCGTCCATTCCAAGAATAACTCCACGACGACGATTAAAATCACCGATGATGTCACCCATATATTCTTCCGGCGTGGTTACCTCTGCTAACATGATGGGCTCTAGCAATATTGGTTTTGCTTTTTCTGCAGCCGCACGGAACGCTGCTTTGGCACAAAGTTCAAATGAAAGTGAGTCTGAATCAACAGGGTGAAACGAACCGTCGAACAAAACTACTTTTAAACTTTGTAATGGATATCCAGCAAGCGGACCGTTTAACATTGCTTCTCTGAATCCTTTTTCTACTGAAGGTATGTATTCGCGAGGAATTACTCCTCCTTTTATTTCATCCACAAATTGTAATCCGGTAACACCAGAATCTGCCGGTCCAATTTTAACATAGATATCAGCATATTTTCCCCGGCCTCCGGTCTGTTTTTTGTAAACTTCACGATGCTCAATGGTTTTTGTAAGAGCTTCTTTGTATTTAACCATAGGAGCCCCTTGATTACATTCCACTTTAAATTCTCGCCTCATGCGGTCGAGAATAATTTCGAGGTGTAATTCGCCCATCCCGCTGATTACGATTTGTCCAGTATCTTGATCGGTGATTACATTGAAGGTTGGATCTTCTTCCATCAACTTTATGAGGGCGTTATCAAGACGTTCGGCATCTGCTTGAGTTTTAGGTTCAATGGATAGATTAATAACCGGTTCCGGGAAATCCATTTTTTCTAAAACCATGGGTTTGTCGGGATCACAAAGAGTGTCTCCGGTTCGAATATTTTTAAATCCGACAGCGGCGCAAATATCTCCTGCTCCAATGCGTTCCACAGGATTTTGTTTATTGGCGTGCATTTGGAACAATCTTGAAATTCGTTCTTTTTTGCCGGTTCTTGAGTTGTAAACTGCCATTCCTCCTTCGAGAACACCGGAATATACGCGGATATAACACAAACGTCCTACATAAGGGTCAGTGGCAATTTTAAAAGCCAATGCGCATAAGGGTTCTTCTTCGGATGGAGTGCGAATTATTACTTCCTCCCTATCATCAACAGAAACTCCCTGAACGGCCTCAATATCTAATGGGCTTGGCAAATAGGCACAAACAGCATCAATAAGCCTTTGTACTCCATTATTCTTGAAGGATGCGCCACACATTACTGGTACTAACACCCTTGCTATTGTTGCCTTGCGAATTGCTTGGTGTATTTCTTCAGGAGTAATTGCATCCGGATCTTCTAAATAACGTTCGAGAATTGTATCGTCGATTTCAGCAACAGCTTCAATCATTATTTGGCGATACTCTTCTACTTGATCCATAAGTTCTTTCGGAATGTCAATATATCTAAAATTGGTTCCGTTATCGTCGTCGTACCATTCGATTGCTTTCTTGTCAACCAGGTCAACAACTCCGCGGAATTTATCCTCGGAACCAATAGGAATTTGAATTGCTACTGCGTTTGCATTAAGGCGGGTCTTCATTTGGTGGATTACATTGAAGAAATCGGCTCCAACGCGGTCCATCTTGTTTACAAAAGCAATTCGAGGAACGCCATATTTATCGGCTTGTCTCCAAACGGTTTCGGATTGAGGTTCTACTCCTCCAACGGCACAATAAACGGCAATAGCTCCGTCAAGCACACGCAATGATCGCTCTACTTCAACAGTAAAATCAACGTGTCCCGGAGTATCGATAATGTTAATTTTATATTCGGCATCGTTATATCTCCAAAAGGTGGTGGTTGCAGCAGAGGTGATTGTAATACCACGCTCTTGCTCCTGCTCCATCCAATCCATGGTTGCCGCACCGTCATGAACCTCACCGATACGGTGGGTTTTACCGGTGTAATAAAGAATTCGCTCAGTGGTAGTAGTTTTTCCGGCATCGATGTGAGCCATGATGCCAATGTTTCGTGTAAAATCTAATTTCGAACTCATTGTTTTTCTCTACTCTCCTTTAAAATCTGAAATGGGAGAACGCTTTGTTAGCTTCCGCCATTCTGTGAGTATCCTCTTTCTTTTTAAATGCTCCACCTTCGTTGTTGTATGCAGCTAATATTTCTGCTGCCAATTTTTCTGCCATTGAGCGCCCTGAACGTTTGCGTGCAAACAATATCATGTTTTTGATACTGATCGCAGCTTTCCGATCTTCGCGAATTTCCATTGGAATTTGGAAGGTTGCTCCACCTACGCGACGGCTTTTTACTTCAACCTGTGGCGTTACATTGTCAAGAGCTGTTTTCCAAATTTCAATACCTGATAATTCGATATTGCCCTTTTTCTTTTCAACGATATCAATAGCATCGTAGAAGATTTGGAACGCAAGATTCTTCTTGCCTTCTTCCATTAAATTATTCACAAAGCGTGTTACATGCGGATCGTTAAATTTGGGATCCGGCAACAAAATCCTTTTTTTTGGTGTCGCTTTTCTCATTTTCTATCGATTTTTATTTTTTTGCTGGTGCTTTTCCTGCTTTTGGCCTTTTAGCTCCATATTTCGAACGACGTTGCTTACGACCTTCTACACCTGAAGTATCTAAAGCTCCACGTACGATATGATACCTTACCCCAGGTAAATCTTTTACACGACCTCCACGAATCAAAACAATTGAGTGCTCTTGAAGGTTATGTCCTTCTCCGGGGATATAAGCATTAACCTCTTTCCCATTGGTTAAGCGTACCCTTGCTACTTTTCTTAACGCCGAGTTGGGCTTTTTGGGCGTGGTTGTATAAACGCACGTACAAACCCCACGTCTTTGTGGACATGCATCGAGTGCAGGAGCTTTGCTCTTATCCTTGACGTGCTTACGCCCTTTTCTTACTAACTGTTGTATTGTTGGCATAGTTTGTTTGTTAATAGATATTTTTACCCTTATTTAATTCGGACTGCAAAGGTAAAAACTTTTTTTCTTTGCAACAAAATTTCTTTCTGATTTTATTCAAAGAAAATGAATTAGTTCCATTTTGGGAAACGAAAATAGCCCGTCACTTTTACAAAGCTTCGGGCTATCTTTTGCGGGGAAATATCTAGGTTTTATCGACCGGTTTCAACTTTCCCACTGTTGCGATTTAATTCACTTCCCATGGTTGAATGGGGTATGCTGTTGATAATCAACATAGAGATTGACGCAATTATGATCCATCTTTTTCTCCACTCTGTTGATTTTGAAAATATTGGAATAAGCCAAATCAAAAAGACAAGGAGCGTTTTATTGTCGGTTAAATCAAAACCGAAAGGAAATCCTGTCCAATATGCCCCAAAGGCATATTTTTGTACTATGGGTCCAAAAATCAATCCTCCAACCAACAAGGAGATTACTGTTAAGCGTGCTAAAAGTGTATAATTACCTATTTTGAATACAACCATGAAAAGAGCAACAACACTGAATAAGCTGGCGATGAACATAAAAAGAACGTGGGGAATTAAAGCTCCTTTTGGAACATCTCCTTTAAATCGAATGATGGCAGGATTTTTTTCGGTGCTGAAAAGCAGGCTGTCGTTGTTGTAGAGATTAACATAATATTGTAGCTTGCCCGCCGGTGGTTGAGCGGGGAGCGTACATGTCCATTGCCCATCTTGTAAACTCATAGGAATTGTGTCGAACAAATACTCCCCGGGATAATATTTCCAAATCAGTTTGGCATTGGTGATGTAATTGACTGATGGAATAGATATTTTACAACTTTCACTTTGAGATGCTGATCTAGGGAGTTTGAAGGTTACTCCTTCGATTTTGTGTTTCTGCGGGTAGGTAGGGCCTGTAATTTTTTGATAGAAAACCACTCCTAATGTGGTTAAAATTGAAAGTGCCCAAATAAGAAAAAGTTTCATACTCTAGGTTTTATAATTGCGTTAATAATACTTTCTCGACTCCATTTCTTATAATGGTGATATGAATTACTTGTCCTCGATCTAAATACTGGAGTGCGTTCATGTAATCATAAATGTTTTTTACATTGCTGCCATTGATATTAGTAATAAGATCACCTTTCTGTAACTCTAATTTTGCAGCAATACCTCCCGGGTTAACTCCTAAAACTTTTAAACCGTTATTGTTTCCTCCAACTACATCGGGCATGATTCCAAGGGTTATTTTCAGATTGGTTTGATTGGATTGCTGATTCGGTTCTGCATTAGGGTCAAAGGTTATTAATTTATGATTTTCCATTATAGCAGTAACCAGTTGACTTGCATGTTGCACGATTGCTTTCATGCCTTCATAATTGATTTTTTCGGGGCTATCTCCCGGAGTATGATAATCAGTATGAATGCCCGTATTGAAATAGAGAACCGGTATTTTTGCATTAAAAAACGTTGCATGGTCTGATGGTCCTGAACCCGCATTGGAAGTTACTATAGTAATATCGGTTTTTTGCTTTTGGATTAATTCGGGGAATAGATTGGCTGTGCCCACGCCACTTAGATATAATGTTTTTTCTTCCATACGACCTACCATATCGAAATTTAACATGACAAGAATACTGTCGGTTGGGATCGGCAGTTCTTCCAAAAATTTTCTTGAGCCGACTAGCCCCTGTTCTTCAACTCCAAAAGCGATAAAAACGATGGAAAGATCAGGCTTTTGAGTGCTAAAATATTTGGCTAACTGTATTATAGTAACGGTGCCAGAGGCATTGTCGTCGGCCCCTGGGTGAATCTCATGCGATTCGGGCATTCGTGATCCGGAATTAATCCCTCCAAATCCAAGATGATCATAGTGAGCCCCAACAATCAAATATTTACCGGGAGAAACCTGTCCGGGTAAATAACCTACAACGTTCTGTGTTTTCACCGTAATGGGTTTGACGGAAGTTTTCGCTTCAATGGTAAACGGTGCCGATTTTACACGTTTTCTATCCCATACACTTTTGTCGATTAAAACAACAGGGATGCTGGCTCTATAATTTCCACGGGCTAGTTGCTTCCGCTGTTTTGGATTTATTTTTCTCAATGAATCAAACTCGGCAATTAATATTATACCTGCTGCCTTCTGAGATTCAGCCACACTTGCGTATGAAAATATTTCCCGCTGACCTGGTTCTTGTGAATTTAAAAGCAGAGCTAGCCATTGGTTAGGTTTGATATTATGCTGAAGTGATTTTACAGAATCGGCAGGCAATATCGATGTGGTAGCGTTAACCCTCCCATCGGATGATAAAAAAAGAGGAACAAAGTCTTTAAATAACTCTAACGTGTCGCCTGAAATAATACAAAGGTTATCATCTCCGATTTCAGCTCCGGCAATAAATTCGAACGGTTGATAATAATTATGGAAAAGTGGTTTTAAACGTAAACTTTGAAATTGTTGAGCGATGAAATCGGCAGCTAAACTATCCCCATGGGTTCCAGGATACCGACCTTGAAGTTCCGGTGATGCCAAATAATGTAGGTGTTCTTTAATTTCATTCTGAATGGAGGATTGTCCTGATAAATAGTAGGAAACAAAAATAAGAGGAAGCAATATCCCCATCCAACGATTGCTAATGCAAATTTTTTTCATGAATTATTTTTCAGTTTTTTTGACTTTCAATTTAATTTCATCCCAAGGAACAGCTTCTCGGCCATTTTGTTTCAAACACCTAGTTTTACCATGAAACTAGACTTCATTTATAATTGAAGGTTTTTTACATCCCTAATCATATAAACCATATAACCGTCCAATGGTTTGAATCCGAATTTTGTGTATAGCGCAATAGCCGGAGTGTTGTTTATCCCAACTTCAAGCTTAACCTGCATATTCAATTCTTTTGCATATTTAAGTGTGTCAATTAAAAGTCTCTTTCCAAGCCCCTTACGTTGAAATTCGCGAGCAATGGCAAAATGATGCAGGTAGAGACGTCGTCCGTCGTTAGAGATCCAGCTTGTTCCAACAATAGCGTTATCATCTGTTTTTCGCAAAACTAACAATCGTCCTCCATGCTCAAGGGTTCTTTGAATAACTTCCAAAGAGTCGCCTCTTTCCGGTGTTTCTATTCCTAAATCAACCCATAGAGCTCTAATTTCCTGAAAATCGTCCGGGTTAAAATCAACGATGGTAAATTGTTCTTCAAACTTCATTTTAATTCAAGGTTTAAAGTTTGTTTACAAATTTAGAAATATTTCCGTTACATTTGCCCTGTGACGAAGAGACTATTCAACTTTAGTTCAGTTTGCTGAAACTGTTAATTTCAACTCTTAGAATTAACTTTGTGTAAATATCCACAAAAATGAATAAATATTTACGTCTCTTATTTCTTTTGTTATTGGTTGCTGAAACTCTGCATGGTCAAGACTGCTTAAAAAATCTCGAACGATGGTATCGAAAGGAAAAGTATCGTAAAATACAAAGGAAATCGGATAAAATCATTAAAAAGTGTCGTGATAACAACGAAATATATTTTTACCTTGCTTGGGCAGAGTCAGTAGAAGGAGAAAAAAGGTATCCTTCCGGCAAGGGTTACAATAATTTGCTTCGCGGTTTGGGATTTTATGAGCAATATCAGGCAGAATTGACAAGCCAAAGGAAAATGGAACTAAAAAGTCGATTAATGAAGCTTGCACAAAGCTACCAATCTCTGATCAATGAACGAGGCGATACAATATCTTCTCATAAATTGAAGCAGATTCTCATTTCAGTTTTTGGGGAATCGACGGGAAATTTTTATGGCAAAAATGATGCGATAAGAAAGAAAATAGTTGATGAGGCAAGGCAACATGTCGGGAAACCCTATCGTTATGGCGGAAAAGGCCCCGATAGCTTCGATTGCAGCGGATTTATTCGTTTTGTTTATCTTTCAGCCATCGGATATGAACTCCCAGGATCATCAGAATCTCAATCTAATGTTGGTTCGCCGGTTGATCTTTCCAAAGCGCTTCCCGCCGATTTAGTGTTTTTTGGAGATCCTATTAGCGGCAAAATTTCACATACTGCCATTGTGCTTGAGGTTGAGAATGACGAAAAAGTGAAACTGATTCATAGTACCAATCGGGGGGTGGTAATTGAATCAACAACCGAAGTGGGATGGGAGAATTATTGGAAGGGAAAATTGATTCAATGTAGAAATATTATTGACTCTTTATCCGCTCGTTAAAGTTCAGCTAAAAATAATTTAAACCGTTCATTGGGTTCAATTCCTTTTCCATCAACGGAATATTCAGCTTTAATGGATTTGACAAAAAACATATCGATTTTTCCACGATTCTTGATTTCTATCTTTCCACGATATTCACAATAAAAAAAATCCTTTATTAATTTGTAGGTTTCTCCAGAAATATTTACTAATCCGGGCTCGCAGGCTGACTCCAAACGCGATGCCACATTAACAGAATCGCCCCAAATGTCGTAGGCGAATTTGTATTTTCCAATCACACCGGACACAATTTCTCCGGTATGGATCCCAATCCGAAATTGCCATGGGACTCTTCCTTCCTTTTGTTTCCGTAAGTTTATCTCATTAGCAGCTTGTTGAATTCGAAGGCCTACCAAGACAACATCAAATGGATGGGATCGATTGGGAATGGGGAGACCTCCTGCACACATATAGGCATCGCCTATCGTTTTAATTTTTTCAACCATACTTTCTTTAACAATTTCATCGAAAGTGTTGAAGTATTCGTGTAATTCGTGTAGCAATTCTTGTGGAGAAAGATTTTGACAGTAGGTTGAGAAACTTTTGATATCGGCAAATAAAATAGTTACCGATTTATAATATCTAGGCGTAGCATGACCTTTTGACTTTAACTCTTCTGCAATTTCTTGCGGAAGGATATTTAGCAGCAATGTATCGACTTTATTTTTTTCTATAGCCAATTGTTCTTCTGCTTTTTTGATTCTGGTAATATCGCTCTCTACAGCGATCAATTGTTCATACTGCTGTCCCGGAGAAATTATTGGTGTCAAGACGGTTTGAATCCATTTCTCGTTTCCTTTTGAGGTCACAAATTTTGATTCAAACGTTTGGGTTTGATTCGTATGATATAACTCCTGAATTTGTTTTAGACTTTGAGCATCACGATGTAGTTCAAAAATTGTAATCCCGTAGAGGTTTTTAAATTCGTCGAGCGACAATTCATACATTCGATGAAATCCTTCATTCACCCATTCAATTTCACCGTGTTTATTCATTATAATAACAGCGTTATCGGTTTTGGAAGCAACTAACGATAGCTTTCTAAGCTCGTTGTTAATTTGCTTGATATGAGTTATATCTACATCAATAACTACAATCATTTGTAGCTGTTCATCATCGTCAAAAATTGGTGTTAGGGTGGATTGAACCCACATTTCGCGCCCAGATGCATGTACGGCTTTGGAGGAATATACCACCGATTTCTTCTGAGTTAAGGCTTCCTCCAAAATATGTTCTATTTTTCGGTTATATGACGTTTCTTGAATGGTTTTACCTTGTCGTTCAATAAACTCCTCAAAGGTGTATCCATAAAGCTTGGAAAATCCTTCATTAACCCATTCCCATTCAAAATTTTTGTTAGCTATAAGAATTGCACTATCGGTTTTCGAGGCGACAATAGATAGCTTTTGTAACTCGGCATTGGTGGCAGCAAGTTGCTCTGCTTGAACTCTAAGCTCCTCCCCTTGCTGTTTGACCATCATGGTTTCCATTTGTAGTTGTAATGTCCTACTGGTAACCAATTCCTGAAGAATTTCATTTCTTTTAATTAACGCATATTGTCTATATCGAGATATGAGTATTGCGGATGTAACCAATAAAACCAGTACTAAGGTTGCAAACCACGGAGTGAGCCAAAATGGCGGATTCACTGTTATTGGAACAATAATTTCATTTTTACTTTCTATTCCACTGCCGCTCCTAGCCTTGACTCTGAAAACATACTTTCCGGGAGGAATAAAAGAATAGTGTGCTTGTCCGGTTTGATCCTTGCTCTTCCATTCTTCATCGAGACCTTCCAATCGATATAGATAAACAACTTTTTCAGGCATAAACATGTCAATAGCCTGAAAATCAAATGTAATATTATTCTCACTATAAGGCAAAACTATCGTTAGACTGTCTGAAGTCAGGTATGGAAAGAGATTTTTTTTCTGGGCTTTGATTGAAACGTTGGTAATATGCAACTTCATAGGTGTGCTTTGCGCTTCCTTTCCAATTGGATTATAAACTGAGACTCCAAAGATATTCCCGATCCATACCCGCCGTTCGGAGTCAACAAACAGCGCATTGATATTGCATTCCAAACCTGGAAATCCGGTATAGGAATCATACGATAAAAATGAAAGCGTATCTTTCGATTTAATGTTTATTCTATTTAATCCCCGATCGGTTCCTATCCATAAATTTCTTTCTCCATCGGATAGAACACTGTAAATATTGTTCGATTGTAAACCTGTTGATTTTGTGTAATGCTCCACCTTTCCATCCGATTTCAGACTGAATAATCCTTGTCCATAGGTACCAAACCAAACGCCCCCTAAAAAATCAACAGCTATTCCGGTTACCATCATATTGGTATGTAACGGTGCCGGAGTAAATGAAACTTCTTCTTCGGGAATTATCCTATTAAGTGCGTTATCGATTTGAATTGTTTCAATGGAAAAAGCTCCCATATCTTCTGTCCCGATCCAAATTCTTTTAAGATCAGAGGCCGACAGCGTGGTTATTTTTTGACTCGGTAATTGGGTAGTTAGATGAATTTGCTTTTTATCTTTGAACACATACAATCCGTCACCATTGGTCCCAATCCAAATTCTGCCAAGAGAATCGCTAATGGCAAAGGTTGCACCGAAAATAGGTTTTCGGTTTTTATCGAATAAGGTTTGAACATTATTGTTGACAATATCTATTAAAAGGGTATTGGCGTATTTTGACCCAACAAGTAAATGACGCTCATTCAGCGGCAGCAGCGTATAAATTATTTTGGTCGATAGTAAATGGTTGTTAACAAAAGGTCTGCTTTCTCCGGACTTATCGATAGTAATAATTCCACTGCCAAAGGTTGCAACCCAGATTCGCTGGTCTTGTGTCTGGCAAATACTCATTACGGGATCGAAGTATGTTTTGTCGGTTTTGAAAAAATGGTAAAAACGATCGCCACTGTATTTAATAAGTCCTCCACCGTCAGTCCCTATCCATAGGTTGCCGCTTTGGTCGTAAACCATGGTTTTACAAAAATTATTGGGTAATCCGTGCCGATCGTTCAAGAACAGAGGAAAATTATGATTCCATAGAATAATTCCATCCCCAAAAGTAGAAATCCATACTTCGGATTCACTGCCTTCAACCAACTGGGTAACCTGCGCATTTAACATGTGATTCAGCACCTCTTGCCAAATCCATTTGTTTTGCTGCAAACAGGCTACTCCTGCCGCTGTTGCCACCCATATGGTTTTATCCGAGAATTGGGTAATGCTGTTAATAATTTCATCTTTGAAGAAGGGTTCTTTATAAAAGTTTCCACCCCTTTTAATATAAAGTCCCTTAGTTGTCCCAACAAAAATTTGAGATGAATCAACAACCCAGATTGATTGAATCGGACTCTCAAAAGACGCGATAGGAACAACCTCATAATCGGAGCGAAGTTCCAATAAACTACCGCCGTCGGTTGCCATCCAAATCCGGCCTGACGAATCGCCATGTATTGCAGTTACCGTTGAGTTCCTATAGGTGGGATCAATATTAAAATTCAGAATGGTATCGGGAAGAATTATTGAGAAAAAATGCTGACGGACTCCACAAATTACATAGTTTCGATCGGAAACATACAAGGTCTGTATGCGCCCGTACGGGAGTCCTTGTTCTATACCGATATTGGAAAATTTATTGCCGTCAAAAATATCAATTCCTCCTCCATCTGTAGCAATCCACAAATAGTTATACTTATCGATTTTGAGATCATTGATCTGCGACTGTGAAAGTCCTCGGTCGATAAAATACTGCGAAAAATTGTATCGTTGACTGAAAAGCGAAGGAAGGATACAAGTGACTAACAACAATATTACCCAAATTCGACGCATAGAGATGTTATCAAACAAAAAAAGCCTCTCAAAAGAAAGGCTACTTTTGATTAGTGTTGCTTAATCGGAGTCAGAACCTTCTTTTACACTGGCAATTTTAACTTTTAAAAGGAAAAAATAGTTTTCGTTGTCGTCGAGCGGGAGAAATTGATAATCGAGTTTTCGTCCGGTTTTACGAGCAATGTCAATTAATCCTAAACCTGCTCCTCCTTTTTCCGATAGTGTTCCCTCTTTAATTTGCTTTTTGTAAAGGTCTTTTAATTCTTCAGGTGACAATGAATTGATTTTTTCAATCGCCTTTCGTAGATTTTCAATTTTATCTTTATGAATTTTGTTGGCAGTTATGATATTCCAAAAACCTTCTTTTTTGCCTACAATGAACATTCCGTTTCCGATACGGTCATTCTCATCGTAATCGTCAGAGTGCTTGGTCATATTTTGCAAACACTCCACCATTACATGAAATACTTTTCGCCGTACCGATTTATCTTCATTCTGTTTATCCATATTGTTTTCAGCCATTGAAGTGAACATTTTCATAATATCGTGGCTGAAAACTCCTTCATATACCAACGAAAATCCGTTTGAAACCATTTCATCGTGTAGAGAAAGAACGGTTTTAATAAAATTTATATTTGCCCCCATAGTTTATGTCTATTTTTCCTTTTTGTTCGCTAAAGTTATATTTTTTTTCTTAGAACTCGCAATAGCTTAGCGAATTATTTTCCAAACAAGACCATATTCGATGTAGTCGGCCGATGCAAAATGCGACTTTAATCCTCCTGCAATGCTTATTTTATCATTGATAGCTACTTCTAATAGCCAACGATTAAAAATCACTCGATCAAGAGCACTATAAAGATAAACCCCTGCTTGTATGCTAAAAGTAATTCTCCCGAAAAGCATCGACCAATTGGCGTGCATGGCTGGAGTAAAATTTTTCCATTCCGACGGATTATAGATTGAATCGTGAACTAGGTAGCCATTCCCAAAATCATTCTTTAAAACCTTTGAAATACTTCGATCATACATCAAATCGACTCCAAATCCCCAACTGTTTGTCGGACTTATTTTGCGTCGAAACGTTGTGTGTATGTCAACAATCGGATACTTTGTATGATCAATGGGACGCTCTTCTTTAAATCCCGACGATATATGAAGCAGGCATTGCCAAGCGTTTTGTCTTATGTTATCATTTTTAATCGTTGGAATGGTTTGGGTTTTATTGTTGATTGAATATCGCATCCCAATCATGGAATAAAAAGTATTGAGTCCTTGGTTGGGTTCTGTAGCATTTCCGTTTGAAAAATGATGAAGCCCCCAATCGGCAGCAAGTAAAAATTTTGATGTGATACGATATTTTATTCCTGTAGATATCAACAAAAAAGCATTGAGATGCGACCCGATTGCTTGATTGTTGTAATTGTTGTCGATATTGAATATTTTTGTGATATAGCCAATTCCTGCTCCCATTTCATAATTCCAGGTAAACCTTCTTCTTTCAAATACGGGAATGTCAAGGTAACCATAGGTGGCGTAACCATTCCCTAATACGGCCTTATTTCCAAAATCAACCATTAAAAATGCGGCTCCTGCTTCCGGATGACGAAAGGCTTGATGCCAATCTACGGATCCAAAAAATTTTTTCCCGTATTTTATTTGCGCTCCCCATGGATATTCGTTCAAATAATACCCCATGGACCGATGATGTGCATAGATAAAACCTGAGAATCCTCCAACTTGCCAATAATTTGCCGTTCTAATAGTGTCAGAGGGTTGTCCAATAAGGTTAAACGATAGTAAACACAATATTCCCCAAAGAGTAGTTCTGTGAAAAATCATGGTTACGCCATTTATTCGATGATAAAAAGTTGCCCGCTCCCCCATCGCTGTCCATGTAAAACAGGAATTGCCTTGTATTGATAAATATTCCCGTTGCGAAATATACTCCAACGTAATGCACTATCGGCAACTAAATGACAATCTCCCATGGAATATTGTTCGCATTGTATCTCCTTTACTTTAAAATTGCGCCCGTCGATTCCTGAAAGTCCTCGATTGATGATTGCAAGTTTCTGTGCTTTCCCTTCAATAATTATTTTCCCGGTAATGTCGATGTTTTTTATTTCTACCATGTGAGCATTTATCAAAATTTTGGCATTCGAAATATCTCCATTGGAGATGAATTTAAAAACATCGGCATAAAGTGTGTCGGAAAAACTAACTGTGGAAGCAAGAGTTACAGCAATTTCATTCAAAGTAGAAGTATGAACCTTTACCTCAATGGGAGCATAGCCTTGCAACATCCGCATTCGAACAGTATTCGATAAATTCAACGTTTCTGAAATTGTGTCAAATTCTATCGAAACAGTTTCTAATTGATTTTCTCCTGCTGTTATTGTTACTCGGGTTAAAGTATCCGGTATAATGGTTACGTTAAAAATATCGTCAATAACAAGTTTTTTTATGCAACTGAAACTGTATTCCTGAGTTTGCAGTTTTCCTTCCCCGGGAAAAATATTTTCGCACGATACAATGAAAAGAATCACCACAATTGAAGCTGCAGTCTTGAAAAAAAACGTCATGATTTTTCCTTTTAACACCCTACTCATTCCTTTATCTACAACATTTTGGTTTTACCTTTATTTCCGAAGCTTTTTTAACACGATAAATAAATACCGACTCGTTGACGTTCTTCGGATTAAGAGTTGCCATGATGCGGTCAACAAAACCTGCTTTTATTTCGGTCATAAATTCCAAATCGCAATAAGCTTGCATTGACTTCACCCGTTGCTCTAAATTTTTATTTCCCATGAAGAGAACAAAATCGGGAAATGGTTTTTGTGTTGATGAAAAATATTCGGCTGAATAAATCTGGAAATTCCAGGTAGCTCGTTTTTCGATACTAGTACGATCTTTTGTAGTATCGGCTTCAGCAAGATTATAAACCGGAACCCATTTTTCAAGATAAGCTAAAGGGAAAAAAGGTACTGAATTTCGATTAGTGTCTTCTATCAATATCGAATGAATTTGATCTTTGAAGCTTGATAAATACTCAAACGAAACTACTCGCGAACGTTTTGAAAAAGTTAAGGTTAGAGGGATTAACAAAACGATGTTCAAGATCCAGAACGTTTTCATAAATCCCTTATGAAGAGATGATTTTCTCTGCCAAAAGGCAGATTTTTTTCGATAATCCTCCCAGGCAATCACGCCTAAAACCAAAACCATTGGTGCAATGGTTATTATGAATCGCTCCTGTTTATTCGGGAAAAGAGTATGGAAAAGGAAAAAACTTACGGTTGCTAACCAAAGCATAAGTGAGTGTTTGTAACTCCGTAACCATCCGTAAAACCACATGATGCCGATTGGGGGAAGCATAAATCCTATTAAAACAAGAAAATACATGGAATATCGGTTTGATCCATAATCGTATTTATGCTCCATATTATAAAGCACATACTCGACTAATTCGGCAAACGGTCGCTTCCAAATAAAAAAATCGATTCCGGCTTGAACAATCACTATAGCCAACAGGTACGAAAATGCAACCATAAAAAGTTGTCGCCATTGCTGGCGATATAGGAAATACAAACCAAGTCCTCCGGCAAGAATTATGGTCTGGAAACGAATATTGAATGCTAATCCTAGAATAAAACTTCCCCAAAAGAATTTTGCCCAAGAAAGAGTTCGTTCAGCTTCGAGCAACCACAAAAATCCCATCATTACAAAGGGGATAGCGACAACTTCAACCAAATTTCTTACGGCAAAAAATGGCATCCACCAAAATGTAGCGAGCAATAATCCCACAAAACGAGCTGTATTGATATCGCTCAAAATCTGAGCAATACGAAATCCGGCATAGATCACCAATAGTGAAAAAAGGGCATGGAGCAATCGTAAAAAGACCATTTTGGTAGAAAAATCGGTCATCCCGATTGCATCAAGAGCATAAAAGAAAAGGTAATTTAATCCCGGATAAAACAAGCTGTGTCCATCGGGTTTAGGTTCTTTGGTTGGGTCATCTTTTAATTGACTTTGCGGCAACCAATTGTTATAATCGGTACCATCGACCCATGATTGGGCAGTTTCGATAACCAAAAAATGATCGTCGTGCATTCCATATCCGCCACTAAAAATCGCAGCCGTGAGACGCAACACAAAACCCAAGATCAGAACAAATCTTAACGGATGTTTGTGCCAATATTGTCGAACGTTTTCCTTAATTTTTTGCATATCGTTAGATTTTTATTGCTGAATTCAAGTTATAAATGCAACTTTTTGATTTAACAAATTTAGTAATAAAAATTCAATAGGCGATAAAAATCCCAGTTTTTTTCTTGGTCTGTTATTTAACTTGTGTTGAACATATTGGATGTC
>Ga0208198_1000250_pt1 | contig 64868 bp, 54 predicted proteins | sample AD_JPNTR2_MetaG_FD_184446 | JGI IMG/M metagenome (GOLD analysis project Ga0208198, IMG submission 184446) | Active sludge microbial communities of municipal wastewater-treating anaerobic digesters from Japan - AD_JPNTR2_MetaG (SPAdes) (version 2) | ecosystem: Engineered > Bioreactor > Anaerobic...
CGGGATAAGGCACACCGCCGTCTGAGGTGCGCTTTGGGGGTTGGTAAGGGGGTATTTAGCGCATAAATATCCCCTTACGAAACGATAAAACTTTTGTCGCCCAACAAAAGAAAATATGAGAAAGAAACATGAAGATATATCTAACATTCCTTTTAAAAAAAAGTAACGCCTGTCATTCTGAGGCGCAGACGAAGAATCCCTTCTTGTATAAACAAAAATAATTCACCACTGTCGTCAAAACAACAATAAACAGCCATACAGGGAGGTATGGCGTATTTGGATGCAGGTGCATGAAGCCACTTTTTCTCTTGTGAAAACAAAAACGGCTCTGACCCATTTTTTTTTTGCAATTCAGGGTTTGAATTGTTAGATATGAAATGTACGTAAATAGATAGATAGATAGATAGATAGATAGATAGATAGATAGATAGATAGATAATATTGGCATTCTACTCGATTATATAAAATCTAATTGTTGCTAAAAAAAGACTCATCAATTGTCAGCACTCCTTCAGGATGACATAACGTATTGTAATGTTATTCTAATCCATGACTAATACCTCATTGTGTATGGTTTCTTAAATAGAAAAGACTTGATTTTTATACTATATATATCAAATTTTATTAATAAATACTATACACAGCATATTGATAGGATGTAAAAGCCATGATAGATGATAACAGTTTAAAGGCATTGTATAAGGAAAAGCTTCAATTCATTTTTTGGTTTTTATATTATTTACCATACACCGATAGTTTATTTAATGAGATACTGGAGATTATCCCCTGGAATAAGGAAGGTATTGATAGTTTGTTTAATGGTAGCAATGGCTTTATATGGCCAAACCAGTGGAACAGTGAGGCTATGAATCAGTATAAAATTGATTTTGATATCATAAGATTACATGGTTTTCCTCCATTTGGAGAGGATTACACAATACCGGCTTTTTTACAAACCTCTTCAAAAGAGGATGCCCTTTTGCTTGTAATTATATATATCATCAACTATTCAAAAACAGTGGATTTTAGTAAAATTGATTATGATTTTATTGATACCTGCTTTAAAAAAATTAATACCTATGTTAAGAATAATTTTGCGGACATCATTATTGGTTATTTGCATTTTATTTTGGGGCCGCTTGGCATAGTGCGTCACAATGAATTTATAGAAAAAAATTCTTTGGAATTATTTTTTCTTTTTTATTCTATAAAAGAAAATACTATTGGTAACATTTTATCGTTATATATAAGTGGTTTGGGAAATGATTCGTTTCCTATAGATGGTCATTTTGATTTTAATAATGATTTTCATGATTTAAAATTTTTTTTGAGTCATCATTGTTCTGATCGTGATATCGATGGTATCCTTAATAAGTTGCTGGCTTCTCATCATGACGAACTGGATACTATCATAAACTATGAATATAATAAAATAAACTTTAATGCATTGAAACATGCAAAGAAGGGTAATATCAATAACTACACTGCAAATGAAAAGATACAGTTGATATTATTATTTCCTGTACGGTATATCATTGGTGCTATTAATAAAAATATAAAAATGTTAGATCTCAATTATGATAAAACAGTTAAAGAGGACAGATTAAAGGTGTCTGAAGCTTATCGTGGAGGGCAATTTTCGTATTATGCACTTACAGAATATGGCCTATCCCCTAAAAAATATTGTTCAGAGTCACTTGCCGAAAATACTGCCGGGATTATATTGGATACATATACAAGCATCAATAGGCTTGATGATCTGGAAAAGATTGTACGTAAAAGCGGTGGTAATATATACAATAGAACATTGCATCATGTTATACAGGTAAAACCTCCCGAATTGATACTAAGTTATTTAAAAACAAATCCAACAATAATTGATTCAATGCTTGCTCTATTGCATTTAGATGATACATTTTCTGGATATGACCCGTCTGATAAAGAAGTTGTAGATACCATATATAGAGCAATCATGACATTTCTTGGAAAAATATTTCCTAAACAAATATTTTCAATACAAAAATATATCATGGAAACACAGGAATATGACAAAACCGATAATAAAGATATATTAAAACAAAATATATCTTCTATTGGTAATACTATTGAGATGATACTAACCCATATTATAAGCTATCTATATTGTATCCATAGCGTTAATACGACAGAAGTGCGCATGCATGAGGTTGTTATTAAAGAGATTAAGGAACATGTAGCAACAGCGTTTAATGCATTGCAGGTGAAGACAAAAAATGGCATATATCAAATAGACTCTGCCCGTTGGGGACTTAATGACATGAATGAAATTCTTAAAAATATAACAAACATTTTACCACAGGGCAAAAATACGCTTGCTATTGATAACGATGTGTTTGCAAAAATAAAAAATTTAACCAATAGCTTTAATACATTTAGAATAAACCAATTACGGAATAGTGGAAGCCATTATCAACTTCCAGAAGAACAGCCGTCAGTTAAAGAGCTTCAATTATCAATACATAATTTAAGAGAGTTCATCATCCAGATAAAAAATGATGACCTGTATCCTCACTTTTTTTATTTTAAATCACTTATTAAAGATCCTGAACTTCCCTATCGGGTAAAATTTATGAATGAATATGGCAATGAAAGCAAAGAATATTATTTTACTGAAACTATAAATTTTGTAGAAGGCTCTATATATTCCATAACTGATATAACAAAAAATCAAATTTCAATTAATCCAATTGTGCTGGAATGGGATTTGTAGTGCTATACAGCATTTATGCAAAAAATGTGCCTATCTTTGTTAATACAATTTAATGTAATTACCTGTCATATATGTAGATGTGCATACTATAATTTTAATTTATTATAGTGAAGAATCTCGACCTTATAAAAATACAGATTCTTCAGTCGCTGGCGCTCCCTCAGAATGAGGGAAACGGCTCTGACCCCATTTTTTTATCACTGCTGGATTAACGAAAAACAGCGAAGGCACGGATGCCGTAGCGCCATACGGCTCGTGCGAGGACAAAGACAGGATGTCTTCCGCAGCACGAAGGCAAAGATATAATCCATATAGCGGGATAAGGCACACCGCCGTCTGAGGTGCGCTTTGGGGGTTGGTAAGGGGGTATTTAGCGCATAAATATCCCCTTACGAAACGATAAAACTTTTGTCGCCCAACAAAAGAAAATATGAAAAAAAAATTCCAACCCCATTTATTAAATATCAATTCCATCCCTACAAGATTTGAAGAAATTTTACCATGAAGAATGCAGAACTTATCAAGTAAGCATAATGTGGTTACTACGGGATTAAGCTGCAAAAACAATTATGAAGAATACAAACCTATTTTGTGCTAATAAACCATCCACACAATTCCCACCTTTTATAAAGGGGGGGAACACAAGGGGGGTTAAGTATTGTGAAATGCACGGCGCATTTGGATGCAGGCGCATGATTGGTCAGCCTGCCGCACACAACCATTACACAGCTTCGTTGTCAGGACAGGCGGGAAATACCGTGGTGCGCCTGCAGTTAATTTTTTATATTGACAAGTAGCGATTATCCATAAGATTGATGAAAACTTGAATGGTGATACATGTATGAAAACAAGAGCATTGCTTTTTGATTTTGATGGAACACTTGTTGATACTATGGAAGGATTTGCTGATATTGCCGGTGAAGTAATACACCAATTCCATCCTGCAATTTCCTATGAAGAGGCGCGACGTAGATATTTAGAAACCTCAGGCGTTCCATTTTTTCAACAACTGGAAATAATTTTACCGGGTGATCCAACAAACAGCAAAAAAGCAGCTATATTTGAGGAAACAAAGAAAGAGGGCTTTTTCAGATCAACATTTTCTGAGGAAGTGCGGTTTGTTATTACACAATTACGGGGAAAAGGTATACTGGTTGGTGTTTCATCAAATAATTTTCAGTATCTTATTGAACAGTTTATAGAAAGAGAAGGACTGCAATTTGATATAATCCTTGGATTTAAGGATGGATTTGAAAAGGGTAAGCACCATTTTGAATATGTACTGCAACATTTTCAATTAAAAAAAGATGAATTGACATTTGTTGGAGATTCCCTTAAAGATGCAGAAAAGGCTATAAGCAATGACATTTCATTTATAGGTTTATGCGGCACATTTACAAAGGAGCAATTTTTAGATAAGTATCCCAATATAATTACCATCAATTCATTAAAGGAGTTGTTAGATATATGCGAGCGATAGTTCTGGCAGCAGGAACTGGCAGCAGGCTGGGCGAGATGACAAAAAATAAAACCAAAGGCATGGTGCGTGTCAATGGTAAACCGCTTATAGATTATCTATTTGAATTTTTTGAATTGGATTTTTTTGATGAAATTATAGTTGTAGGCGGTTTTGCATTTGATGAACTTAATAGCCACCTTTCAGGAAAAAATATTGATAATATAAAAATTCTTGAAAATAAAGATTACCTTAAAGGAAATATCTTTACATTGATTACTGCATTAAAAACATTTGCTCATGATTCCTTTTTAATCACCAATGTTGATCACATCTACCCAAAATCAATGTTTCAACGGATGAAACAATCGCTTTATAAAATTACTGCAATGTGTGATTTTGATCGTACATTGGGATTGGATGACATGAAAGTAAAGCTGCTTGCTGACAAAAAAACTATTGCCCACATCAGTAAACAGCTTACTGATTTTGATTGCGGTTATATTGGTATGACCTATGTTGATAAAAGTATGGAAATAGCTTATAGAGATGCTGCGTACAAAGCAATTGAGCGGTATGGCGAAAAAGCCGTGGTTGAAAATATTGTCCAGATATTGGCTGAAAATCCAAAAGTTGCTCCTGTAATCTGTGATTTATCAGGTTTTGGCTGGTACGAGGTGGATGACGAAAATGATCTCATAAAAGCTGAAAAAGGACTTTTACAAAATCAAAATTTTAATTGATAGTAACTATCTACCATATAAACATTATTGGATTGAGCATTTTACCATGCTGTAACAGCATAAAATGCAGGTGAGGACCGGTGGACCGTCCTGTAGAGCCAACCGTACCAATGACTGAATTGTTTGTCACAAAATCACCTTTTTGCGCAAATATTTTTTGGCAGTGCCCGTACCAGCTTTCGTATCCTTCATCATGTTGAATGATGATGGTAAAACCATAACCATCAAGCCAGCCGGTAAAATTTACAAATCCATTCCTTACAGGGTTTATTGGTGTTCCCATCGGTGCGCAGATATCAATGCCATTGTGGAATGCCATGCCATGCTCTAATGGGTCAACCCTATCGCCGTACATTGATGTGTATCGGCCATTGATGGGGGATTGGAATTTTTGCCGTAAGGTATATAATTTTTCTATTTTATCATTAACAGCAATTGGCTTCGCATGTTTTATAAAGGCAAAACGTATATCATCCATTGCCAGAAGCTCAAAGGGGTGGTGTAGATAGTGCCCCTTAATGTTTGTTGTACCATTTATAGACAGTTTTGCCAGCCATGCATCATAGAAATGCCTGCAGGGGATGAGCAGTCCATCCTGATGAGGAATAACAACCTGTGTCCCTGCCTTTGCCAGTAATGAATCCAGATGCGGGTTGGCACCAATAAATGTATCAATGCTTATTCTATAGCGCTGGATGACATCCCAGTATGATTCACCTTCACGCATTGTATAAATGGTCAATGTTACACCGGGATTATAGGGGTATTTTTTTAGAATTGTGATGTATGCGTCTGCATCTTTAAAGAGTAAAAAGCCATTTTTTTTATAAACCGCATCATCGGGTATTTTTACTGGTTCTTTTACAAAATAGCATATAATATTGCCAGCAATAAAAATAAAAACCATAACAGGGATAAGTACTTTTATAGCTTTTTTTATCTGCCATACATGATAGTTAGTAAGCATTTACTTACCTCCAAGCGTTCTGGATTTCAGAAATGCAGCTTCAATGGCATCCATTATAATTCCGGAAAATCCATGTTTTTCAAGAACATGTATCGCATCAATGGTAGTGCCGGCCGGGGAAGCTACCTTCCCCCGTAAAACAATTGGCTCTTCGCCCTGCAATACCATCGTAGCTGAACCTAACACCGTTTGGGCTGCCAGTGTCACGGCGTTATCGCGTGTAAGTCCTGATTTAACCCCCGCATCCGCCATTGCCTGTATCAATGTGAAAACATATGCCGGACCGCTTCCCGAAACAGCAGTAACAGCATCCATCAACTGCTCGGAAACTACCATGACTCTGCCCAGCGCTCCAAAGATTTGCTGTGCAATCTCCATATCATCGTTATTGGCGGATGTCGTTGATAGTACGGTCATCCCTTCGCCAACAAGGGCAGGCATATTGGGCATGCACCTGATTATACGGAAACTATCGCCCAGCCATTCGGAAAGCTTGTGAAGTGTGATACCGGCAGCTATTGAAATGATAAGCTTGTTTTTGGTTGTACTCTTTAGCTCGCTGGCTACCGACGCAACAATTGCAGGTTTTACGGCAATGATGATAACGTCACTTTTGTGCGATAGCTCCTGAATTGAGCTGGCAGTACTTATTGATAGTGTGCTGGTAAGTGAAGTCATTGCCTGACTGCTGATATCGTAACCAATAATATTTTTTGGATCAATGATTCTGGAAAGCCCTGTACCGATAGCACCGCCCATATTCCCCAGACCAATGATACCGATTGTTGTTTTTTGTATATTCATTGCGATATCCTTTTACCAAAAATTGCTGTTCCAATTCTAAGCATGGTAGAGCCTTCTTCAATTGCTATATCGTAATCACCTGACATCCCCATCGATAGCTCATGTAATGAAGTTCCAAGCTTTATATTTATTTCATCCCGTAATGTTCTCAATAATGCAAATGCATTCCGTATTGCTGAACGGTCATCGGTCAAAGGACCTACCGTCATGAAACCATGACATTGGATATTGTGTAAATCCAGAATAGATTTGCATAATGCAATGGCTTGTGACGGAACAACGCCAAATTTTGATTCTTCACCCGAGGTGTTAACCTCAATTAAAATCTTCTGGATTGTATCAATCTTTTTTGCTTCTTTGTCAACCTCAATTGCGGTTGATAGCCTGTCAATGGAATGAATGCAATCAAACAGTTTTACGGCGTCTTTTGCCTTGTTTGACTGAAGATGTCCAACAAGGTGAAATGTAAAATTACCCTTTAATTGCGGAATCTTTGCTTTTGCTTCCTGCACCCTGTTTTCGCCAAATAAAGTAATGCCATTATCGATAGCTTCCTGGATAATTTCAGGGGGGAATGTTTTGCTTACAGCTATAAGTGTAATATCATCAGGGTTCCTGTTGCACCGAAGGGCAATATTTTTTATTTCAGACTGGATGTAATGATAGTTGTCAACGATGCTCATAGCGTTAAATTGGCAAAACCTTTTTTAAATAGTAGCTATAGCTATTTCAATGATTGATGCTTTGTTTTGTATGATATTTTTGCTGCACCTGATGATACAATCATAAAAAAACGGCTATTTACTCATTAATATTAATTATTTGTATGGTAATTTATAAAGTCAAACACTTTTTAACAAAATGCAATACCTTCATCAAAAAGAAAATAGTGATTGTACACTATCATTTTACAAAAAAAATGTAAAGCCTTTAATGAAAAGCAACGCACTTTCAATTTTATAAAAACAACATTTTCCGGTAAAATTTTATGAATTATAAAATTTTGTATTGACAATATTAAATGAAAATTTAAAAGTTATTATTGTACTTATCATAATAAACTTTCATTTTTGAGGTGAGTGATGGATGAATTAATTCTATATCTGATTAGTGAATATCATACAGCGGTAATGCATACTCTTACTATCATTTCTGTTATGGCAGTGTGGGTGGTCATCTGTGGATGTATCCGTTTTGGTATAGCCGTTTATAGAAGGGCAAAGGGCATTTATCCACCCGCTGAAAGCTTGCGAGAAGGGCATTAATTCAATAGTTTTTATACTAATTTATAAAAAGCGATGCACTGTCATCGCTTTTTTTATAAGGCAAAAACATTATGAAATGTAAAAAGTGCGGAAACAAGATACCATTGTTGATTGAAATATGCCCTTATTGTGGATATGAATTCCATGCAACTCATCATAAAAATGTGCACAATGACAATGCAAATACAGCTGAAGATGCTGTGCATGATGATAGAGCAGATGATACTCAAAAAATTTTAAATGATATTAAAAATATTAAAAATTATGAAAGCAATAACATAGGTAGTATTGCGATTTTAATCATTTCCATCCTTTTGTTTTTTTCTATTGGTTATGCCAAACATCCTTTAAAAGATACCATTATCGTTATTATTGTTTTGTTGCTACACGAGTTTGGACATTTACTTGGCATGATGATTTTTAAATATAAAAATATAAAGATGTTCTTTATACCTTTTTTTGGTGCAGCTGTAAGTGGTTTAAAATTAAATAAAGATGGTTTTAATGAAGCTATCATATCATTACTTGGTCCCATGCCTGGCATATTGATTGCCATAGCATGTATGTTTTTTTTTAAAAATAATGATAATCTTAATCAAATAGCAGCATCGCTTATATTTATTAACGGGTTTAACTTACTGCCTATTTACCCTCTTGATGGTGGCAGGATAATGGATATCATTTTTCAAAGGTCAATGGTAGCTCAATTATTATTTAGAATAGTAACATCGCTGGCACTTATTTATTTAGCAGTTTTTTCCCATACATTGTTATTGGCATTTGTTGGGATTATCATTATTCTATCGATTCCCGATAACTATCGTACCAATAAAGCAGTAAAAGCTTTGAAGGCTGATATACCAGCTACGGTGTCCATTGAAAATGAGGATAAAGTGTTGCAAGACAACATTGGTATAATATATGCAACAGTTAAAGCTATTTTCCCCAAGGTTAAGGGCAAGCGATATGCCAATATAATACTTGCGGTATGGGATAAGCTAACTTTTAAAGCACCAAATTTTATTAAAAGTTTGATTATTACTATTATATATGGTATGTCAATTGCAATGTTAGTAGTATCCACTGCATTATTTTATTTTAACTATAGCCGTAGTCATAGCCGATTGGAAAGCAGTATTGTTTCTATGGTTGATGATAGCGGCAATCATTATCAATTGCAGCAGATTAAGTATCACAACAAATTACTGTACGAAATTCAGGTACATAATGATCTTTATCATGGGTTTTGTAAGGAATATTCGCCAATAACAAATAAAGTTGTAACCGAGGGTTATTGGTATAAGGGTAAATGGGATAAAGAGTGGAAATTTTATAATAGTAAAGGTGAAGTTTACAGGATTGATTTTTTTGACAGGGGAACATTCAAATTTCGTAGTGAATTTATTAATGGTACCTTGCAAATTATAAAATTTGAAGAACTCAATAATAACGATAAAATGAAATTCAAAAATCATGAACAGGCAAAACCCCTTGGACCTAACAATGTTCATGTAAGTACTGATATAGTACAGTAATGGGAGGATTGATATGATTGAAAATATTACCTTTACCTATAAGGATGGTTTACTTTCTCCAGGGGATATAACCGTGTATGCGTTATCAACCTGTGGACATTGTAAACGTGCATTAAAGTTTCTTGATGACAATTCTGTAAAGTATAAATTTGTTTATGTTGATCTATTGCCATCAGAGGAAAAGAACAATATAAAGGACTATCTGGCAAAAAAATCAAACATGTATGTTGCATTTCCGTTTTTAGTTATTGATGATACCACATTTTTCACGGGTTTTATTGAAGAAGAATGGCGACGATTATTAAAAATGGAGTAGTAAACAATGATGAAAACAAAAACATTACAGGACACCCTGCAATTTGCTCAGATGGTTGCTGGCAAGCATGGCTGGGTATTGCATCCTGATAAGGAATTTCTTGATATTCTGGTTGAAGGATTAACAACAAATTATAATCGATATGGCTATTTTTCATGCCCATGCCGGGACGCTGACGGCATACGAGAAAAGGATAAGGATATTATATGTCCCTGCGAATACTGCGCACCTGATATACAGGAATACGGCAGCTGTTACTGTGGCTTATATAATGATCCGCTATTTATAAAAAATGGTGGTTACCCGGAAAGCATCCCTGAACGCCGCCAGTTTAAAAATTTTATTTAATTATTGTAATATTTCTCTTGATTTTTCATGTGTTCATAGTATTGTAGTACTAAGTATGATGTTCTTAAAAGCAGGGGTGGTTTGTGTGGATACACAGGCCTGAGAGTATACCCGTTGAACCTGAACTGGGTAATGCCAGCGGAGGGAGCAGTTTGTACAATGCTTTTATAATAGTATTAATGTAAAAAAACCGCTCAATCGCTGAGCGGTTTTTTTGTTGTGGGGGTTACCTGTATGACACAATTAGATTACGCAAAACAGGGTATCATAACTGACGCCATGAAACAGGCAGCAGCATTTGAAGGTATGAAACCCGAAGAACTTTTGCAATTAATGGCAAAGGGGTGGGCTGTTATTCCAAAAAATATAAAGCGGAATTTCAATGTACGAGCAATAGGGAAGGGATTGCTTACCAAGGTTAATGCTAACATTGGAACTTCAACCGACCATGGTGATATTGATGAAGAATGCAAAAAATTGGAAACAGCGGTGTATTATGGTGCTGATAGTGTTATGGATCTTTCGACCGGCGGCAATCTAACAGCAATACGTACAATGATACTACAAAATGCAAATGTTATGGTTGGTGCAGTACCTATTTACCGGGTTGCTGCTGAGCTTGCCGCTAACAATAGGTCAATACTCCACATGTCGCACAATCAGCTTTTTGAAGCAATTGAAGAGCAATGTCAAAATGGTATTGATTACATGACTGTCCATTGTGGAGTTACGCAAAAAAGTATGGAATTGGCATCCAGGCAAAGAAGGGTTATGGGCATAGTAAGCCGTGGAGGCTCATTGCTTTCAGCATGGATGAAGCATCATAAAAGGGAAAATCCACTTTATGAGGACTATGAAAAATTATGTGCGATAGCTCATAAGTATGATGTCACGCTTAGTTTAGGTGATGGACTGCGCCCGGGTGCAACAGCCGATGCAACAGATGCTGCTCAGATAGAAGAACTTATTTTATTAGGTGACCTTGTACAAAGAGCCCGTGATGCAGGAGTGCAGGTGATAGTTGAGGGACCGGGGCATGTTCCAATGGAACAGATAGCGGCAAACATTGTGTTACAAAAAAGAATCTGTGATAATGCTCCATTCTATGTGCTGGGACCGCTGACAACCGATATTGCCCCGGGATATGATCATATTGTGGGAGCAATTGGAGGAGCTATCGCTGCCTATGCTGGCGCTGATTTTTTGTGTTATGTTACCCCTGCTGAGCATCTATGCCTTCCATCGGTTGATGATGTGCGGCTGGGAGTAATTGGAACGCGTATTGCAGCTCATTCGGCTGATATTGCAAAGGGCATACCCAAAGCGCTGCAGCAGGATTTGGAAATGTCACAATTCAGAAAATCCTTAAACTGGGAAGGGATGATAAGCAGGGCAATTGACCCGGATATGGCAAAACAACGGCGCAGTAACAGTGAAGATTATAATGAAAAGGTATGCACAATGTGCGGTAAGCTCTGTGCTATTACCATACACAATGAATGTGAATTATTGCATCATGATGGAGATGTTGCGAAATAGTGAAGAATCTTAGTGCAGCATGTCATTCTGAACGAAGTGAAGAATCTGTCGTTATGGTAAAGCATAGATTCTTCAGTTGCTAACAGTACTATACTATTTTTTTGGAGTAACACAATGAATCTACATGAATATGCCGGAGAAACCTTAAAAAAAATCAGAGCACAAAAACCACTCATTCATAATATTACCAATTATGTGGTTATGAATTATACTGCAAATGCCCTGTTAGCTTGTGGCGCTTCCCCGGTTATGGCACATGCCTATAATGAGGTACGTGATATGGTTGGTATTGCAGATGCTCTTGTTATTAATATTGGCACCCTTGAAGAAGAATGGATTCGTTCTATGATTATTGCTGCCAGCGAAGCAAATAAAAAGGGAATCCCAATCATTCTTGACCCCGTTGGAGCAGGTGCAACAAAATTCCGAACTACAGCTGCATTGAGGATTTTACGCGCAGCTAAAATTTCTGTTATTCGTGGTAATGCTTCTGAGATTTTAGCTTTGACCGATAGTAGCTCACAAACAAAAGGTGTTGATTCACAACATGGAGTTGATGAAGCAACTGATGTTGCAGTGGAACTATCGTTACGCTACAACGCAGTTGTTGCAGTAACAGGAGTTACTGATGTTGTCACTGATGGAAATGCAGCAATAAAAGTAAGCAATGGCCATTCAATGATGCGTTATGTAACAGGAACGGGCTGTGCCGCGACAGCATTGATTGGAACATTTTGTGCAGTTGAAAGTGACCATTTAAAATCGGCTGCATCGGCACTGGCGTATTTTGGTATTGCTGGTGAACTGGCAGCAAAAGAAGCAATGACGCCGGGCAGCTTTATGATTGCTTTACTGGATAAACTGTATGCAATAACTCCTGTAGAGTTGGAGCAATATGCAAAATTTGCTATATAAGTATGAGGTAATTACAATGAAACGTTTTACATCTTCATTATATTTAGTGACCGACAGAGGATTGGCAAAAAAGCCTATTGAAATACTTGTTGAAGAAGCTATACGGGGAGGAGTGGATTGCGTACAGTTGCGGGAAAAAAATATTGCTACAAAACATTTTGTTGCACTGGCAAAAACCGTTAAAAATATTACTATCAGATATAATGTTCCTTTAATAATTAATGATCGTATAGATGTGGCGCTGGCAGTAGATGCTGATGGTATCCATTTAGGGCAGGATGACATGCCATTGACAAATGCTCGAAAATTGCTTCCTCATAAAATGATCATTGGCATAACGGTTTCTACAATTAATGAGGCAATTGAAGCACAAAAAGGTGGAGCTGATTATATAGGTGCAAGCCCTGTGTTTGCCACCCCAACTAAAACTGATACCGCAGCGCCGTTAGGATTGGAAGGATTGCAGGAAATAAAAGATGCTGTAACGATACCCGTTGTTGCCATTGGCGGTATAAATCTTCACAATGCTGAAGATGTTTTACTCCATGGAGCTGACTGTTTAGCTGTTGTTTCAGCCATTGTTTGTGCGGATAATCCCTGCCAGGCAGCAGCCAATCTTGCAGCAATCATAAAAAAGTTAAGGAAATCAAATCATGAAACTGAATGATATCGGTGAATTTGGTTTTATTAAGCGGATAACCCCCGACACCATTTATGATGATAGAAATGTATTGCGCGCTATAGGTGACGATGCAGCCGTATTTACTGTGAGTCACGATGAATGTATAGTGCTTACCACTGATTTGCTTGTGGAAAGAATTCACTTTATAAAAGAAACCATTGCGGGTTACCAGCTGGGCTACAAATCGCTGGCGGTTAACCTGAGTGATATTGCAGCTATGGGAGCTAAACCTCAGCATGCCTTTGTAAGCATAGGAATCCCAATAGAAACACCGCTTGCGTATCTGGATGAACTATACAGGGGGATGAAACAATTAGCTCAACTGTATAGTGTCAATATACTGGGTGGGGACACAACATCTTCAAAAACTGATTTAATCATTAATGTTGCAGTTACAGGAGTTGCAAAAAAAAATAGCATATTATATCGTAATACCGCAAAAGCTGGTGATGCTATCTATTGTACAGGCTTTCTGGGCGATAGCAGGGCGGGATTGGATTTTATTTTACAAAATAAAAATCCACAGCATGACTATGAAAAAAAGTTGCTCCATGCTCATACATTACCGCGACCTCATGTTGAAGAGGGTTTGTTTTTAAGCAATACGGGTGCAGTCCATTCCTGTATAGATGTAAGTGATGGGTTAAGCTCTGATCTATTGCACATTGCAGAGGAAAGTAATGTGGGATTTATACTGGACGAAAAATCAATACCAATTTCACCCCAATTGCAACAGTATTGCGATGATAATGCATTAAACGCTACTGACTATGCATTGTCGGGCGGCGAAGATTATGTGCTGGTTTTCACTGTTGATGAAAATGCTTCATTGCAATTAGAAAAAAATTTTTATAATACATTTAATAGAGCAATCTACAAAATAGGAATAATAACACCAGATAAAAAATATGTAATGAGAAAAATAGATGGTTCACTAATTAATATCAAAGCAGGTGGATGGGACCACTTTGTATAATAAAATATTATTTTAATTTATTGATTATCTCAGCTAAATTTTTTACCATAGGACCATCTTTCCGCCATACATGGCAGGTATCTATCAAATATTGAGACATTGAGCCGCCGCTATCAAATTCTTTTGAAACTGGTTGTTGAGCTTTCATAGCCCAGAAACTCTGAACAGCGGCAGGCCCCATAGCCAGAATACAATTTGTTACATGCGAACAACCTTTTGTACCGCCAATAGCATCTTTTACAGCCTTTGTAAATCCCTTTGTTATAGAAATCCCGTTTAATTTTTGAATATTATAATTTGCTTCTGCACATTCCTCGCGTGGATACTGTTTCATTGTTACCTGTATATCGCTGATCACCAGGTTGCTGCCGCTGACACGCATTGTAATGATCATGTTGTGCAGTACACCCGGGTTTTGCTTTTCTCCAGTTACCAGATAATTTTGGCACAGGCGTGTGTCTTTGATTTCACCTTTAATATAAACTGAATCAGGTCCATCTTGATAACTAACTATATCAATAGTTCTAGAAAAAATTTTTTTGCTTTCCATAGTAACTTTCTCCTATAATAAGTAATAAGCTTACTGCTATGTAATAAAAAACAAATAATTTTTCAATTAAAATTCCATGGAAAGTTATTGCATAATGTCCATTGATGACTCAATACAGACGACGAAATCGCTACTATAATGTGAGAAACAAATTTAAAGTTATTGGAAGCTATAAGTTGCTTTTCCTATAAAAATTATTATATATATATAAATATGTTTTGTAGTTATATATCAATAAATGAATAAAAATGTTATATATAAATAATTGGTTGACAATGTATGGTAATAATTTTTAATATGGTACTATATATGTCGTATTTAATTATTCATCATTTTTACCAGTAAATGTATTCTTAATAATTATAATTTACAAAAATGACACAGGAGGTTTGTGCAATGGAAAAGATTTGGTTAAAATCTTATGCACCGGGTGTCCCGCATACCCTCAAATATGATGAGATAACCGTTGTGCATGGTTTTGAAAGATCTGCAAAGGATTTTCCCAATAAAAATGCAATGATCTTTCTGGATGCGAAAATTAGTTTTAAAAAGATGCAGTCCATGGTTAATAAAATTGCCAATGCATTGATTGATCTAGGTGTAAAACCGGGTGATAAAGTGGCAATGCTCATGCCAAACATGCCACAGATAGTCATTGGTTCATATGCAGCATGGAAGATAGGAGCAGTAGTGGTTATGAATAATCCGCTCTATACGGATCATGAATTGGAACACCAGTTGAATAACTCAGAATCAACAGTGCTCATTACCCTTGATCTATTAGGACCCCGTATGATTGCATTGCGACCTAAAACACAGGTGAAAAAGATTATTGTAGCTCATATCCGTGATCATTTAGGATTTCCTAAAAAGCAGCTTTTACCAATTGTTGCTAAAGCCAATCATCGAAATATTCCTCCAACGCCAGAAGTATATGAATGGACAGATCTTTTAAAAAAGTATCCTGATAAAGATCCGGGAACTATGGCTAAATTTAATGATCTGGCAACCCTACAGTATACGGGTGGTACAACTGCTGTTAGTAAGGGTGCAATGCTTTCACATAAAAACCTTTCGTCTAATGTACAGCAGATAAAGGCATGGTTTCCTGAATTTAAACGTGGTGAATTGACCAGTATTGGGGTGTTGCCATATTTCCACTCATTTGGCATGACAACGGTTATGAATATTAGTGCATTTTATGGATGGACTCAGGTTCTAATACCACGTCCTGAGGCAGGAGCAGTATTAGAAGCATTAATAAAACATAAAGTTGATTTTATGCCTGCTGTTCCAACGTTCTATGTTGGACTTTTAAACCATCCAAAGATTAAAGAAGCCGATATTTCAACTATCAAAGGTTGTTTTTCAGGTGCCGCTCCGTTACCGGTTGATGTTATTAGGGAGTTTGAAGCAAAAACAGGTGCACCTATATGCGAAGGGTACGGCTTATCTGAAACAACTCCTGTTGTAACTATCAATCCTTATGGTGGGAAGACAATTCCAGGTTCCATTGGTTTGCCAATCCCTGACACTGAATGTAAGATAGTTGATCTGGATGAGGGGACAAAGGAGATGGAAATTGGACAGGAAGGAGAATTATGCATTAGAGGACCACAGGTAATGAGCGGATATTACAAGATGCCTGATGAAACAGCAAAGACATTACGGGATGGATGGCTCTATACCGGTGATATTGCTAAAGTTGATGAAAATGGATATTTCTATATTGTTGACAGAAAGAAGGATATGATCATAGCAGGTGGATATAATATTTATCCACGTGACATTGATGAAGTTCTTTTTGAACATCCAAAGATTCTGGAAGCGTGTGCAATTGGAGTGCCGGACAAATATCGTGGTGAAACAGTTAAGGCATTTGTTGTACTGAAACCTGGTGAAACAATGACCGAACAAGAGGTCATAGATTATTGCAAAACAAAATTGGCAGCTTATAAAGTACCAAAGATGGTTGAATTTATCAATGAACTGCCAAAAAGCAATGTTGGGAAGATATTGCGTAAAGAACTTCGTAAGATGGAATTAGAAAAAATGGAGAAAAAATAAGTTAGTTTGATTTATTTGATACAATTTGTTTAATCAAAAAGGGGCATAAACTTACAATGCCCCTTTATTTTTTTAAATAGTGATATACAACAATGTATTATAGTGGCATTGATCCATCATGGAGTGGAAAGTATCCAACCGTTGTAGCGGTTAGTAATAATAGTTTAAAGGTAGTTCAATATATCTATACTAAAAGAGTTAATGACATCATTTGTGCGATAGCTCCCTATAACAATTCAATGATTGAAATAGATGCGCTTGTTTGAGTATATACTGTTTATTATTGTTTGCACAATGCTTGCAATTATTTTGGCAGTAGAGAAGAAGGAATAGTAATAGTGCCAAAACCACAACAGACCATGTAAAAAGAATGTTGAATAAATTTGAAAAAATTCTTGATTTCGTTATTATAATATGATAGTTACAATGCATTTTGTTAATTGCCCACAAAGACATTGGTGTTAAGTTTATATTTTTGGAGGATGTTTGATATATGAAACAAAAAAACGGGTTTGCTAAAAAAGAGTTGTTTGCTGTTATCTTAATTGCATTGATGAATCTTTTTTTGTTTGCCGATCAAAATTTAATGGCTCCCAATTTAACGCAGATTGCGCATGATTTTGGCTTTAATGATGTACAACGCGATGTCATGCTGGGTGGGCACATCTCATTTGTATTCTGGATTCTGGGAGGATTGGTAACATTAGCAATAGGCTATTTGACAGATAAGATATCACGGCGAAATTTATTTTTATTTGTTATCATTGTTGGTGAATTACCATGCTTATTAACCGGTTTTGCTCAAAACTATGATCAGTTGTTCTGGTTAAGGGCATTGACCGGTATTGGCATTGGTGGTGCACTTCCCTTAACATTTTCAATTATTGGTGATTATTTTTCACATGAAAACAGGGCTGCTGCTTCTGCATGGATTGGATTGGCTCAGGGGCTTGGTATTGCTGTAGGGCAACTTATGGCTGGTTTTATTGGTTCAGCATATGGCTGGCGCTTACCTTTTATCATTGTTGCCATTCCTAATTTTATATTGGCTTTCATATTTTTGTTGTTTGTTAAAGAACCTCAACGTGGAAAAACCGAAGAAAGTTTAAAAGAACTTATTGAAGAAGGAAAGGTTTACACTGGGAAAATCAACTGGCGTGAATATAAATCGCTCTTTAAAATAAAAACAAATATTCTGGTATTTCTACAGGGGATACCTGGAACCGTACCATGGGGTGTTTTCTTTATTTTTCTGAATGATTTTTATTCACAGGACAAGGGTTACTCAATAGAAGTAGCAACACTTATTGTATTGACAGTAGGTGCTGCGGCAATATTGGGGGCATTTATTGGAGGTTTTATTGGTAACTGGTTGTATAATATCAAACCCAAATATCTTCCAATGCTGTGCGGCACCTCAACGCTTCTTGGTATTATTCCAATGGCATTGTTACTAAATTACACGCCTCAGGTTATCATACCTGAACCAGATCCCACGTTACCATTGATTTATGGCTTTATAACTGGATTTACGGTAACTATCACCGGGCCTAATGTACGCGCAATATTGCTGAATGTAAATACTCCTGAAACACGAGGTTCTATCTTTTCATTATTTAACCTCACGGATGATCTGGGTAAGGGTTTTGGACCTGTTATTATAAGTGCACTCATTGTACTGTTTGGCCGTTTAATGGCATTTAATATAGCAAATCTTTTCTGGCTTTTGTGTGGATTATTACTTTTGGTTATGATTAAAACATTTCCTGAAGATGAAGCGCGCCTCAATGCAATTTTGAAAGAAAAAGCTGAAAAGATGAAGTAAAAATTAGCAAGGTGATATGATGAATCGTAAACTTTTGATTGCATTAACCATTTTTATCACAGGATATATTCTAGTTTATTCAATTGGTAAATTTTATATAGATTACCGATGGTTTTCAATTTATAATCATTTAGATATATTCTGGATTTTATTTTTCTCAAAATTCAATGTGCAAACAATTTTCTGGGGTTTATTTATTGCCCTGTTTATTCTTAATTTTATTTTGATACGAATACTGGGCGGTAAAGGGAGGATCTTTACAAAAAACATCCTTGATAAAATCAGGATACCGGGTTTTGGAACAACACGTAATTTACTTTTTATTATACTTATTATTGGGGTTGTTGTTCTGGGTTTTTTTATGGGATTGTGGGCTTCAACTTACTGGAAAGAATATTTAATGTTTAAAAATGAGGTTGCTTTCACCGATTTTCCAAAAGAGCCCTTATTTAACATGGATATTGGTTTTTTTGTATTTTCCCTTCCTTTTTATAAATTTATATTTCGCTGGGTGCTGGTTTCATTGTCATTCATTACTATTTTTTCATTTTTTTTCCATATACTCAATAATGGCATTTTTTCTCAAAATGGTAAGCTGGAATTTTCAAGGTTTGCACGGGCTCATCTGTCAATTTTATTTGGTTTGATAGTTTTAATCATTGCATCTGGCTACCGATTACTGGCTTATGATCTTTTATTTAACAATCGTGCAAAATTTTTTGGGGCAGGATACGCCGATGTTCATGCTAAACTATTGGCGTATGACATATGCATGGTTATATCTATTATTGCAGCTATACTTCTCTTTGCTAATATGGTCATTAGAAGTTTCAAAATGCCCATTATATTGTTAATAACACTATTACCCGTATATTTTGTATTTGGAACAATATTTCCAGCTTTGCAGCAACGATTTATTGTTGATCCCAACGAATTAGAAAAAGAAAAACCATATATACAATATAATATTAATTATACAAGAATAGCATTTGGATTGAATGGTGTTAAAGAGTTGCCGTTTGAAAATGCACAAACATTAACCTTCAGAGATTTAGAAAAAAACAGGGATGTAGTTAACAATATACGTTTATGGGATTGGCGTCCATTAAAGGAAACATATAAGCAACTGCAGGGATTAAAGCCGTATTATGATTTCATAGATGTAGATATTGTACGCTATACTATCAATAATCAAAAGGTAGCGTTAAATATTTCCGCCCGTGAACTTGATAATACAAAGCTAACAGTTTCAAAAAATTCATGGCTCAATAATCATCTTATATTTACCCATGGTTATGGTGTAATTGCCAGCAGAGTTGATAAAATAACCCCTGAAGGATTACCTGAATTAGTTCTTTATGATATTCCAACAAAAAGTACAATCCCAATACCGGTAACAGTACCACAGATATATTATGGTGAGCATCAAAATTCATATATTATTACTAACACAAAGATAACACCTGGTGAATTTGACTATCCATATGGTGATGAAAATAAATATACCATCTACAATGGAACGGGTGGAGATGTTCTTAATTCGCTAGTGAAAAGAGCAATGTATGCGATAGCTTTTGGTGATTTCAATATACTTATTTCAAATGTAATCACCAACCAGAGCAGGATTCATTTCAGAAGAAATATTGTAGATATGGTAACGGCTATAACACCGTTTATTTATTACGATTCTGATCCATATGTTGTTGTAGTTGATGGGAAGATTTACTGGATAATAGATGGGTATACTTATTCAAGTTATTTTCCATATTCAACTCCAATACAATTAACAAATGGTGTATCAATTAATTATATAAGAAATCCCATAAAGATAATTATTGATGCATATAATGGGACTATACGGTATTATATAGCTGATAATAATGATCCGGTAATAAAAGCATATGCAAAAATATTTAAAAATCTATTCATTCCCATGGAGCAGATGCCTGATGCTTTTAAAGATCATCTTCGGTATCCTGAAGCACTATTTAATATACAGGCACAACAATTACTGCGATATCATATGACCAATATTAATGTTTTTTATAACAATGAAGATTTATGGGACATACCACAGCAAATTTATGAAAGTGCAAGAGAAAAGATGCATAGTTACTATCTGGTAACATCGCTACCAAACGAACCTGCAACAGAGTTTTTATTAATTTTACCTTTTACACCTGCAAAGAAAGACAATATGATTGCTTTTATGGTAGCTCGATGTGATATACCCAATTATGGTGAGTTGCGTTTATATACCCTCCCTAAAGATAAACTGAATTTTGGTCCAATGCAGATAGAAGCCCGTATTAATCAGGATGCTGAAATATCAAAACAACTGTCACTGTGGAATCAACGTGGTTCGCGAGTAATTCGTGGCAACATGCTTGTATTGCCTATCAGGGATTCAATACTTTTTGTTGAACCACTGTATCTTAAGGCAGAAACAAGTGAAATGCCCGAATTAAAGCGTGTGATAGTATCTTACAAAGATAAAATAATTATGGAAGAGAATTTATCATTGGCTTTATCAAAGCTATTTACTGGTGGTAGCTTTGGCGAAAGGTATTATGGTGGGTATGCAATCAAAGATTTAGTTAATAAAGCGTATATGCATTTTATACAGGCTGAGGAGTACCAACGCCAGGGAAATTGGGCTAAGTATGGTGAAGAATTAAAGAATTTAAAAGAAACATTAACAGCGTTAAGGAATGCCAGATAATACTTTTGTCATTACATATTTTGATTCCGGGTCAAGCCCGGAATGACGGTGGAGAATAATTTTATTTCAGGGGATTAGGTATGAAGAAAATAGTAGGCGGGGTTATAGCAATACTGCTAATATTATTTGGATTTATGATGTATATTTCTCATAAAGTAATTCGTATAAATGATATGGATATCCCTGATTTCCAGCCATTAAAAGACAATACATTAGCTGAAAAATATTGCCCTTATATTATAGCAAACCATGAATATGAATATCCTTATGCTGTTTATTACCGGGCCAGTATTGATAACAATGGCAATACACATATCGCATATCATTTTTTCTGGGAAAGGGAGGTTAATAAAACAAGAGGTTTTGTTCCATGGCTTACCAGAAATCTTTATACTGGAGGAATAAAATTACAGGAAATAATGTTTGGCAAACATGACATTGAGGTGATAGGTGTAGTTTTGGATAAAAATCATAACATCAAAAAAGTTATATACGAAAGCCCTGAACATTATAATCCTTATGATTTTATTGTTAAACATAAAACAAATGAAATAGCAGATACTGTACATACACCATTACGATTCAAAGTTGTTTCATGGAATCATCTCTTTGCATTTGTAGATAATAATTATAATTTGAAGAAAGGTGAAGTTGAATTATATCGTAAGCCGCAGTATTTTACTAAAAAGCTGTGGGATGAGTTTACCATGTGTAAAAAAGAAGAAACAGCAGTGAAACGAAACAGGGCTCACTATGCATGGGAACGAGAATATATAGATTAACGGAGCTTATATCCATTTTTCTCCACAAAACGTATAACCTTGTTTTGCAAGGAATCTGCTTCTTCCGGTGTTAAGGTATGATCGTCAGCCCTAAAAATTATCCTGAAAGAAACTGATTTTTTACCCTGCGGTATAGGCGGTTGATTATATACTGAAATTACCTCAACATTTTTAATATGAGTTGTATCAGCCTTGTATAACATTGTTACCAATGTTGCAGCATATTCTTTTTCATCTGCCAGAATTGAAATATCAAATGGCACATCCGGGAATCGCGGTAATTCTTTAAATATAGTTTCCTGAACCGGTGAGTTCAATAATAAATCAATATCAACATCAAATAATGCCACGCTCCCCTTGATTTCAAATTCATTAATGATCTTAGGATGCAGTTCACATATCAATGCTATTGGACTGTTATCAATTGCTATCTCCAGTGAACGAGCTGGATGAGCGTATGGCGGTAGCTGATTACAAGCAGGATTGATGCTATAATTTGTTCTCTTTGTTTTATGAAATAATCCCATACAACATTCTTTAGCATCATAGAATAAAGGATACAATGGTTTTTTTGCATACACTATACCGGCAACTCGCGTATTTTCCATGGCTAAATCAGGTGAAGTCCTGTCCTGCTTATGATATACTCTGCCCAATTCAAAAATTCTGAAATCATCAAAAAATCGCTGATTGGTAGTAATGTTAAGGATAATATTAGGTATAAGGCTTTCTCTGAGCCTGTCCTGCTCTTTTGATAATGGATTTTTTAATCGCAATCCTGTATCTTCATTCATCTGTAATCTATTTAACAGTGCTTCACCAACAAAAGAATAATTGCTTACCTCGGTCATGTGGTAATCATTGACAAGAATTGATTTAACAGTTCGCTCAAAAGTCCGTTTAATATTTTGTTGAGGTGGAGCACAGGGAACTAATGGTGCCTGTTGAGGTATGTTATCATAACCGTATATCCTGCCTATCTCTTCAACAATATCATCAGGGATTGAAACATCTTTTGTTGCCCGGTAGCTGGGGACATCAATGGTAAGATTATTATCCTGTTTATTAACTTTGAAATCAAGCGATGTTAGAATAGAAACTATAGTGTCATCATCAATAGCATGACCAAGTTTTCGGCGTATAAAATCAGTAGTTGTTGTTATGCTTATGGGTTTTGCCTTAACCGGATAAGCATCAACAATGTGTGTTGTTGCTTCAGCTTCAGGTAAAAGCATTTTGATAAGTTCATAACAACGGAGGATGGCATCAGGGCATACTTCAGGATCAAGAGATTTTTCAAAACGTATTGCAGCTTCCGTTCTAAGGTTGTGGCGGTTTGCTGTTCTTCGAATGTATACGGGATTAAAATTTGCCGCTTCCAGAACTATCGATGTAGTATTGTCTTCAATTTCGCTGTTTCCACCACCCATAACACCAGCCAGGGCAATAGGACCACCGCTATCGGCGATAACAACATCCTGTGATGTTAAGATATGTTCCTGTCCATCTAATGTCATAAGATGTTCACCTTCAGAGGCAAACCTAACTATAATTTCATTACCTCTCAGTTTTTTACGATCAAATGCATGCATTGGTTCGCCTAATTCTGCCATGACATAATTGGTAACATCAACGATGTTGTTGATGGGACGCATACCAATTGCTTCAACACGTGCTTTTAACCAGTCAGGTGATTCTTTTATAGTAATATTATCGACAACCAATCCACAATAGCGAGGGGCTCCCTCGGGATTGATAATAGTTACAACAAGCGAATTGGTAGCTTTACATTCCTTTGCTACATCATACTTAACAGGATACTTAAATGAACGTTTAAATAGTGCAGCAATCTCACGGGCAAATCCGGTATGGCTCCATAAATCCGGACGATGCGTTATAGATTTATTATCAATTTCAAGACGCACATCAATCTTATGGGGAAATAGACTGGCTAAACTTACGCCAATAGGTGTGTCGGGCGGAAAAATCATTATACCTGAATGATCGTCCGATAAGCCAAGCTCACGTTCAGAGCATAACATCCCTTCGGATTCTACACCGCGCAATCTGGTTTTTGTTATGGTGATTGTATCGGAAAACTTTGTTCCTGCTGGTGCTAATGCAACAATATCGCCTGCTTTATGATTTGGTGCACCGCACACAACCTGTATAACATTGCTGCCGGTATCAACTTTACAAACGGTTAGTTTATCGGCATTGGGATGTTTTGATACTTCCAGAATTTTGGCGGTATAAATAGTGTTTAAAAGTTGATTCACATGTTCAATAGAATCTATTTCAGCAGTAGACATTGTTAAACGATTAGCTATTTCGCTAACAGGAATATCCTTTATATCAACCATGTCCTGAATAATGTTAAGTGAAATCCACATAGTAACGACTCCGTACAATTATAAAATTATATCATTAAAATTGATAGAGGAAACGTATATCGCCACTTAAAAAGTGACGTATATCATTAATGCCATACCGCATCATAACAAGACGGTTTAAGCCCAACCCAAAGGCAAATCCCGACCATTTATCAGGATCAATTTTACCATAGCGCAGAACATTGGGTTGAACAAGTCCGCAGGGTAAAAGCTCAAGCCATCCTGAATATTTGCATACACTGCAACCCTTGCCGCCGCAAATAAGACACTGTATATCAAGTTCAAAACCCGGTTCAACAAAAGGGAAATAACCGGGGCGCAACCGTATGGTAATATCACGTTTAAATATTTCTTTGAGCAATGTTTTCATGAAGTATATTAAATGAGCCACAGAAATATCTTTATCAATCATCATGCCTTCAACCTGGTAAAATGTGTTTTCGTGTGATGCATCGATGCTTTCATACCTGAAAACGCGTCCAGGCCCTATAACTCTGAATGGCGGTTTAAGGCGTTCCATCCCTCGTATTTGGATAGCCGATGTATGCGTTCGCAGTAAATTACCATCTTCCGTCCAGAATGTGTCTTGCATATCACGGGCTGGATGATAGGGCGGAATATTCAAAGCTTCAAAGTTATAGTAATCGGTTTCCACCTCCGGACCATCAAGAATTTCAAAACCCATTGAGGTAAAGATATCTTCAATTTCATATTGTATCTGTGATATAGGATGCAAGTGCCCGCGCTGATATTCCTGTAATAAACCTGGTTTTGTCAGCGTTACATCAAGCCAGTCTTCCATGATGAGTTTATTAATGTGTTGTTGCGTTAGTTGTGTTTTACGTTTTTCCAGAGCTTCTTCAATGCTATCTTTTAATTCATTTGAAAGTTTTCCTGTTTCAATCCGCTCTTCCTGTGGTAGTGTACCCAGCGAACGCAAAATCTGTGTCAATTCGCCTTTGCGTCCCAATACCTTAACGCGTATTTGTTCCAGCTCATCTATCGAGACAGCTTTTTCAATGGTAGCAATGGTTTGTTTATACAGGTTTTCCAGTTGTTGTTTCATATATATCACCTGACACATAAATAATAATGGGCACCTGAAGATTTCATTGTGACTACTATGAGCATGCAGTGGTGTTAGATTCGCCTGCTCCATTAATATTACAATAAAAAAACAATTTTCAACAATGCCCGGAAAACAAAATACATAACGAGTAACTATCGCCAAAAAAATGAGTATGGGTGATAGTTACTGTCAAAATAAATTTTAGAAGTGTATTACAAATCAACTGTTTATAAAAAGTCAACAACATTACCTGTAAATTTTAGATAAATAGGGGATATGATTGAAAGTTAATGGCGCACCAAACGAAATCCAGCCGCCTATTATCCAGTAGCGAATAAAATCTGCATATGCCACAGAAGGTAAAATGACCTTGATGCCCTCTTTTAAAAGAAGCAATACGGTTATCCCAATGAAATAGTTAACCAGTGCAGGCACAAGTTTAAATGATGGTTCGCCAAAACGATTTTTAGTGACAATTAAGCCGATAGAAAATCCTGAAAAAACACCGAGCGATTTAACCGTTGCGTCATCGGGGAATGCAATGGCTACTGCAACAGGCATCATGACAAAAATAATAATGGCAGATAGTAATTGTAGATTCCACAATCTGTCAAAATAGGGGATAAGCAGCACGGCGCATGTAAACACCATGCAGCCGATGATGATACCACCCGCTACATCGCCAAAAAAATGAACCCCAAGGTAAAGCCGTGAATACGAAATTGCAACTATCATGAAAACTGCAAAGATGGAAAATAACCTGCGCCTGATTGTATATGCCAGCAAACCCCAGAAAACCACTGCGTTTTGTGCATGTCCGCTTGGAAATCCAGGACTTGATGGAGGGCAGTATACATTGTTAAGCTGGGCAATACCTTCGGCTAAGTTCAAAGGATTTGGCCGCGGCTTATTAAAAGCAAATTTAATAATATCGTTAAAAACAGTGGAAAACAAAAATGACAATCCAACTATTGTAGCAAGCCGTTTGTTGACACACCAGAAAAGAAACGGTATTAACAGGATGTAAAATATCTCATCGCCGCAATGGGTAAAGGCAACCATTAAAAAATCAAGCCATCTGCCAGCATAGATATGAATCTGATTGAGCGTATGTTCGCTGAATAAAAGCTGATTGCTGAAAAACATAACATCCTCCTGTTATATAGTTTCTAATGCATGTTTTGCTGCGCCAATGGCTGCTGTATAATCTCCATGTTTGGTAATCATATAGCGTATGTTTTCCTTCATCCCTTCAAGGGAAAGCTTTTGAACCTGATGAATAATGTGCGGAAGAAAGTACTGACTGGCGCTGGATAATCCTCCGCCCAGTATCACTGCTTCAGGATTAAATATATTTACCAGATCAGCAATGCCAATTCCCAAATATGTTCCAATGAGATTAAAAACATACAGAGCAAGCGGATCACCTTTTTTTGCTTCATCATAGACATGGCGTGCGGTCATCGCATGTGGTGATATGGTATTGAGTGAAGAATCAGGATAGAATGTACAATGACTCTTAACAAAATGAACAACCGCTGTTGCCGAGCCGTAACATTCCAGACATCCCTTTCTGCCGCATTTGCATTGCAGGCCGTTATAATCAATAGTTATGTGTCCAAATTCCATAGCGCTCCCGTTATTGCCGGTATAGGGCATACCATTGATAACAGCACCGCCCCCTATGCCGGTGCCAAGGGTAAGCATAATCCAGTTTTTATAATTTTTGCCGTTGCCAAGCCATAGCTCGCCAACTACTGCAGCATTGGCATCATTTTCAAGGAACACTGTATAACCGGTAAGCTTTTCCACACGCTGTACAATTGGATAGTGCTTCCATGCAGGAATATTTGGGCTGGTGATTACCATACCGTTTTGTTTATCAATAGCACCGGCAGAACCAATGCCTACAGCATCAACCTCGTTTTTATTTTTGTGCGATAGTTCCAGTAATGTTTTGATACAGTTACCAATATTATTTTCAGTGGCATCAATACCTGCTCCTGTTATGACTGATGTTTTTGCCAGTATAGTGCCATCATTGTTGATGATGACGCCTTTGATATTTGTTCCGCCAATGTCCAGTCCAATAATCATGAAAAAATTCCTGCATTACTATTTATTGAAAGATAGCCATATAATGATTGCAACCAGCAGGTAATCAATAATTTTTTATTATTCATGGCAATAACCATTGAAAATTTATTTCATTACCTGTCATTTATAATAACCTTAGTTTGTATGGTGTTTACATGCTTCCATGGTATGGTGATAATAGTATGATACTTTTCACTATCAGGTTCATCAAAACATTTTTTTTCTGTTGATTGAATAATAACAGCATCGTTGGTTACGCATACAAAAAAATAGTGGCACAGTGTGTTATGGTTTACGGTAACTCCACATACTGCATGTGAAGGTGCAAAGGATGGAGGGGTAGTATAAGTGGCATACATAGTTCCATATACTGTTGCAATAAAATAACGACTGGTGTTGTCATTGTGCAGCAAAAGTACCAATTCCACAAAAGGCAACAAATTGCTATGTTTTTGCGAGCATTCTAAAACAATAGTGGTTATGTTAAAATCAGGCGATTGCGGTTGTGATGGGATGAGTGACTTCTGAACAGGTTTACTGCAACAGTATAACGATACAAATAAAAATAATGCTATTAATATAGTAATCTTACAATTTTTCACATATACAGCTATTAAATAAAACAAAGTATCAAATTCCTTATTATGCATGGTGTACTATTAAAGAGCATATTTTTATGTATTGTCAACCGTTTTCATGAATATTTGTTAAAACTAATGGCAAAAGGAGAGATATAATTTTTTATGTTGACAAAAGTACAGTATTTTCAGTAATGTAAACGTGATAGAGCTACAATATAATAATTACATTAAAATAATGTAAAACAATTAAGAAGGGATGTGATTACAATATGCCAGTACCTTTAGAAGTTGAGGTAGGAGATGGCGATCTTGAGCGTGCATTTAAAAATCTGAAAAAACGAATGGCATTTGAAGGGATTTTTAAAGAGCTTAAACGCAGGCGTTATTACGAAAAGCCAAGCGAAGAAAAGAAGCGCAAAAAGGAAGAAGCAGAACGGCGGCGCCTGAAAAAAGTCAGAAGATTCGAAACTCAATCAAAGCAACGCAGGTTTGTTGCAAAACCTTCTGGCAGGGGTGGTTCATCACAGGACGAATAGTTTTAACTGTGATAATGAAAACAACAGGAAAATCCGGCATTCAGCCGGATTTTTTATTTATTGAGTCTTTATCATACGTGGTACCTTTCCATAAAATAGTGTGAGCATATATCCGTTAAAAATTAATGAAGCGTGCGACATGATAGGCGGATGGATAAAGTCAACAAATAATGAATAAATATTATATGTACATAATGACAAACAAATCTAATTTTGATGTATTAGATTTCTGCATTTGCAGTAATGACAAAAACTTTACAGAAACAGCAGTTTTTTCAAAGGTGAGTAAAGAGTTTAACATGCTGCTTGCATAATAACGTATCCAGCGTATATGACGTTTTCACCGTAGCGATAACGGAGGTGAAAATGTGCCGTAGCGCCCGTCTTCATATTTTTGGCGCGGAGGCCGAGAAGCGCAGCGACGATGCGCATAAGCGTTGTTTTCGGCTGTTGCATTTATTTCACAATCCAGTTTATCTGTTATTGAACCGAATAAATCAAAATATCATTGTGGATAATCTTCTTTTATGACCTTTTTAATATTTTTACCTATCCATTTCGAGATTGAAATTCGTTCTTTGGCTGCAGCCTTTTCTATCTTCGCATGAGTATCTTTGTCGATATATAATGATATTTGTGGCATAGGAAACCCCTATGACAACGATAATAGGATAATAGATAAAAGTTAAGTATATTAGCTATAGTAATATTTTTTCATGCACCAATATATTTGTCGCTAATATGAAAAAAAATATTGTAATATTGTAATATATAAAATAATATGACCAAAAAATAGATAGGGGGGTTGATGTTATATGTTACATGCGAGTACTGTTCAAAAGTATATTCCAAAAAATCATATCCGGATAGTCACCGCAGCATCATTATTTGATGGGCATGATGCAGCCATTAACATTATGCGCCGCATCATGATTAGCACCGGTGCTGAGGTTATTCATTTAGGGCATAACCGTTCAGTAGATGAAATAGTAAAAAGTGCAATTGAGGAGGATGTACAGGCTATAGCGATTACCTCATATCAGGGTGGTCATGTGGAATTTCTTAAATATATGTATGATCTATTGAAAAATCGCAATGCCGATTCCATAAAAATTTTTGCTGGAGGTGGTGGAACGATATTACCGGATGAAATAAAGGATCTTGAAGCGTATGGTATTGCTAAGATATATTCGCCCGACGATGGAAGAGCAATGGGTTTACAGGGCATGATTAATGATCTTTTATCAAAATGTGATTATCCTGAAGGTAATATTGATTCCATTCCAATAGATGATATAAAAAATATGGACATCAGGGCAATAGCCCGTGCTATATCGGCATGTGAAAATTTCAGGGAAAATATCAAGAATGATTTATTGACTGTAAAGAAATTAATAAAAGAAAATGACACGCCTGTGTTAGGTATCACCGGAACGGGTGGTTCAGGTAAGTCTTCGCTTGTTGATGAGATAGTACTGCGGTTTTTGCAGTCAAATCCCCAAAAAACAATTGCTATAGTATCAGTTGATCCCACACGACAAAAAACAGGTGGTGCCTTATTGGGCGACCGCATACGGATGAATGCCATCAACCATGCCAATATCTATATGAGGTCACTGGCTACTCGAGGCTCAAAGTCTTCTGTGTCTCACTATATTCAGGATGCGATAGATATTTTAAAGTTAGCCGGTTTTGATGTCATTATGCTTGAAACCTCTGGAATTGGGCAGGCGCAGACAGATGTTCTGGATTATTGTAATTGTTCAATTTATGTCATGACCCCTGAATATGGAGCTGCTACACAATTGGAAAAAATTGATATGCTGGACTATGCCGACATAGTAGTTATAAATAAATTTGATAAATCAGGAGCACTTGATGCGTTGCATGATGTAAAAAAACAGATGCAGCGCAATAAAGAAGCTTTTGATATGCCGCTTGAGCAGATGCCGGTATTTGGAACTATTGCCAGTCAGTTTAACGATGATGGTGTCAATAAATTTTTTAATTATCTCATTGAAAAATTAAATGAAAAATTGAATGAAAAAGGTGGAAAAAAATTTGCTGCGTATGTTGCCGAAAAACAAAAGAAGGATATAGTATATATTGTACCGCCTGAAAGAACCAGATATCTTTCTGAAATAGCAGAAACAATAAAAAAATATAATAATAACACTCTGGAAGAATCAAAAAAAGCCCTTTATCTTTATAGCATAAAAAAATGTATTGAATATTACAAACAAAGTAAGAGTGAACATTCAGTAATTGATGAACTTAATAAAAAGTATCATGAGGTATATGGATCACTTAGCGCTGACAGCAAAACAATTTTAAAAACATGGGAGGATAAGAAAAAAAATTATCAGGGTGAATATTATACATATCATGTACGAAATAAAGAAATAAAAGTAAAAGCATATACCGAATCATTGGCACATACAAAAATCCCCAAAGTTAGTGTCCCAAAATTTGAGAACTGGGGCGATATCATTACATGGAATATGCAGGAAAATTTTCCTGGCGAATTCCCCTATACCGCCGGCGTATATCCTTTTAAACGTGAAGATGAAAATCCTACCCGTATGTTTGCAGGTGAAGGCATAGCAGAAAAAACAAATAAACGTTTTCATTATCTTTCATATAATATGCCTGCTGTGCGTCTATCAACTGCTTTTGATTCTGTTACATTGTATGGTTATAATCCAGATAGGCGACCTGACATTTATGGAAAGATTGGCAATTCAGGTGTTTCTATATCAACTATTGATGATGTAAAAAGGTTATATTCAGGATTTAAGCTTACTGATCCCAGCACATCAGTTTCAATGACCATCAATGGTCCTGCTCCAATAATGGCAGCTTACTTTTTTAATGCAGCTATTGATCAAGAATGTGAAGTATATATACAGCAAAATGGTTTAACTGAAGAGGTAAAAAAGAAGATTGAAGCATTGTATAATGAAAGAAATGCTAAAAAGCCTGAATATAGAGCAGAGCAGCTGCCGGACGGGCATAATGGGCTGGGTCTGCTACTGCTTGGTATTAGTGGTGATATGGTTTTACCTCAGGAGATATACAACAATATTAAGGCACAAACGTTGCGAAAGGTTAGGGGCACTGTGCAGGCAGATATATTGAAAGAGGAACAGGCTCAGAATACATGTATTTTTTCAATTGATTTTGCATTGAAACTGATGGGGGATATGCAGGAATATTTTATAAAGCATACCATTAATAATTTTTACTCGGTGTCTATTTCAGGATATCACATCGCTGAAGCTGGTGCAAATCCTGTTACGCAACTGGCTTTTACGTTAGCTAATGGATTTACCTATGTTGAATACTATCTGGCACGAGGGCTTGCCATTAATGATTTTGCTCCCAATTTGTCATTTTTCTTTTCAAATGGACTTGATCCTGAATATTCTGTTATAGGACGGGTTGCGCGCAGGATATGGGCAAAGGCAATGAAATATAAGTATGGTGGTAATGAACGTTCACAGATGCTTAAATATCATATACAAACTTCGGGGAGATCGCTTCATTCACAGGAGATTGAATTTAACGATATACGTACCACCCTTCAGGCTTTGTATGCCATTTATGATAATTGTAATTCTTTGCATACCAATTCATATGATGAAGCAATAACCACGCCTACGGAAGAATCGGTGCGCCGGGCATTAGCAATACAGATGATTATTAACCAGGAATATGGACTGGCAAAAAATCAGAACCCACTGCAGGGAGCATTCATCATAGAAGAGTTGACTGATCTGGTGGAGGAGGCTGTTATTGCTGAGTTTAACAATATCAGTATACGCGGTGGCGTTTTAGGAGCCATGGAAACCATGTATCAGCGCAATAAAATTCAGGAAGAATCACTTTACTATGAAAATAAAAAAATGACCGGTGAATTGCCCATTATAGGAGTAAACACCTTTCTTTCAAAGGATGGCTCACCCATACAGATTCCCAATGAGGTTGTACGAGCAACGCCGGAAGAAAAAGATGTACAGCTTGAATCATTAGCGCAATTTCACAGGGTATGGAAGCCGGAAGCCGATATAGCCTTACAAAAATTAAAACAAATAGTAAAACAACATGAAAATGTGTTTGAAACATTAATGGATGTTGCTCAATATTGCTCTTTAGGACAGCTAACTGATGCACTCTACAGCGTTGGTGGTATGTATAGAAGAAGCATGTAATAATGAATCTATTTAACAAAGACACCTATGTTCCCTTAGCCGAACGGATGCGCCCGCAAACAATTGAGGAATTTGTTGGTCAGAGGCACCTGCTTTCAAAAGGCAAACTGTTGTATTCTGTCTTTGATCAGAAGAAAGCTCTGTCGATTATCCTGTGGGGTGACCCGGGAACGGGCAAAACTACCCTTGCAAGGCTTATTGCGCATACATGCCGGATGGATTCGTATTTTATAAGCGCTATTTCGGCAGGCGTTGCTGATGTGCGCAAGGTTATAGAAAAAGGAAGGGATAACCGTTCACAGGGCATTCAAACATTGCTTTTTATTGATGAGATTCACCGCTTCAACAAAGCTCAACAGGATGCAGTGCTTGGTGCTGTTGAAAGTGGTGATATCGTTTTAATAGGAGCAACCACTGAAAATCCTTCGTTCAGCATTATTTCGCCGTTATTGTCGCGAACCCGTGTTTTACGGCTGTATCCTTTGCAGGAGGACGATATAAGGGTGATAGTTACCCGGGCATTGACTCATGATCAGGAACTATCGCACAAAAATATAAGTATACCTGATGAAGCACTGGACAGTATATCACAACTGGCAATGGGTGATGCGCGGCGAGCATTGAACATACTTGAAGCAGCGGTATTTTTAAACGGTGAGGGGGAACTCAATAAAGAGATTATACTGGAGGCATACCGGGAGCAGAGCATTGCTTATGATAAAAGCGGTGATAAACATTATGATACGATATCAGCATTTATAAAATCATTGCGAGGCTCTGACCCCAATGCAGCTATCTATTATTTAGCACGGATGCTTGTTGCCGGTGAAGAACCCGAATTTATTGCACGCCGAATGGTAATATTTGCTTCGGAGGATATTGGCAATGCGTATCCACTTGCATTAACGGTGGCAACCTCAGGGATGATTGCGGTAAAGAATATAGGACTGCCCGAGTGTGAGATAATACTGGCACATATGGCAACTTTTCTGGCATCGTGTCCCAAAAGCAATGCATCGTATATGGCACTGCTCAACGCAAAGGAGGTTGTGCAGCAGGGTATTCACGAGATACCGCTGTATTTACGAAATGCTCCCACCAAACTTATGCAGCAGTTTGGCTATGCTCAAGGGTATAAGTATCCCCATGAGTATCCCGGCCATTTTGTTGACGAACAATATTTGCCCGATGCAATAAAAGAATTGATTTTTTACACGCCATCGTTAGAAGGTAACGAAAAAAACATCAGGGAAAGATTAAAAAAGCTGTGGCCAAAAAAATACAAGGAGAACAACCATTGACCAATAAAGAACGGCTATTTGAAATACTCTATCAAAAATCATTTATGTACAGGGACAACCCGCCATTTACCCTTGTTTCGGGGAAACAGAGCCCATACTATTTTGATTGCAAGGCTACCACGTTATATCCTGAAGGATGCATCCTGACGGGTAAATGTATGTATGCATTAATACAGGATATACCTGCTGATGCCATTGGCGGATTAACATTGGGAGCCGACCCTATTTCGTTGTCAACTGCAATGGAAGCATACTTGCAGGGCAGGATACTTTACCCGTTGATAGTGCGCAAAGAACCAAAAAAGCACGGTACACAGAAATGGATTGAAGGGGATATCACCAGGGTAAAAAATGTCATAGCTATTGATGATGTCATTACTACCGGCGGATCAACTATCACCGCAATAGAAAGGCTTACTGAATCGGGCTTACAGGTGGTTGCTGCAGCGGTCATTATAGACAGGGAGGAAGGCGGCAGAGAAGCTATTGAGGAAAAAGGTATTACCGTATATTCTCTCTTTACCCGCAGTGATTTTGATAAAAAAAGGTTATCACACTAAGCAATATACACTATGGCCATGGCGATTGTTTCATCGCCATAGCCATAGAATTATCATCATCTAAAAATAATACATCAACCCAACGTTAAATTTTACTATCGTTGTATCCCTGTCGGCTATATCATGCCATAGATAGCGCAGTTCAACCAGTAATGTCCATGGACCGGTCAAATTAAATTCAACACCGGCAAAGCCTTCTATACCGGCATCAGAATCCTCATCTATGGTAGAATTACTGTCAAAATCATAGTAATTTAAAGCAGGTCCAAATCCTAAATATGGCGAAATTTGCTTTTTGCCCATGAAGAACCAGTACCAATCAATATGAATGCCATAAACATCAACATCGCCATCACCTTCATCTGGTTCAAGTGATAGATAATCAAGCCCTGGCCTGAACTGCAATGTGTCGAATAAAAATTTACCTAAATCAAAATATACACCAATATTCCATGTGTCATCAAACCAGTCAGAGTAATCATCATACATCTTTGAATAGCCACCTTTGACACCAATACCCGCAGCAAAAACCGTTGAAGCAGTAAATACTATGAGTACCACTAATAAAAACCTTTTCATACAAACCTCCTTAGAGAATTATAATGATATAAAACCAATAATGTGAAGATTCTTTATTTAAATCAAGTAAAATATTTTATAGTCAATGGTTTTGCTTTCTATAATAAAAAAACGTTCATTGTCCGTCGCGGCTATTGAACGCTATTATGTTATTCGTTGCTAAGCTTATGTGCAATAATGTGTTTAGCTTTGACATACAATGCTTCCGGGGAGATTGCTATAGCTTTATCCACGTATTGTAGTGCAGCTATGTAATTGCCACTTTTATAAGCGTATTTTGCCATTAAATAATTCAATCTATGAAATTTTGTATCAATTTTTGATGCCTTCTTTAATATATGGAAAGCATCCTGGTATTGATGCTTTTTTGCATAAAGGTTTGCCAGATCAATGTATGCACCAATAAAATGTGGATTTAATTCTATTGACCGTTTTATAAGCTCAATAGCTTTTTCAAAAAAACCCTGCGCAGCCCATTGCATGGCCATTTCATACAGGTCTTCGGATTCTATGTCATCATAGTGTTTTGGCATATTTGTGCGATAGTTATTGTATAAATAAAATTTCAACCGGTGATGTTATATCAACGGTAAAAATATAAAAATCATTGGTAAATGCTGAAATTCTGAGGCGATAGTTACCCTTATTGAGTCTTTTCAATGGATCAGTTTTATCGTTGCAAATTGATATCTTACTCTGGAAACGCCAGTTGATATCAAAATTTTTTGCAATTTCAGCATAGATGGGCTTAGCAGGTTTTTTTGCATATTTAGAAACATCAACCAATGATTCCACGATATAAGCACAGCGCACCTTCCTGCCGTTTCTATCCTGTGTGGAAACCGATAGCTCCACACATTGAGCATTTTCGGATAAGGCAAACAACAACTCATAGGTTGCAGTATTGTCAATGAGTTCTTTGCTTTTCGTAAGTTTTACCGTGTCAGATGAGAAGGTAAATGTTTTCATTTTATCATGCTGTGATGACGGTACGGATAAACAGGATACAAATACTGGTACATGTATCAACAAACAACAGTATAACATTTTACTACGTTTCATTGTTCATCCTGGAATAAAAAGTAAAATGATTATTAATAAACCCATGAGTATAATAATGAATTGGATTAAACATATGTTCAAGCTATTTTTTAATTTAGTAAACTAATATTCGAGAGGGAAAACTTTTACCATCAATAAAATTATGGCGACAATGTCATTCCGTTCCCGTTCCGGAATCTCTTTACCACACTGTCATTCCGGGCTTGACCCGGAATCTCAATATATACTATTAGATAGATCCTGAATCGGGGTTCAGGATGACGTTCTACGGTTCAGGATGACATGATACCACATTTTCATTCTTATGGATAGAAGCGTTTTACCTGTACATGAAATAAAAAATTTAGCGCGGAACACACAACGCAATAACATCTTCGGTAGTGATAATTTTTTCTATTTTTCTATCTTTTATATTATAGATAAATAAACCATTGTAACTTTCAGTATTACCATAGGATGCAATAATAAGATGAGTGCTATCAAGTGTATCAATAGTAAATGTCCCGGTTGTGCCAAAATTATATAAGGATGGATAATTGCCATCCGAAATAATTTGTTTTAAATACACATTTCCCGATTCAGATACTATAGCAAAGACTTTATCGTCATCAGTTACGGTTACGTCAGTTAATATATCACCAACAGCAATGGAAGGATTAAGAACGTTATAAGTCCCGGAGTAAATTTTAAAAATTGAATTTGTTGGATTATATCTCCAGATATAAAAAATGTTGTTATTTGCATAACCCCCAAAAGGATTTACAAGTGTAAAACCTATATCAACTGTTAAAAACGGCGTACTTGGATTATCGAGAGTATAAAAAAGTAGATTTGTTCCGCTGGGTTCAACAATATATATTTGTGAATTGTTAGCCTGAAACATCCCTAATGAATTGCTTGATGCTGTGGCAAATACATTCCAGCTCATAGTATCTTCATCAAATTGATTAATTTGTTGGTTGATTTCATTAAAATATAAAAAGAAATCATGATAACCTAAAACAGTATTATATAATGGATAGGCACCTGAAGTAATCCAATTTTTTAAATCAGGAGTTGATAGTGCAAGCATGGTTGTATTGTTGTAAACCATAATATCCTTTTCTTTGTTTACTGCAATACCTCCCATGGGGTTTGGTAAAACAGTAGAGCTGGTAAATTTTTTATCAAAATATATATTTGCTATGATGAGCTTATATACCGAGCCATTATAAGCAATAGCATATGCTGTACGCGAGTCACTATCGGCTATTTCGTGAAGATTAACCCTATCGCATGCTATGACAAGCATCACAGCGCACATAACAATGGCAATATGGATCATAATGTTATTACAATTTTTCATCTTCATTTTCGCCGTAATTTTATTAATGGTAATTATTACTATACTACTTCTCGTTTACAATGGAACTTCCTAAAAAAATAATTATTCATCACTGTTAGATCCTGAATCGGGGTTCAGGATGACGTCCTACGGTTCAGGATGGTTTTCTACGGTTCAGAACAACGGTAACAATCCATTTCCATCTCTTATTGAGCGGCTACAGCGCAGCCATCAGCAACTCCTTGATGATAATACATAACATATAGGTCAATACTATTTTTATAGTTTCTGCCGTTATGTGTGCCAATTAAACATAAGGATTGTTGTTTGATGGTGCTCATCATCCTGTTACTGCGATGATAATACTATTACTTTATTATTGCAACAATTATTTTCCTCAACATAGCCAGGTCTGGGTAAATCTTTTTTTAAAAAATGTTGTTGCGCAATTATTGGTATGTTGCATGTAATTGCTTTTTATAGTGCGGCATAAGGATAACCCTGATAATTCAATTCCGGATATTTTTTTGTGGCATACGTATTGGAGATATGTTTGTTTATATTGATAATAATTGATAATTACGAAAACCCTGATTTTTAACGATGACCATGAGAAAATTGGAAAAAGTTTTCAATGGCAATGATTAATGCTGTTTTATGACACTATAGTGGTAAAAACAGTTTTTCCTGATTTTTTACCATGTTAACCAGAGTTTTTTTAAAGATTCCCGTAGATAATCGTAAAGAAATTACTGCACTATAATCATGCATAATGCTATAACCATTGTAAGGTGGTATCAATGTATTTAGACTCACTGGAAATATTTGGATTTAAATCATTTGCCGATAAAATAAAGATACATTTCGAAAAAGGCATAACCGCAATCGTTGGTCCAAACGGTTGTGGTAAATCAAATATTGTTGATGCAACCAAATGGGTGCTGGGCGAAAAACAGGCAAAGAATATCCGCGGCGATAAAATGGAAGATATTATCTTTGCCGGTACCGATCAGCGCAAACCGTTGTCACTGGCTGAGGTTTCACTGGTTATTAACAACACAAACAGGATATTACATATTGATTCTGACACAGTAACTGTCACCCGCAGGGTTTTCCGCGATGGTGAATCCGAATATATGATAAATAAATCACCTGTCAGGCTTAAAGATATTGAAAAGCTTTTTCTTGATACCGGACTTGGTAAAGCTTCATATTCTGTTATGGAGCAGGGCAAAATAGATTTAATTCTTTCAACAAAAGCTGAAGACCGTCGCTATATTTTTGAAGAGGCTGCGGGCATTTCGCGATTTAAGGTTCAGAAAAAAGAGTCGTTAAAAAAGCTTGAGGACACTACGGTTAATTTAGCACGGTTAAACGATATTATTAAAGAAGTTGAACGCGAAAAAGATTTAAAATCAAAACAGGCTGAAAAAACAAAAATCTATTTTGGCTTGCGCGAGAAATATAAAAGGAATGATATTTCCCTGCAATTATTGCGATACAGGGATTTTCAAAAAAAATTGCAGAAGGTAACCGAAGACAGGGAAAAACTTTTTGCCGAACGCGAAGAGCTTTCAAAGAAGGTTACCCTTATATCATCAGAAAATGAAAATGATGAAAAAAGAAAAAATGATATTCAGTTGCAGCTCTTTGAATGGGATAAAAAGCTGCATACCTATACTATAAAACTTGAAGATATAGATGGGAAAACTTCACGGAATAAACAGCTTATTCAACAGCAGGAACAGCAAATTACTGCTACCAGACAGCGCATCAATGAAATTGATGAAACTGTAAAAAAATTGACTGAAGAAAAAGAAAAGAATATACAGCAAAGCCAGATAATCGTTAACAATATTGCCAGCGATAAACAGCAGCTTGAAAACCTTTATACTCACCGGAAAAAGAAAATTCAGAATATACATTCATTTAGAGATGCTATCGAACAAAAAAAACATGCCATTAAGGATTTTGAGATAACCGTAAAAAAATTGAGGGAGTCATTGGAGATAGTTATTAAACAACTGGTTGATGCTATTGAAAAACGTAAATCCGAATTAGAATCATCTGAAAGCCAGCGTGAGCAGGTGAGGGAGCAAATTCACAGCGAGCTTGCCGAAGCAGAAACATGTTTGCAGAATGCATTGCATAATTTATCTTTGAATCTGGTTGACGAAGCCATACAGCAGTTAAAAAAAATTAAATTTGATGTATTGAAGCAGGATATACAGCTTTTTGAAAATTATGAAGACGGATTTAGAAGCATACTGTTTGATAAGACAGGTATACACGCCGAAAAAGAAAGGCTTGATAAAGCAATCCTTAAAACTACTGAGGATATAGAAACGTTACGGAATGATATCAATCAATTGGAATTAAGCATACACAGTGAGCAGGAAGAGCTTGACGAAGTTAATAATATGATTACCCGTGTTGAGAAGGATTTATCCAGGAATGAAAATGAAAAAGCATGGATTGATAAACACATTCAGACTATTGAAAGGCAGATAGCCGATGATGTAAAGCAAAAGGTACACCTGGAAAATGAAATTAAAAAGTTGCAACACTATATCAGCGAACTGGTGAAAGAGATAGAGCAATGGCAGAATAGCATGGTTGAATTTAATGAAAAGAGCAATGATTTGAAACAGCAGATTCATGATCTGATTGTAAAACGTGATGAAATAGAAAAAAAAATTATTGGACGTAAGCAATCATCAAAAAAAGACATGGAACAACTGCAACGGCTTGCCGACAGGATAAGCTCTCTGGATAAAAATATTGTTGAATTGCAGTTTAGATTAAATTCAATTGAAGAATATTTATGGACTGAATATGAAACACGCCTAACTGATACCAGCATAAAGCTTGATGAATCATTGTATGAAAGCATTAATAGCGAACTGCAAAATATAAAACAGCAAATCCAGGAGCTTGGACCTATTAACAACTTAGCAATAGAAGAATATAAGGACTTAAAAAAACGATTTGAATATTATATTGAACAAAAAAAAGATATAGAGAAAGCCCGTGAAGATATTCTGTCAGTTATTGCTGACATCAATAAACAATCCGTAGATCTGTTTTTACAGACTTTTAAAGAAATTCAAAAAAATTTTCAGGAGATATTTAAGCAGCTTTTTAATGGTGGCGAAGCAATTATTGAGTTAACCGATCCTGAAAATGTTCTTGAAAGTGGTATTGAGATTATAGTGCGTCCACCCGGGAAAAAGAATAAAAATATAAATATGCTATCAGGCGGCGAACGCTCCATGATAGCGATTGCGCTTTTGTTTGCAACATATATGGTAAAAGCTTCGCCCTTTTGCTTCCTGGATGAGATTGACGCTGCACTTGATGAAGAGAATATAGGCCGTTTTATACGGCTTGTTCAGAAATTTTCAAAATCCACTCAGTTTGTTATTGTTACTCATAACAAAAAAACAATGAGTGTATGCGATTCTATTTTTGGTGTAACAATGGAAGAGCCCGGAGTTTCAAAGGTGCTTTCGGTTAAATTAGAAACTGCGTATGTCATGTCAAAATAAGAGGTAATTTTTTGGAGCTTAAACGCCAGTTAGGACTCTTTACCGGTATAATGGTTATCATTGCCGATATGATTGGCACCGGGATTTTTATGACAACAGGCAATATATTGGGCATGACCAACAACGCTCTGATTGTTATACTATTGTGGGTGTTAGGTGGTGTTGTTGCTCTGTGTGGCGCATTAAGCTACAGTGAATTAGCTGTACTATGGCCTGATGTTGGCGGTGAATATATTTATTTAAAGAAAATATTTGGCAACCTCCCTGCATTTTTAACGGGGTGGGTATCACTCATTGTTGGATTTACTGCACCGGTTGCAACCAGCTCCATGCTTTTAGTGCAGTATCTCAATAAATTTTTTATAAACATTCATGCTACTGGTATAACCACTATTACCGATGATATCTTCTGGCAAAAAAATATTGCTGCGCTTATCATCATAACATTTGGCTGTATTCATATAATGGGGGTAAAACGGGGAAGCGCCATACAGAATATCCTTACTGTCATAAAAATTGCTATCGTTGCGGCATTTATTATTGCAGGGTTTTATGTGCTCGATAGTTCCGCTATTCACAGGCTCTATGCGCACTATGGCACCGTGGAAGCAGGTTCAATCCCATTGATAGGACTATCGCTTTTAATGGTGATGTTTGCCTACACAGGATGGAATGGTGCTACCTATATTGCAGGTGAGATAGTAGCTCCTGAAAAAAATTTGCCGCGGATAATGTTCTGGGGAGTAACTATCACCACAGTTTTGTATATCCTTTTAAATATTGTTTTTCTTATGTCAACCGATGGCATTAATATCATGAATCATGATGAGATAGGTGCTATTGCAGCCAATGCATTATTTGGTCCTGTTGCAAGCAATTTTTTTAGTATAACTATCGCCATTATACTTTTATCGTCAGTATCTGCACAGATGATGCTAGGGCCACGTGTGTATTATGCTATGGCTAACAATAACATGATCTTTTCATTGTTGTCAAAAATCAGCAACCGTTTTGGTACTCCGCTCTATGCTATTGTTTTACAGATGATTCTGGCGGTTATCTATGTATATTCAGGAACGGCTATGTCGCTGGTTATCTACATGGGTTTTGCGCTCAATGTATTCCCTGTGTTAACCGTCATAGGGCTCATGGTTATTCGGAAAAAACATCCCGAGCTCAAAAGCTCGTACAGAACACCGCTATACCCCCTTGTTCCCCTTGTATATGTTGTATTGACCATCATCATGATGATTGCAGCGCTCTGCTGCTGGACCATTACCTCAGCTTTTGCTATTGGTGTACTACTACTGGGCATTCCCGTTTATTATATATGGCAGCGTTATACTACAGGGAAATCTTCATGATAAGTATAGCTAACATCTTTATGATGATAGCCGTCTCCACAAGCTTTGTAGTTTTGTTTGCTTTTTGTATAGATTATACCATGATCTTTTTATTGAATATATTCTTGATAGTGAGGTAACTATGATTGCCAGACAATACCTTATTACACCTGCTGCTGGAAAAAGGATGATTGCACAATCAATGCTGTATATTCCAGAGATTATAGAAGCCCTGCGCAGCAAAACTATTGTTATCGTAGCCGGTACAACCAATGGATATATTGCTGAAGAGATGCTGCGCCATGTCAATCAGTCAGAAGGATTTTCAATGCAACATTTTTTTAGAGGAATAACATTGCCGTCATGGTATAAGCGCACTGAATCAGGGCGATTGCCCGATGAATCGACATTTAAAGGTGATGTCGTCATTAAAGGTGGTATATATGAAAAAAATAAAACAATATTTGATGTTATGGGTGACCTGCAAAAAGGTGACATAATCATCAAAGGAGCAAATGCAGTCAATATAGAGCTGCAGCAGGCTGCAGTGTTAATAGGGCATCCCCAGGCTGGTACTACCGGTGCAATTATGCAGGTTGTCATAGGGAAAAGAGTACAGCTTTATATTCCGGTAGGATTGGAAAAGCGACTGCATGATAATATAAACGAGTTGTCTCAAATGATTAATGCCACTACAACCGAGGGTGTACGGTATTTTCCTGTTACAGGGAATATTATCACAGAGCTTGATGCCATACATCTGGTTATTGGCGCACAGGCTAAACTTTTTGCAGCAGGTGGAGTAGGCGGTGCCGAGGGCAGTTACTGGGTTTTGGTTCGTGGAAGCAAAGAACAGATACAGAAGATGGATGAATGGTATGCTACTGTAAAAAATGAGCCAAATTTTGTAATATAATAGTTGATGATGTATACAATTTTTCTATATCCATTTTTTGAATATAAACAGGCTTATTGAAAGCAGTAGTAAGATGCCAATGGAGTACATCCCAAAAATAGGGAGTACAATAAACGGTGCAGCTAAAGCTCCGCACATTGCACCAAGGTGATCACTGGCATCCAGTGTAGAAGCCAGCAATCGTTTTGTATATGTTTCCTGCGTATTTTTTAACAGTAATGGTAGCAAAGAGCCTGTGATTGCTGCTATGAAAAAAATAGCACAATACAGCAACCATACATGCTTCATGATGATGAAAAGAGCAAGCATTGCCAAACTACCGATGAGTATCACTATCCGCATTGCATATAGTGGCTTTGCAGCAAATGTTGTTGTACAACCAGAAGCCAAACCAAGCATAAAGAGCGCATTACAAAATGCTATCCTGTAATAAAGAATTCCGTATACATTCTGGTAAGCCATAAGTGCAATAACCATAGCCGACATACTGATAAAACCTGCAATAAATACCACCAGCCCTTTTACTGCGTGCTCTTTACCCCGTCGTAAAAAATAGACAGTAGCAGCAACCACAATACAAATCATTATGATTGCCATAACTGCTGGTTGCATTATGAAATTGCCTGTATATGAATCAGTTTGCTTAAGCGTGTTAGCTAAATATTCAAAATATGCTTGCGGCATAATATCGGTATTTAACATTGCAGAGTGTTTGATTGCAGTGTTAAGATAGGCAAGGTGAGTTGACTGAAAAAACATATCCAGTTCTTTTGGATTAAAATGAGGGATTAGTGCTGCAACGGATTTTCCGGTATCAGATTTTAAAAAATTGGCAAGGTAATTCTGGCGATAGTTATTGAAATCAATGGTATTGCCGGTATTAAACCCAATTAAATAGATGGTTTCGCCGGCTGAAACTATGGATGTTGGGAACATTTTTGTAAAGCTGTTCAAAACTGATGAGATATAGCGTTGCAACGAAGGATTCATAATATTGGCAAACCCCTCTATCTGCATGATGAATACACCATTCTGGTTAAGATGCATTCTGCAAAATTGAAAAAATTCTAATGTATATAATCTGTTGTGAAGTATGCTATCGGGAGGTGGAGGGATAATGACAATTCCATCCCATCTTCTTGGTGTTTTTGACAGCAAGCCACGTGTGTCACTGAATATAACATTAAGTTTGTTAAAATCAAAGTTTGGATATAGTTGTTTGCCAAGTGTATGGAAGGTGTTCCATAATGATCTGTCAACGGTACAATAATCAATCGATGCCTGTAATTTTGTAGCAACATAGGGAAGATACAATGTATCGCCGGCAATAAGTATATTTTTGCCCAAAATATCATGTATTGAAGCAAACAGTGCATGCAATAATGGCCTTACCTCATAATCATCAGGAAGCTGTGTATAGAAAATATTGTTGCCATAGAGTGAGTACGTATCATAATTTTTTGCAACATACATCATCTGATATGGTGTTCTTTTATAGAGCAGCAATGAACCCGGGTGATTTATTGCAAATGATTTTTGAATCAGGGCTTGCTCTGCTTTATTTGTTTGAGTTGTTAAAAACAAAAGAATAATACAAACCAGTGTTATTGTGACATAGTGTTTTTTTTGATTATATATAAGTAGTGACAGTATGGTGGCGCAGAGCAGCAGTACTATAGCTGTCCCAATGGGATTTAAAACAAACAGTATAAAAAATGTAAATACAATGCCACCAGCAAATGCACCTGATGATTCCAGCAAAAAGACAATGCTTCCCGGATGTTTTATCAATAACTCGTCTGCATACTGAATCAATACAGGAAAAACATAGCCAATGACAAAACATTGCGGGAAAAGGCATAGCAAAGCAATCATGATCTCAGCATCAAGCTGGTAAAAGGCACCGTATGAGCTGTATACAATCGGTATGCTATATAGTACAATTAATGAAACTAAAAACAAAAAAGGATGAACAATAATCATTGCTATGATGAATTTTGGATGAACAATCTGTTTTGTTTTACTAAATACTGCACCGGTGAATATTCCGCCAAGCCATATTGCCATGATAATCCCAACCGACAGCTCGTTGCCCCGGAATATCGTCAAAAGTTCCCGTATCATGATTGCCTGCGCTATGCTTGAAGAAAAGCCTATAAAGAATGCTGCCAGAATTACAAATAGCACCTTTTTTTTCATGATGTCCATATTCCCGGTATTCTGGTATTGCAATGCGGACAGTGTCCTGATTTGAGCTTATTGGAGGTAGTGTAAAATCCGCTGCGTTCTATAACAAGTTTTCCACATGCATGGCAGTAGGTGTTGTTAGCAGGGTGTCCGGGCACATTGCCAATATATACATATTTAAGTCCTTCGGAAACTGCAATTTCTTTGCAGCGCTCAAGTGTTGAAACAGGTGTTGGTGGGATATTTTTTAATTGGTAAATGGGATAAAAGCGTGTAAAGTGTAATGGTGTTGTATCGCCAACATGGGATTTTATAAAACGTGCCATAGCCTTAATGTCATTGGGATTATCATTGAGCGTTGGGATTACTAAATTAACAAGTTCAATCCACACATTTTTCTTTTTTGCCAGTATAATGTTGTTTAAAACCGGCTGTAAATTTCCGCCGCAAATTTCCAGGTAAAATTTTTGTGAATATGCCTTAAAATCAATCTTTATAGCATCAAGCATTGGATACAATAGTACACTGGCATTTTTGTTGCAATATCCATTAGAAATAATAACACAGGCTACATGCTTCTTTTTTGCCTGCACTGCTGTTTCATAGATGTATTCATATTGAATAGTTGGCTCATTGTAGGTAAATGCAATAATGGGCGTTTTTTTGTTTAAGGCGTTGTTTACCAGTTGAACTGGCGTTATGTGTTTGCTGTCAAGCTCATGAGGATAGCTTTGTGATAGCTGCCAGTTTTGACAAAATTTGCAGCTAAAATTGCACCCGGCGGTTGCTACTGAAAGCGCTTCATTACCCGGCATAAAATGATACAGAGGTTTTTTTTCTATGGGGTCAATATGGTAAGCGGCAATGTTCCCATACACAAGGCTGTACAATGTGCCATTAATACATTGACGTGCCTTGCATGCACCTTTGTCACCGTTACGCAACATACATTGATTGGGGCACAACATGCACTGTACAGTTTTTGTATCAACCTTTTTCCAGTGCATTGCTTCGTGATAGCTAATGGCGGCAAAACAATGATATAATGGGGCGATAGTTCCTGTAAAAAAAGCTGTTTGCAGTGAAGCAATACCTGCCTGTAAAATATCTTTCCGTGTTAATCTGCTCATATCAATCCTTCATTATGGGGAAGGTGTACGTTCATGAAAGACGGTAGCGGTAAATGTATACATGATAATCGAATCATATTCAAATGGATATACTCCTGCCTTGTTACATGTTTGCTGAAAAAATTCCTCCTTTGTAAAGTTAAATTCTTGTGCAACCTGCGGCAATAGTACGCCACGCCTGTTCCCTTTCACAACTACAAGCCCATCCTTTCCCGGTGTTAATTCATCAAGCGATGATATTTTTTTAAGCGGCGATAATACCGATATCTCAATACGTATTGTGCTGTATTCTTCAGGTGACAATGGCTCAAAACGGGGGTCACTGATAGCTGCACTGGCGGCACATTCAATCACCGTTTTATACAGAGGCTTTATTGGTTCAATGTAACCAATGCACCCGCGCAGATTTCCCTGTATGGTGATTGTTACAAATGCACCGGCATTGTGCAAGCATGCTTCTGGTATGGTGCCACTGTAGTGAAAAGGCTTCTTGCTCAATACATATGATTGTATGGATTGTCGGGCTAATGATAGCAAAAAAGCTTTATCATTGTCTGAAAGCATTGATGGTTGGTTGTTTGCATATGGTTTAGCCTGTGTATTGAGCATACCGTCAATAACAATTGCAGCATAGCTTACGGTATTGTCAAAATCCCCGGTGATATCGGCAGATGTTGCATAACCTGCTAATTGTTTTGTGGTTACCTTTTCATATATGGATAATCCAAATATAAGAGCATTTACCCCGCATATCGTTATGCCGGTTTTTTTGCAGTAATCATACAATTTATCAGCATCGCATGACAAAATATAATCAATTGCCTGTTGATCACCTTGTTTTATGCATTGCATCTGTTTGCTTTTATTACTATTGCTACACGGAGTAAAAAAGAAACGCGGACCATGATGAGTAAAGTCGCTGCTGATAATGAACAAGGGCTTTTTATAATGAGCTATCGCATATAGTAAGTGGCATCCAGCTTCCTTTGCTGTATCAGGGGTTGTGCTGCCTGTCAGGATTGGTATAACAGGGATTCCCGGGAATAGATATTGAATAAATGGCAATTGAATTTCAACGCTGTGTTCAGGTTCAAATGCTTTGTTGTTAAACACAAAATTGTTATTGGCTGATAGTTTTTGTACGGTTTTTTTATCCACAGGTATCGTTCCCAGTGGCGTGGCAATGGCATCATAAACGGGCAGGGCAAAACCGGTAAACTGTTCATAATGAGATGGCCCTATTATAATGATGATATCTGGTTTATAAGTAACTATCGCCCCATAAGCTTTTGACGCTACATATGCACTATAGGTATATCCTGCGTGAGGGACTATAATCATTGGTGTGCGGTTTATGGCATGGTGTTTGGCATTTCTGGTAAGGCTGGAAATTAATTGACTTAGTTGCTGAGCATTGTCAGGATACCATGTGCCTGCTAATTTTGATTGTTTTGTAATGCTATAACTTTTTGAGGTACATTGTAACAGAAACGGTATAAGCAAAATAGTGATAATTTTTTTAAGCATATCATGAACTTGCCTTTCAATTAATTATTAATATAATGCATAACCGTATACAGCACGTCAACTGTAAATTGTAATAATAATATAACCCTTACAGAAACTTTCAGTTTTCTAAAACAATTATGGAAAATATTTTCAATACCAGCAATATATCAAATCAGTACTACAAAGCAGTATCGTAATAAAGTATCTGGCTATTATTCCGGTTATATTATTCTTGATGATAATACCAATCTTCATATTGATGATATGCTGGGTTTTGCTGAGGTAGTGTATCAGGAGTGGTAATGAAAAACAATGCATAATTTTTAGCAAAATAACATTGTAATGTTATAGAGATGGTGTATTAACTTCCTGCTAATAAATAAATTGATATTGATTAATATTTACTATTGTAATTTTTTTCTTGACTTTTCCTTAAAGGTTTCTATATTGTCTCTTAGATACCGTCTGTTCGGTAGATATTTATTATAGAGTATAGATATGGGGGGCTTATGAAGAGGTTTGCTTTTTTAATACTGTTAATTGGGTTTATGTTTGTAGCATCGGCAGGATTTAGTACAACATATGTTCTTCATCTCAATGGAATGTGCTCAACTCATTGGCTGGATGGCAAGAGTAAAGGTGGAGAATCCCGTTTAGCAAATGCACCGGGGTATGTATCTGTTAATTGTTATGTTGATAACAACAACACCATTGCATATTCAGCAAGTCAATTTAAAACAAATTATCTGGATGTTTACTGCAAAGGTAGCAACTGGTGTTATGTTGTTAATTATAGTGCTGGCGATGCAATCGTGGGGTATATCAATGCCAATTACACACCGCAGTGGAATATTGCGTATGTCTATACTACAGCAGGTGCAGGTGGCGGCAGTGAAATATCAATTAGAGGAATTTCTGATCTTTTTACCTGCAATCTAGGGGGGCAGTTGGGTGTAAGTACTATACGCAATATGTATAACCATAATGATACAAACGGGATAATCATTTACCATATTGGCGGATATAAAGGCATTTTTGGTGCTTCGGCTTTACTACCTGGTGAGGACGATGGTGCTGTTGCCTATCATTCATCTGCTGCTTGTGTCAATTCGGGAAGCTATAACAATCTGTGCAACTGTACGCACTGGACAAATCACGTTATAGCCTATACATGCTCGGGATATTATTTAAATCATTATGAAATGAAGATGAAATTTATCACTCAACTGGGATGGTAAACACTTTAGTTAATCTTTTAATATATGCGCGGTTTTGTAATACCGCGCTTTTTTTATTGATTTACTAATAATAGAAATTCTTTGTAGTAGACTGTATTCAATGTATGTATTTATAATTCAATAAGCTCATTTCAGTATCTAACGTTGATTATGTGGATTCCGGTTCAAGCCGGGAATGACCTTGAGGTAACATGTCATTCTGAGCGATAGCGAAGAATCGTGTCGTTTTATGAACGAATAGAATATTCGGTACTACGTCCCTTTAGAATGACACAGCGGTATGATATTTTCATAAGGGGAGTTTTTATATATGAAAGTTAAATTAACTCATATTTCATTAATAATCATTGTTATTATTGCTGGTATTATGCTGTATATAACACACTATGCTAATAAAAACGATACCATCGCTGAAGAGGCAGCAGGCGAAAGTTCTCATGGATATAGTACGGTGCTTGAAGAGATGGGACTCATATCACCGCAGCAAGCTCTACAGGACTATAAACAGCTATCGATATATCCTCCTAACAGCAGGCCATTGAGCAAGGAGAATATTGACCTGCTTATGCCTAACCGCCGGTATGAACAGCCATTGCCTATTGAAGAGGGCAGTGATATCTACTATCTCTTTACTGCTGATAAGTATCGAGTTGTTGGCGATGATACCATTACATTTGTATTGATTGTGTTGCGGGGTACTAAACCTGATTCAGAACGAATTCCAATAGCTATAACAAAATCTGTTATAAAAAAGGGACTTAATAAAAACAAGGCAAAATATTATGCAGAACTATCGCTTGCAAAAAATACAACTGGTGACTATACTGCTGAGCTGACATGCTCGCAAAGTTTTTCATCAGAAAAAAAATCATCCGCATACTGGGCAGAGGTTGAGTTTAATGCTGGCAATGAACATGTAGAGGCAGCAATACCATTTGAATATTTCCCTGAAAACACCATCCCCGCAAAGTTTACCGGTAGCTTTAAAGAAAGGATTGCTGACGGTTCATTGTACATCGATGTTGAAATTGATGTGCTACGGAAAGGATACTATATTGTTGATGCAAATCTTTTTGATGCAGAGGGTGAACCCGTTGCCTATACGGTGCAAAAACAGGAGCTTCAGAGCGGGAAGCAAATGGTACCGCTTCTTTTCTTTGGCAAGGTGTTGCTGGACAAAAAGGCAAAGCCGCCATTGACACTGAAGGATTTGCGTGGCTATCGCTTTATTGAAGCAACCACACCTGATCCAGAATTCATGGACAGGGAGATGATGAAACCGTATGATGGCGAATATAAAACACGGTTACACTCTTTACAGGGACTATCGGACAAGGAATTTGAAGATGCAATGAAGCGCAAGCGTATTGAGTTTTTAGAAAAGGAAAATACAGGTGACATTGGTGTCCAATAGTCGGATAACAATTTCATCCTTAGCATGTTGTATCTCATTAATTTTTTTCTGGGCGATAATTACCCTTCATGGATGTACTGTCTCGCACAATACAAACAATTCAATAACGATTGTCATTGTCAGCGCTAAAAATTGTGAATCATGCTCAATGACGGATGATACTATTCAATATGTGCAGACACATTATCCTGATAGTATAATAAAAAAGGTTGATATCAATAATCCTGATGGCGCGATGTATGTATCAACCTATCATCTGTGGCGTGTGCCGGTGTATCTTTTTCTGGATAATAAAGGGTCAGAGCTCTACCGATTGGAAGGTGAACAAAAGCGCAGTGATTTAGATACTGCAATAAACATAGTCTCAAAGCAATATGAGCATGTAAACATACTTAAAAAATAGAATTGTTAACCACGGTCATGCTGTACTTGTTTTAACAGTTATTTCTTAACGTTAGATAATGAATCAAGATGCCGGATGACCGTGGTAAAACATGAGAGTAGCCTTCCTTTTTACAAATACTATAAGTCCTGCTTCATTATAACACTCTGGTATTGCATATTTATATCTGCATAATAATATGAATATTTGTATTGACAAATAATATATTTTTAATAATAGTAACACTTTATTAATATAAATTATTGTAGAAGGTGCTTATGAAGCGTTTATTTATATTTATAGTAGCAATTGTATTATCTGGTACAGCTTCCGTACAGGCTGATGACGAAGCTGTTCAATTGGAGGATGTCATTGTATCCGATACCTTGTTATATCCTGGTGCTTATCAGTCAATAAAAGGAAACACGGTTAAGGATAGTTCCAATAATGATTTAATCAGTGTTATAAAAAATCAAATACCTTCATTTTATACCGGTGCAAACAGGGTGCTGGGTTATGGTATTGCACGAAGTGGCGCTGCAACGATGTCAATGCGTGGTATTGGCAAATCAGGATGGGGTCCAACAACAGGTATACCTATTCTATACAACGGTATGGATACAACTATGGGTATTATGGGGCATCCGGTTGCTGACATCATGAACATGAAAAATGTTGATAGTATTGAAGTACTCATTGGTCCGCAACCGGTGCTATTTGGCTCAGGAGCAATGGGCGGGGTGATCAATGTTATCACAAAAAGACAAAAAGAGGATGGATATACTACTGAAATTCAGGGCTCGTATGGAACATGGAATACCACCGAGGATTACTTGTACCATATGGGAAAATTTGGAAAATTAGATTATAGTGCTGGATACCAGTTCCAAAAAACTGATGGAGATTGGGAACAGACAATTAACGGCAAAACATTTACTTCTGAATTTATGCAGCAGAATGGTACTGTTCATGTTGGGTATGCGCTTTCACATAATTGGTATGCAGGTGTGGATAGCTACGGCATGAAGCAGAATATACATGATCCAGGTCCAGAAGGTATTGATGCATTATCAGAAATACCGTTAACCAACCAGCTTAACCTTCTTGAAGAATTTGATATTACACGAGGTGGAGTTGTTGTAAAATTAGCTCATGATTATGGCAACTATAGTGGAACATTACAGGCAGAAGGTAATTTTGGTAACCATGAATCAAAGCAGAGCAATACTGATATTGATAAATTTGAATCTGATGACAGTTCATACGCTGTACGGTTAAAGGAGATAGTTAAACTATGGCAGGGGAATACCGTTACAACCGGTGCAGAATGGCGACGATATGGCGGAACAGCAAAGGATATTGAAAATGATTCATATTATATGAAAGATAAATTTATGAATGATACATCGATATATGTATTGATGGATCAAAACTTTTTAAAAAATATTTTAAGTGTTAACGGTGGTACACGTTACAGCTATAATTCAGAATATGGAGATTATATTGCATGGCAGGGTGGTGCAGCAGTGCGACCGTTCAAAAAAACAAAATTTTATTCAAGTGTTGCAAGGGGATTTAAGTTCCCTGATATACGGCAGGTTTATCTGAAAGGTATGTATCCTGCCATAAATCCCAATCCGGATCTTAAACCTGAAACATATACCATGGCTGAAATTGGAATGGAGCAAAAGCTTGGTGATACAATTACAATACATATGGGCGGTTATAGAATATGGTCGGACAACATGTTTGTGTATACCTCGCAATGGGAAAATGCTGATGAATTTTCCTATAATGGGGCTGAAGCAATGATTACTGTACAGGCTTTAAAATGGCTATCATTCAATGCAGGTTATTCATATATCGATAACAAGCAGGAAAATGGGTATTTACCCTATGTTCCGGCGCATAAAGCTAATGGGAGAATAACGCTAACCATAGCAGATTTTACCATACAGCTTGATGGTGAATATGTTAATGAGCTCTATGCTGATACGCAAGGGTTAAAAGAGTTTGACAGCTACTTTATAATAAATTCAAAGATGTCGTATACTTTTTTACAAAAATATACAGCATTTATTTCATTGTATAATATCACCGATAAAGAATATTCTACCTTTGCTGTTTTGGTACCACCACTTGGGGACTCGTATTGTGAATATCCCATGCCCGACTTTCATTTTCTGGCTGGATTACAGGCAACATTTTAATATTAAAGTAAATCAATAAATCAATATAATTAATACCACCATTATAAAGGGATGCAGACCAGCGCATCCCAATTTTTTTATATAGATAGTTATTATATAGATAGTTAATTGTAAATAAGCTTGCAAACTGAGAAGTGTTTTATTATATTAATAACAATAATTATTTTTATTGGTTATAGGTTGTAAATAGTAAATGAGTTTAATTTCATGTTAAAATTTTCATGGAGAGGTGCTGTATGTGGATAAGACAGCCGGGATTCGCAGGTTCATTTTATCCAGCAAACCCTGATAAACTAAAAAATGATATTCAACGATATATTGCAAATGCAAAAATCGTTTCTCTTGACAAACCCGTAGCATTCATATCGCCCCATGCAGGTTATATCTATTCTGGTCCTGTTGCAGCATATTCATATGCACAGCTTAAACACAAACCTGTGGATGTTGTTATAATACTGGCTCCATCACACAGAGTGCGTTTTAATGGGGCTTCAGTTATTTCATCAGGAATATATCAAACTCCATTAGGAGAGGTCCAGATTGACGAAACTATCGCCCAGAAGCTTTTACAAAACAATGTATTTGAGGAAATAAAAGAGGTCCATCAATACGAACATTCATTAGAGGTTCAGCTTCCTTTTTTACAGGTGGTATTGCCACAGTTTGTTTTAGTACCAATTATTATAGGGACAATTGATTTTACCACGTGCAAAGAAATCGGCAGCGAGGTTGCTAAAATATTACATGATGAACAGCGAAGATTTGTCATTATTCTTTCAACGGATTTATCACATTATTACCACTATGATATTGCAAAAAAAATTGATTCACATTTTATTGAATCACTTAGAAAATTTGACGAGCTATATCTGTATGAAGCCTTGCGGAGCGATAAAGCGCAAGCCTGCGGTGAAGGTCCGGTATTGGCGGGCATGATTGCTTCAAAACAACTTGGGGCTACAAAGGTGGAAATACTGCATTATGCTAATTCCGGTGATACTGCAGGTCCTAAAAATGAGGTGGTTGGTTATCTTTCTGCTGCATTTGTGCAATGATAATGGAGGATGCAATAACTGTTGATAATACTCATGAAAGCCTCCATCAAAGTAAATATTTTTAATAAGGGAAAAGATTATGATAGTACTCAATGATGAACAAAAGATAAAATTGCTTACATTAGCGCGCAAAACCATTGAAGAGTATTTAAACAAAAGAACGCTGCCAAAAGTAGATTTCAACAATGAATTTAACGATGAAGTTTTTAAGCAAAAATGTGGTGCTTTTGTTACACTGCATAAAAACGGTGCTTTACGTGGGTGCATAGGCTATGTTAAAGGAATTAAGACAATACCAGAAGCAGTAGTTGACATGGCTAAGGCATCAGCTTTTGAAGATCCGCGTTTTGAACCTTTAACAAAAAGTGAACTTGATAAAATTGATATTGAAATTTCCATCCTTACACCAATTGAACCAGTTAATGATATTTCGGAGATAGTTATTGGAAGAGATGGGCTTATTATAAGCAGTGGATTCCGCTCGGGGTTACTGCTGCCACAGGTAGCAACTGAATATGGATGGGACGTTAAAACATTTTTGGAGCATACATGTTATAAAGCAGGATTGCCGCCTGATGCATGGAAATGGAATAATACAAAAATAGAAAAATTTTCTGCAATTGTATTCAGTGAAAAGGAATTAAAATTGCGATATTGTTAATAGTAATAAAGTTAATAGTAATAACTATTTTGTTTTTGGGGGATTTTGATGATAACAAAAAAAATGTTTGGTGTATCATTATGTATGCTGGTATCTTTTATGTTGTTTTCATGTTCAAACCAAAGGGATTACTCAGATATTGAAAATCTGTTGAACCGATGGGCAAATTCGGTCAGGTATCTTAATTATGCAGAATACACTAAGTTAGAAGCTTATCCTAAAGATAGCAATACATTTAAGACTATGTATCAAAATTATTATATTACAAATTTACAAATTGTTGAAGTGGATGACAAACTGCACAATGGCACAGATAGTGATGGTAAACCTTACGAATTTAAAAATGTAAAGTTTATTGCAACAATCATAAACCGCCAGAGCGGTAAAGGTGAACAGGTAGTGAATGGCGATATTAAGTTAATTCGCTATGCCACCGGGACAAAAAAAGAAAAAGGCTGGTTATTATCAAACAGGACGCTTATTCATCAACAATAATATCCAATGATAAATATTTTTAACATACAGGTGAAAAAAGAAAAAATCATTATAGCTTTTATTGTAATAGTTATTTCTTTTTTAACAGCAACTTCTATCAAGCCACAAGTCCAGAATAAACAACTAATAGATAATTATAATAAACAGGCTATAGAATACTATAATAAAAAAGATCTTACAAAGGCAATTATTGAATGGTTAAAAATCCTGGAAATTGATCCCAACAATGAAGATGCCCAGCGCAATATTGAACTTGTTTATGAAGAAAAACATAAAAAGGATATTTCATTCCAAAAAGCTAAATTATATTACCGGTTATCACGGAAAGTATTACCGGAGGATATTGACGCTGCAAAAAATAATTCCAGCATAGCTATTGAACATTTTATTGTTGCATACCGCTTAGACCCTAATGACCCCGAACTACAGATTTTAAAGGATGAACTTAAATTGCTTAGTGATGAAATTAAACTTGAATTAGCAAAAAAACGTTTATCAGAAGAAATAAAGAAAAAATATTATGCTTTATTAAGCGAAGCTCAAATATTAATGAATGAAAAAAGATATGAAGAGGCTATCAAAGTATGGGATGAAATGTTACGTTTAGTGCCACTTGATGCTGTTGCTGTTGAAGGTAAACGCCAGGCTGAATTAGCAATAAACAACAGGTTAAAATTTGAAAAAATTATGGCTCTGATTGCTACAGGAGAAGAATTCTTTAAACAGGAAAAATATATTGATTCACGCAATGAGTTTGTACAGGTATTAAAGCTTGATGAAAAAAACAGGGTAGCAAAAGATTATATTGCAAAAATCGAAGATATATTAGATGAAAAACGTACTTACGAGCAACGTCGTTTGCAGGCAGAGCAGTTCTATATTGCCGGAGTTAACAATCTAAAAACGTATGAGTTTACTCAGGCTCAGGATAATCTAGAAAATGCATTAGCGCTGATTGATAATTATAAAGATGCTCGTGCATTGCTTGAATCTATCTCACAATTGAAGAAAGAGTGGGAAGAACGCCAACGATTGCTTAGATTACAGCAAATTGATAAAACTTTTCAGGAAGGTTTAATATCGTTAACCGAAGGGAGATATAGAGATGCTGTCAGTGCTTTTCAAGCCACGTTAACATTGGATCCAAAGAATGAGCTTGCAAGGCGTTATCTTTCTACTGCGCTGGATGCACTGCGGGTTGAGGAAGAAGAAGTAATTAATGAAAATAACCCCTATTACTCAATTGTTCAACCATTAATAGAATCTGGTAAAAGACTGTATAGTCAGGGTAATATTGCAGAGTCAAGAGAGCAATGGGTGAAGATATTAAATCTATTTCCGCAGAATAGAATCGCAACTGAATATTTATTGAGATGCGATTTAGCTAAGAATCCCGAGTCATTTAAAAAATTTGCCGAAACAATTGTTAATGATGGAAAAAAATTATTAGCTGATAAAAAGTATAATGAGGCATTTAAAAAATTTGATTTAATTGCAACTATTGATCCACAATATCCTGAAATACAAAATTTAATAACACAATCAAAAGTTGAAAAAAGAAAAACGGGTGGTGAGGTTGCTGATATAGGTTTCAGGCAACGATATAATATGGCACTTCAATTATATCAGCAGGGTGGAAAAAATAATCTGGAAAAGGCATTAGCAGAATTTAAGATTATTAATAATAAATATCCCGATAATATACAGGTAGCTATCATTATTAATAAAATAGAATCGCAATTGCGATTCCAGGTTGCGGAACAGGTTCAGGGTAAAAAATTAACACCCCGACAGCAAGAATTAATAAGAGAATACTATTTTAAGGGTATTAATTATTATACAAATAATCAGTTTGATCTGGCAATTACCGAATGGAGAAAAGTACTTGCCATAGATCCAGATCATGAAAAAGCAAAAAATAATATTAAAAAATGCTTGATTCTTTTAGGAAGGTAAATGATGTCAAAAGAAAAAGCTTCAGATAATGAAAAAAATAAGAAAACATCAAAAAATAAAAAAAAGAATATTAAAGATGATAACAGTAATACAATTGCAACATCTAAAAAAGAAGTGCGATTTAGCCTGCGACTAAAATTTTCATTGGCAATTATTTTGCTGGTAAGCAGTATTATTACCGTTATGACGTACTATTTTATACAGCAAGAATCTGAACTTTTACGGAAACAAATTTTGCAATTTGCAAACAGGGAAGTTGAACGTCTTGCTGTCATAGCCCGTGAGTCCATAAGCCAGAAAGATGAGTTGCCATTAGTTGGCGCTGTGCAGGATCTTAAAAATTTAGAATTTATTGATTATGTTTATGTAATAGATACTAATAAACGTATAATTCAAAATTTTGATCCTCAAATGAATGGGACTATTATTGATGATGATTTAACCAGTAAGGCTTCCAACAACACTGATTCTGGAAAGCCGCTGGTTGTGGTATACAGAGATAATAAAAAAAATGTTAATTTTTATGATCTGTCATTGCCACTATTTCATACAGTACAAACGGTAAGGATAGGTACCGTACGATTAGGATTCAGTGAAGAAATAATATTGAATGAAATCAGAAAATTAACTATTACAATCCTATTAATTGGCTCATTCTTTATTGTTATCTCAATTGTAGGTTCGATAGTTCTTGCAAGTGTTATTATAAAGCCTATCAAGAAATTGACCGAAGGAGCTGTTATTATTGGTGGTGGTAATTTAGATCATAAAATTGAAATTGAAAGCTCAGATGAATTAGGTAAACTTGCTAACGAATTTAATCAAATGACTCAAAGGTTAAAAGTTGCTCAACAGGTGGAAATTGAAAGCCGTATAATGCAAGAACAGATTGATTTAGCTCGTGAAATTCAAGAAGGGCTCAATCCAATGGGTTTTTATAATAAAAGTGGAATCGAAATAAAAGGATTTACACGTGCTGCAAAAGGTGTTGGGGGTGATTATTTTGATTACATTGACATAGATGAATACCGGGTGGGTGCTTTAATAAGTGATGTGTCCGGAAAGGGTGTTCCTGCTTCACTGGTTATGGTAATGATCAGAACAGTTTTTGTTTCATATATACGGAGGGGGGATGTACAGTGTGCTGATGTTGTACGGGCAATTAATGATTCACTCAGTGCAGATTTTGCAATAGATAAATTTGCCACACTGTTTTTTATGATTTATAATCGTTCTAATAATGAGCTGTCGTTTTCAAATGCAGGCCATGGCCCACTTTTTTGTTATCGTTCTTCACTGGATGCATGCACATTGACAAAACTTGAAGGCGTACCAATTGGTATTATGGAAGATGTTGACTATAAGCAAGCTAAAGTTTTGTTAAATATTGGTGATATTATAATAATGTATACTGATGGCGTTACTGAAATGAGGAATGCTGACAAAGAAGAGTATGGTCAAAAAAGATTAAAGGATCTAGTTGTTGCCAATAAGCAACTTAATGCCAAAGAGCTTTCAGATTTAATAGTGAAAGATGTTGACAATTTCAGAGGTGATGTGCCACAGCATGATGACATGACACTTCTTGTTCTAAAACGAACACAATAAAAATTTCATGTAACATACAATCCGTTAAATTAGATCATTTTCATCTTCATAGATGCTAAAAAACCTATCAAGCGTAGCCAGCTTCAATATATTTAATACATCGTCATGTATGTTGATTAATGCAAATTTTCCATTATGGGCACGCATTTTCTTTTGACCTGCAACCAGTGCGCCTATACCGGATGAGTCCATGTAATTTACATCTTTTAAATCTACGACAACGCTGGAATAAGTACCATCGGTTACGCTGAATAATGCCTTTTTTAATTCGCTGACATTATAAAGATCCACCTCCCCGCTAACAGATATAACTTTATGTTCACCAATATCCTTTAATTCTATCTCCATTAAAAGCTCCCAAAATGGTTTTAAGTTTTACGTTTGCTTGAATAATATAAAAAAGGTTAATATTAATTTCAAGCATAATTTTCATGATAATGGCAAACTAAATGAAAATTTAACCCACTTACCATATTCTGATTCAACCCAGATTTTACCCTTATGTTTCTCAATAATTGATTTGCATATATACAATCCCAAGCCTGAACCTTTAATACCTTCAGTGCCTTTTTGCTTTAACCGTGAAAACTTCTTAAATAATTTTTCCATATCTTCTTCAGGTATTCCCACACCTTCGTTATATACTGAGAAGACATATTCATTATTTTGTTGTGTTAACTCTATGTTAATAGTAGTATTAGCCTGACCATATTTTATTGCATTATTAATTAAATTGGTAACTACAATCTTTAGTAGATTTGCATCCCCCATTATTTTTGGTTTTACCTGTATGTTAAGCTCTAATTTCATGTTTTTTATATTATTAGTGTTTTCCGGCATTTCAACTATAGGCTTGATAACTTCTTCATATAAGTCTATCTGCTGACTAAAAGATTCAAGGGAATCCAATTCCATCTTTGATAAATCCAGGTAATTACGGATAATATCTTCTAAATACTGACAGTTGCGAAGTATTGTTTCAATGATTTTTTGCTGGTCGGGAGATAAATTCCCAAAGTATCCTTTATACAGTGTTTCAGCCGTTGTGTGAACTACAGAAACGGGACTTTTTAATTCATGAGAAACTATCGCCAGAAGATCAAGCATGGCAGACTCTGCTTTATTTTGACGCGCTTTGATGGCATTATCAACAACATTACTCAATTCATCAGGTGTAAATGGTTTTGGGATATAGTCAAATGCACCTAATTTCAGGGCTTCACGGGTTGTATCAACAGTTGCAAAACCGGTAAATATAATAACCGTGACATCTGGTTGTTCTTTGCGCAATGTCTTTAATACCTCCATGCCATCCATAACGGGCATTTTGAGATCGGTAATAACAATATCGTATTTTTTTGCCTTAGCCTTTTCAAGTCCCTCACGTCCATTGGTTGCAGTATCAATGGTTAAATCTTCTCGTTTGCGTAAAATTCTTTGACAACTTTTTAAGATAATATCTTCGTCATCAATAATTAATAAGTGTACCTTGTTTTCCATAATTAAATAATGCTCACTGTTATAATTATATGAAATGTTTGGTCTATTTATTGATATGTTTGTGTTTATGTCAAGCAAATAGATTGATAAAGTAATCTACCAGCAGTATTCCATGATACTTATCTTTTTTGTATAAAAAGGGTATCAATAAAATGTGACAGGTCTAAAAAGTTTTGTACCTCACGCATCTCGGAACAATAGGGAATATAAACGTTAGCTATACTGTCACTCCAATTCCACAAATGTTGCTTATCAGGATTAAGCCAGTATATATTACGGGATCGCTCTTTCATTTTAATAAATGAATCTAATCCCGGGTCCTGATTATTGTTACGCGCATCACCTAAAACTAAAACAGTTGTTTTGCTGGTAAGTGCATCGCTGTAATTTTGAATAAACTGATTAAAGCTGTTACCGTAATTACTGCCCCAACCATAGGTAAAATTGGTATCGCTGAATATTGAGTTTAATGCTCGTTCCGGATCCATTTCCCGGAACAAGTCGGTAATTTCAACAAGGTTACTGATAAATGCAAAAGAACGTACCTTTGCAAAAAGCGACTGCAACGTATACGTCAACAGCAACATAAATCTTGAATATTGGTTAACCGAACTTGAAATATCGCACAAAACCACCAGTTGAGGCCTGTCAATTTTCCTATCCCTGTGAAAAATTTTAAATGGAACGCCACCGTATTGAAGATTCCTGCGCAGGGTTTTTTTTATATCAAAGTTTCCTCGCTTTACCCTTTTTTTCCGTAATGATATCCTGTTTTTCATCTTCTGGCCAAATCGCTTTATTAATTCTCGCATCTCTTTTATTTCATCAGGTTTTAGCTGATATATGTATTTATTTAAAAGATAATCCTCACGCTGTTTTATAGTACTGCCCATGGTTCGCTCAAACATGCGTTTTCTAATCATACCCATAATGACTTCAAATAGTTGGGGCGATAGTTCCTGGTAATCAGAATCATTGGCACCAGCAGATGCAAATTGTGAGCGCTTGTTAAACAACGACAATCCCACAGCACCGCCAGATTCAGATGATAGTTCTTCATCAATGAAAATTTTTGTAAGATACTCGTTTGATTTTTTAAAAAAAGATTGAGGATGTGATTCTAAAAAATTGTCAATTAATGAATTGAGCAACGATGTTTCTTCCGGTGTAAAAATAAAATCTTCAGAATGCGCATGCAGAGTGTAGATATCCAATAAAGAATCATTTCCCTTTTTTCGCTCAAAAAATTGTTCAAAACATTGATTAAAAACAGGAATATCAGTATAATCTTTAATAAGAGTGGTAGCTAATGTTTGTTTAAAAACTTCTTTTTCCAGAATTGATATATGTGAAATTGCATTCATCATATCCATTATTTCAACAATGGATAGATCAACTCCTGCTTTTTTTAAAACTTCTGCAAATTCAAAAAAAACTCCTTTGGCCTTGTCTTCTTCAATTATAATGTTTTTTATAATATTATTATTGTGGAACATACATTATTAGTGAACAATAATAGAATGCAGATTCTTTTTCACAAGCTCAATATCTTTTTCATACTTTAAAATAAAGTTTAATGTATCAATTGCTATATCCCTGTTCAGGACTTCACAGCCCATCAAGGTTAGTGCTTTTGCCCAATCCAGTGTTTCGCTGATGCTTGGGTCTTTTTTTAAAGGAAATTTTCTTATTTCATGAATTGCATTAATAATTTCTTTAATGAGATAATTGCCACATTCAGGAACTTTTAGTTGTATTATCCGTTCTTCTAATTCTTTTGTTGGATAATCAATATAAAGATGTAAGCATCTACGTTTTAAAGCATCTGACATTTCACGGGCGTTATTAGAGGTTAGTAATACAAAGGGTTTGTTCTTTGCAACAATAGTACCTATTTCGGGGATAGTAACCTGATAATCAGAAAGAACCTCCAGTAAAAAAGCTTCAAATTCAGAGTCGGATTTATCAATTTCATCAATGAGCAATAATGAGGTTATATCATTTGTAATAGCTTTTAGTATAGGGCGTGCTACTAAAAATTTTTCTGAGAAAAAAACATCTTCTTCGCTGGTCAATTTATTTACTGCATCTTTTAATGTAGCCTGATCCTCAAGAATTCTTGATAATTTATCTTTCAATATCTGAGTATACAAAAGCTGCTTGGCATATTCCCACTCATACAATGCTTTTGCTTCATCCAGACCTTCATAGCACTGAAGGCGTATTAATTCAAATCCTAAAGACTTTGCAATACATTTGCCTAAATCAGTTTTTCCAACTCCTGCAGGTCCTTCTACTAAAACAGGTTTTTCCATTTTTAATGCAAGGTATACAGTAGTTGCTATGTCTTTGGAACAAATATATTTTTGTTTCTCCAACTCATGGATTGTATTCTCAACAGAGGTAAACATAATAGAGCCTTTGTTTTATAAGTTGATACCATTGCTACAAATATAGCATAATTATCAAGAACTTTATATAAAAATAATTTTACTGAACAGTATTTATAGCGTGTATTCATCATGAAAAGTATTATAATCTAATCTTGTTAAATAGATTTAAATCATGGAGACGTAAAGTAATGGAATCACCAGTGGTTTGTGGATTTTCCATACAGTAATTGGAAATTTTTTGAGTAACAGACAATACTCGTGCTACGTCACCCAATGTATCTATATAATTATTAGAAAATGCATTTTCTAATTGTTGACGGGTAAATGTTTTTTGTAATGCCAACAGATTTTCAACTTCGTCTATGAGTTCATTCTGATCAGGCATGGTTATATTTTTTGCCAGGTAACATAAATAGCCTATGTATGCTTCACCTATCAATGCACGCTCTACCATGCCCCATTTTTTTAAAATTTTACGTAACTCCTTATCCTTCACCGGACTGCATTGTAAAGCGTTGCAGGGAAAATCGTCCAGAGTAAGGGTAGCATGGTTAATTGTTGGTAAAATTGACATGTCAAGCTGTTGCAATGCATTTTCCGGGAGCTGGTATGTTTGTATATATACAATTTTTGTAAATTTATCTTCACCAGTCCTTCTTGCAGTGACAAAAAGTAAATCTGCATCTTTGCCGCCAGTAATATATTTTTTATGTCCGGATAGTGAAAGCGTATTGTTATCGATATACCGTGCTGTCATTCTTGCAGTATCAGGTTCGGTGTGAGCCATGGCACCTATTGTAACCGGTGTTAATGCTGGTATTTCCCATGGTTGTAACTGGTTTATATCAAAGTAAACGCATCTCATTAATACTGATTGAACAATCCATAATAAAGCAAATCCTAAATCGCCACCGTGCAATGCTACATCAGTTGATGGCAGTTGGTTGAAGTCTAATAAACAGTGTGATGGGGGATAATCGCTTGCAAATGCTATCCATGATTCTTTAAATAAAGAATGATTGCGCACTCGGTCAACATAAGTAGACTCTACCATATTTAAGGAACTATCGCCCATATTATTTTCTTTTTAGGTTTAATAACGCTTCAATTTTTGTTTGTAAACCAAAAAGGTTTATAAAGCCTGTTGCGTCTCTGTGGTCATAGAGAGCACTATCGTCAAATGTAGCTATGTCTGGCTCGTATAAAGTCACGGGTGATTTGCGTCCTACAGCCATGCAGCTTCCTTTAAAAAGTTTTACCTTAACAGTGCCCGTCACATTCTTCTGAGATTCATTGATAAATGCATCCAGTGCCTCCCGACGTTTTGTAAACCACAATCCGTTATAAACAAGCTCAGCATATTCTATTG
>Ga0208198_1000253_pt1 | contig 64432 bp, 46 predicted proteins | sample AD_JPNTR2_MetaG_FD_184446 | JGI IMG/M metagenome (GOLD analysis project Ga0208198, IMG submission 184446) | Active sludge microbial communities of municipal wastewater-treating anaerobic digesters from Japan - AD_JPNTR2_MetaG (SPAdes) (version 2) | ecosystem: Engineered > Bioreactor > Anaerobic...
TTCCAAACTAAGTTTCAAAACCTCTTGGATACCTCCTTCTTTTTGGCTGATTGAATCCAAAATTTTACTAACTTGCTCTCGTGTAAAGTGTAGTTGTTCCATAGTCTTTTCTATTTTTAGTTTTTTTCTCTAATTTAAGAACTAACTCACTTTACACACTTTTTGGGACAGTATCTGTTAAACCAATGAAAAAATATGTTAGAACATCAAAAACTCATTCTGGCTAATTTACAAAATTACCCCGATTTGTTTGCCAAAGAGCTGAAGAAGTCACTCCGTTGGTTAACAATCAATGAATTGAATGAATTAAACCAATGGCTATCGGACAATTTTCAAAACACTCCGCTTTGGCCATTAATTTTAAAATTTGTTGAAACGCAACATGAATTGATTCATTAATCTGTCCTTACCCAAGGCAATCGTTGGGCTGTCAGGCAAAAGTTAGCAAGTTAAAATTATCAAAATCTGTAAAAACTGTTTCACCTAAATCAAAAAAAGCCCCGGTCGGGGCTTTTTTCGCAATTTCAATTAACGAAAAAATCGCAAAATCTTAATACTTCTCTGTTTTTTTACAGTAACAATAAATAATCCTGATGAGAAATTGGCAACATCAAGCGTATAGCTGGTCCCATCCCATGGAAATTCACACAACAATTTTCCATCGACATTCGTTATTGAAACCATTTTTGAATCCGAATCCTTATCTTCGAAGTATAGATGGTTCGAAGCGGGATTGGGATAAATTTTAATCGTATTGATATCGTGAACGACCCCGGTGTAGAGCTGAACCATCAAGTTAAAATGGCAAGAATCGTTGTTTTCTGAAGTATCCGAAATATACCAATGAATGGTATGATTTCCTGCCGAAAAAGTTGCTCCCCCCAAATGGTCGATGCCATTATAACTATTATAGATAGAAGCAACCTGACAATTGTCGGAAACAAACACCGGTTGTAGTTCGTCTGATTGTACGGTATAAAACGTTTCACCGAAATTCAGAATAATCGTTGTATCGGTTCGACAATTGATCGTTGGTTTTATGGTATCAACGGGGGTTACTAAAAACGAAATCGATGAGATGTTTCCTCCCTGATCGGTTACATGCAGGGAAACTGATTCTTGAGCACTGATTAAAGAATTTGCTACCGGGGTTTGGCTAATTAGCAAGTTCTCCGATGGTGTGCAATTATCTGCAGCAACCAAAAATGAAGTAAAATCGGGAACCGAAGCCAAACAGCTCTCATTAACGACTAATTCCACATCGGAATGAGAAGAGAGAATAATGGGTGGTGTTTGATCAATTGCTGACACTAAAAATGATATTTCAGAAAAGTTACCTGAAGCATCGGTAGCTCTTAAAGTAACGTTTTGTACTCCCGAGAAGGCTGTCCCCGCCGATGGGGTTTGTGTTTTTACTATACTAGAAACCGCAGTGCAATTATCGGTAACATCAAACGATGATAAATAGTTCGGGAGAATGGCTTCGCAGTTTTCATTCACAGGAATTGAATGGTTCTGATGTTCTGATAAAATTTGGGGAGGAGAAAAATCATAAGGATATCCTTGATACATTAAAAACGGATATCCACCATTATCGGTAGGATTTATACCCCAAATATTGGTGGTACCATTTGCCGTTTCACAAACAAAATCCCAACCGGCATTCAGAAAGGTTTGGCTATTTGTTAAATCATTCGTAGAAAGCCCTAAACCACCTTGACTTGTAGTATAACCTGAAGTAAGAGTATCCCAAAAACAAGATGTTATATTTGTCGGGGTACTGAAACTTCCTGCAAATCCTCCCGTTTGGGGATGTCCTGTATTGATGGACCCGGTTGAGTAACATTTATTTATGAAAACTTTATCGCTATTAACAAATCCAATAAAACCACCTGAATACCCACCGGAAGTTGTAACATTTCCTCTCGAATAAGAATTTGTGATGTATATGTTGGCTGCCGGTGTGGATGAGCCGACCAAACCTCCAACGCGACTTGTTCCAGAAACATTGCCACTAGCATAGCAGTTTGAAATGGAACCATTGCTTACACCAACCAAACCTCCTGAAGAAATTCCACCTGTCACATTTCCGGTGGCATAGCTTTGGGTTATTTGCGAGGTATTATTGCCCACTAAACCTCCCACAAACGATTTACTTGCCACCACAGTTGCATGCGAATAACATTGGGTAACAGAACCGTTATTAAAACCCACTAAACCACCACATCGACTATAATCAGTGGCCATTGATTTTACAATACCTGTCGTAGAACAATTAGTTATTTGTCCGGCATTTCTACCAATGAGAATTCCTACCATAGTTCTGCCGGTTACATCGGCATTAACAACCTGCAGATTCTCTATTCTTCCTAAATTGCCAACAACCCCAAACAAACCAATTGAATCCTCTGAAGAGCGGTTGATAAATAAATTGTTAATAATAAAGTTGTTGCCGTTATATCTTCCTGTAAAAGGTTGTGTCATGTCGCCAATGGGTTTGAATCCACTGCCGCCATTCATTTCTGATGAAGAAGCTGCATCAATATCCGTGATTTGAATAAAATATTTATTCCAATCAGTTGCCGTTTCACTTAGCGAAATTAGATCGTTAAAGGATGAAATTTGATATGGGTCTTCTTGAGTTCCGGTTCCCCCTGAATATTGTGAAAAAAGGGCTGACACCAAGAAAACATCAAAATAAACTAAGAAAAAGATCTTTCTCATAGTAAAACAGGTTTTAGTTTATACCAACAAAATTAGTATTTTACACACTAATTTTCAACCTGTTTTGCCAAAATTCCATTTTTCTTTTATCTCCTTTTTTTATTGTAAGAATTTCGTTGACGTGCTGCCTCTTCAAGGCGTTTTTGAAACGCCGATTTTTTAACGGGTTTGAGTTTATTTGCCTGAATCTGAGCATGCAGTGCTTTTTCGTCAACCATTTGACGGAAAAGTACTGTTTGCAGAATAGTGATTAACAAACTCAATAAATAATAGTAACTAAGTCCGGAAGCATAGTCATTAAAAATAAACAACATCATTATTGGCATCATATACATCATTGTCTTCATTCCGGGCATAGTGGACGACGACATGGAAGTTTGGTCGCTGAGTTTGATGTAAACGATGTTTGTAATCACCATTAGAAGACAGAATAAACTCACATGGCTTCCATAGAATGGAATGTTGAAGGGCAAATGGAAAATAGCGTCGTAGGAGCTAAGGTCATCTGCCCACAAAAAGGGTTGTTGACGAAGTTCAAACGATGAAGGGAAGAATGAGAACATTGCAATTAGAATCGGGAGTTGCAAAAGTGTGGGTAAACATCCTCCCATGGGACTCACTCCGGCTCTCTTATACAAATCCATCATGGCTTGTTGTTTCTTGACAGCATCTTCCTTGTTAGGATATTTCTCGTTTAACTCATCAATTTCCGGCTTTAAAACCTTCATTTTTGCAGTAGAAAGATATGATTTGTAGGTTAGCGGGAAAATCAAAACTTTTATGATAATGGTCAATAGAAGAATTATGATTCCATAATTGCTTATAAAGCTGTTGAGAAAATTGAATAAGAAAATAACAATATAACGATTTACCCAACGGAAAATTCCCCAACCAAGGGGTATAATTCGTTGATAATCTTCACCGTATGAGTCTAATAGATAATATTTATTGGGTCCGAAAAACATCGTAAACTTGTGTGATTCATTAGGTTCACCTCCGTAAGGGATGGCTGCTGTCATAGCAAATTCTTTGACAAAACCGGGATCCGGAACTTTACGAGCCTTTAAAACAATCTCGTTGAAACCATCGTTAGAGCGAATAATCGAGCTGAAAAATTGTGATTTAAAAGCAACCCAACGAATTTTTTCGGTAAGCTTTTTTTGTTCATCGGATGTCTCACCAAGATATTCCACATCACCGGCGGAATACTTGTAGTACACCGCACTGCGTTGTTGTTCCCACTTTAGGGATTTTTCAGAACTTGGCACCCAATAACTCCAATCGAAGTTAAAATAATTACTTCGAACTATTTGCCCCATATTCACCATATCAATATTAAAATCTAGGTGATATTTATCGTTATAGAGCGTATAGCTATATTCAATGTACTGGGTTTCGGAAACAGGGAGACGCATTTTGAGAGTCTGCGATGAGTCGCTTTTCTCTTCAGCAACCTTTTCCCAAAACAGATTATTGGTGTTTATAGGAGTTGATGAATTATTGGCGTTAAAAGTTAAACCGAAAACTGTGGTATCTCCTTTAAACAAATATAAAGGTAACGAATCGTAGGTTTTGAATTCTTTAAGACGGATGGAGTATGGACGCCCGCCTTTTTTGGATATGACAATAGAAAGCAAGCTGTTTTCAATCGTGTAAAACTCATTTTCACCCGTCAATCGACTGCTAAAATCACCGAGTTTAGCTTCAAAAGCTTTGTCTGCAACGGTGGCATCGCTCGCAAGAATGGGATTTGAATTGTTAATTTCAATTTCTTTGACCCGTTGTCTCTCCTGTTCAGCTTTTATATTTTCCAAGGAATCGCGGATCTGTTTTGCCCTTTCTATTTGTTCAGGTGTGGGCTTGGTCAGATATCCCCAACCAATAAGAACTAAAGCACTTAAAACCAATGCAATAACTGTATTTCTATCCATCGTAACTATTATTTATTTCAAGGTTATTTTTTCTCTTCGGCTAACATTAACGATTGTTTGATAAATTCAACGAATAACGGGTGTGGTTTAATAACGGTGCTTTGATATTCTGGATGGAATTGCACCCCTACAAACCAACGGTGTGATGGAATTTCAACAATTTCTACCAATCCGGTATCCGGATTCAATCCTGTGGGAATCATCCCGGCATTTGTAAAATCATCTAAATAGCGATTATTAAATTCGTAACGATGACGATGACGTTCATTAATTAAGGTATTTTTGTATGCCTGATAAGCATTTGAATTTGGATTGACTTGACAAGGATAACTTCCAAGTCGCATAGTTCCACCCATGTCGAGAATATTTTTTTGAGCGGCCATTAGGTCTATTACCGGGAAATTGGTTTTATCGTCCATTTCGGTACTGTGGGCATCTTTCCAACCTAAAACATTTCGTGCAAATTCGATGACCGCACATTGCATTCCTAAACATATTCCCAAGAAAGGAATATTGTTTTTTCTGGCATATTCAATGGATAAAATCTTTCCCTCAATACCACGATGACCAAACCCCGGAGCCACAATTATGCCGGAACAAGCGTGGAGTTTTTCTGCCACATTCTTTTGTGTTACACTTTCACTGTGAATCAACACGGTCTGAACTTTGGTATTATTCTCTGCACCGGCATGAATCAATGCTTCAATGATTGATTTATAGGAGTCGGTAAGTTCTACATATTTCCCCACCAAACCAATGGTAACCTTATGTTTAGGATTTTTGATTTTCTCGAGAAAATTACGCCATGGAGTTAATTCGGGTTCCGGCCCCGGCGGTAACCCTAACTTTTGAAGAACAATCAAATCAAGCTTTTCTTCAAGCATGCGCAAAGGAACCTCATAGATTGATTTCACATCGATGGATTCGATGACCGATTCAACACTGACGTTGCAAAATAGTGCAACCTTCGCGCGTATTTCGGGAGAAAGTTTTCGTTCGGTTCGAAGTACAAGAACATCGGGCTGGACTCCGGCTTCCAACAGCATTTTTACGGAATGCTGCGTTGGTTTGGTTTTCAACTCTCCTGCTGCTGCTAAATAAGGAACATAGGTAAGATGAATCACCAAGCAATCACGAGCCATTTCCCATTTTAATTGTCGCACCGATTCTATGTAGGGCAGAGATTCAATATCGCCCACGGTTCCACCGATTTCGGTTATCACCACATCGTATTTTTCCTTATTGCCTAATAATTTTATTCGCCGTTTTATCTCATCAGTAATATGTGGAATGACTTGTACGGTTTTACCCAGAAAATCACCGCGTCGTTCACGTTCGATGATATACTGATAAATTCTTCCGGTGGTTACATTGTTTGCTTGGGATGTTGGAATATTGAGAAACCGCTCGTAATGTCCCAAATCAAGGTCGGTTTCAGCTCCATCCTGAGTTACAAAACACTCTCCATGCTCATAAGGATTGAGTGTCCCCGGATCAACATTCAGATAAGGATCCAATTTTTGAATTGTTACGGAATAGCCTCGTGATTGCAATAGCTTTGCTAACGATGCTGATATTATTCCCTTTCCTAATGAACTGGTAACTCCGCCGGTGACAAAAACGTACTTTGTTTGCATAGATTTGTATTGAGTTCTAAAATGTTAACGACATCCCAAAACTAGGCATTATAGGCAATTGATACACAGGTTTGTTTTGTATGCGATGGAAGAAAAAGATGTTTTTCCGGTTATATACATTGGTTGCCCCTAAATCAAATACTAATTTACTCTCGCCTTTAAAAGGTATAGTCCGCTTTAAGTTCAAATCAAGACGATGATATGTTGGCAACCGCTTGCTATTGATGTCTCCGTAAATCAAAGCCAGGGTTCCTTGAAGTGTGGTGTAGTCAACATCAATATCGGGGATAATAATCTCTTCATAGAATCCTTGGGTTGGTGTGTAGGGATATCCGCTACCAAAGTTCCACCGACATGATATTTCCCATAAATTTTCATGTCCAAAAGCATAACTCCCGACAAAATTAATGTTGTGACGTCGATCGTAATGGGTTGGATATCGTTTTTCGTATATCTGATTATTAATGTTGATAAATTCCCCCTGGTGATTTGTGTAACCTAGCGAATAGACTAGCCACAAGTAAAATTGGTTTTTATTGTATTTTACTAGGAAATCAATACCGTAGGCATCGCCATACTCTATTACCAAATCTTTCTTTAAAATTGTAGGTTTATCAATATACCGGTTGTCGTCGGGATAAATTACGTTTCGGTTTAGATTGATCAGCTGATTAAATCGTTTATAGTACGTTTCTGCATTTGCCGTAAGTGCATTGGAGAAATCGAACTCAAACCCGGCAACTCCATGAATCGATTTTTGGAGATAGGACCCCACCACGGTGTTCTGATAACTAAGTTCTGATTCAGGTGCTGAAATAAATCCATAGAATAGATTAACCACATCTCGGTCGCTATTAGTGGCAATAAGATTCTGCGAGTAGGTTCCTCCCGAGAATTTAAACCGTATTTTTTCTGTGATAGACCATTTGAGTCCGAAGCGTGGCTCAAACGTGCTTTCCGATAACGATGAATAGTTTGTGAAACGAATTCCCGGATCGAGAATTAAATTTCCTATTGTCCACTTATATTTTGCAAAAGCGGCAATTTCACTAGTGGTTTGTACAAAATTTTGGGAATAATTAAATTCATTGGTGTACTGATATTCGGTACGAAGGTTTTGCAATTCCAAACCATATTTGAAGTCGTCTTCACCTAAGTGATAGGTAAAGTTCATATTAAATCCGAAATTGCTGATGGAACTTTCACGGGGAAGATTGTCTGAACTTGACATTTGTATGGCATAGTTTGAATAATTCACTCCTGTAGTGATCATGGTTGAAGACCCTGAAGGCACCAAAATTGAAGAAATACCGCCCCCTACATTATTCCATCTAAAGTCGGAAATCCCATTGAAATTATTAACTCGATCGTTAAACGAAAATCCAAAAACATTGAGTTTATTTCCCATCTTACCGTTGAGAGATATTTTGGCAAAGATATCGGTGAAATCAAAAGGCAATCCTGTTGTGTCTAAATGTTGATAGATGTTATTCCCTGCCCATTCGATATACGATTTTTTTGCGGAAAGTAGGTATGATATTGAACTGAATTCGTCGTCTTTCATCTTTTTCAATGGACCTTCCAAAAGAATTTTTGATGTCATGGTATTGGTTGATATTTTGCCGGAGAACTGTTTCTTATTTCCATCACGGGTTGTCAGATCCATCACTGCCGAAATCCGTCCACCGTATTCTGCATTGAATCCTCCGGTATAAACATCAGAATTTCGTAAAATATCGGAATCGAAAACAGAAAACAAACCAATACTATGAAAAGGATTATAAATTACCATTCCATCGAGCAAAACTTTGTTTTGAATGGGAGCACCTCCACGGATATAGAGCTGCCCACCCTGATCGCCGGTAAACACAACCCCCGGAATCACTTGAAGGAATTGTGCTATATCGCGTTCACCTCCAACGCTTGGTAGCATTTCAATTTGTTTTGGAGAAATTTTAATCAAGGATGTGTAAACCTGACTTCGTTGATCTTGTCGTTCAGCAGATATGACAAACTCTTCCAGTTGCACCGCAGATTGGGCAAGAGTCAAATTTTGTTCGATGGTTTTTGAAGCTTGAACCAACACAGGGATGGCTACGGTGTCATAGCCTAAGCTTGTAGCCATGAGCGTGTATTTTCCAACAGGAATTCGGCTGATGGTATAATATCCGTTAATATCGGTGAAGGCCCCATAGGTTGTTCCTTTTAGAAAAACATTGGCAAAAGGGAGTGGTTCTCCTGTTTTTTTCTCATAGATGAACCCCCGGATATTCCCCGTTTGAGCCTGAGCAGTTGAAATAACAATCAACAGAAACATCAGTATGATGTTTTGCTTAATCCATGTTCCATTAGCTGATTTAGGCCAAATTTTCTGTCTGTGTTGCTGGTTTAGGTTTAATTTGGATAATTTTTTTTGTTTCATAGTTGCAATTATAGGGTAGATATTCAAAATTTTTATCATCTGCCCCCCCTAATGATTTTTGGTATAAAATTAAAATTTCCATGCCCTTGGTTCCCTGACAAAGGCATGGAAAAATCTTCGTTATTCTATTGGTTTACTCTTCGGTGTCTGCATTATCGATGATTTGTAGCTTTTCTTTTAAGTCTTCAATAATGGCTTTATTGCGCTCAATTTTTTTCTCAATGTCTCGAATCAGATTTTGAGCGTTGGTAGAATTACTAAAGAATCCTATGTTGTTGGTATATAGAGCGTTCTCGTTTTCCAATTCACGTATTTTATTGATAATTTTATTCCGTTCTTGGTTAAGTTTTCCCTTATTTTTGGGATTTTCTTTCCAATTTTGGAGTTTCGATTTAAAAGAATAATCGGTGACACTAACCTTGAGTCGATCAAAAATGATTTTTATCGCTTCGCGGTATTCTTTTAAAATCTCGTCTTTTTTATCGAAAGGAACGAAGCCGATTTCTGTCCACTCTTTTTGCAAAGCATTTAAGTTCTTCAGATCTTCTTCGTTATTTCCGGAATATTCAAAGTTTTTGAGTTTTTGGATGATCTCCAATTTCTTGTTCAGGTTTTCAGCTTGTTGCTTTTCCAAATTACCAAAATGTTGCGATTTGGCTTCAAAAAAAGCATCGCAAGCTGCGCGAAAACGTTGCCAGATAGTTTCGGAGTATTTTCTTGGAACCGAACCTATTTCTTTCCATCGTTTTTGGAGTTTGATATACTCTTCAGTGGTCTTTTTCCAGTCGGTCGAATCTTTAAGCGCCTCAGCCTGTACACATAAGTCGATTTTCAACTGAAGATTGTTTTGTTCTTCTTTTCTGCGTTCTTCAAAATAGGCTCTTTTAGCTTCAAAAAACTTATCGCATTCTGCCTTGAAAAGAACAAAAAGTTCATTATTCTCTTTTCTTGGTGCAAATCCTATGTTTTTCCAAAGTTTTTGGATTTCGATAATTTCTTTAGCTTTTTCTTCCCATTTTTTAGGTTTAATTAATGTTAACCTATTGATTTCCTGAATTTTTGCAATGAGTGCTCTCTTTTGTTCAAGATTATTTTCTTGATCCTCACGCAAATTGGAGTAGTATTCGTGATGTTTTTGATTAATTTGGGCTGTGGCATTTTTGAATCGTTCCCAAACTTCTTCTTTTTTGTCCCGAGGTACAGGACCAATTTCTCTCCATAATTTGTGATATTCCTGAAGTGCTTTAAAAGCTTTAGTTACTGAAGGTTCTAATATAAGAGCTTCGGCTTTCTCGCAAAGTTCAATTTTTTGCTCCAGATTTTTCTTAAGATCGAGCTCGCGCAATTCCTTGTTGATTTTCACATAGTCGTAGAAACGTTCTACCACATGGTTATACATTTCGTACAAGTGCTTCGAATCTTTTTGAGGAACTACCCCAATCTTTCGCCATTCATCCTGAAGCTGATGGAATTCGCTGAAAGTTTTGTTTAACGACTCTTCTTTGTTAATTAAGCTTTCAATGGCTTTAATTATATCTTGCTTTTTGCGTAAATTTTCTTCTTTTTCTTTTTCGAGATTATCTTTATATTCTCGAATCTTTTGCCGGTACAATTCAGCCAACTTACGAAGTTTATCGGCTAAAGGATCTTCCGAAGGAACAAAATCTTCATCATGACCATCCTTTTCTGCCTCTTTTCTTTCGCGAGCAATCTCTTCCTCTCTTAATTCGTTGTATCGGTTAATGATATCATCAACTAAGCGACCCAGTTTTTGAACGGGACGGTTATGCAAAATAGTCTCAAGTTTGGCAACTAACTCGCTTCTTGATAAAACCGACACGTCTTCTGTGTCTTGATCCTGCTCATCATCGTCCTCGTCACTTTCCGATAAAATTTGATTAATAACCTCCAAACTTTCCTTATCAACATCGACTTGGGTTTGTGGTTTTGGTTCATCCTGCGATGTTGGAGCTTTCGATGTATCCTCCTTAGCGATCAATTCACCTGAATTTTCTACGCTTTCAGGAGCTTGGGAATGAACATTCCCGAACGCTTCATTCTGGTTCATATTCATGTTTTCCATAGTAAGAACTTTTGGACTCTAATACCTTTTTATTTTAAGCCACGAAATTAGAACTTTCGGAAACATTGACAAAGAATTTTTTAAAGTTTATTTCAAAAAATCAAATTCCTTATATCAACAGATTGTTGTATTACTTTTCCTAAACGGCTTTGCAAACATTTCATTACCTTTGCTCTCTATTTGCTTGACCCCAATGTGTATTCGATTATTTGAAATCTGCCTTGCTTTTTTAATTTCCACGCCAATTTCGGTGAAATGTCAACCGATTGACGATTCAATCAATAATGCTTCAATTCCTTATGCAAAAATTATGGCTATTGAATCGTCCATTTATGCGACAGGAATGATAACCGTCGGTTTAGTTTGGTATCAGCAGTTTGATCTGAAACAATGGCATTGGTTTGACGATAAAAACGAGTGGTATCAAATCGACAAGTTGGGGCATGCTTTTTCCACTTACCAAGGAGCCTATCTAAGTCATAAGATTCACCGGCATTACGGATTCGAAAAAAAACAATCGATCCTGTGGAGTTCTGTTTCATCGTTTGTTGCAATCAGCAGTATAGAAATTTTCGATGGGTTTGCTGTTGATTGGGGAGCATCTTTAACCGATATTTCTGCCAATGCCATTGGAGCCTTACTTTTTGCCTCGCAAGAGTATTTTTTCGACAAACAAATGATGCGTCTCAAGTTTTCGTATCATCCTACCCCATTACCCAAATATCGTCCGGAACTTTTGGGATCAACCCCTTTAGAAAAAATTTTGAAAGATTATAATGCCCAGCAGTATTGGCTTTCAATTAACCTTCACGATTTGTTTTCCCTGAATTCATTCCCGCGTTGGTTGAATATTGCTGCGGGATACGGCGGGTATAACATACTGTCAGCCAATACTTCCCAGATTATTGTTCCTGAATTGAAACCTTACCGGCGATTTTTTTTGAGCTTTGATATTGATTGGTCGAAAATAAAGACTAGACACCAATGGTTGAACGCCTTTTTAGAAGCAATCAATGTGGTAAAATTTCCATTCCCAACCATCGAGTTTAATCCTTACGGAACAAAAGGCTATTGGATTTTTTAGTTTCGATTGAAACAATGAAAGATTTTGGTTGTTTCCAGAGTAAACTAATATCCCAATGTATGAATCCGAAACAAATGCTTGATTTTATAAAGAGTCGATTCAGCCCGAGAGCCTTTGCGGAAAAAACAATTACGGAATCGGAACTGAAAGAAATTTTTGAAGCAGCTCGGTGGGCTCCTTCTTCCTACAATGCACAACCGTGGCGTTTCATCTATGCCCGCAAAGGCAGTGATTTTTACAAAAAAATATTAGCGTCAATGGGCGAATGGAATCAGCAATGGGCACAATCGGCACCAATTCTAATTGCAACCCTGATTACCAAAAATTACGAACACAACCAATCGCCCTATTTTCACGCAATGCACGATTTAGGAATAGCTATTGGACAACTCTCGCTTCAGGCTCTTTCACACCAGATTTATATTCATCACATTGGTGGATTCGATGCAGAAAAGCTCACTAATTCTTTGAATATCAATAAAAAATATCAAGTAGTCACTCTTTTTGCCTTAGGATATTTAGGCGACGATAGTCGAATTCCCAAAGAAATTGCGGAGATAACAAAGAATCGGCCACGTCAAAGAAAACCGCTTGAAGAAATTTTATTCTGCGAAACAACCCCTCAATAAGTTTTATCAAACAGCCATCCACTTTGGGGAGAAAGCGTGAAACTATGCACATTAGGGTAATTGCGATTCAATTACCTTAATATTGTTGAGTCTAATCCGAAGAATTTTTATATAATCCTGAGCATAATTAAAGCGGTTTTCCTTAGCAGACTTTTGGGCGTATTCCAAAGCTACTAAAAGTTTTCCTTCTTTCTCTGCTTTTACTGCAAGATTATAGTTGGCTTTCCCCGCCAACGATCGATTACCACCGGATGCGTGTTTTAACCAAAGACTTTCAGCTTTTTCCCATTCGCCTTGGGAAACATAATATGCCGCAACCACAAAATCGTTGTGACCTGTGGTAAATAGATAACGATACGTTGGCTTCCACGTAGGTGAAATTTCTGCCGCAAAATTACGGGCAGTTTTTTGAACAATATGCTCAATAGCGCGATCGAATTCAACTAAATCGTAGAGTTGGGTAAAATATGGCTTTAAACCTTCAAGCCATACAGTATCAATATATTGCCGGGAATAAACTTCACGCTTTTCATCTGCAAAAACTTTCCATGAAACCCGGTAATCAACTCTAACCGCTGCTCGATAGTAACCCGTAGCAAAGTCGCGTACCGGATCTAATAGTGTTTTTACACTTAAATCAACATTGGTAAGTTCTATTCTTGGATTTGCAGATTCTTCCCAACGAAACACAGTATCTACTCGCTGTGGAGAAAAGCGTTCTCCTTGTTTGATTTCGCCATATAATGCCTTGATACATTCAAAAGATACCAAACTATCAAGAGCCCATTTATTTGGCTCGTCGATTTTTTCTGAATATCGATCAATAGCAAATCGATTCACAATATCAATTTTTTGTATTGTAAGATCGATTATTGTATCAGCCGGATTCAGTGTCTCGAAATAAACTTTTTCCACCACGTTACACGCATTGAGCGCGAGTGCTGTTAGCAAAATATAGACTATCTTTTGAAGTTTCATATCATTAATATTTTCTGAAATTCTAGCGATACCCAAAATATTTACGCAAAATCCACTCAAATGTTATGCAAACCATAAACAGAAACAGAAGTGATTTCAACCCGATTACATCGGTAATTTCAGAGATGATTTGAACCTGAGATTTTGGATTTATTTTTCGTATCACTGAATCAGCGAGGTTTTTTAATTCGTTTGGTAGAAAAACATTGTCGTTGCCCGATATGTTTTCTAATCGTTCAATATCAGGAAAAGATGATAGAGTCTCAGGATTTTGTTCAACAACAACAAAACTTTTTCGATCGAAATATGTTATTGAATCCGTTTTATAGATCCCGGTGAGGGTGTATATTCCGGTTGGCAAATATCCCAAAGCGGTTTGATAATGATTTTTATGTGGATGCATAGAAAACGTGCGACTTGAGCTGTTACTTGAATCGGATAGGATTACTTCCACCGGTTTATTATTGATTAATTCGTTGGTTTGATTAAAAACAAACCCTTTTACTACTGGGCTTTCGTTAACCGACCACACGGGTTCGACCGTTAAATAAAAAGGTTGGTCGAATGGTTTTGTGGAAAGATATCTTATTACTTGCAAAATAAGGTCTTCCAAGGCCGTAGCAGAGTTTAAATTTCGACGCATGTGAATATTCCACCGCCATAATCCTTCTCCAACCAATAACGCAGCTTTTCTAACTCCGAAATTAGAGATTACCATAAGGGGATTTTCGGTAGTAACTCTTCCAACCTTTTGTGTGAAGATGATTTCGCTTGGGTTAGTAACAGTCCACTTTCCAAAGGGAACTGACAACGGGGGCATAATTTCTGTGATACTTTCCCAAAGCGGTGAAATCTGAAAATATTCAAATTGTGAATTAGGAACAAAATAGGCGGCATCAATTTTTCGTTGTCCTATAAATTTCCAAGAAGGATTCAGTTGCGACAACATGGTAAGGTTTGTTTGCGAGGTAACCAAAAACCAAATGGAGCGATTCTGGCGAATTGCTTCTACCACATGACGGTCGGAGGAAAAATCTCCGTTAGGAAGCCCCGACATAATTATCGCTTTGTAGCTTGAGAAATCGCCGTTAAAATTCTGCACTTCCATTATATCTACTGAATAGCCATCGACTTGACTAATGGCGCGACGGATAATGGCTACATCAGGATGGGGCGCTCCATAGAGGAAGAGAAACTTCTCTTGGGTTTCAACCACCTCAACCACAAATAGCGCTTTGTTATTATTGATATTGCTCTCCTCGTCAGTTGAAATAAGTTTTACCTCATATTTCCGAATCCCTGTCTGATCGGCCAAAAATTTATGTGAAAATTTTATCCGCTTTTCCCCTTTAGGAAACGTTACCGATTGATTTAAAACCATTTTTCCATCGAGCGAAACTTCGAGCATCACGGTCTTGGGATCTATGGAAGTTCGTTGAATATCAAACTCAACCTCAAACCGGCTATTTAATGGAACTTGTTGGTTGGATCTGAGATTAGCTATCCAGAAATCATTTTTTGTGATAGTATCGGCTAATACTAAAGAAAAAATCGGATAATCTTGATTTGTCCGTGTAAATTCGTAGGATTCGCCCGAATTGAATAAACCATCGGTAGCCAACACTAAAGCTTGTGGTTTATCTACCGGAAAAGAATATCGGATAAAATCAAAAACGTTCGACAAATTAGTTGACGACTCATTAAACTCAAAAGCACACGTGTCGCAAACCTTCCGTCCAAAAGTAATGGTTCTTACATCGAAATATTTTTGTAAATCTCGTTTTTCATCCTCAATGTTTTCAAGAATCGATGCTAAATGTAAGGAATCATTGAGAAATCGAATTGACATAGAATTGTCAACAGCAAATATAAGAAATGGTTTTTGGGATATTTTTTTTTCAATAACAACTCGTGGATTGAGAATTAAAAAAACTAACACGGAAAAAGCTAACCCTCGAGCTAAGAATAGCGCACGATGCACCCATAGATTTTCAAACGATTTCTGACGCTTAAAGTAAAAAAAGTATGCTAACGAGTAACCGATAGCTAAGGAGAGAAGAATATAGAATAAGATCTGCAGCGCTGGAATCATAGATAAAAAATTACAGTTTCGTGAGTTCAAACCATTGCAAAGGTAGTTTTTCTGAACAACCAAAAAAAGATTTTCTTTGAAGAAAACCGACTCCGATGATCAATCCTATGCAGAAGGCATACTCAATAAAAAAAGGATAGGTTGAAAACACCTATCCTTAAAAAATATTGATAAACAACTTTTTACGATTGCATTCCCCCGCAGACGCTGATCACCTGACCATTAACGTACGACGACAAGTCGGAAGCTAGGAAAAGTGCTACTTTGGCTACCTCTTCGGGTTGGCCTCCTCGTTTCAAAGGAATTTTATCGTACCATCCTTTCACCACATCTTCAGGAAGTTTGGCTGTCATCTCGGTAATAATAAATCCCGGGGCAATAGCGTTGCATCGTATATTTCGGGAACCTAATTCTTTTGCAATGGATTTTGTAAAACCAATCATTCCCGCCTTGGAAGCACTGTAATTAGCTTGTCCTGCATTTCCTCCGATACCTACAACCGAACTCATGTTGATGATGGAGCCTGATTTTTGCTTCAACATAATTTTTTGTACGGCTTTAGTCATGGTGAAGACTGATTTGAGATTGACTTTAATCACTAAATCCCATTGGTCTTCGGTCATTCGCATCAACAATTGATCGCGGGTAATTCCGGCATTGTTAACCAAAACATCAATGGTTCCGAATTCTGCAACCACCTGATCAACAAACGATTCACAAGATTGCATATCGCTGGCATCGGAAGCATACATTTTCGCTTTAACTCCGTAACTGCGTAATTCGTTTTCCAACGCTTTGCAATTATCATCGTAGTTAAGATCGCTTCCGGCAATATTTGCGCCGTTTTGAGCAAAATAAATGGCAATTGCCCTGCCTATTCCTCGGGCTGCTCCTGTAATGATTGCCGTTTTTCCTTCCAGTAATTTCATGTTAATTAATTTTTCGGTTTAAATGCTTCATGAAAATTGTTTCCTAGCCGGAACAACGTTTCATGTTTATCTGTTTTTGGGTTTCAAAGATACGAAAAAATCCTTGCAACTATTCGAGAAATTAGGTATAAAACCTCTATGCTCATTCTTCGGGCAAGGTTAAAATCTCATAACCGTTTTTTGTAACAAGCACTGTATGCTCAAATTGAGCAGAGAGCTTGCCGTCGATTGTTCGTGCAGTCCAGCCATCAGTTTTATCAATGACTACTCTAGGCTTCCCTTGATTAATCATTGGTTCAATAGTAAATATCATTCCCGGGAGCATCACAGCGCCGCTTCCTTTTTTAGCTATATGTTCAACTTGAGGTTCTTCATGGAAATTAATACCTACACCGTGCCCACAAAATTCATACACAACACTATATCCCTTACTATGAGCATACTGAGAAATGGCATACCCAATGTCTCCAAAATGAGCCCCGGGACGAACCTGTTGAATTCCTAAACGTAAACAGTGTTCTGCAGCGTCAACTAATGCTTTGGCTTCTTCTGAGACATTCCCCACCAAAAACATTTTGCTGGTGTCGCCATAGAAATTGTTTAATATGGTTGTGACATCAATGTTCACAATATCGCCATCTTTCAACACAACTGATTTGGATGGAATGCCATGACAAACAATTTCGTTGGGGGAAATACAAGATGCTTTGGGATAGCCATGATATCCAAGCGTAGCCGATTTAGCTCCATGTTGTTCTATAAATTGAAGAATCAAATTGTCTAGATATTCGGTATCAACACCCGGTTTTACAAAGGGTTCGATATATTGCAAAACTTTTGCAGCCAGTCGACTGCTTTTTCGAATTTGCTCAATTTGATATGGATTTTTAATAACGATGGACATATCTTAAATTTTTGCAAAGATAAAAAAATCGAAGGAAAGCTTTTCCCCTCGAAAAAATGAACTAACAATCCTTTTTTTTATCCTTTAAGAATCCTCTCAATATCAAGCAAAGACTGACGGAAGTTGCGATCGATCTCCATCATATCCTTAACCGACTTGCATGCGTGTAAAACCGTAGCATGATCGCGTCCTCCGATATTTTTTCCTATAGAAGCCAAGGAGTCTTTGGTTAATTCTTTGGCAAAATACATGGAAATCTGTCGTACCAAAACAATTTCACGTTTACGACTACGACCTTTTATTTCGTCAACCGGAATCTTGAAGTAGCTACATACAGCGTTTTGAATCGATTCGATAGTAATCTTTTTGCGGGTAGTACTCACCAATTTATCCAATACATCTCTGGCAAGATCAATAGTCACTTCCGATTTATTAAGTGTTGCGTGAGCCAATAATGAAACAAGAGCTCCTTCTAATTCCCGAATGTTGGTTGCTACTTGTTTTGCAATGTAACGCTGCACTTCAGAATTAATTTCTATACCATCGCGACGCAAACGATGTTTTAGAATAGCGAGTCGTGTATCGAAATCTGGGGTAGTAAGTTCAGCAACCAATCCCCACTTAAATCGTGACAACAATCGCTGCTCAAGTCCTTGAAGTTCAGCCGGCGACTTATCGCAAGTTAAGACTAATTGTTTAGAGTTTTGATGTAAATAATTGAAAATATGAAAGAAAGCCTCCTGTGTCTTAGGTTTACTGCCTTGAGCAAAAATATGAACATCATCAATAATCAATACGTCTATCATTCGATAGAAATTGATAAAATCGTTTACTTCATTGGCCTGTATAGCATCTGTAAATTGCTGCTGAAACTGATGAGCATTGACGTAAAGAACTAAAAGATCGGGATTTGTATCTTTTACCTTTATTCCAATGGCATGGGCTAAATGTGTTTTTCCTAATCCGTTGCCTCCGTGAATAAATAATGGATTGAAGGAGGTGTTGCCGGGCTTAAGTGCTACAGAAAATCCGGCAGAACGGGCTAGTCGGTTACTTTCTCCTTCTACAAAATTTTCAAAAGAATAAATTGGGTTAAGCTTTGAATCAATTTTTATTTTTTGAATTCCGGGGACAATGAAAGGATTCTTAATCTCTTTTTGTTTTTCCAGGCTCAGGGATATCTCAATTGGTTTGTTGTCAAGATCGACATGATTTCTCCCCGGTAAAGTTACTGTTTTGGTTACTTGATCATTTGCCCCTTTGACAATTATAGGTTCGTAGGATAGTTTTGCATGAGGCCCAATAACTCGTCTTAAAGTCTTTTTCAAAAGAGAAATAAAATGTTCTTCAAGGTATTCGACATAATACATTGAAGGAACCTGGATCAATAGGTCGCCATTTTCAATTTTTACAGGGACAATAGGTTCAAACCACGTTTTATAGGTAGCCTCGGGTAGATTATCCCTGATTATTGCTAAGCATTTTTCCCATATCTCAACATGGTTACCAATCATTCCTACAACTCCTTTCATCTAACTGTCAACTATTTAAAAAATACTCCTATCACAACGCAATTTCGTACGTTTTTTTTTAAAAAAAAAATTTTTTTTTCTTGTTTTTTTCAATTTTTGTGTAGGTTGTTCAAAATTAGAGGAATAATTTTTATAAAAATTATTCAAATATCTAACTTATTGATTTTGTGATATTTAATTACGACATTTTTGCAACAACGATCATAAAAAAATCTTTTTGATAGGTATAAATACCTATTAGACACGCATTTGAGTTAACTTAATAAAATGTTTTTTGCAATGTTATAATTATTTGCATAAAATATGATATTTGATCAAATCGTGCATCTTGTTAAATATATCTTCAGAAGACTTATTTCACCCTATTATACAGGCCTTTCCTTAATCTTTGGATTTTGTTTTTGACTTTGAATTGTGTTTACTAAAGTCGAAAATGCTGAAATTTAGATATTTACGAGGATTATCCTCAAAGTCAATAAGAAGTTGATGGGTTTGGTCTATTATTTTTACAAGATTGAGATATAGGGTATCGTTAACAACTAATTGTCCTATAGTACCCTTTCCTACTCGTAAATCTTGCAGTGTTTGATCAATGTTGGTCATTGTTCGGTTTAATGCGGAAAGAGTTTGAGTATAGCTTTGAGAACTCAGTGAATCAGTCAAACGCCGTAGGTTAGCAATGATCTTGTCAATATTTTTATTATTTGCTTTGAGATTTTCGGTAATGGAGCGGATGTTTCCGATTGTTTGTTCAAGGTTAGACCGTTGCCTAAACAGAATTCCACTCAGCGTGTCAGTCATTTGAGCCAAATTGATGCTCGATTTAGATAATGCAGCAAGTGCCGATTGAATATTATTTTGGGATTGTTCGTTAAAGATTTTTTGAATTACTCCAATAGAACGCTCCAACTCGATCAGTAAATCTTCAACTTTGTGCTTTAAAGGGAGCATTTGCATGCTTACCTGATCTTTCAAGCTTCCTTCAGTTCCGGATTGAAGGGTGTCATAAGGCGAAAGGTATTCGTCGGAATGGGAAAGTTGCAATTCAATAGCTTTCGTCCCCATCAAATCAGTACTGACAAGGTAAGCTATTGTGCCTTTGGGAATTTTATAATCGGGTTTGATTGAAAATTCTACCTCAACAAGCCCACGTTTTTGCATATTTAACTTTATGGCACTCACTTGCCCTATCTTAAATCCATTGATATTCACCGGGGAAGATTCACTTAAACCTCCAATCTCTTGATATGAAGTGTAATAGGTATGATCGGCGGTAAAAAACTTTTTGCCTTTGAGATAATTCAATCCCCAAATAAGAATAAATAAGCTAAGTAGAATTACCGCTCCGATTAACGTGTATTTGGTTCTATTTTTAAGACTCATGGTTTCTATCGTTTCTTTTTTATGGCTATATCAACCGGGATTGGGTTTCCATTTTCAAATGCAACAATGAACGCTCCCGGGAAAATAGTTTTACATCGATCAATATCGTTTTTGGCTTGTTGATAGCTTTCGAACAAACCGTAGTAATATTTGTAAAAGCCATCAATTCGTTTTGTGTAAACATTACCAACGGCTTTAAACTCGGGTTTATTAAAATCTAATGACGATTTTGAAGCAGTGAGTTGAATGGCAAATGTAATTCCCGAATTCATCGCATCCGTTAGTGAATTAACTGTGGTTTGTTGCCCGTTTTTTTCAGAGATCAATTCCATTTTTGCTCGTAAATCCTCAAAATATACTTTAATGGCTCTAAAAATGGATTGCGAAATTGCCTCAATACCTTCGGGGCTGTTCATATACTTTTCTTCATCGGAATTTGATATGAAGCCAACCTCAACCAAAACACTAGGAGTGCTTGAGTTCCACAGAACAAGAAAACCTGCCTGTTTTACTCCTCGGCTTTTTCGATTTGTGCCATTCTCAAATTCTCGCTCCAAAATGTCAGCAACTACCAGGCTTTGATCTAAAAAAGCGTTTTGCATCAAACTGAAGATAATGAAAGATTCAACCGAATTGGGATCGTAACCTTCATATTTTTCCTTGTAGCCTTCCTCCAAAATAATAACAGCATTCTCTTTTCGTGCAACTTCAAGGTTGTCTTCGGTTTTATGAAGCCCCATGACAAAGGTTTCTGTCCCTTTAGTAGCTGGATTTTTTGTAGAATTGGCGTGAATGGAAACAAATAGATTGGCCTTGTTCTCATTTGCCACTTTGGAGCGTTCGTTAAGCGGAATAAAAACATCATCTTTCCTGGTATAAACAACATTAACCCAAGGTAGATTTTTTTTTACGATCTCTCCTACTCTCAGGGCAATGGTAAGAACCACATTTTTTTCTTCCGAAAAGCTACCCAAGGCTCCCGAATCTTTCCCCCCATGTCCCGGATCAAGTACTAAAACGTACTGATTGTTTGACGTTTGGCCATGAAGAATCGTAGAAAAAAGCGTCAAAAAGAATACAAATAAAAATTTCTTTATGTTAAGGGATTTGACCTTCATACGTATTAAGATTTTCGTTAGCTTTGGGGCAAATTTCAAACATAAGGTTTAAACGATTTTCTGATACAAAAATACATAATTTAACCGTTTAATTTTTAGTGATTCGATATTTTTTTAGATACACGTTCCTGATTATCGCACTTGCCTGTACAGCAACAATTCAGGCTCAAAATAGAGGTATAGATGACAAAGGAACAACCAAGGCAAGCTCAATCCTTGGTTCCACGATTTTCTATTCGGCCGAAGATAGCATTATAGCAAAAATTAAAGATAAAAAAGAGGTTCTGATTGGTAACGCTAAAATTCGTTATCAAAACATTGAATTATCAGCAGCCTACATCGAAATTGATTTTGCAAAAAACGAAGTCTTTGCCAAAGGACTACCTGATAGTACCGGCAATATTTCGGGATTTCCAAATTTTAAAGAAGGAACCGACGCGTTTGAAGCAACTACTATACGCTACAATTTCAATACGAAGAAAGGATTGATTCAAGACGTTGTTACTGAACAGGACGGAGGATTTCTACACAGTAATGTTACAAAAAAACACACAAAAAACATCATTGATTTAAAGGGGGGTAAATATACAACCTGCGATCACGAACATCCTCATTTCTATATTTATTTATCAAAAGCACGGGTGATTCAAAACGAAAAGATAGTTGCTGGTCCGGCATACCTTGTGATTGCTGATGTTCCTACACCCATTGCCATTCCGTTTGGTTACTTCCCCTTCACCAAAGAACGAGCTTCAGGGATAATAATTCCCGGTTATGGCGAAAGTCGCGAAAGAGGTTTTTATCTGACTAATGGTGGATACTATTGGGCAGGAACCGAGTATTTCGATTTTCGGATTATTGGTTCTATTTACACAAAAGGTTCGTGGGATATAGACATGCGAACACGCTACAAAGTCCGATATAAATACAGCGGACAAATTGGTTACCGCCATGAGAAAATTGTTGTGGGAGAGCGCGATGCTGCTGATTATAATGTAACTACAGCTTATGCATTGACCTGGCAACATCAACAGGATCCCAAAGCCCATCCCTATCGACGTTTTGGAGCTAATGTGAATCTTCGATCTTCTGCATCAAACCGATATTCTACGAATCTCACAAACTACGTTCAAAATACTGTTACCAGCGATATTTCTTATCAACACTCCTTACCCGGTACGCCATTCAGCCTCGCTGCCAACCTGCGACATTCGCTTAATACTCTCGATTCAACGGTTAACCTTTCTTTGCCAACAGCAAGCCTGAATATGAGAAAAATTAACCCGTTTGAACGGAAAAACAAAACAGGAGCAACTCGTTGGTATGAGACCATAGGAATATCTTACAATAGTTCGTTACAAAACTCTGCTAAAATGAAGGAGAGAGATTTTTTAACCAATCGAATGTACGAGAAATTCCAATATGGGATTAACCACAATATTAACACATCGGGGGCAATAAAATTTCTAAAATACCTTAATTTCTCACCTCAAGCCTCATACAAAGAACGTTGGTACTTCAGTAAAATCCAGCGAAACTACCTTCCGGGATATGCAGCTGACACTAATGCGGTTGATCCACCCATACGGGATACCGTGACCATTGACACCATGAAGGGTTTTTATCGGGTTTGGGATTACAACGTCGGTGCGGGAGTTAACACCACCTTTTACGGTTTGATCACTTTCAATCCTAATTTACCAATTCAAGCTGTTAGGTTGGTTCATCAACCCAGCATCAGTTTCACTTATAAGCCCGACTTCGGAAACCCCAAGTACGGATACTACCATGTTGACACAATTCCTAAGTTAAACTACAACCATTTTGCCAATGGAATTTTTGGAACACCTCCAATTGGAGAATCAAAATCGATTGGATTTTCATTAAGCAACAATATTGAAATGAAAGTCCGTTCGCATAAAAAAGACTCGACACCCACTACAAAAAAAATCACATTACTTGACGCACTAAATTTTTCAACCAGCTACAACGCTGCATCCGATAGTTTGAACTGGTCGCCGCTAACCATCAATGCCCGAACCAAGCTGTTCAACGCAATAATTATTAATTTCGGTAGCAGCATGGATTGGTATGCTCTTAATCCTATATCGGGTCAGCGTATCAACAAATTTGTATTTGACTTAGAACAAAAACTCGGACGACTTACCACCGCAAACCTAACTATCGGATTTAATCTAAACTCAAATTCTCTTTACGGTACCACTATAAATCCAAACTTGACATCCGACGATGAGAACTACTATTACAACTATTTTAATATTCCTTGGAGTATGGCTGTAAACTACTCATATTCCTATTCAAAATATACCACCGTAAAACGAGTGATTCAAACCATAAATCTTAGCGGAGATTTCTCCGTCACTCCAAAATGGAAAATATCCTATTCAACCGGATACGACATCGAAAAACGTTCAATTTCGCTGACCAACTTTGGAATAACCAGAGATTTGCACTGCTGGGCCATGCGCTTCGAATGGGTACCTTTTGGCGAGCGTCAAAGCTATTTTTTCACCATTGGTGTTAAATCCAGTATCTTAAAAGATTTGAAATACGACAAACGCGAGTTTTACTTTGATACCGTAAAATAATACATTTCTATGATTGCCGAAACAATTGTTGATAACTTCTGGTTTTCACATGTGGTGCTTCCGATTCTGATTTTCTTTGCACGCATCCTTGATGTAAGCATAGGAACTTTAAGAATCATTCTTATTTCTAAAGGACATAAACGACTTGCTCCGCTTTTGGGATTTTTTGAAGTTCTGATTTGGATTGTAGCCATAAGTCAAATTATGCAAAACCTAAATAACTGGACAAACTATTTTGCCTATGCAGCAGGTTTTGCAACCGGAAACTATATAGGAATGCTAATCGAAGAAAAAATAGCTCTCGGCAACCACATTTTAAGAATAATCACCGAAAAAGATATCACTGTCCTAATCCATGATTTTCAACAAGCCGGCTATGGTACCACCATAGTTGAGGGGCATAGTTCTCAAGGTCCGGTTTCACTGGTTTTTGTCCTGTTTCAAAGAAAAAAAATGCAAGAGGTGGAAGCCATTATTGCCAAAAATATTCCAAATTCGTTTTATTCTATAGAAGATGTAAGACATATTAAGTATGGGATTTTCCCCAATACCACAACCAAACAACCCAAATTTAAATCGCCGTTTAATCGGTTACGTAAAGGAAAATAACAGACTATGAAAACGAATAAACCCAAAACTGCCATTGTAACCATAGGGACAGAAATCGTCATTGGTCAAATAACCGATACCAATAGCCAATGGCTCGGACAAAAGCTTTTTGCCCTTGGGTTTGATGTGCAAAAAATGGTGAGCATCCCGGATTTACCTGAGATAATATTCAAAACGTTAGACGAAATCAAAGATTTTGATTTATTGATATTTACGGGTGGCCTGGGTCCAACTGACGACGACATTACTAAGCAGTGTCTTTGTACATTCTACAATTCAAAATTAGAACTTAACCAAATTGTTTTGGACGATATTCGTGAAATAGTCCAGCGTCGCAATTCAACAGTAGAAATAAACCAACGAAATCGACTCCAGGCAATGATTCCTTCGCCCGGAAAGTTTTTTCGGAATAAAGTTGGAACAGCTCCGGGACTTATTTTCGACCATCGAACCGATCTGCCGGTTTTAATTGCTCTTCCCGGAGTACCATTCGAAATGAAATGGATTTGGGAAAACGGGGTTCAGGACTTCTTAATTGAAACGTTTGATCCCAAACCACAGGAATACATACAATTCTTTGTTTCCGGGATTCCGGAATCGTCGCTGGCAGAACTTCTGGAACCTTGGGAAAAATCGCTAAATCCGCAATGGCAATTGGCCTATTTGCCATCTCCCGGAATTATAAAACTTCGTCTTTTTAAACCATCGGACGACCTTAGCCTTTTCAATCAGAGAATTGATGAGCTTCAACATATCCTTGGTAAATTTTTGGTCGGACAAGGCGATTTGTCCATTGAAGAGATTTTGGTTAAAAAGCTCACCGAAAATCACCTTACCCTTTCCACTGCCGAAAGTTGCACCGGTGGTAAGATTGCTCACCAAATAACTTCTATCCCCGGAGCCAGTAATGTATTTAAAGGTGGTATTGTTGCCTACGATAATATGGTTAAAATTGAACTTTTAGGAGTATCTCCGCACACTCTGCATCAATTCGGAGCTGTTAGTCAAGAAGTGGCAGAACAAATGGCGGTTGGGGTGTTGCGTCGAATGCAAAGCGACTTGGCTATTGCCACAACCGGAATTGCTGGACCTTCCGGTGGCACACCCGAAAAACCTGTCGGAACGGTTTGGATTGCAGTAGCTACACGGCAAACAGTTTTCTCACAAAAATATATTTTTACAACCTTACGAGATGTTAATATTACTCGTACCAGCAACACAGCTTTATCGTGGCTTCTCAATCTTATTCAAAGTTTAAAAATTTGAACGTTTTTAAATTTGATTCTCAGTTACAGGAACCACAATTTTAATTTCAAATCCTTTCTCATCTGTGCGATTAAAGATGATTTGCCCGGAGAGAGACTCAATTTTATTCACAATATTTTTCAATCCTAATCCACTGTTTTCGCTACGAAGTTTCTCATAAAAATTAAACCCACGCCCATTTTCCTTATATAGGATTATCAGCCGCTCCTTTTGTTTGAGAATCTCTATTTCAACATTAGCAGACGGATCATGCTTTAATGTGTTATTAATTAACTCTTTAACCACGCCAAAAAGAATACGTCCGGATATTGGGTCAATGGAGAAAGTTTCAGGATAAATTGACAATTTTATTCGAACAGCTTTGGTTCGGTTTATTTTCTGAACAAAATCGGTGATTGCTTCCACCATGCCAAAATGAGTTAATAAATTGGGCATCATCTCTACCGCTGTGTTTTTTGCAGTTTCAATTGCCTGATCTAATATCTGTTGCATTAGGGGAATAACTTCATGCTCTGATGCCTGGTCAATTTTCTGATTGGCGAATAAATTGAGATAAATTTTGAGAGCACTTAACAAAGGAGCCAAATCATCATGAATGGTTTCGGCGATTCGCTTTCTTTCACGTTCTTCGGTTTCCAGAATGGTTTTAAATATCAACCGATCGATAGATTTCCTTTCCGAAATATCTCGTGCTACAGTTAAGATGCTTTTTTGTCCTCGATAGCGTATAATTCGTTCTCGCACTTCGATCGGAATATGTCGTCCATCTTTAGTGATCAGTATGGTTCCGGTCAACAATTGCTGCGATTGATGTACTTCACCTGCCATAATTGGTTCGATGTCGTAGGAAGAAGTGGTCAGGGAATTTATACTTTTTCCGAGCAACTCCTGATACGAAAATCCGCTGATGCTTGTCGCCGACTGGTTTGCCTCAATAATATTGCCACTGAAATTTATGATGAATACCATGTCGGCAGCACTGTTGAAGATATTGATAAAATCATTCCGCGACTCAATTAACTCCATCCGATTCAATTCACGGTCGATATTTAGCCCGAGCATCGAAGCGCATGCCAGTAAATATTCAATTTCGTCCTGTTTCCAATGTTTATGACGCAAATGAGCAACAATCATTGCACCGTAAAATCGACCGGCAATAAAAATGGGAATAACGGCATAGGCTTTTATTCCCACCGATTCTAAATAGCATATAATTTCATTGGGCAGTCCGGCATAAATTGACGATGATACTATCGGTTGATTTTTTTCTAAAATTTTTTTGAATCCTAGGGAAAAATCATAGGGAAATGACTCAATCATTGATGTGTTAACCATTTTCTTATAAACCGATGAATGAACCAAAATGAATTGTTCATTAGCCGAATCATCCTGAAAAATTGATAACGAGTGCAACTTTAGTACCGAACGAATATGTTCTAGAGTTTTATCTATAGCTTGCTTTAGATTAGTTGCCTGTGAAAAAATAATTCCAACATCAACCAGGCTCCGAAATAATTCGGATGAACTAATTGTATTGCTGCGATGTTGGATAATCCTAAAAATAACAACATGGATTTGATTTGTATTGACCGGTGTAACTTTCACATTAACCCAGGTGTTTTTACTATCTGCAAGGGTTGCCAGAAAAGTCGATGCTTGTTTCCCTTTCACGCAATTTATCAATGTTTGCAGAATGTAATCAACAAAATGAGAATCGAACAGTGCAAAAAAATGTTTTCCTACATTGCTTTGATCATTAAATTGTTTTTCAAGCGATTGGCATTGGATAATTTCAAAATTAGTATTTAATAAGCATTCTCCAAGCGGTTCTTCTTCCGGAACTAACCTTTCTCCAAAAGTTGTTTCTTTTTTACGTTTGCCGAGAAATCCTAGATATGTTTTTTTCTTTTCATTAGTGGCTAAGAGTGGTCTGGTAAACAACCAAAGCGTTTTATCATGCCCATCAATTCTGATGTCATACCAGATGATCTCACTTTTATCTTTGCCTTTACAATTAAGTCTCTTTTCAATCTCTGATTTATATTCCAACAACCAGTTTTGAAGCTGACTATATCTCAGATAACGACCTGATTGACCATATGATGCTTTGGATATAATATTTAAATCACCATCAAATAGCAAAATGTGTTCTAAAGGAAAAATGAAATGTTTGGCGAAATTATAGATTTCAACGCTTAAGGAAATGCTCGATTCTTTTTCCGACCTCGAGGTCATTTTATATTCATTGTTAATGGGTTACATGTACTTTAAGGATACTTCCTTGAGAAATTTCTCTTCGAGCAACTTAGCAATTCGCTTAACCACAGTTCGTCGAATTTCCAATTCTACCGGTAAAGTCGGATCCTGATGGGCTATATTGATGCAAGTTCCTATTACAATATGAATTTCATCGCTTTCTAAAAACAACTTGACTATTTGATCTGCCGGGCCTTTCCCAAGATTAGTATTGTTATCGAAATTTCGCAGAATATTGGAAACTTTTCCCAAAGTGAGTATTCCTTCGGTGATTAAATCAACATTTTTCATTGAACTTGTTGGAGGTAAGTCGGGATCTTCAATTTCAAAACTATCGATAATGGGTTCGCCCAACTCCCGTGAGATGATTTCGGCGGTGGTTGCTCCGCAAACTATTTTTTTTCCTTGGAATTGATGCACTGTCATGGCCAATTCTATGTCGCGTTCCTTTTCAAATGGAGGACCGGTACAAAGGAGCAACTTCCGAGGCTCTCGGAAATAGATCGACGCACAACTTGTATCGTCTTTTGGACGATAGTTGTCGTTCATGATGGCCATATTCACAATTTTTTGTGAAAGTTTGCGTGCCGAGATAAATGGATTTTTCTCAACAATAGATTTTGCAAAGATTTTGACATCGTCGATTCCCCAACCAAACGGATATTTTGCCGTACCCAATCCCGATTGAATTACTCCATCGCTCCAAAAAAGAATCCTGTCTTCTTTTTGTGCGATGAACGAAGTGGCTCTCAATTCTTTTCCACGGTTGTTGTTTTCCAATTCGATATATTCCCATTCCGGTGTCAGAATCTCTTTCCCTCTTAGGATAAGACATTCCGGATTATCGTACTCCAGGATACTTACTTCTCCGGTGTGAATGTTTACATCGATGATGGTGAAGGTTGAGTAGCTGATTTTCCTAACACTACATATGGGAAGGGTGTTCATAATAATTTCGGCAATGGTTTTAAAATCCTTATGTTCACGGGTGAAATTTGCTGCTAATGTTGCCGTGAGTATTGCCAACATATTGGCCTTGACTCCGTGTCCCATTCCATCGCTTAGCACGGCAATTACCCGCCCTTCCTCCTTAATTCGTTTTGAGATAAAAACATCGCCGCAAATTCGCTCATCTTCGTGTTGTTTTTGTTGGCAATGGATCTCAACATAAAACGGATTTTCCATAGCTACCTCCCGAAGTTTTATTCTTGTTTTTTGGTGTCTTTATAAGACTCTATAATAGAATTAAGCATTCGTTCGGTTTCGGAAGCTCCTTCGCCTAGCAAAAAGGCTATTTCCTGAATCAATTTCAGGTTTTTATCTATAACCTCGTTAACCCTGTTAATAACTTCTTCTTTTCTGACTTCGGGAACGTACATGTCTCGAATTATTGCCCCCACAATTTTTCCGGGAGTGATGGGAAATATTGAAATGTTTAATAACCCTTCTCCAAGGTGAATATCTTTATTTTGTACTGCCACATTGTTTTCAATAACATAATTGAAAAAGTTGTAAACATGCTGTGGCAGTAGCGCCTTAAGATCGGCTCCGATAAGACCGGGAACAATTTCTGCAATATCGGCGGCATCTTGACCTAGGAGATTGATGAAACTTTGATTCGATTGAACAATTTTCAGGTTTTCGTCCACTATTACAACTCCTGTGGGTAATTTATTAAGGAGACCCGAAGTAATTTTTCTAGCTTCTTCGAAAGCTTCCCGTTCGCGACGGGTTTGTTGCTCGGCTTCATTGAGCGACTTGAGCGTGTTATCGAGTTTTTCGTTCGCTGCTCGTAAACGACGTTCATATTTGTTTTTGCTTTGAACCATATAGGTGTGACACATATCTATGGTAGCCAAACCATTGGCGACAGCCACGGCTAAATCTCTACAAGAGTTATAGCCACAAGCACCACACGCACTTTGCTTATCATAACTGTCTTTTCCCATCTGAAGTAATATTTCAGTAATTTGTTCTTCGGATGGTTCGGAAAGTCGCATATCTCGATTCTGAAAGGTTCGACTGAAATCGAGTTTAATAAATTCCTCAATATCTTGATCCCATTGCTCTTTGCTCCAAGTTGCCAGTCTTTTCTTTGTGTAGGCAATAACCAACGACCTGCGTAAAAATTTTTGTCCTCCCGGACTTGTGCCCGGCCCCATGATACAATTGCCGTCGCAATAAAACAAATCGAGATGTTGCTTTAACAAATTAAATTGTTCAAACTCTTTTAATGCTTTTAGAACATTGGCTTTCCCATCGGCAGCAATAAGTTGCCCCGACAATAGATCTTCGTTAATTCCAACACTTTGAAACATTCCCCGACTGATTGGGAACAAATTTCCCTTTCCCCCGAATGGCGGATCGAAGTCGGAAAATTCCACATTGTTTTCAGTTATACCAACCTCAGCGAACATTTGACGCAACTCTCTATAAGTCAATACAATATCTACCCGTTTATCGCCCTCATATCGCATGGCTTCGCCTTTTGCTGCTGTGCAAGGCCCAATAAACACAACTTTTACATCGGTGCCATATTTTTTATGTACCACCATGGCAGAAGCTACCATTGGCGAAACTAAAGGAGCCATATTTTCGATAAGTAAAGGATGATAGAGTTCAACGTAATTAACTACCGCCGGACAGTTACTTGTGATAAAATATTTTCCCTTAAAATTTTCGAACAATTCCCGATACTTCATTGCAATTAAATCGGCACCAAAGCTTACTTCGCACACATAGGTAAAACCAAGGGCTTTGATCATTCCAACAAAATTGGTATAATCTGTTATATCATGAAACTCTCCTGAAATACTCGGCCCACAAATAGCTGCCACTTTAGCTCCCGATTTTATAAGGTTTTTTACCTCTCTTTTTGCGTCCAAATCTTTAATTGCATAATATGGACAAACGCTTAGACAACTTCCACAGCCTATGCATCGTTCGGGAATTATTTGGGCTGTTTTATCGTTGGCCTTGATAGCATAAGCCGGACAAACTCGTATGCACGCATAGCATAGCTTACATCTCTCAGGCCTGACTTTGACTACTTCCATATCTTTGGTTTCTTTTTTTCAAGTGAATGTTTTCAAAAACAAAATAATAGATCAAAAAAAATATGTCAATAATAGCCGTAAAACTCATCGTTTAAAATATCAATAACGTTCATTGAATCAACATTTTCATAAATTTTTTGATTGATTTTTAAAATGGGACCTTTTGAACATTGCCCAAAACAGTGCCCTCCCTTAAACTGCACATATTGCGATAAGTTGTGTTCTTTAATGAAATTGTTAATCACTTGTAGTGTCTTTTTGTTTCCACGAGCAAAACAAGAACTTCCCAAACAAATAATAATCTCTTTTTTCTCCAGCATAACAGTCTTGTGTTTTTTTTGAATTCAAATATAACCATCTTGGTCTATAATTTGACTGATATTAGTCAGTTTTTTTTACCTCTCGGTTTTAACTAATTTTGCGCAAAAAACGATGAACTTCGACTTCAACGACGCTATATGTGCTATTTCAACTCCTCCCGGAAGCGGAGCTATTGCAATAGTGCGATTATCGGGCAAAAAAATTCTACCTATCGTTTCCAAAATATTTTTTGATAAAGATTCACACCTTCCCAAAGAACTTAAACCACGAAAAGCAACTTTTGGTATCATACGGCATTCTGACGAAATCATCGACGAAGTGATTTCAACCTATTTCCCTGCCCCGGGTTCATACACAGGTCAGGACGTTATTGAAATCGCCTGTCACGGATCGACCTATATTCAGCGAAAAATAATGGAAACGCTCATAGAGTTAGGTTGTCGGACGGCTCTTCCGGGCGAATTTACTATGCGAGCATTTCTTAACAGAAAAATCGATCTTACCCAGGCCGAAAGCATTGCAAACCTTATCAATGCTCGCAACGCAACTGCCCATCGGATAGCCATGTCACAAATGAAAGGTTCGTTTTCAAAACGTATTAACACTTTATCCGACAAATTACTTAACCTTCTTTCCTTGGTTGAACTTGAGCTCGATTTTGGAGATGAAGATGTAGAGTTTGCCCAACGAGACCAGCTTCGCAATCTTCTTCAGGAAATTGAATTGGAAACCCGACGACTTTATGAATCTTATCGTTTAGGTCAAACCATAAAAAATGGCATTCCGGTTGCCATTGTAGGTCATCCAAACGCAGGAAAATCCACACTTCTGAATCAACTTTTACAAGAAGAACGCGCTATTGTCAGCGAAATTCCCGGCACAACACGAGATGCCATTGAAGACACCATAACTTTCAGAAACGTTGAATTCCGATTCATTGACACTGCCGGAATTCGTCAATCATCAGATCATGTGGAGAAGATTGGAATAGCCCGTTCGCTAGAAAAAATCGAAACAGCATGGATTATTCTTTTCCTGTTTGATTGCACTGAAAACATCAAAACTATTATCGAAACCTTTGAGCAAGTCACAGATAAAATCCAAAAAGACCAGAGATTGATCCTTATTGCCAACAAAATTGACTTGGTTCTCCCGGAGCAACAAGCACAAATTTTCTCAGAATTCACAGCGAAAACTGGAATCAACAATGCTCAAATGATTTCGATCTCAGCCAAAACCGACCAAAATATCGATCTTTTGATCAACAAGCTTGAAGAAATTGCCCGCGAATTGCTACCCGAAGAAGGAGATGTAATTGTCAGCAATACAAGACAATACGAACTGCTGCATAGAATCCTGCAATCACTGAGCGACTGTAAAAATGCGTTAGACAACAACCGTACAAGCGAAATTCTGGCCTTCGAGTTGCGGCAAGTACAACATCTAATGGGGGAACTTACCGGAACAGTAATAACGGCTGATATGGTACTTGGCAATATTTTCCAAAACTTTTGCATTGGCAAATAAACTTCTGAACCGTGAAACTTATTGAATACTTAAAAAACCGCACAAAAAAACGCTCAAAATTGAGCCTTATCATCGACGGCATTCTTATACTGCTGATTATCATCATGATATTTCCATCGCTTCGGAGGGATTATGGGAATTATCTGGTTAGATTATTTATGACCGCACCTTCCGTCAATGAAAGCATCTCGATTCCTCTTTCCGAAAGAGATCGTTCCCTAAAACTTCTTACTCCTGATGGAAAAACAATTGTTCTTCAAGAATATCTGGATAAACCGATATTTTTCACATGGTGGGCATCCTGGTGTCACCATTGCATAGCCGAAATGAAACAATTGGAAAAGCTGAACGAAAAAATGGGAAATCGCATCCACATTCTTGTTGTATCGCCCGAGAACAGAAAGAATGCTCTCGAATATTTACAAAAACAGAATAGCAACATTCCATTATACAGTATAATTTCCGGATCTCCTGAAAAACTTGAAACCCGAACACTACCGACCACATTTGTCATTGATAAGCGAGGGAACATACGCTTCCATAAAACCGGTGCAAAAAAATGGCTTTCCAACGAGTTTCTAAATTTTTTACAAAAGCTCGATGACATGGAATAGCTATTAAAAATGACAAACAAATCTGTGTGTAAATAAATTTCGACGAAAAACAATAACTTTGCTGAAAAAATTATCATGAGCCTTAAAGCAGTTATAAAAGACAAGATTTTTTGGAAACATCTTGGCCTAGCCATTCTAAGTGCCATTGTATTTCTCTGGTTGGTCTATTTATCGCTGAAAATCTTTACCCATCATGGTCGCACTTATCGGGTTCCCGACTTTAGCGGATTAATGTTTGACGAAGCTCAAATTTTAGCTAAGCACCACAAACTTGAAATTGTATTAAACGATTCAACATACAATCCGGGACATAAACCAGGAACCATCATTTCACAAAAACCCATACCCGACGAGAAAGTAAAAAAAGGACGCCGGGTATTTGTTACCATCAACGCGTTCTCAACACCCAAGGTTCCCATGCCCAATGTCACCGGAGTATCGTTCCGACAAGCTCAGGTTTCACTCGAATTAGCCGGATTGACAGTTGGAAGACTTATTTATGAACCCGATCCAATGAAAAATTACGTTCTCGATCAACGATACAAAGGACAACAAATTTTGCCCGGAACACCCATTGAAAAAGGACAAGCCGTGGATCTGATTCTGGGGCAAGGTTATGGCGATGTCTCCACCACCATCCCTGATATCATAGGAATGACTTTTCAAGAAGCGAAGAAAGTTCTTCAATCCGAATACATCAACATAGGAAAAGTTACTTACGATAAAACCGTAAAAACATTTGCCGACTCAACCAACGCTCGTGTTTTCCGACAATATCCACCAGCGGGACGCACGATACGAATTGGGAATATCATAGATCTGTGGCTCACTTTAAATGATATTGAACAAACAGAAGGTAGCAATTAAACAATTTTTCAATCCTTAAAACGTTTTGCAGCTAAAAAAAAATCTCATGGCAAAAAATATCTTGCCCTTTGTATCGCTTCTATTGGTGGTTCATATATCAAAGGCTCAGGAATATCTGACAGGTATAACCACTTTCCCCGCTATAAAAAATTTGACACAACAAGCATCTTCCTACGCTAAAGACACAAATAGCCTTGAGCTTCCTTTTATCGATGATTTCTCCGAATTGTCAGTTTTCCCTAACCAGGCAAAATGGAGCGATTCCACCGCATACATCAACCATCATCTTTTACAATCGGCCATTAGCATTGGTGTGGCCACACTCGATGGTATGGACAGCCACGGAAACCTTTATCCGCTTTCTTTCGGTGAATTCTATCGTAAAGGCGATTCCTTAACTTCTCGGCCGATCAATTTAAGTCAACTCTCCCCAAGCGATTCTATTTATCTTAGCTTCTTCTATCTGCCGGGAGGATTGGCCGATAAACCTGAAACCGGCGACAGTTTGCTTGTTGACTTTTGGGATGGTCAAACATGGGAAAATCTTTGGAAAGTTCCGGGACAAAATAACTCTCAGTGGCAACAAGTGTTGCTACCCGTGGCCAATCAAAAATATTTCACCAATCAATTTCGCTTTCGATTCCGCAATATTGTAAGCCCATCAGGAGGAGGCATCGTGGCAACCAACTGCGATTTTTGGCATATCGACTATGTTAGACTCGATAAAAACCGAAATCAGAACGATACTATAGTGCGGGATGTTTCTATCACGCGTCCACCAAACGCCACATTGAACCAATTCAATTCAATACCATGGCGACATTATCAAAACTATTTTTTCTTAACCTATGGAAGTGTTGATTTCTATTTTACCAACCACGACAATGTTAACAATCAAAACGTTACAAGCTATTACAAGGTTTCAAAACTTAATGACACATACAGCGATAGTGTTTTGATTGGAGCCATGAATTGTGAAGCTTTTGAAAAAGTTGAGTTTTCAGCCCCCATCAATCGAAACTTATATCCATTAAACGATCAAGATTCGAGCAGTTTTCTTCTTGAAACCAAAATTATAACATCATCCAGCTATCCAATAGCCAATAAAGTTGGTAAACGTCTTCATAACTTTTCGAACTACTACGCCTACGACGATGGAACCGCCGAAAACGGCTACGACCTGAATCAAGCCGGCAATCGTGTGGCGGTTTTCTTCAATATGTATATGGAGGATTCGTTACGAGGTGTTTACATCTATTTTAATCCTACGAACGATTCACTTTATGCAGTCAATTATTTTAGCATTTGTGTTTGGGAAGATAACGGAGGTATTCCCGGGAATTTGATCTACCAAAAGAATGGATGCACACCAAAATTTGACAATCACGGACAATTTGCAAAATATCTTTTTGATTCAGCCATTTATGTGCCAAGAAAATTTTTCATAGGCTATCAGAAAAATACTAACCAATTCATGAGTGTTGGAGTTGATATGAGCACGCAATTGTCGCAACGAAATTTCTACAATCTTGGTCAACAATGGGTTGCATCCTCGATAAACAGAGCATTAATGATTCGTCCTATAGTCTCCAGAAAACTATTGGTAGGAATTTCACAAATTGCTGTGGATGAATGCCCTGAGCCTTACCCAAACCCGGCTTCCAACGAAATCATCATTCGATATCCCGATCCCATAAAAAAATGGCAAATTACCCTTTTCGATTTAACCGGTAAAGTTCAATTCAATGCCATCCGTCCCGAAAAAATCGATTGTCAAAACCTGCCCGATGGATTATTTATACTTCGTTTCACGGAAGGACGAGAAACCTATACCCGAAAAATAATGATACAGCGCTAATTATGGATGAATTTTTTGACGATTCGGAATTCGATATCAATGAAACAGAAAGCCAAGAACTCCACGAACATCATCGGTTTGTTGTAGATCCTGGACAAGGTCTGATGCGTATTGATAAATATCTCGACGATCGAATCACCAACGCCAGTAGAACTAAAATTCAATCAGCAGCCGACGCCGGAAACATTCTGGTCAACGGAAATCCTGTCAAATCAAACTATAAAGTGAAACCTGGCGATATTATCCAGGTGATGATGACCTATCCTCCGCGACAAATTGAAATTGTCCCGGAAAATATTCCACTCGACATCGTGTATGAAGATCCTTATTTGATAGTGATCAACAAACCTCCGGGAATGGTGGTGCATCCAAGCTACGGACACTATAGCGGCACCCTTGTGAATGCTTTGGCCTATCATCTTCGCGATAACGAGTTGTTTAACAAAAACGATCCACGTCCGGGATTAGTTCATCGAATCGATAAAGACACTTCAGGATTGATTTTGATAGCCAAAACCGAACAGGCAAAAATGAACCTGGCGCGTCAGTTTTCAGAACACACAACCCGGCGACTCTATCACGCATTGGTTTGGGGTTCTTTTTCCGAGAAAGAAGGAACAGTGGTTGGGAATATCGGACGGAATCCTAAAAATCGAAAGGTAATGTACGTTTTTGAAGATCCCACCATTGGGAAGCACGCCATAACCCATTACCGGGTTTTAGAAGATTTTGGCTACGTCTCGCTTATAGAATGTTGCCTTGAAACCGGGCGAACTCACCAAATCAGAGCGCATATGCAATATTTGAAACACCCCTTATTTAACGATAGCGACTATGGTGGCGATCAAATCCTAAAAGGAACGACATTTGCAAAATACAAACAGTTTGTTCAGAATTGTTTTAACCTTTGCTCCCGACAAGCATTACATGCCAAAACTCTGGGATTCAGACATCCGCATACCAACGTCGAAATGGATTTTGAATCGCCATGGCCAGAAGATTTTGCGCAGCTAATAGAAAAATGGCGTCACTATTTGGCATATCGCAATAACAACGACTGGCTTAACGATGACTAAATGAGCTTTGGAAAGCTAACGGAAAAAATCTAACTTTGCGGACCCTAAAACTACAGATCATGATAGAATTGTACAAAAAAGAAGTTTCAGGCTTTTTCAGCTCGCTCACCGGCTACATCGTGGTAGTCATATTCCTGCTGACAACCGGACTCTTTTTGTGGGTTTTACCCGGCGATCTGAATTTACCCGACAACGGATACGCTCATTTAGCCCCTCTCTTTGCAATCGCTCCATGGATTTTTCTTTTCTTGACTCCGGCTGTTACTATGAAACTTTTCAGCGAAGAAAAGAAATCGGGAACAATCCATCTCTTATGGACTAAACCAATTACTGACCTTCAAATTGTTTTGGCAAAATATTTTGCCGGTTTAAGCATAGTTCTCATTTCGTTATTACCAACCCTAATTTACTATTATAGCGTTTCACGGTTGGCTTCACCTGTCGGAAACGTTGATCACGGAGCAACAATAGGTTCATACCTGGGTTTATTTTTTCTAGCCGCCATATATGTTGCCATCGGTACTTTTGCTTCGTCGCTAACAAAAAATCAAATCATTTCGTTTCTCATTGCCCTCACCCTCTCATTCTTCCTTTACACCGGATTCGACAGTTTGGGAACCCTAACCGGAAGTTATGAAATCGGATATTTTCTCCGGCAAATTGGCATTAACGAACATTATCGCTCCATAAGTCGCGGAGTTATTGATTCCCGTGATTTAATCTACTTTATTTCAATGGTAGCACTTTTTATTGCTGCAACCCGAACCAAACTTCAAAGCCGTAAGTGGTAACAAAATCGACAACACTATGGATAAAAAACGAAATAAACGGTATCAAATCACTCAATTCATTGCCTTCGTCGTAATATTAATCGCTGTTGCCTTCATCTCAAACAGACTATTCTTTCGTATCGACCTAACCGAAGACAAACGCTTTTCGATCAACACATTAACCAAGGAACAAATCAACAATCTGGAAGATATCGTTTTTTTCAAAGTGTATATTGACGGTGAATTACCCGCCGACTTTAAGGAACTACGACAAAGCGTTCTCGACCTGTTAAACGAATTGCGAGCCATATCTCCTTTAAAAATCCACTACGAGTTTGTTAATCCGTCAGAAAATCCCGACCCATCAGTACGTCGTGATGTTTACCTCGATCTGATTCGAAAAGGACTTCAACCCTATACTATTCGCACCGAAACCAAAGACGGAGTTGTAGAGAAATATGTTTTCCCCGGTCTTTCGATAAACTATCGAGAAAAGCAAATATTTGTCAATTTATTCTCCAATAGCTCCGAGAATCCCAACATACCGCTTGAACAACTGGTAAACGAAGCCAAAGAAAAGCTTGAATACAGCGTATTAAACGCCGTTAAAAATATCACTACAATCGAAGCCAAAAAAATTGCCATTATTCAAGGCTGGGGTGGGCTCAAAGAAATTGAAACCCATGATGCTGCCTATTCGTTGGCTGAAATGTATCGTGTAGCTTATTTGGAACTCAACGAGCGAATTTTTTCACTGCAAGACACTTTGGCAAAACCCAAATTTGATGCGATCATCATCGCTAAACCCTACGAAAGAATATCCGACCGGAACAAGTATTTGATTGATCAATATATCATGAACGGCGGAAAAGTCTTGTGGTTACTCGATTATGTTGATGTTAACATGGATAGCCTCTCGCGTTCACGAACCACCACAGCCATGCCCATAGGACGGAATCTAAACTTGGACGATATGCTATTCAAGTACGGAGTAAGGGTAAATTCCAATATCATACAAGATTTGCAAGCAGCTCCCATTCCTGTAAACACCGCTCCGGCGGGTGCCGAACCTCGTTTTTCACCCGTTAAATGGGTCTATTTCCCGGTTGTGATTCCCCGGGGAAATCATCCAATTACTGCCCGTGTTGATCGAATCAAGCTGGAATTTCCGGGCACCATCGATACAGTCGGAACATCAACAAACATAAAGAAAACCATCCTTTTAACCTCTAGCGAATACGCTCGTCCCATTCCGACTCCCGCATTAATCGACCTGAACATCATCAATGAACGCCCCAACCCCGCTGCCTTTAAAAATGTTGAACTGCCTATTGCCGTTCTGCTTGAAGGTCAATTTGAATCGGTATTTAAAAACCGTTTAGTTGATGAGTTCACGCAAAATAAAATTTTCCGCTACAAAGAGATCTCAAAACCTACTGCAATGTTAATTGTGGCCGATGGTGATATCATAAAAAATTATTATTCACGAATCGATAAAAATCTCGTACCCTATCCGCTGGGAGCCGATAAGTGGTTTAAAGACATATATTACAACGGCAATCGAGAATTCATCCTCAACGCCGTCAATTATCTGGTAGGCGATCACGAACTCATTGTTTTGCGCGGACGCAAGCTTAAAATCCGATTGCTCGACCGAACCAAAATCATGAAAGAGCGAAGTAATTGGCAAATAATCAACGTAGTTTTTCCTCCACTGATTATCATCCTTCTCGGAATATTCTACAACATCTACCGTCATCGAAAATATTCACGTTAAAACAATTAAATCATGTTAACCCGACTTAAACCATATTTCATCATTGCCGGTATCCTCATCGGCATTATAGTAGTTGCACAATTTTTACCATCCGGAAGATCTCGCCTTGTTGACCTTTTGCAATTCAACAATCGAAGCACAATGAAAGCTTTCAGCGAATTCCACATCCGTGATACAGCATCCATTAGCAAAATTTTTATGGTTGACAAACAAAATCGGTCAATCACGCTTCAACGATCAGGGGCAACCTGGAAAGTAATGAGCGAGGGACAGGAATTTCCTGCACGCATGGATGCCGTTAAACTACTTTTATATACCCTGCACACGATGCGGGTAAAAATGCCCGTTGCCATTTCGGCCCAAGAAGAAATTTTGCGTAGGATGTCCGGTCGATCAATTAAAGTAGAAATCTATTCCCCAAAACGCCACATCAAGACCTTTTTTGTAGGCGGAGTAACTCAAGATAATTTGGGCACTTATATGCTTCTTGAAGGAGCAGAGGTTCCATTTGTTGTGGAAATTCCCGGTTTCAGAGGATTTATTGCGAGTCGATTTTCAACCGATATTATGAATTGGCGTAGTAATGTCCTTTTTGGTGAGCATCATGAAACTATTAAAAAAGTAGATATCAGCTATCCCGAAAATCCCAAAGCTGGATTCTGCGTGACTCAGACTCAACCCAAACAATATAAACTCTATGATTCCAACGGGAAGCCTGCTCTTCAGTTTGATACATTAGCCGTTAAGGGATTCATGGAGCAATTCGATGTAGCACACTTCGATCGGTTTGTAACCCTAAAAACCGAACAAGAGCGCGACAGTATCCTCAAATCGAAACCGACAATAATTATTAAATTGCTTGATAAGCGCGATAGCCTACAAATTTACACTTTCTACAAAATTCCGGAAATCACTGAAGAAATCTCTCCCGGAGCCTCATTTTATCCACAAAGCATGTGGGCTTTTAATAATGCCGGCGACTGGGTAATAATCCAAACCTATACCTATCTTTTAGTATTCCGTCATTTATCTGATTTTAAACCCACTTTTAATTAAAAACCTAAAAATCAGACAATTAACCAGTCAATTAAAGACAATAAAAAGGTTTTAAATTCTGAGCAGTTACACCAAAAAAATATTACCTTTGCAATCACTAAAAATTTGGCACTAAAAAAACAAACTACTGAATATCAATTAAATGAAATAAAAAACTAAAAAACTGAATCATATGAAATTCGTAATCTCAAGTGTCGATTTACTCAACCAACTCCAGTCTGCAGGCAAAGTCATTAAACCGAAGAACACCTTACATGCATTAGATTGTTTCTTATTTTCGCTATCCAACAAAAAACTAACAATCACTGCATCAGACTTGGATACCACCATCACTGTATATCTTGATTTGGATATAGCTGAAGGGGAAGGAAAAATCGGTATCGATGCCAGACGCCTCATAAGCACATTAAAAGAATTTAATGAACCCTTGACTTTTGATATTAACACCGACAACAACTCGGTGGAAATTATCTCAACGAACGGAAAATACAGTTTAGTAGGCATTAGTGGCGATGAATATCCTGAGGTTCCCACCATAAACGAAGATTCTGAACAAAAAATAACTCTAACGGCTGAAACCCTTTTAACCACAATTTCCCGAACGATTTTTGCCACTTCAAATGATATAAACCGCATCATTTTCGGAGGTATTTATTTTGGTTTTGAAAAGGAGAAAATGGTAGCAGCCGCAACCGATGCAACCATCCTAGTACGATATCGGAGAAAAGACATCACAACCGACACCCCGAGCAACTTTATTCTGCCAAATAAACCCGCCGGCTTATTGAAAGCAGTTCTTCCGAAAGACGATACTTCCGTTGAAATCATTTTCGACAATAAAATCGCCCAAATACGTTTTAGCACCATGACTTTCATTTGCCGCTTAATCGAAGGAACTTTTCCAAATTTTGAAAGTATAATTCCGATTAATCCACCAAACAAAATGCTTGTGGACCGCACTACTCTTCAAGCAGTTCTTCGTCGAGTTGGGCTTTATGCAAATCAGTCTATCCATTTAGTCCGTTTCGACATTAACAATACTGAACTGGTAGTCTCGGCACAAGATAATCAATACTCAATCAGTGCTTTAGAACGAATGCCTTGTTCTTACGAGGGCGAATCAATGTCAATCGGCTTTAAATCAATATTCCTCTATGAAATCCTTGATAATCTTCCGGGAGATGAAGTTTTATTTGAGATTTCCGAGCCGTCTAGAGCTGTTCTTTTATTACCGACCAAAGTTGAAAACGAAAACGAGGATATTCTTTCACTAATAATGCCAACAGGTTTATAGAACACAAAAGCAGGAAAATTTCCTGCTTTTTTTTATTTTTGTCTTCAGGAAGCAGACTCAGCGTGAATCATTCAACTTTATTATCCCTCGAACGCAAACATCTGCGTTATAGCATTCTCGTTCCGATGGGAATAGTTGGTATTATGGTGTTTCTGCATCTTTTACCCATAGAATCATGTTTGGGAATTGAGCCAAGGTGTATAGAAAAACTTCACGGAATTATCCTATCACCATTTTTTCACGCCGACTGGTCGCATTTATTATCAAACTTGCCACCTCTTTTTTTGCTTATGGCTGGCTTGTTTTACTATTATCCGGGTCGATTTTTTCAAATCCTTTTACTCGGAACCCTTTTAAACAACATCACTCTATGGTTTTTTGCCCGTTCCGGATGCCACATTGGTGCAAGCGGAATAATATATTTTCTCTCAGCCTTCTTTCTATTATCAGCTTTTCTCGCTCGAAATCGACGAATGGGTGCTTTTGTGTTGATTATTGTTTTTCTCTATGGAAGTTTAATTTGGGGTATTTTTCCTAACAAACCGGAAATTTCCTGGGAAGCACATTTGGGAGGCGCAATGTGGGGATTTATCTTTTCGTTTCTATTCCGGCACCAACCCACGTGGCTTTCCCGTATTGAACCCAACATTCCAGAATCAGATCCTTCACTTCAGCAAGACCAGGATTTTGAAACCGAAACAGAACTGAAAAATTCAACCGAGATTGAAAATTGGCTCAATTTCAAAGAAATCAAATATTTTTATAAAGAGGACAACCCATCCGATTCGAATCAATAATTTCATTTCTAAAGTTTTTTTCATGAAAAATATCGATACCACAATCCGATTAAAAAATATCCTCAGACTCATTGTTTTCATAGCCGGATTTGCCTTTATAAGTTATGAAATTAATCTTTTCCGCTCTTTGTCAAATCTTTTTGGAGCTACAATTGTTGCCTCAACACTTACACTCTCGATTTTCATGGCCGGCTACGGTATTGGGGCTTACTCCTTTGGGCACGCGTTTAAGACACATTATCCGATTCGAACTTTGATAGTTCTAATGATGGGTTTATCATTATCGGGATTGGCTGCCTACAGCTTTATTCAATGGGGAATACCAAAGCTTTACTTTGAACTTGATTCGGCTGATTCAAGTTTTTTTCTGCAAAAATTTGCTTCGTATGCAATGGCATCCGTTTTTCTGTTATTACCATCATTTTTCATGGGTGGAATTCTTCCGATAATTACTCAAATTTTTCAATCGTGGCAAAATAAAGTAATCAACTCCATTTCAACACTTTACGCACTCGACACCCTGGGTGGTGTGCTAGGCGGAGTTTTCACTACGTTTTTTCTGAACAAATTTCTGGGGCAAATTGAAACTGTTATAATCATCTCCATAACAGTGCTTTGCCCTATTTTATTTCTCTTGCCATTTTTGGGAGATTTTTCTGAGGAAAACCCAAACAATGCCAACATCCCAAAGCGAATTCCTTTTCCTGCAATAAAACGTTATTTATTGACAACCGCGCTGCTGGGGTTCACCATGAATGCCTTTCAGATTTTATTGATTCGAGTGTTTAAAATTTTTTTAATAAACACTATTTACACTTTCACTCTAATCACAGCTATGGTGATTCTTGGACTTTTTCTTGGAAGCTACCTTATAAAAATCAGACAAAAATATGTCAACATACACAAAATCAAGCTACTGCTTTTGATAATGGGCAGTTCTATTTTAATCGTAGCCTTAGCAGCCAAACATATTCCAACGCTGTTGATGTTTCCCCTCAGTTCACTTTTCCCATCCGAAATCTTTAGAGCCTTCTTCCTGCCGGCAATAATTCTGACAATTACAATTCTCCCCATAGCCGCACTCTCCGGATATATGTTTCCCGCCCTGGTTGGACTAGCGGATGGAAATGACACACCTCACGGAAAGCTTGTGGCGATAATGCTTGCAGCAAACACCATTGGTTCGGTAATTGGACCATTGATTGCAGCATTTGTGTTTATTCCATTTTTGGGAATTGGACGTTCATTGATATTAATTTCAATTTTTCCTATCATCCTCATTCCTTATCTAAAATCAACGGCTGAAAAATCTCAAAAATCGTTTATCTCAAAATTCGCTTTTGCAGCCATAGTAGTTGTGGCAATTTTATTTGTTGTAACATCGGATTATAAAATTGTCCCGCCCTCATTTATTAAAAATAAAACCCAAATTTTGGCCTATCGAGAAACCCTAGAAGGGAATTATTCCGTTGGAGAAGAACAAACAGATGGTGGCCGGATTCTTTCAACCTATGTGAATAACAGTGCTGTGATTGGCACAACCTATGATGCCATTAAAGTTGTAAAAATGGTTGGTCACCTACCCTTTCTATTTGACCTAAAAGCAGAAAAAGCCCTTGTGGTTGGATTCGGAATTGGAGTCACTACAGCAGCTATCGCTTCACACCCGGAAATACAACAAATCGATTGTATTGAATTGGTCAAAGATCTTACCCAAGTGGCTCATTTTTACAGCGATATAAACAACAACATCCATCTTGATAAACGTCTGCGATTCTATCAAGACGACGGAAGGCATTTTCTTCAACAAACGTCTCAAAAATATGATTTAATATCAAGCGACCCAACGCACCCGATCCTTGGGTCAGGAAACCTTTATACAAAGGAGTATTGGGAATTATGTAAGAAAAAGTTGTCTCCGCACGGAATGATTTCGCAATATCTACCCATCCACAAATTGACGTTAAACGATTTCTTAGGAATAGTAAAAACTTTTCACCATGTTTTTCCTAACTCTGCCCTTTTTGTCGGGCATTTCCATGCAGTGTTGATCGGTTCCATGAAAAATTTATCCTTTGACTTTAATCACTGGGAGAAAAATGCGTTAAAAACCTCGTCGGATCGACTTTTTTACAATAATCCATATCACCTGGCAGCTTCATTAATGCTGGATAGTAGTGCCATTGCAAAACTGTGTGCTGATAAAAAAATTAATACAGATAACCACACATGGACAGACTATTTCGACTTTGATGCTTTGCGTGAAGAAAATCTTTGGAAAAATCTTCAATTTTTAAATCAAAATCGAAGTAACATTGAAAAGATTTTCACAAACGTACCCGATACGATTGTTTTAAGACGTTTTTTCAAAGGTAATTTCTACCTAACCGAAGGATTAGTTGAGTTGCATCGCGGAAACAAACATGGGCTTTTCCAATATCTTGAAAAAGCCGCCATGGTAAATCCTGAGAACGTGGAATATCCTTTACTTCTTCGGTTTTACGAAAACCGAAAAAATCAATAGTATCGAATTAAAATTCACTGGTGAAATAGAACCGAATATCGGTGAATTTTTCACGAGCCATGTCCAACTCGTAGGCACTCTCAGGAAGGAATACATCACGCCCCCATTTATCTTTTGCTAATTGTCGTTCCTTACGTCGTTTAAAATCGTTCATTTGTTCAGGGTTTTCCGAAACAAACCAAACCGCTTTATAAAACGGAACCGGTTCCCAACGACATTGTGCACCATATTCATGCAATAAGCGATATTCAATAACTTCCAATTGTAATTGGCCTACAACTCCAACAATTTTACGACCATTATAAGTGCTGGTGAAAAGTTGGGCTACGCCTTCATCCATTAGTTGATCGATTCCTTTGTTTAGTTGCTTGCTTTTCAAAGGGTTGGCGTTTTCAATATATCGGAAAATTTCTGGGGAAAAACTGGGAAGTCCCTTGAAATTAAGCATTTCACCTTCAGTGAGCGTATCGCCAATTTTAAAATTCCCAACATCATACAAACCAACAATATCGCCTGGATAGGCTTCATCGATGATTTCTTTTTTGGCAGCCATAAATGAGGTTGGATTCGAAAATTTCGTCTGCTTATTGGTTCGCACGTGCAGATAATTTTTATTGCGCTCAAACTTTCCGGAACAAACCTTAACAAACGCAATTCGATTTCGGTGGTTGGGGTCAAGATTTGCATGAATCTTAAATACAAAACCTGTAAATTTTGTCTCAAAAGGATCGACAGTTCGTTCCTGAGCTTGTACTGCTCGTGGCCATGGAGCTATTTGAATAAAAGTTTCCAACAATTCTTTGACTCCAAAATTATAAAGAGCACTACCAAAAAATACCGGAGAAACTACGCCCTCAAGATAATCCTCAACCTGAAATGCCGGATAGATTTGATTTAAAAAATCTAAATCGCTCATTAGAGTTGCAGCCTTTTGCTCACCAAGATAATCTGACAATTCAGGACTATCTCCCGAGATTTTATAAGGCTCTTCTGCTCTCTGTTTATCTTTACCGGTGAAAACATTCAACGTTTGATTGAAAATATTATAAACCCCTTTGAACTCTTTTCCTGCCCCAATAGGCCAGCTCAAAGGGATAGTGCTTATAGAAAGGCGATTTTCTATTTCATCAAGCAAATCAAAAGGATCTTTACTATCACGATCCATTTTATTGATAAAGACTATAACCGGCGTTTTTCTCATCCGACACACCTGCATCAAACGCAATGTTTGAGTTTCAACACCTTTTGCTGCATCAATTACAACAATTACGCTATCCACTGCAGTTAATGTTCGATAAGTATCCTCTGCGAAATCTTCGTGTCCGGGAGTATCTAAAATGTTAATTTTAGCATCATTATATTCGAATGACATTACAGAGGTAGAAACGGAGATTCCTCTCTGTCGCTCAATTTCCATAAAATCGCTGGTGGCCCCGCGTTTGATTTTGTTGCTTTTTACTGCACCGGCAATATGGATAGCTCCTCCAAAAAGAAGTAATTTTTCGGTTAAGGTAGTTTTCCCAGCATCAGGGTGACTGACAATAGCAAAAGTTCTTCGACGTTTAATTTCTTTTGAAAAACTCATGAATAAATTTTTTCGACAAAGGTACAAACTAAAATTAGCTGAAACAATTTTGCGGTGTACTCAAATAAAAAAGCCGTAGGATGTATCTCCTACGGATCGCTTATCGTCAAATAATCTTCTATTGTAGCAAAGATGCATGCTTTTTCTGACGTCCGAGCACCCAGTTTGTCCCAAATCGTATGGATATTTCTCGCGCATGTTGGGGATAAATGGCATCGAGTAAATTATCGGTAATAAAGAACGTCTGCCAACCTCCCAATTTAAGCGTAAAGCCAACGCCGAGATTATTGTAGTTATCTGGCATTAATGTATAGGTTACTACAGCACCGGAACCTCTTTTATTATAGTTAAGTGAAAAGGTTAGGGATGATATCATTTCTTCAAACCACTTTTTACCTCTGTACATAACACCAACATTGAAATTATCAGTCAAGAAATAGTTAGTTCCAAGATAAAGATTGAATGGAACAGTTGTGCGATAGGTCTGATGTGATACGTTAAAATTAAATAAGCGAAATAAACTATCAGCCATCAAAGCTCCGAAATCCACAGAATCGTCGAGAAGATCCTCTAAATTTATTCCTTCAAAATTGAATTCACCTTTTGCTTTAATATTGGTAACATCTTTTTTCCATGAAATGAATCCTAAATCGGTTATGCTGGCGTGCAACTTTAATTTATCGAGAGGAGAATATGATACACCCAAATCAATTGCCATCCCAAGGTTTTTTCCATTCAACATATAATCAACCGGTAGAAAATCTTTCTCATCTTTATCAAACACCAAAGAATCGCCTTGACTATCCCAACGAATGTCTCTTATGTCAAGTATCGGTTGGGTCAAATTGATGTCGAAATCACCCAAAATTCTGAAATTTGATGTTACCGGATCGGTTTCCCATTTCATATCAGTTTTAGGCATATCGATATTTGCCTTTCCGAAAAGCATTTTCGCCTTACCTCCGATTATAAAATCAGGATTGATTTCTATGGCAGCCCCGAAACCATATTCTCTGTAGTGAATAGCCCGAGCCCCAAATCCACTTAAATTGATATAAGGGTCAGGAAAATTTGCATTTCCATATAACGGAAGTCTAATAAGATCACGAGGCATTCCCACTCCCGCTTCTATCTTTTCTACCACGGAAAAATGCCAGAAAATATTGTTAGTCCGGAATCCCAAATGGAAAAGATCTATGTAGGTATTCAAATCAAAACGAATTACCGATTTCAATCCATCGGCAAAATTGCGTCCTTGGATCGAATCATGGAAAACCAACACCAATGAGTCTCCGTAAACTCCTCCGGGTTTATAGAAAATATCAGAAAAACTGAAACTATTATTAGTGAATCCGATATTTAGAGGAGGAGGAATCTGACCGGATAATGGAATGATGAGTCCACCAAAATATCCTTTATAATCAAACGCAGCGGCAGGATTTAACCTTGCAGAAACAGGTACAGCATTAAAGTAATATAAGCCCAGATTTTCTTGCCCCCAAAGAGTATTTGATGATAAACAGGTTATGCTTAACAATAACACTAAGGCTCTTTTCACCGCTTTTATATTTATTCTTATTTCCATAAAGTTCCTGTTTAACAAATTATAGATGCTCATCAATTAAAATGTCGATATCGGATGTGATTTTTACGTCCATCGAGTAGTTTTCATAGTAGATTACTAAATTCTGTGTGTTATTCTGGTTATAAGTTGTTGTATATTTGGCAAAAATTATTATTTTCTTTGCCCGGCGTAGATTATTAACACGATCTCCGTTAACTTCCACAAACGTGGTTTTAGTTGTTTTTCCTGTCTGCTGATTAATTCTTCCGGTGGTCGGATTGATAATTCCCGATTCTACTAACAGTCGGTTATCCTCTCCCGGGAAAAGCGAATCAATTCGATTGTTATTTTCATCAATAAAAATCCCTTGTATATTGATATTATGCGGGAATCCATTCCCGACGTCAATTTTTAGTTTAATATTTTTCACCCTATTCCACATAGAAGAGTCGAGATCCATGGTCATATCAAGGGTGTCCATGAATACCAATCCGGATGTTTTTAGTTCTAAGGGGATGTCCATTGTCAATTTAACATCCAATATACTGTTACGATGAATAAAGTTACTGGTATCGGTTGAAGCGTTCGGGTTCGCTAAAAACTTTGTTGTGTAACTAATATACTCAGGTATTGCTCCTAAAACTTCTCCAATATTTGAATTACCAGAACTAATGGGATAAAGTACAGTATCAACCGGGATCAGATTAGGCAAATGTAAAATGGAAGGAGCTCCTAAAAATAGGGGATTGGTGTCATACATCCTTCCTCCAGTAATGTTGATGTCTAAGGATGAAGTTACCGATTTAGCATATAATTCGGTGAATCCAAACTTAACAGGCAAGCCGAATGAATTCTTAATATTAACATATAAACGAGGATTTCCAAAAACTGCATTTCCGGATGTAATTGAGTTGAGAACCCCAAATTTAATTTTTGAGTTTTCCATTATATAATTGATTTGCCCGATGTAACCATAAAGGACAGTATATTGGTTATTTTCCATCTGAACATTTACAGTTAATTGATCGGAGCTGTCAAAATTCCCGGAACCATTATCGAGAAGTGTAAGGCGATATTCGATGAATTTTGTTGTTGGAACAAACTGGTACCGATAATCAATTTCGTAATTCTCTAAAGGTAGGTTTCGAACAATGTGTGTGGATCCTCCCATTAATTCAATGGTATAGGTAAAGGTAGTTCCTAGATAGGTTATTTGAGGGAAGTTGATGGTTAGAAAACCTCGATGGGAAATATTAGTATTAACCGTAATTGTTAAATCTGTATGTTGCATCAGTGCTGTTTTTATGATAAGCGCGTTGATGGCGTCAAACGGGAATTGTTGGTCAATCTTCGTCATTAATACATTTCCACCCGAGAATCCTCCCGCATTATCATAATCAGCTTTTGTAAAGGTTTGGGTGTAGATTTTATCGTTCATTGTAATAAAATCGGCAGCGGTTTGGGAAGCAATTTGGTCTTCCAATCGAAGGATTATGGTATCTCTCGATAGAATATGGAAATTAGATGATGTATCGTCAAGTTGCGTTAAGATATCGTGAAAAGACAATGAACCGTAAGCAACCGGTAGTGTCCAACGAGAACTTGCCTGAACGTGTGTCGAAAGCTTGTCAAAATCGAAATAATCTTTGACACACCCCATTAGACTAAGAATTGCGAGGCTAATGGTTATTAGTATTATGTTTGACCTTTTCATGACTCAAAAGTTTATCGTTATTCATTTACTTCTTCAAAATTTTAAATTCCACTCTTCGGTTGGCTGCTCGACCTTCTTCGGTAGAATTATCAGCAATGGGTTGTTCAAACCCGTAACCTTTATACTGTAAACGTGAAGCGGGAATACCTTTGCTTACCAAATAATCCACCACAGCCTTAGCCCGTTGTTCCGACAAGCGTTTATTGCTGGCAGCCGATCCAACATTATCGGTGTGACCGCTGATTTCAATGACTAGCGTTTTATATGCGTTCATCATTGTAATTATTCGTTCAAGTTCAGGATATGAGCTTGGATGCAGTGTAGATTTTCCAAAATCAAAGAAAATATTGTTCAAAACAACCTTTGCTCCAACGGCTAATTTATTGAGCATAACATTTTTTGTAATCTCTTGATAACCGGTAGCTTCCGGAATGTTGAAATTTTCTGAGTGGTGTAAATAATCGGTGGCTTTCACCATCATAGCATAGTTTCTGCCCGACGGCAGAGTAATTGTATATTCCCCGGTTTCGGTATTAGTGGCAACAGTCTGAATAATTTCATTTTTATCCACGTCAACTACCTCAATGGTTGCATTTACCGGTTGCTCATTGAACGAATCGAGAATTTTTCCTTTGACAATGGTTAATCGAATAGTCTTTATGTCAACGGTTTTCTCGATGACTGTTTCTTGAATTGGATTAGCAATGGAGGCGATTAAGACATCCTCTGAACTTTGAAGCAGAGGTTTTTCCGGTCCAAGGAAAGTGATCATATAAATATCCCAATTCCCGTTGTTATCTTTATGACCAGTGGTAGCATAATATCCAAAACGTTGGTTGGCAGTGATGGAGAAAAACATATCATCATCGGGTGTATTTATGGGATAGCCAAGATTTTTGGGCACTCCCCATGTGCCGTCTTTTTCGACTTCGCATTTGAAAATATCAAATCCTCCCATGGTTCCCTGACGATTCGAACTAAAATAGAGAGTTTGCCCATCGGGGCTGATGAATACAGATTCCTCGTCGTAGATAGAATTTACTATATTGCCTAGGTTGATCGGTTTTTCCCAATTGTGGTCAATGGTTTTTCTCCTTGCTTCGTAAATATCACTACCTCCTCGTGTATATCTTGGATTTCGGCTAGTGAAGTAAAGAACTCTCCCATTGAAATGAATCGATGCCGAGCTTTCACGATATTTAGTATTAATTCTTCCAAAATCACGTTTTGAAGGTTTTAACCATTTTTGATTCTTTTTCATTTTGGTTTTAGCGATATCTCCGTTTTTGTCGCTCCCATCAAATAATAAAAGTTCTCTACCGTCTTGATTTAATCCAATGACAGCCGAATTATCTTTCTTTGAATTCACTGGTTTTGGTAGAGGAGTAGCTTCTACCCAGTCGCCTTTCTCCTTCCTGGTCATGTAAATATGTTCAATATTGAGACCTGTTGGTTTATAGATTTTTGTTTTCTTTTTGCCTAAATATGGCCTTTGTGTGGTAAAAAACAGCATCTTCCCATCAATAGTAATTACTGGTGCATATTCATTAAATTCTGTATTAACTTTAGTGCCAAGGTTGTCAATAAAGACTCTCTCCGGGTTTTTCATATATTTTTCACCATATTCGGTTTCCTCTATCAATTTTGCTATAATCGGAGTCCACGCCAACAACTCTTTGTTATTTAACTGCGATTGGAACTTCTTATAATATTCACGAGCTTTCTCAAATTCGTAGTTTAAATGATAACCTCTTCCAAGTTTAAAAAGAAGGTCTTTAGTAAGATTTTTATTGAGTTGGTAGGCTTTCTCAAAATAGGGTAAACATTTACTTCGATTGTAACCGTTGAGATAGCTGTCGCCAAGATAGTAGTTAAGAGCAGCATTTTCAGGGGATAATTTATGAGCAAGATCAAACCATTTGGCAGCTTCAACATAGTCCACTCGTTTATCCTTTTTATAGTAACTTAAGCCTTTTGCAGCATATTTTTTTGCGGTTTTATATTGTTTCGGATCTGAGAACTCAGTTTTAGTTAGCGTCAATTTTAACCGTTTTTCTGCTGCCAAATTCCCAGTGGTGATTGATGTAATTAATATCAATCCGGATAAACTGACTAATATTTTCCTTTTCTGTATCATAGGTTAGCTCATTATTCGGTTTCACAAAATATCACAAAACTTTTGGCTTGTAAAAAGCCGAATTTTATTGCTTCTTTCCAATCCATACAGGCTCCTTTTACGTCGCGAATCATCTCACGTGCATTGCCACGATTAAAAAAGGCTTCCCCGTAATTGGGGTTTAATTCTATGGCTCTGGATAATGCAATAATAGCATCATTGTATCGTTGAAGTTTGATCAAGGCTGTTCCTAAATTGTTGTAGGCAGGAGCATAATCGTCTTTTAATTCAATGGCTTTTTCAAAGTCGGCAACTGCTCCTTGATAATCGCCTAAATTGTATCGTGCACAACCTCGATTGTTCCACACGAAAAGCATCGTTGAATCCATTTTTATAGCCAAGTTATATTCTTCCAGAGCACCTTGATTGTCTTCCTGACGGCGTTTTGCACTACCAAGATTGCTATATGCTATAGCTAATTTTGGATCGATTTTTATGGCTTCCATATAATCCTCGATTGCTCCCAAATAGTTTTCTATCATTCGTTTTGCACTTCCACGATCGTGCCATGCATAGGCAAAATCGCTCTTTAAGCCAATGCTCAAGCTAAAATCGGCAATGGCAGATTCATAGTTTTTCCTTAAAAACTCAATAACTCCACGATAATAATATACCCGATAATCTTCAAATTTATTTTCGATTGCTTTACTATAATCTAAATAAGCTGAATCAATATTATTAAGAATATGATAAGTTCGTCCGCGATTATAGTATGCAACTCCAGATTTATCGTTTATTTCCAATGCTTTGGAAAAACCGTTAATTGCATACTGGTAATTTTTCAATTGCAAATAGGTTGCCCCAAGGTTCAGGTATGCTTTAGCAAAAGTTGGCTCAATCTTGACTGCTTTTGAAAAATTTGCTAAGGCTTGCTCGTATTTTCCTGCATTAAAAAGTTTAACTCCAACATTGTAGGCTAACTGAGCTTCCTGATTCTCAGCTGGTATTAGCAAAGGATCATCAAACAAGGTTCCTTCGTTCTCTTGTGCACATAGTTGCTTTGTTAAAAGGGAAAGAAGCAGAGCTATGAAAATGTATTTTACAGAATTCATATTTTTAAATTTGTTCGGTTTTGAATATCTTAATATCGATTGCCTTAGTGACATCTACTACATGTATAACTGCATTTGTTTGTTAGGTGTATCTTATTCTGAATTCGGCATTCATAGCATTATTTAAAATTTATACTCTTTGTATTAAAGAGTAACACAAATATACTACTATTTTTTGTAAAAATACCCTAGAAAAATTGAGCCTTCATCTATCAATCTTAACAGGTAAACCCCTTGAGGCCAATCCGAAACCTGTATTTGAAATGACCCGGTAACATCTTTTTTCTCAATAGCGGTTCTTCCAGATAGATCAATAATCTGCAATCGATAGATTTTGCCATTATTATTAGTGGAGATGGTTAACCAGTCTCCCACGGGATTTGGGTAAAACATACAATTAACATCGTGGTCATCAAAACCTACCTCCACAATGCAATCAACAAAAAAGTTAATTCTATCGGATTGGGATGTAAGTGAATCTCGTGCGGTTTCCACCATCCATTGATAGGGACGATCACAATCAAGTACAAAAACATCTTCAACGTTAAATTCATAATGCGTTTGGCCTTCACTGTAGGGGAAGGTAGTGGTTTTTATCACCTGTGTTCCAGTAGAATCGGTTTGAGTAATGATGATAGATTGGGGTAATAGATAATCGTAATCAGTGAAAAAATCGAATGAGACTTTGGTTGTTGTATCTCTGGTTGTAAATACAGGAATGGTGTCATTGTTTTGGGGAATGAGATTAATTGCATGGTTGGGTCTTAAGAAAACTATTTCATCGGCCCCGATATCTGGTGCTTGCGGATCTCTTGGCTGGTTATCAATATCGACCCAATAGAGATATTGTGCATTTCCACGAACTTGGGATTGAATTTCGGGTGAAATGTGTAAATCATGGAGGGACAGAAAAGGTATATTTTCAGTGAGCGACGATTGATCGAAATATTGGGCGCGAGTTTTGTAGGATTCTAATGTAGTATCAATTGCCGGATCAGTTGTGCTATGTCCGTAAAATATCGGATGCGATGAGGAAGGCTGGCCTGCAAAATAGATATTATTATCGGAACTAAGGGCGATATTAGATAAAGAAGGGGTTCGTTTAAACATGGCACAAACCCTGCCGGTAGCACCATCGGGAAGAGTTGCTCGATTGACGAACACGTTGTTTCTGATATCCACGGTATCGTTGTTGTTATAAACACACAAAGCCGCTGAGTAATTTCCAGAATTGGATGCCTGATAGTCTAAAAGCACAGAATTGTGATAAAGTCGAGCATATTTATACGTTCGCACATTAATTCCTCTAGTCGCAGAATTTCCTGAAACTGCGGAAGCTGGTGCTGAAACCGCGGAAATCATGTTATTAATAATATAAGCATCAATACCGGTTCCCATTAACGTGATCCCATCGGCAGTATTTGAACCACCACCGTTTGCATAGATATTGGTGATAATATTTCCGTCAATTATATGAGTTGTATTTTTTGCACTGAGATACACACCAAACACGCTGGTTGTGTTACTGACAATTGAATCGATTTTGTTATTTGATATCACGATTGGGTTAGTCACAGGCACCGATAGACTACCACCTGTGACGGTAGATATAGCCGCGGGAGCTGTTGTTCCATCGCCAATCCTTTCCAAATTCCTGATAATGGTGTTCGAAAGTTGAAAACCGTTCTGATCTTTTATATACACCCCACATAAAACCAAATCAGAAATAATTGATTCACCAAATGTTCCTCCAATCTCGTTCCCTACGGGCATTAATTCCATGACACTTGTGTTGCCTTCGAAAAAATATGCGATGGAAGTGTTTAAAATTCGATTATTGAAAAACTTGTTATCATTTGTTGAACCTTCTAAAATATCGGGAACAGTAAGGGGTTTTATATGAACAGCTATCGTTTGATTTTGGTTGTTTTTATTAAGAGCTATGACAAGATTCCTGAAAACATTATGGTTTGCTCCATTGGATGAGGAAGCATTAGTGATACGAATCGCAGTCTCCAGTTCACCATCGGGATTTTGAATTTCAATACCATCAAAAACGACAAAATCAGCACCTTGAAGGGTAATTCCGGCTTCAAGATCAGATTCAGAACCATAAAATTGTATAATTGCTCGGCTTTGGGGCGGGTTGCTGACAAATTCTATTTTGCCATCAGAAGTTCCTGAGGCAGTTAAAATTAAGGCAGGCTCTGAAAAAACATATCCACCTTGAAGCTCAAATCGAACTCCAGAGGCCGCAACACCATATGTGTTTAATGAATCGAATACACTTTGAAACGTTGGATAATTTGTCGATGGTACTGAAATTGTCCCCCCGATTTGCCCAAAAACCGTTGCCGATAAAAACAAAAAGGGAAAAAATACGTTCTTTATCATATAGATCAGATTTTTTGTTTTCACAAAGATAATAACTCGATTTTTGAATATGAAAAGTTTAAAAAAAAAAGCATTTAATTCAATAAAAAAATTAATTTTGTGTGCAGGAGTTGTATTTCAATTTTATAGAACATCATGAAGAGTAAACTTTCTATTTTATCAATTATTCAAATTATAGTTACTTCGGCCATTAGCCAAGATTTTGAAGTTTCTCCTGTTAAGTTACTTTTTAACGCAGAACCCGGAAGTACTCAAGTGAAAAATTTAGTGGTTAAAAATCATAGCAGCCAATCGCAATCGTATATTGTTAGTGTAGGTGATTTTACCATAAATAATTCCGGGAATCGTGAATTTGCCCCCGCAGGTAGTAACAAGCGTTCCGTGAGTAACTGGCTAACCATAACACCCACTTTTTTTGAATTGCCTCCAAATCAAGAACAACAAATTGCAGTTTCAATCCAACCTCCCATTGACGAATTTGGTTCACGATGGGGAGTTTTATACATTAGGCCAACCGTAGAAAAAAAATCTTTTCAGGCAGACAAAACACTTTCTGCCGGGATGACCCTCAGTCCACAAATAGTAGTTGAAGTTTATCAAACTGCTTTATCATCCTCAGCTGCTTTAAGCGTTAAAATTGATCAATTCAGAGAAATCGAATCCGATTCCCAAACCGAACGTAAATTCTCAGCAATAGTCACCAATAACAGCGACATCATTGTCGAATGTAGAGCATTTCTTATTCTTTCAGATATTAAAACAGGAGAAGAAAAGATTTTTCCGCCATCAACGTTTGCAACCTTTCCAAAAACTAGCCAAAGGATAATTTTATCGCTGCCGAGAGACTATCCAAAGGGCACGTATGCCTTGGCTGCGGTTCTTGATTACGGCAATACCCAAACCCTCGAAGGAGCTCAAATTATTATTGAGTTCTGAATAACTCATTTTGAATGAAGCAATGGTATTTTTTTCTGTTGTTTATTGGGTTATCGTTCATGATGACTGACTTTACCCATGGACAATCAAAAAAAACATGTTTTTCAATTTATCCACAAGGCGGAATAAAAGAGAAATACCAATGCCTTATTGATGGGAAAGACACCATAAAGGATGGATTCTATACCTATTATTATCCTAATCAAGTGCCTTATCAGCAAGGTATCTTCCGGAATAACCTTCTTGATTCTGTATGGAATATTTACTATAACAATGGTACGATAAAAGCTCGATATTCATACTTTAGAAGCGTTCTACACGGTGAATTTTCGCTTTACTTCATGAATGGCTTGCCCTATCAAAAAGGTAATTATCGATATGGTGAATTAGATGGCGAACTCATCACTTTTAATTCCGATGGATCAACAGCCAAGGTAGAAACCTTTAAAAAAAACCGCATTGAAGGTTTGTATAAAGAATATTATCCAAATGGGAATCCACGGGAAATATCATATCGCATAGGCGAAAAATCAAACGGTGAGACAAAACTCTTCCACGAAAATGGACAACTAAACTATTATGGGCACAAAATAAACGATTTGTGGGAAGGAGAAGTATTGATTTACGATAAGAATGGGAATCTTCAAAGCCGAGTGCTTTATAAAAACGGAAAAATAAACGGAAATTATGTTGTTTATTATCCGGATAATAAAAAAATAAAATCGATTACCCCGTTTGTGAACAACAGAGAAGAAGGTACTCAACTTTTTTATAACGTTTTGGGACAACTGACCGAAACTATCAACTACAGTTGTGGGAAACGTCATGGACCGGCAATCGTATGGTTCGCCAATGGCACTATCTACCTTGAAGGCCAATACCTTAACAACCACTTTTCGGGTGAGTGGAATTTTTATCATTCCAATGGTACTCTTAAACAGCGAGGGAAATATGTTGATGATGAAGCCACCGGAATTTGGTATTTTGGACACGGTAATGGACAACTATTTACTACAGGAGAATACCTACGAGATCAGAAAGAAGGGATCTGGACCGAATTTGATGAAAACGGTTACCCCATCGACTATGTTCTCTATGTTAATGGTGTCGAATTCATGCGTCGAAAAAATAGAGACCAACACTCTCTCGATCCAAAGGAATAATCTCTACTGTTGTATAAATTCGAACTCAACAGGCCGCAAAACAAAACCTTTTTGCCTTAATAATTCAATTATCCCGGTATCACCAAAAAGATGGGCTGCCCCAACAGCGCAGAAAACCGAATGTCCTTTCAATAACTTCTCTAAGCGATTAGCCATTAGTACATTTCGAGCATGCAACATTTCTATCATAAACTCTTCGGGAATGGACGGATCGGAAGATACTATTTTAAGTAAGGAATCGCCATCCATTGCCAGATACACTTCAAGCAACTGATCGAATTGTTGCTGAATGTCAACAGTATCGGCCAAACTCTTTAGCAACATCCTGGCTTGTTCCGAGTACGATAATCTATCGATTAGCGATACTTGTTCTTCTAGAGTTTCAAGGCCAACCACGGTTTTCCCATGTTGTCGTGCCTGTTTTATAAAATATAGATCCAAAGGAATCGGATAATCGCTCTTTGAGAGTTCTTTCACCACGTTGGAACTAAGAAAAAATGGCTTTACCATCTGTGCCGATTGAAGCGATGCTCCTGTTATTTCTTTATATCTTTTTTCCAGCAATTCGTACTCATCAGGTGCGAGAAGTTGTTTCAGGGTACTGTCTTTCATCGTGGTCACTTCCATAATGGTAGCAAAATCTATACGATCAAGCTCAATCTCCACTGCTAAAATATCAGCGTTTTGAAAAGAATTTTGTACAATGGCATCGAAAGAAAAAACCCTTTTGTCCTGAATATGAATGGTTCCATAAAGAAAGGATTTTAATGGGGAAGATTCAGATGATATCTCCCAAAGTATCGAATTTCCAGGTTTCCGTGTTGGCGATGAACTTTCTGTTGCTATGTTTTTACAACCAACAAAGTAAAAAACAAACCCTGTCAAATTAATTACTATAAAAATGCGGCTCATATTGAAAAGATTATGGATTAACAGACCAGTTGATAGGCGATTTCCCTATGCTACACAAAATTTCGTTAGTTTTTGAAAAATGCCCACATCCCAAAAATCCTCGGGAAGCTGATAACGGTGAAGGATGAGGAGCTTTTAAAATAAAGTGCTTTGTCCGATCAATTAATGGTTCTTTAGCTTGAGCGTAGGCTCCCCATAGAAGAAACACAATTCCGGTTCGAAGCTCCGAAAGCTTTTTAATAGCAGCATCGGTGAAGGTTTCCCAACCCCGTTTCTGATGCGATCCGGCTTGATTGGCTCTAACGGTAAGCGTTGCATTGAGCAAAAGAACGCCTTGTTGTGCCCAAAAGGTTAGATTTCCATGACTCGGTATTGGTAATCCGCAATCAGCATTTATTTCCTTATAGATATTAAGCAGCGATGGTGGAATTGGTACTCCCATTGGCACTGAAAAAGCCAACCCGTGAGCCTGACCTTTTCCATGGTATGGATCTTGACCTAAAATTACGACTTTTACCTGATTGAACGGGGTTAAATCAAACGCTGCAAAGATGCAATTGCCGGGAGGATAAACCTCATAGCGGCGTTTTTCATCGAGTAGAAACGCTTTTAATTCAGCAAAATAGGGTTGTTCGAATTCTTCAGACAAAACCTCAAGCCAACTTGCTTCTATTTTTGGCCTAACCTGAACCGTCATAAATTCAAATAAAGTTTATGGGCAAAGATAGTCTATTACAGGATATTAAAAAATTTGTCTATAAATTTTCGAGCAAATGTATTACCCAACGCACAATTCGTTCCATATTGTCGTATTGAAGCTTTTCAGGAGTATCTGTAGGTTTATGATAATCCTCATGTGTGCCGGTGAATAAAACCAGACAGGGAGTGCTTTTATGCCGAAAACTAACATGATCTGATCCCCATCGAAATAAAACGCTTTCAATCAAAGGCACCTTAGTAGTAACCACTAAAGAATCAACCGATATTTTTTTCATGGGTTGGAATGTTGGTTTATGTCTGGGGATTTTTTTTGCATAAACGTAATTTCTTTGATATTTAGCACTTTCAGGACGCCCAATCATATCAAAATTTATCATCCCCTTGGTTTTGGAAGGTAACATTGGGCTATTGACAAAATATTCCGAACCAAGTAAACCAAGCTCTTCAGCTGTAAAGGCTACAAACAAAAGATTATTCTGAGTTTGGTTTCCTTGCCGGCTAAAATATTGAGCAATATTCATTACGGCAGCCGTCCCGGAAGCATTATCATCGGCTCCGGGATGAATCTTTTGGCTGCTAAAAGCTAAGGAACCCGAATTTATCCCTCCCAAACCAAGATGGTCATAATGCGCACCCAATACAATCCACGGAGCATCAGGATTGTTTGAAAAAATAGCAGAAACTACATTTTCAGTTTGAAGATTATGATAACCGGCCCCTCTTGCAATTAAAAACCGAACGCCCGATTTGACAGTTATCCTGCCTTCTTCCCTATCAAAAAGTTTTCTCGAGTCAATTTCTTTGTGGTTAAATAAAAAAAGGGTTCGGTGAGAATCGTGGCTGAAACGAGTGAGAAACTTAAGCAAAAAGGCATATTCACCTGCTTCATGCATGTTTCCTCCTCCAGACAAACTATCTACAGGTAATAAAAAAGTGCGGTTAAAAACTTTTCTAGTAATCGACCGATAGTGTTTTGGTGATATGATAATTGCCACAGCAGAACCTTCTAAACTCAACGTATCGGTGATTTTCCTTAGGGTTGCAATGTTTGTTGCTTGATAAATTTTGACATCGTCATCAACCACAATTTTTTCCCTATTTTGAGTCAAAACCTGCGATTCAAAAAAAATAACAGTGTCACCACCTTTTACTGCCAACATTCTTGTACTTGTGTTAAAATTTTCTATTGAAAATTTCTGCAGATAACCCATTGAATCTAATGTTCCATAAATGTTCGGAATATTGTTTTTTCGATAAAATTCAACAATATATTGTGCAGCTTTTTTCTGTCCCTCGGTCCCGGCTTTTCTACCCTGCATGGAATCGGAAGCAAGGGTATAAACAATTGATTTTAAAACCTCTTTTTCTTGAGAATAAAGGTTTTGATTCCAAAGAAATAGGGGAAAAAGCAAACAAAAAATTAATACTTTCATAATAAAATATTTTATTATTGATTGATATTCAAACGATAAAATCAGTATTTTGTTACTTATCCTAAAAAATATTTCTGAATTAATCGTACAAAGATGCTAATGTCTGAAACAATTAGAATTAAAATATTGTACAGATAAAACTAAAAAAACGTAAATTAGCTCAAAAATAAACCAGCAAGCAATGATTACCTTTTTTTTACAAAACAAAAGAATTTTTGCGATTTTAATTCTAGTATTTGGAATTAAATTTAATATAGAATCGCAACCCGCATTCAACAAAATTTCACCTGAGCTTAAATCTATTATATTAAAAAAATCGCAGGAAGAACCTGTGCATGCATGGATATTTTTCACCCATAAATCGGCGAACACCGATCCGCAACTACCACCGAATGCCATTGAACGCCGCAGCAAAAAGTTCTCAAAAGAAACTTCGCTAATAACATTTTACGACTATCCCATAAATCAGGAATTTATTGATCTGATTACACCTTTTTGCATTAAGATTCGGCATCAATCACGTTGGCTAAACGCAGTATCAGTGGAAATTTCCCTATCCTCAATTCCTAAAATTGCAACTTTTGATTTCGTGTCGCGGATTGATATTGTAGGTAAGTATAAAAAAACCTTCCATCAGGATTTAACATTTTTGGAGCCTATTATGGAGCCAAAATCTAAGAATCTCGATTATGGAGCGTCGTGGGCACAGAATCAGCAAATCGGCGTTCCTTTTTTACACAATCTTGGATATACCGGACAAAATAAAATTATTTGTATGATGGATGCCGGATATAGCAATCTGTTGCATCCTTCCCTTCAACATTTAACGATACTTGGAACTTACGATTTTGTAAACGGAGATTCAATTGTAACCGACCAAAACGATCAAGGAAGCGGTATGCATGGCACATTAACCCTGAGTACACTTGCCGGTTTTTCCAATGGAAATCTCATCGGGCCAGCCTACAATGCCTCGTTTGTATTGACAAAAACCGAAAACACCGACTCCGAAACTCAAGTTGAAGAAGACAATTGGATTGCAGCTTTAGAATGGGCAGAAACAAACTTTGGTCCCGACATTACAAGCACCTCGCTCGGATACAGAGAATACGACAACGGTTTCGCTTATACCAACGAACAATTAAATGGCAATACCGCCCCAATTACCCTAGCCTCCGATATTGCAGCCTCATTGGGAATTTTAGTAGTAAACTCAGCGGGGAATAGCGGCCCCTCGCCTACTTCCATTTCAGCTCCTGCCGATGGAGATAGTGTTCTGGCTGTCGGAGCTGTTTACGAAAACAATGATATAGCAGATTTCAGTTCACGCGGTCCCACAGGCGACGGACGAATAAAACCCGACGTTGTGGCTATGGGTGTCGGAACGGTTTCTGCCTCACCTTATGATCAAAACTTTACGTATGCCAACGGAACCTCGCTTTCCTGTCCTTTGGTTGCCGGTGTTGCTGCCCTCCTGTGGGAGGCTTTTCCAAACATTACTAATATGCAACTTTACAACGCACTTAAGAATACTGCATCTCATTCAGTTGCCCCCAACAATCATTATGGATGGGGTATAGTCAATGCTAAAGCCGCTTATCGATACTTAAGCGGTATTCCTCATATAGCACATATTCCTTTAACTAATCAAACAACACAGCAAACTGAGTTTCCGGTTGATTGTGAAATATTCAGTTTTAATACCCATTCTTTTTCTAACCCAACACTAACCTATCGCATCAACGGTGGAAATTGGACAAATGAGCCAATGACAATCTCCAATAACCGATGCTCAGGCCAAATATCGGGGATACAACAAAATTCCGTCGTGGATTATTACATATCCATACAATCTAACGGTCAAACCTATGCATTACCCGATGATGCTCCCCAAAACTATTTTTCGTTTACGGTTGACTTGGTGGGAATCGTCCATGAAAGCCATAGCCCAATTATCATCTACCCCAATCCCGTAAGTTCAAAAATAACCGTTTCCATTCCAGCCGAATATCGATTCAGTAATCTCAGTATAACCAACTCATTGGGTGTGAAAATTCGAACTCTTCAACTTGTTGATTTAGAAACATTAATCAACCTTGAAAATCTAACACCGGGAATTTATCTCATCGAAATGCAAACCGGCAGAAGCCGTTTTACTCAAATTTTCCTAAAGAAATGACAGTATCACAAATTCCCATTTTCTGTGGTAAAAAAAGAGTAGATGTTCGTTTCCGAAAAAATCCGGCGAAGAAAACAAAATTTATTCGCTGCAACAAACAATAAACGCAACCATGGCAGCAGATATTTTTCATTAAAAACGCCCATTGTGTTATTAAAATCAAATAAAATCGCCACAAAAGAAAAGTGAATGACGAACTTATGCAAAAATAGCCCCAATTCTCTCCTTCTAAATTGGTTTTTAAACTGACTTTTCTCATTGCAAATAGTTGTAAAAAAACTTACTTTTGCTTTGAATTGATTGATTACCACACATGAACAGCAAACCGCATCTTACGCTTTATCACAACAACGGCAAGGGTCTCTTTGCCTGCTGGATTTGCTGATTTCCTTTTTCCGTTGTATCCCTCATAAGGAATTGAATACTCATTCCTTATCGTTATCAATCATTCGTTTTGATTTTTTTTAATATGGAAAAAGGGTTAATTTTTGATATTCGGCATTTTTCTGTTCACGATGGTCCAGGGATTAGAACTACTGTTTTCCTCAAGGGCTGTCCATTGAAGTGTATGTGGTGTCACAATCCCGAAAGCCAGAAGCATGAACCAGAAACAATTCAACGAACAACCAAACTCGATGACACGGAATTTACCTATACCGAAACCATCGGTAAGTTAATGACCGCAGAAGAAGTCATTGATAAAGTTAAAACAGACATCCCATTATTCGATGAATCTATTCTACTCCCCATTCTCTAGACCACGAATACTACTTTCTTAGTTGAAATTCAAAAAGTAGTTTTATCTTTGTTGTGTCAGGTTAACCGGACAAGGGCTCTGCTGGGGAGCAACCCTTTAGGAATAATCCTGACCCGTTTGAATG
>Ga0208198_1000254_pt1 | contig 64413 bp, 66 predicted proteins | sample AD_JPNTR2_MetaG_FD_184446 | JGI IMG/M metagenome (GOLD analysis project Ga0208198, IMG submission 184446) | Active sludge microbial communities of municipal wastewater-treating anaerobic digesters from Japan - AD_JPNTR2_MetaG (SPAdes) (version 2) | ecosystem: Engineered > Bioreactor > Anaerobic...
TGGTGTATGCCGATGCCGACCTGAGCATGGTTCACGAGCGCCCTGTATTTTGCTTCCGATTTTGTCAATTCTTCCGTTCTGACTTTAACAAGCTCTTCAAGCTCTTCTTTGTATTGCCTTAATTCTTTTTCCATCCTTTTGCGTTCCGTGATATCTCTAAATTCGATAACACTGCCTGACTTTGCACCGAAGCGGTCCGTTAAAGGTGAAAATGTGACGTTGATATGGAGTGTGGGTTCTAAGAAAGTGACGTCTTCACCTGATATCTTTTTGGGATTGGCAGTGATCTCTTTCAGAAGAGCCGTCACTTTTTCAGGATTCTCCATCTTGTCTGCGATTGAGGAAAGAAGATTCAAAAGATTCGTCCCCAAAAGGTCCTGTCTCCTTATGCCGGTTATTTTCTCCACGGAGCGACTCACTTCCGTAATCCTGCCGTTTCTGTCCGTCACGATAATCCCGTCTTCCATCGCACCAAAGATTTCACTCAACGACGCTTTCTTGTATTGTAGAATAGCATAGGTCTGAAGAGAGACAAAAACGAGGATCGGCAGATAGCCGAAGGGATAGACTTCTAAAGGCGGAAAGCAGGATAGAAAATCGACTGACCCCATAGCGGCTATAATCAAGGATATCATGAACAGCTTGATCTGATTTCGTTTGGTCCCTGGCTCCATTTTTCTGACAGAGTCGCGATACAGCAGCAGTGAACGAATAATCAGGGTGAAAAAGAAAACCAGGAAAGGAACGGACAGCGGACCGTATAAAACATATCGTCCCCAGAAGTATTCATTGACACCTCTGACCAGAGTGTCCGTGAAAAGACTTGCGATATAAAAGGTAAAGGCTATGGCATAATTCGCCACAACATATTTCTTCTTTTCCTCCAATAATCCCAGAGATACTGTGGTAAAAAAATAAATGCAGGGCGCGATCATGACTGTCCCAAAAAAGACAAAGGCTTTGTAAAAAGAGAGGATCAGCATCGTATCCTTCATTAAGTACATAGAGCCGATTCCGGCTTGCCAGATGCCTGCACTTACTGTCATAATGAGAAATGATTTGCTGACCGGATTCTTATCTTGAATGAATACATAAACCCCAAGCAGTATAACTAACAGGGCGGTAATAAACATAGGAAAAGAATAAGGGTTCAAATAATAGTTGGCGCTATCCAATAGTTGAGCCGGCATCACATCATTTCTTCCTCCTTTCCAGGGTGAGCGGTGATCTGATAAATGAACAAAAGAAGAACCCTAAGCCGTTTCCCCGGGTTCACCACAGGGAAAGTCATGTGGATGGCGACCTCGCCGGCGTTCCGAAGACGTGTCATCACACGGTTCAGACCATAATACCGCTTGGCTTCACCGAATTTACATCTACATTAACAATGTTGCTTATATGTTATTGGCAATAATATCATGGACATTCTTACCATTATTGTAGTTACATCGATGTCCTAAGTCAATGTATACCACTTTGAGTACAGGGATTCGAAGTGTTGCGCTTCCTATGATGTCATGGTAGAATTACTCTCGTAAATCTCTCATAGAAGGAGGTAGACTTTTTTGCCAATCAATAGATCCGCGATGAAGAGAGCAAGAACGTCGAAGGTACGCCAGATGCGAAACGCGTCAGTCAAATCGTCTGTAAAGACTGCAGTGAAGAAGTATGAGGCAAGTCTTGAGGAAGGAGATCTTGTTCGCGCTTCCGAGTTGCTTAAAGAAGCCTCCAGCGCTCTTGATAAGGCTGCGCAAAAAGGCGTAATCCACAGAAATCAAGCAAGCAGGCGGAAGTCCCGTCTTACCCGTAAGCTTGCTGTAATGACCAAAGAAGCTGAATCTAAACAAGAGGGGCTCGCCTAAGAGCGAGGCCCGTCACACAGATAGAGCGTAAGTCTTTCCAAGATAACATGGTCAGGCCCCCCGGAAGTCTTAAGTCCTATGTCCGCCTGAACCATTGCGCAAAAAGCCTTCTCGAGCTCCTCGAGGCGGAAGTTCTCTGCTTGGGCCAAGCATTTGCGCGCAACGAATTCATGTACACCCAGAGCCTTCGCCACCTCTCGGGTTGACATCTTTTGAGCCTTCAGCGCTTTCGCTTTAAGAATAAGCCGTACCTGCCTGGCTATCAGGTATAGTATCCTTGGAGGCGTCTCTTTGAACATAAGAACTTGCGTAAGTGAACTGATAGCTTTTTGGGCATTCCTCTCCCCTATCGCATCAACAAGGTCGAAAATGCCGACTTCAGGCGCTCCTTGAACCACAGCCTTTGCGTGTTCAATTGTGATTCTTTTCTCCTTACCCAGTGCTATCCCAGCATAATTATATGCTTTTTCCACACCGGCAACCAACTGCCGAAGGTCCGTCCCGAGGACGGTCACAAGATATTCTTGGGCATCCTTATCCATTATGATTCCTTTAGAGCGTGTGTATCCGGAGAGCCATCCTAGCGCCTGATTCGGGTAAAGACGTCGGTATAGTACAGCTCGGCCTTTCTTGGAGACAGTCTTAAAGAGCGCAGTCCTTTGATCGAGAGTGGACGCGACAAGAATTACAACGGTTGTGTCAGGCATTCTGTCCAAAGCTCGGCTAATTGATTTCCGATTATCCTCTGAGAAGTTGTCAAGATCCCAAATCAAAACAACGCGTCTGGTTGAAAGCATAGGCGGGGCCATAATTGCTGAGCCTATGTTCGATATATCAGATTCGCCTCCGCGGAACGCGGTATAGTTGAATTCCGAAAAATCCTTATCCACCACTGCGTCCGCCAGTTCCCGGGCTTTCGCGTCGCGAAGAAATTCTTCATCCCCATATAACAGGTATACAGGCTTAAACTCGCCTCTTTTGATATCCATTGTTATTACGTCCAATTCAGTCGCCCCTTGCATCCTTCTCATTCTCATCTTATCCCTTTGGACACGTCATCGCAATCCCTGCCTAGGAGGAGCAATGTAAAGAGCAGTTCTCACTACAAGCGTGCTTTATAGAACCGCTGACTTCCAACTGACCTAACCCGGATGAGCCTTCCGTCAGTTCTCACAATAACAGCGCCGTCCAAATCAGTCCGGAATACTTCTGAGCCTGCTTCCTCCAGGATTTTTATAGTCGTCGGCGCCGGATGAGAGAAGGCATTCGGCCCTACGGATATTACTGACACTTGCGGCCTGATAGAATCTATAACGTCAAAGCTGAGAGAGTCTCTTGAGCCATGATGCGGCACCTTCAGCACACACGCCTCAAGGTTTTCTCCCATATCTACAATGGCATCCAGCTGCGCCTCTCCCGCATCTCCAGTCAAGAGCAACGTAAACTCCACAAATTCCATCTTCAAAACCAAAGACAGATCATTAAGTCCGCTTGCCGCATAACCAATCCCGCTTCCGGAAGATGAGTCAATGCAAGGATTAAGAACGGCTATTGCAATACCGTCTCCTAAGTCTATCCAACCACCTTGCACAAACTCAACTACAGGCACATTTTTTTCTTTTGCCAGATCTGCCAGGGCATAATCAATATCAGGCACCATGTGCTCAGGAATTTTGGGCTTCATGAGCAAGCCTGCACGGCATGAGTCCATCACTGCGAAAAGGCCATTTATATGGTCGTAATGAGGATGAGTGCAAACGATGATATCTATATGGTTTATCCCTTTACGCCTAAGGAACGGCAGGATTATATCTCTCCCGGGATCCCAGGTCCTACCGGAAAGCCCACCACCGTCTATGAGAAATGACTTGCCTCCGGCACTCTCGACGAAAATTGCATCGCCTTGACCCACTGCAAAAAAGACTATTTCAACCTCCGGACGCCTTGCCACCTGATGTACGACAGATCCTAGCAAGAGTGCCAATATGAAAACAAGAATCAAACCCCCTTTGGCATATATCTTTCTCCGAAGATGCCTCGGCGCCCCTATAGCAATAATCCCAAGGTAATACACGACCATGAACCAAAGCGGAGGCCTTTTTACTTGAAAGGCACCAAGAGGAATCCTTTGAAAGAAATTTATGGTTTTCTCAAGACCCAGTAAGATTAAACTGTTAGCTGCATTCAGCGCCAAAGCAGCATGGGGAAACACAAGTCCGACTAATGTAGCGGACAAGCCTATTAACACTGCTGCGCCTGCCATGGCTATACATGGAACATTGGCGACAATACCGATGGGGACAAATACCCCAAAATACCAGGCAACAAGAGGGGCTGCACCTGCCTGGGCTGCAACGGACAGGGCAAAAGCCTCAGACAGGCGATACCCGAGAGGCCGAAGCAACCTTTGGATTCTAGGATATAAGTGTGCTATAGCAAGGACGGTCAGAAATGAAAGCTGCGCTCCTGCGTCAAAAAGGGCAAAGGGATGTATAGCGAACATTGCAATGGCTGCCAGTACCAGAGCAGACCTTGGAGATATCTTTCGCCCGATGACTTTGGGAATAGCTGCGAATGAAAACATAAGGCTTGCCCTTACTATGGAGGCACGAAGACCGCAAGCGACGGCATATACCCAAATAACCACAAGGGCAACGGCAAGCCTCGCGTGGGGAGGAAGCCTAAAAGGCATAAGAAGAGTCATGACCGCGAGGGCCACATAACCTACATGAAGGCCGGAAGCGGCAAAAAGATGCGATGTGCCGGTAGATTCTAATGCAGGCTTCATATGAGGCGGCGCCTTCCCCAACAGCATCCCGGTAAGCATTCGTGCATGACGAGGCATAAGAGTACGCTCGCAAGTCCTGATTACTGTTTCCCTAAAAGACATTGCCGCACGCTTTATCAGGTTTGGCTTGCGCCAACCTAAAACATGAATATCAGCAATGTCCTCGACATAGAGTGTCCCGTCAAGTCTCCGACATGCCATGATCCTTCGCATATCAGGCTCACCCGGATTCAAAGAGACCCTAGGAAGATAGAAGCGTCCTGAAACACGTACAATGTCGCCTATCTGAAGTTGCAAGCGATCTGTCTGCTCACATGTTCCTGCAAGGAGTATGCGCATGCCTCTTACATCCATATCGCCCAAAGCAGACTCAGATGTCAAAACTGCCTTCCATTTCCCCTCATCATCTAATTCAGGCATATCAGTGATAATCCCTTGAAGTTCGCAAATCTTGCCGGAAATCGGCAAAGCAAGTTCTCTCAAATTCTGCGTGCGCACTGCATGCACATTCATGAGCAATGCACCTAAGAGCATTGCAAAACACGCCATTTGTGCCTTTGTCATGTGCCTTTTCAGCCTCTCTCGCTTTCCTGCGAAGAGCCGACCTACTATAAGGAAACTCGTTGCAGCAAAGCAACTTGCGACAGGCATAACTTGAGAGCTGTACACTCCCTTGAGAGCTATTCCCAACGTAAATGAGCAACCTATGAAGAGAAGACGGTCTTCAGCGGACATCTTCACCTAACCCCCGGTATCGTCAATAGACTGTGATTAGACTCTTGAGGTCAGCATATTTCTTCTCACCTATCCCTCGGACTTTCATAAGATCTTCCGGCCGCTCAAACCTACCGTTTGTGGTTCTGAACTCAATTATCCTCTCAGCCAATGCCGGCCCGATCCCAGGAAGCTCCAGAAGCAGGCTTGCAGTTGCAGTATTGATATTGATTAATCCTGCCTGAGAAGGACCGGAAGCAACATCCGGCTCGCTTGCGAAAGGCAGAGGCGAAGAAGATATTTCCGGAATGTAGATCTGCATAGAATCAGTGAGCCTCATAGCCATATTTACAGATTCTTCCATTGCCGAATCTAAGAGCCCTCCTGCGAGTTCCACTGCGTCCGCAACACGCGCATCCTTCTTAAGCGTGTAGATCCCGGAATTCTTTACTGCGCCGCATACATGAACCACTATGTCCTCGGATTTTTCTTCTGAATCGGGGCTCAGCTCACGTTCTGACTCCCAGTTTCCATCACATGTTGCGCTTTGGCCTACGCTTTCTGTCTCATCGGCATTTGCTGACACAGGACCTGGATAGACAACTATCGGCTTGCTCATGGCTCGTCTCGCTAATAAGACGATTCCGCCCACCAGAAGGGCTAAGAGGAGCAAAGACGCAGCTAATCTCTGTCTTTCCGTGAAATTCCACATGAAATCCACTCACCTCCGATATAGGCAGCTGCACCACTACAAAGCAATGGGAAAACTTGCACAAGTTATCTGAGATCTGTCTGCTGTTAAAGCTTCAACATGTGACCCTTGGCGCCTTCATGAAGAGGGTTATCCTTCATGATGGTTTTCAGGTGAGATTTAGGATGGATTTCATCCGGAGACACAAGGATATGACAACCCCCCGCCATTCGATTTTCTTGTTCCTGGGCGGGGGGTAAACAGTCACGCCGGTTAAGCGTTTTTGGCCTTTCCACAGTCTTACATTCCGGTCTTGCACTCCGGCTTACACTGTGGTTTTTCTCATTTTTGCGCTGTCACTATATTCACAAGCCTGTCACGAACCACAAAAACCTCACGAATGCTTTCGTTCTCTACAAGCTCAGAAACCTTGTCACGGGCCAAGGCTGCTTGTTTCAGATATTCAGAGTCTCTCCCTTTCGGCACACGCATCCTGTCACGAACTCGTCCGTTGATCTGAATCACGATTTCGGTTTCGCTCTCAACCAAGGCGCTTTCGTCAACAACCGGCCAGTCCGCCTCATGAACACTCCCGCTGTAACCAATCTCATGCCACAGTTCTTCAGTGATATGCGGCGCAAAAGGTGCAAGCATAAGAAGGACTGTCTGAACAGCCTCCTTCATAATATCCATTGCCTCATGTCCGGTCTTCGCTTCGTCCCGGAACTGGTACAATGAATTGACTAACTCCATTATTCCTGCGACAGCCGTGTTGAAGCTATACCTATCAAGGTCTTGTGTAACTTTTTTCAGGGTCGCGTGGACCTTCCTACGCATTTCTTTCTCTTTAGAATTAAGGTTTGACATATCTACTTGTACAACGTCACAGGAAGATGACAGCTCATCCCGGAACTCATACACAAGTCGCCAGACTCTCGCCAGGAACCGCGACGCTCCTTCCACGCCCTGCTCGCTCCACTCCAGATCCCGCTCAGGCGGGGACGCAAACAGTATGAAGAGTCTTGCGGTGTCCGCGCCGTAGGTATCCAACATTTCCTCAAGGCTTACTATGTTCCCCTTTGACTTTGACATCTTAGCGCCATCCTTCAAAACCATGCCTTGAGTAAGCAGGCGGGCAAATGGTTCATCGGTCTCAAGGAGTCCGATATCATGAAGAAACATAGTAAAGAACCTGGAATACATAAGATGCAAGATAGCATGCTCAACTCCGCCTGTATATTGATCCACAGGAAGCCAGTAATTGGCTATCTCCGGATCCCAAGGTTTGTCTTCCATTCTGGGACAGGCAAATCTAATAAAATACCACGATGAGCACATGAAAGTATCCATCGTGTCAGTCTCACGTCTTGCCGGGCCCCCGCACTTAGGACATTTCGTGTTAACGAACTCCGGTATGTCATTTAGCGGAGACTGCCCTGTAGGTCTGAACTCCACATCCAGTGGAAGCCGAACAGGCAACTCTTCCTCAGGGACTCCCACAATTCCGCAGGAATCACAGTACACAATGGGAATAGGAGCTCCCCAGTACCTTTGCCTCGAAATCAACCAGTCACGGAGTCTGTAATTGACAGTCCGTTTACCTATGCCCCGACTTTCCATGAATTCAGCGACAGCGTCCTTGCCCGACTCACTTGCCATCCCGTTAAATCCCGGTGAATTTACCATTATTCCTGCATCTTCGTATGCCTTGTCAGTTGCTTCCGAACATTCAGCTTGATTCGGGGGAACAATGACTGTTTTGATAGGAAGACCGTACTTCTTCGCGAACTCAAAGTCACGCATATCATGGGCAGGAACCCCCATAACAGCTCCTGTGCCATAGTGCGGCAACACATAGTTTGCGATCCATACCGGAATCTCCTGGCCGGACATGGGATTTACGGCATATACTCCAGTCGCTATCCCGATCTTCTCCGTAAGTTCGCTTGTTCTGTCTATCTCGCTTGCACAAGTCACTTCCTCTATGAAATTCCTTATCTCTTGCTCCCTTGAAGAGCCTTCTATTATTTTTTCGACAAGATGATGTTCAGGCGCGAGCACGAGGTAGGTGACACCGAAAATCGTATCGTGTCTTGTGGTAAATACCGGAATGTCATCACCTGTATCCTTTAATTTGAAGACGACCTCTACACCTTCACTTCTCCCAATCCAGTTTTTCTGCATCATCTTGACCTTTTCCGGCCAGTTTTCAAGCTTATCGAGATTCTCAAGGAGTCTGTCAGCATAATCAGTAATTTTGAAAAACCACTGTTCAAGTTCCTTATTTGTGACCTCGGTATCACACCGCTCACACAGCCCTTGGACAACCTGCTCATTAGCGAGAACTGTCTGGCACTTAGGGCACCAATTCACTTGCGCCTTCTTTCTGTATGCAAGCCCATGTTTGAACAATTGTAGGAAAAGCCATTGAGTCCACTTGTAGTATCCCGGATGATCGGACGCTACTTCTCTTCGCCAATCATAGCTTAAGCCCAAATTCATAAACTGACTGCGCATATGTCGAATATTCCTACCGGTCCACTCATACGGCGGAATACCCCGTTCAATAGCTGCATTCTCAGCAGGAAGCCCAAAAGCATCCCACCCCATGGGATGAAGCACGCAAAAGCCGTTCATCCTCCTGAACCTGGCGATTGCGTCTCCGATAGCATAATTCCTTGTATGTCCCATATGGAGTTCGCCGGACGGATAAGGAAACATCTCCAACGCGTAGTACTTTGACTTAGTCCCATGGGGCTCCACATGGTATATTCCTTTTTCTTCCCAAATCCTCTGCCACTTGGGCTCAATTTCCCTAAAATCGTACTTATCCTTCATGTGCAACCACCTTCTCAAGAAGTAACAGTTACCCAAGAACACATAAATAATTCATGGGCACAATCCACCGACAAAAAGAAAAAACCCCTCATCTCTAGGGACGAGAGGCCAATTCCCGCGGTACCACCCTCAGTTAGCAGAAAAGCATAAAAAAATGGTGGAGACGATGGGATTCGAACCCACGACCTCATGAATGCCATTCACGCGCTCTCCCAACTGAGCTACGTCCCCACATTCCTCTGCTCGCTTAAATCGCGCATAACGTGCGCTACCCGTCATAGGCTACTTCTTATAACCGAATATGATAACCCGGTTTTCACTTACGAAGCTCAAAGGCGAGTTCGGGCCGGAGGACCAAGCGCCTGCTTTCACCGACCGCAGGCTCTCTAAAAGCCACCCAAGGCCCTACTACTCCTTCTCATTGCCTTTTTACATATTCACATGTAGATGATGGAACGCATTGAGATTATAACAGACGTTTTCCGCGAAAGTCAAGTCGCTGTTCGTAAGTGGTTAATATTTGGTTGCTTCGTCCTCCAAAACCGGTCCGCTTGCCCGAATTACCGGCGCCCCCCTGTACAAGCGCTCCAGGTCATAGTATTCGCGTTCTCTGACATGGAACACATGAACAATGGTATCCGCATAATCCAAGACGATCCACCCTGCCTCGCAAGTTCCGTCCCTTCGAAGAGGCAAGAGACCCATTTCCTTAATGTCATATAACACCGCGTCTGCTATGGCTCTTACATGCCTGTCCGATGTGCCGCTGGCTAATACTACATAATCAGCGATAATTGTCATGCCCCGGACATCGAGGACGATTATGTCTTCCGCTTTGCGAGACCAAGCCGCTTTATAGGCAGCGTCAACTATAGATATCCCGTCTATAATATCCCGCCTCCCGAATAGTCAGTAATACTAGTACCTATCATGCCTCGGCCTCGCCTCGTTAACAATAAGGGGCCTCCCTTTGAGCTCAGTGCCATTCATAGAGTTTATGACGCGCTCAACGTCATCTTCCGCCACTTCGACAAATCCGAAGCCTCGCGATTTCTGAGTCACTCTGTCAACGATTACCCTTGATCCTTTAACATTCGCAACAGCCTCAAATACCTCACTGAGTTCTTCGTCCGTCACTGACCAGGGTAAATTCCCTACGTAAAGGGTCTTTGTCACAATGAGTCACCTCCGTGTGATTATCAAAGGAAAACCAAGGTCAGTATTATGCCTTGGCTCCCTGTCCGCACCTATGGATTTCAGATCGTGGCGCGACCATTTCCATTTAAGTCTCGGTCGCATTAATTCAAACACTCGCAGAATCCCCGATCAGTTCCTGTTCAAAAATACCCGGCAACGATAAAAGTTGGTAAGATAAATCGAGGCCAGGAGGCCTTTTCAGTTAGCCCGGTAGTCATTTCTTCGTCCCTAAGGCACCCGATCCTACCTCCAATTTCTACCGTTTTTATTATTATATCATTGAACATCCTCATTGTAAACCACTCAGCAATCAGATATTACAAACAATTCTAACTCTTTATCCTATGAACACTTCATTTTATCGGTAAAGTCCTCTCTTATGAATGTAGTTTTCCACATTCTGAGGTAGGAGATAGCGTATTGGCTCGCCTTGTCCTACCCTACGCCTGATGTCTGTTGATGAAATGGCAAGAGCGGGGACTTCCACCACACAAATACAGTGGGCAGAATGTAACCTTGCTTCTTGAAGACGCCTTTCCAGTTCACCTGTGGAACAACCGGGACGGGTCGCCACAATAAAGCCGCATTCCTTGAGAAGATCTTTGGCGTCCTTCCATGTTAGTATCTCTACGGCAGCATCAGCCCCGGTAATAAAGAAGATCTCAGTTTCTGTACCAAACTCTTTCCTAAAATGCCTTACAGTATCGATGGCATAAGAAGGTCCGGGCCTGTCCAGCTCTGTTCTGGACACCTCAAAATGGGGGTTTGTCACAGTTGCCAGAACTGTCATCATATATCTGTCAGTTCCCGAAGATATCTTAATCCCTCTCTTGTGGGGAGGGATTCCTGCAGGAACAAATATTACTAAATCCAAAGAGAACTTGGCTCTCACGACTTCCGCGGTCACCAAGTGGCCATAGTGAATAGGATCGAAAGTTCCACCCATCAGCCCTACTCTTCTAACATCGGAATTTCCACAAGGCGCGATAGCGTCTCGCAACTGCAACGAAGTCAACCTCCTGTCCCACGATTTACATAGTCATCACCTAGACAACAAGGGCTTTCGCGATTGCTTCAAGGAGTTCTCTCACCCCTTCACCGGTTACCGCAGAAATCGGGTAAGTCTCTTTCCCAAGCTTGCTTAGGATGACTCGGGCTTTTTCATAGTGCTTCCCGGCCTCAGGCAAATCCATTTTATTGCATGCTATTATTGTTGGACGCAAAGCAAGTTCGGGATTATAGAGTCTCATCTCGCTATTGACAATCTCAAAATCTCTAATCGGGTCGTGCTCTTCGCCGACACCCGCCATATCTATAACGTGAACCAGGACTTTTGTGCGCTCTATGTGTCGCAAAAACTCATGTCCGAGACCGGATCCCATATGAGCCCCTTCAATAAGGCCCGGTATATCAGCAGCGACAAAACTCCTGCCATCGCCTAGGTCAACAACACCGAGATAAGGTCGAGTGGTAGTGAAGGGATAGTCCGCGATTTTCGGTCTGGCAGCTGATATCCGCGAAAGAAGCGTTGACTTGCCTGCATTTGGAAGCCCAACAAACCCTACATCAGCCAGAAGCTTTAACTCCAGGTCAATCCAGCGTTCCTCACCTTCCTGCCCGGGTTGGGCAAAGCGAGGCGTCTGCCTCGTTGCAGTAGCAAACCTGGCATTGCCTTTTCCGCCCTTACCGCCTCTGGCGACTACAACAGCCTGTCCGGGAGAAACTAGATCCGCCATAACTTCTCCTTTAGAGGAGTCGCGTACTACAGTTCCCGGAGGGACCTCTATAATCACATCATTCCCGCTTTTACCATGTTGGTTCTTTCCGCGGCCCGGACGCCCGTCGGCTGCCTTATAGTGCTTCCTGCGACGCAAGTCCATCAGTGTATGTAACCTTGGAGAGACAGATACAACTACGTTACCGCCGTCTCCGCCGTCTCCGCCGTCAGGTCCGCCTGCAGGGACGTACTTCTCTCTCCTGAAGCTGATACAGCCTGAGCCACCGCTTCCTGCTCTTACGTAAATCTTGACTCTGTCAACAAACATCAACAGCCCACCTCAAAGTGGCACATCTCCGGTTAAATTAAGGCAAAAAGCCCTCGCAGGCACACTTAACTATGCCGCCCGCGAGGGTTCTATTTCTGAATCTCTAGGCAAAACAATGCTTATACCCACAAACTCGATACCACCGGATACCCGCTAAACGGTTTCTACAGCTTCTGGATAAACGCTTACTTGAATTCCTTTTCGTCCACGCCTCTCGTATGAAACATGACCCTCCACCTTAGCAAAAAGCGTATGGTCAGTGCCCATTCCAACATTTGAGCCAGGGTGAATCTTGGTGCCCCGTTGCCTTACAAGTATGCTCCCGGCAGTAACATACTGTCCCGCATACTCTTTGACTCCAAGGCGTTGAGCCTGAGAATCCCTGCCGTTTCTCGAGCTGCCTCCTCCCTTTTTCTTAGCCATTATCCTTCACCCCCCGCGCCTCAAACCGCAAAATCAAATCAAACTTCTATTCTTTCAATCTGAATCTCCGTATATGGCTGTCTGTGTCCGTATCGCTTTCTATAATTCTTCTTCGGCTTATACTTGAATACTAAAATTTTCCTGCTTTTACCCTGCGCAAGCACTTTCGCGGACACGCGCACATCAGATAGCATTGGATTTCCGACCTTGACTGCATCACCGTCATGTACCAAAAGAACCTTTTCAAACTCCACAGTCTCTCCGGGTTCAGAGGGAAGCTTCTCGACTCTAAGAACATCTCCTTCTTTCACCCTGTACTGTTTACCGCCTGTTTCAATTATCGCGTACATAAATTCTCGTTCTCCTCTCGCTCTGTCTCGCCGAAACCCAGGCACATGCCTCATGTGCATGTTTTTCTTTGCCCGTTTCGTGCGGCGGAGCGATAAATGCCCGCAGGAAGGAGTTTACCACACCAAGATGTATTATGTCAAACATGTCCGTCACCGGCTATCACCATGTTGGCTGAGGCGTTTACATCCACACCTCTTGTCATGTCTTTTGCGTCTTTGGCGTCCATAGGTATTGCCTTAGCGTAAGTTCTGAAAACCTTTCGGATTTCCACTAAGATTCTCTTCCCGACCAGACCCCCTGCACCGTCAACATCTAATATATACCCGTTTATCCTGGCAATCCCATTTGTTGGATTCGAAGCATGTTGCTCCTTGATTTCCACCTCCAGGATATCGCCTACGCTGACAGGGATAGCCATTTTCTTTATCGCTTCCTGACTTCCGGTGATGATTTCACCTGTATCCTCGATATGGAAATTGGGGTTGCCCTTTACATAAATAGCTTTACCTGTTTCCTGCTCAAGTCTTGTAAGGTTTCCTCCGCCCTGCCCAATAAGAAGGGACGCCACATTGGGGTGCAGAGCGACTAACATAGCTTCCTGGTCAGTCTTTGCTGCAATCCGCTTTAGCCCTCGCTCAGCTTTGAACGCAAGAGTCTCTTCTGATAGTATTAGCCCTCTGCCGTCACAATATGGACATGATCGTGTAAGAACCTCCTGAAGCCCGGGCCGGGTTTTCTTGCGTGTCATCTCAAGAAGGCCAAGATGAGTAAAACCAAGGACAGACGCCTTGGTCTTATCTTTCTTTAATTCTTCTTCAAGCCGTTTTGCGACTTGCCCGCGAGCTTCTTCAGAATCCATGTCTATGAAATCAATGACGATTATCCCACCGATATTTCTGAGTCTTAAGTGATGAGCTATGGCACTGGCTGCTTCAAGATTCGTCTTTAGGACTGTATCCTGGAGATTGGTAGTGCCCGTGTAGCGACCTGTATTCACATCAATACTTGTTAAGGCTTCCGTCTCATCAAAAACGATGTACCCTCCGCATGATAACCACACTTTAGGGCGTAAGGCCTTTTCAATCTCATCGTCGATTCCATAGGTTTCCCAAATAGGGGTTTCATTCTCGTAAAGTTTCAGCCTGCTCCTTAATCTGGGCGACATTATGTTTATGATATCTTCGGCTTTTGCGAACTCGTGCTCATCATCGATAATGAAAGCGTCAACATCATCAGTCAGAAGATCCCTCATGATCCTGTAAATCAGGTCATAATCCCGATGGAGAAGACAAGGCGCAGATGCCCTACGCGCCTTTTGCTTCACTCGACGCCAGAGTTTCACCAGAAACTTAATCTCCGAAGTGACTTCGCTTTCGTCTTTGCCTTCAGCCGCAGTCCGAACAATAACCCCGTACCCCCTGGGCTTGGCTTTGCTTGCAGCCTTCTTTAATCTGGCTCTCTCCTCATCATCGGTAATTCGTCTGCTTATTCCCACATAATCCACAGTAGGCATAAGCACTACGTTCCTACCGGGCAAAGTCACCTGAGTCACTACCCTTGCGCCCTTCGTGCCGATAGGCTCTTTAGTTACCTGAACAATGATATCCTGGCTTTCCTTGAGAATATCCTTGATTGAAAGGTCTTTCAAATCTTCTATATCTACGTCGTCAAACTGCCCTTCCCTGGCCTTGAGCGCATCATCCACATATAGGAACGCATTTCGCTCAAGCCCTATATTAACAAAAGCAGCTTGCATGCCTGGTAAAACATTCTCAACTCTGCCCTTATATATGTTGCCGACGTGCCTTTGATGAGCGGATCTCTCAATATAGACTTCAACAAGTCTGCCGTCCTCCACAACAGCTGCCCGGGTTTCACCTGTCCCGGAACTAACAACAATCTCCTTGGACATTCGTCCTCACTCCTCAAATAAGTCCCCAATGGGGAAATACCAAATCTTATAACATAGAATCAATTACCAGGGCAGACATAATTTACCGCAACAAGACTTATAAAGCCCCTCTCGGGTGATATCCATGAGGACACTGTCATTTTCAACCCTCATGGATTCCAGAATAACCTCTGCCAAATCGAACGGCCTGACATTCCCCTTTGAACCTGAGGCGCAAATGGCATGAATTGATATTGGGGAACTATGGGTATCTACGCAGATTTCATAGATCAGCGGACGAATATCAACTCTACGGATGCCTTTAGGGGTAACACGCGTAACCTCGATGGAATCCCTCGCTAAAATTGCATCTACAGCTGTCAAGACAGTGTCCTTGCACATTTCTGCCTTGCCATGCAAATCCAATCTGTAGGATGCAACCTGAATAATGACGGAAAGAGCAGGCGTGTCCGGAGGCAGAATCCGCGAGGAGACGATCCTCATCCCGTCAGGGAAAGACTCATTCAGCCTTTCCGATGCCGGATCCACATCCACTGATTCTTTCAACAGAATATCAACAAACTCTGAACAGCTCGACACCCCTACAGGCAAAGCAGGAGAAAATGACATTCGCGGGCGGGGGTTGAATCCTGCCGATAATGTAAAGGGCAATTTCGCTCGCCTTGCCGACCTCTCTACTGTTCTAATGAAGTCCAGATGGGACATGTACTTGGTTGGACCGGTCTTGGTCATCTGAATTCTCCAAGCGCAAGCCGGCTTTTCATAGTCATGTAGGGGCGCTCCTGTAGCGCTCATTCTGATGTCTCCTTCCCGACCCCGGACATGACTCTTGGCGAAACTTCAAGGTCACTGCAGACTCCACAGTCAGAACACCGCCCGAAGCGGCAGTCAGGCGTCAATACTCCGCGTAATGCCCGTTCTGCTTCTTGTATCAAGAATTCCTTAGACACCCCACAGCTTATGTGATCCCACGGTAGTATATCGCTACATTCCCACTTAGTGTTCCCATAGAACCCTGGGGAGATATTGGCCGATTCGAATGCGTCCATCCACTTGTCAAATCGGAATTCACTGTCCCATGCACAAAACTTGCATCCCTTGCGGTAAGCAGCTTCAATGACCTGCCCCAACCTTCTTGAACCCCGGGACAAGACCGCCTCAAGGAAGCTTTTGTCAACATCGTGCCATGTAAGCCTAAGCCCTTTGCCTCGAAGGTGCTTCTTGAGGTATGCCTGTCTTGCCAAAAGCTCTTCCCTGGGCATCTGCGGTTGCCATTGGAAAGGAGTGTGAGCCTTTGGCACAAAGGACGAGACGCTTACTGTAACTTCAGGCGCCTTCTTGATGCCTGCCCGCCTAAGCTCACGCCTACCACACGAGAGTGTTTCCTTTGCCATATCCACGATTCCCTTTAAGTCGTCTTCCGTCTCAGTAGGCAAGCCTATCATAAAGTATAGCTTCAGACTATGCCACCCTTCCGAGAATGCAGAAGTTGCAGCCTTGATTAGATCCTCATAGGTTACGCCTTTATTGATTACGTTTCTGAGTCTTTGTGTACCTGCCTCAGGAGCGAATGTCAGCCCTGTCCTTCGTCCTTTTTGCACTTCTTTCGCAAGATCCACGGAAAACGAATCAACGCGAAGAGACGGAAGACTCACAGAAACCCCTTGGTCATTGTGTTTTGCCAACAGCTCACCGGCAACCTCGCGCACATGGGAATAATCCGCGCTCGACAGCGACATGAGTGAAATCTCGTCGTAGCCTGTATGTTTTAAAATGCTTTCCGCAAGCTCCAGGGCCTCATCGGGGCGCCTCTCCCTGACAGGCCTATATACCATACCTGCCTGGCAAAAACGGCATCCTCTTGTACAACCACGAAACACTTCAAGAACAGCGCGATCGTGAACAATCTCTGTAAGTGGCACAACCAGTTTGTCGGGATACTCGACCTGATTAAGATCCCGTACCACTCTCTTCTTTACAGGGTAAGGCGCAGCAGGGTTCGTAGGCTTGATTTCCTTAATCTTCCCATTTGCAAAGTATGATACCTTGTAGAATGACGGCACATAGACACCGGGTACACAGGCCAATCTTTGAAGCAGCTCCAGGCGGGGAAGGTGGCTTGCCTTCCAATCCTTGTATACATCCACTATTTCCTCTATCGCCTCTTCCCCTTCACCAATGAGAATTGCATCCATGAAATCAGCGATAGGTTCCGGGTTGTATACGCATGGCCCACCTGCGATTACCAGGGGCTCGTCTTCGCCCCTCTTTGCGGAAAGCATCGGTATCCCTGCCAGATCCAGCATAGCCAGGACATTAGTATAGGATAGCTCGTATTGGAGGCTGAAACCAAGAATATCAAAGTCTCGGGCACAGTGACGGGATTCCAGAGCATATAAAGGAATTCCGGAATTCATCATAGAGTCATACATATCAGTCCATGGCATGAACGTCCTTTCACATACAACGTCGTCTCGCTTGTTCAAAACATGATAAAGGATCCTCAGCCCCAGATGGGACATGCCAATCTCATATGTGTCGGGAAAAGCAAGAAGCACTTTTACATCGACATCGTCATGGCTTTTTCGTGTAGCGTTCCATTCACCGCCAACGTAACGGATGGGCTTTTCGACGTTCATAAGGATTCTCTCAAGTAGCCCTGAATCTATTTCCATTATAAACAATACCTTCTTTAAGGTCCGCTGTGTCCTTTATTGTCCTAGTATTTCTACTCTTTGCTGAGTCCATTTGTTATTCTATCAAATTTCCCTTCCCTCCGCTACGACTACCGCAAAGCCTTATCTTACTATGCGACGGACAGAGACACTCGGGCCGTACCTGCCCATTCCTTCCAAGACATCCACCTCGGTAAGAAAACCCAGTACATTCAAGTTGCCGTCAAGCACCATCACAACATTAATTTTCCCAGGTGTAAATTTCCTTGTCACTTCTACTAAAGGAGTCTCTTCATGTGAAGCGATAATTTCTGCGTACATCGATCCGTCTCTCATTAATCTCTCTTTTTTTCGTAGGCTGTCTCTAATACGCAAGTACGATACTTTTTCGGATTCTCTTGATGCAGCGAAAACAAGAAACCCTCCGAGACATGGAAGAAAAATATTGCCTTTACCTACGAGAACCAGATATGTGCCAAGGGCTAGGATTAGAAGGCCCAGTACACGTCCTATGTTTGCCGCAAGCGCAGTCGCCTTGGCCATACCGATGCTGTCGCTTAAGATCGCCCTGAGCACTCGGCCTCCGTCAAGGGGAATAGCAGGGAGAAGATTGAACAAGCCCATAGCAAGGTTAAGTTCAAATACGAACTTCCCAAACCCGGGCGGAACAACTCCCCTACGCAGAAGGATGAAAGCAAGGCCGGCAAAAGTGAAATTGTGGAGCGGCCCTGCCAGAGCTATGGCTATTTCCGACCCTCGGGTCCCGTCAAACGTCTTGTCGAATTGTATGACGCCGCCGAAAGGCAGTAACTCGAGCCTTTCAATTTTGAACCCCAACCCTCTTGCAACCACCGCATGGGCAAGTTCATGAAGGGCTACTACCCAGAAGGCAAAAATCGTCTCCAGAAAAAGGCCTACTGAAGCATACATGAGTAACACAAGGACAAAGAAAGGATTAATGTGGATATCTACTCCATAAGCTTTGAAAACTCTCACAAGCTAGTCTTCCGCATCCCGAGGCTCTACATAACCTGGCAGCTGCGTTGAAGAGGAAGAAAAAAGATCCACCATAACAGCCTTAACCTTAGTAAAGTCAATACTTTCTGTAAGTTGGGCGCTCAAATATGGTTTAATCTTGCCTGTAAGCCAAGGGCTAAAACGGAATATGCCCATAACACAACAGTAAATGACTAAGGCCGCCAAGGCCTTCAGAAAGAACCTTCTTAACACAGCGGTTTTCCCCCTCTAAGGCAAGAAGGTGTTGTACCTGTCATTATCAATATATTGAGCGCCTATGTCAGCTATGCGCATTCTCCGATCAATAGAAGGGGGTATACAAAGCTCATGATGGCCTGCTAAACCGAAAAAAGAGCAAGATCGCGCTAGAAAAGGATCTTCTGGCGTCTCATGTTGATATTGAGGACAAAACCTATGGCAACAAGATTCGCCATAAGAGAGCTGCCTCCGTAGCTCAGGAAAGGAAGGGGAATACCTGTCACAGGCATAAGGCTCATTGTCATGCCGATGTTGATTACGACATGAATAAGGATCATGGACGCGACCCCTGCTGCAACCAACTGACCGAAGGAGTCTTTCGCAGATGAAGCTGCCCGAAGACATCTCCAGAGAATTACCGCATAAAGCGCTAAAACTGCCACGCCTCCTAAAAAACCAAGCTCCTCACCGATTACGGAGAAAATGAAATCCGTATGGTGAGCAGGAAGAAAATTCAATCTTACTTGAGTGCTTTTAAAGAGCCCTTTCCCGAAGAAACCTCCGGAACCGATAGCAATAGTAGACTGAATCACATTATAACCTGTGCCGGTAGGATCTGCGTACGGGTTAATAAATGTAAGGATACGAGCGCGCTGGTAGTCTTTCAGACCCAGGAAGAATACTATCGGTGAAGCCAACGCGCCAATAGCTAATATGGCCAACAAGTCTTTGGGTCTCATACCCGCCACAAACAATATGGCAATGGTAATGCCTGCAAACACTATTGCAGTACCGAGATCGTTTTGTAAAAGAACAAGCCCTGTAGGCAAACCTACATGAAGAAAAGCTATGATTAGGTCTCGTCTGGAATTCATGTCAGCGTCTGCAAGGTAATTGGATAGTGTCAAAATAACAACAATTTTCGCCATTTCAGAAGGTTGCACAACAAGGGGGCCAATCTTAAGCCATCTTTCGGCGCCTGAAACACGTTTCCCGACAAGAAGCACCAGAAGAAGAATTGCGATGTTTCCCCAATAAAGAAAATGATGAGCTCGTCTCACCAGATTGTAATCAATTGTGAGAATGATTATGATACATGCAACTCCAACCAAAAAGGCAACCAGCTGTCGCTTCAAGTAGGCAAAAGAGTCTTTCGGCTGCCCGTGGCCTACCCCGCCATGAGTGGCGCTATACACAACAACAAACCCGATACCGCACATAACCAACACAGCAGTTATCAGCGGAAAATCTAAATTCCTGAGAAGGCGTCTGTCAAGGATCAATCCATATTACCTCTACGGTTTGAAGTTACAGGGTTTCGCTTGGTCCCAATCACCGGCACGCTTGCAATGAGGGCGAGACTTCGATCTCCTGAATCGAATCGGACGTCCATACCTGCTTCATCTATTTCTACATACTTAGCGCATGCCTTCGCCAAATCCCGTCTCAGCTTCTCAAACATCTGAGGGGAGATATCAACTCGGTCTTGCGCTAATACAAGCTTCAAACGCTCCTTAGCAAGGTCTTTGCTTCCCAACCTATTCTTCTTGCCCAGGACTCGAGACATAAACTCAAACACCACGTGTCGCCTCCTGAAATCATCTCCCTGCGCCGAGAAATCGTTTGATTCTCCCCCAGAAATCCGGGGCTTCCATTGATAAAAACGGCACATCCTCACCTTCAATGCGCGCTGCGATTCGCCGGAATGCTTCGCCCGCTCTGGACACCCCGTCCAAGACTGCAGGCTCGCCCTTATTCGTCGATGTGATGACGGTTTCATCGTCCGGTACTACACCAATAAGATCTATGGCCAAAATATCTATGACATCCTCAATGTCCAGCATATCGCCGCGCTTCACCATATCCGGTCGCAGTCTGTTAATAACGAGCTTAGGTTCGTCGATGCCCTCGGCCTCCAAGAGCCCGACAATTCTATCTGCGTCTCTCACAGCCGATACTTCAGGCGTAGTTATTATCAACGCAGTATCTGCACCGGCTATCGCGTTTTTGAATCCTCTTTCTATCCCTGCCGGACAATCCAGTATGACATAGTCGAACTCATCAGCAAGTTCCCTTGTGAGCTCCTTCATTTGCTCAGGCATAATTGCGTCCTTATCTTTAGATTGAGCTGCAGGCAGAAGAAAGAGTGTCTGAACCCTCTTGTCTCTGATAAGAGCCTGCCTAAGCCTGCATCTTCCCTCCATCGCATGGATAATATCAAATACTATCCTGTTTTCCAGACCCAGCACTATGTCAAGATTTCGTAGTCCGATGTCTGCATCAACCAGGGCCACCTTCTTACCACGGACGGCAAGGGCACAACCAATGTTTGCGACTGCTGTCGTCTTACCGACACCGCCCTTGCCGGAGGTGACCACCATTACCTTCCCATTCATGTAGGTTCCTCCTCCAGTTCGGGTTTCCATCCGGAATAGGCTTCAATTACAATGCGTTCATCTCTTATCCTTGCGACCTCGGGACTTCTGGGCGCTTTATGCTCACCGTCAGGCGAACGAGCGATAACGTCAGCGATTCTAAGTTGAGTAGGCATGAATTCCAAGGCCAGGACTACAGCTCGTCTATTGTCAGGAGTGCCTGCATGGGCAACCCCGCGCAGAGACCCGACTATTATAATATTTCCCCCTGCCACTACCTCAGCCCCGGGGTTAACATGTCCCAGCACTACTATATTCCCTGAGTGGGTAACACGCTGGCCTGAACGCAGAGTCCTCCCTACCAGCATAGCCTGGTCCGTGGGAATGACAGAAGGTCTGTGTCCCAAAGCCGTGCTCTTGCGACCGCCTGACCTTACCCGAACCTCTCCCTGCCTTCTTTGCCTGCCCTTCTCCCCGACGACGGTAGTGACACTATTCTCTACTCCTCCTGCTACCCGAGAAACAGATATCCCAAAGGATTCAATTATGTTGACTAATTCTCTGACGTCATCTTCCGCAAGAGCAAGCTCTCCTATATCAAGGATACCGCGAGTAGCTCCGGCAAAGAATCCATCAGTGCTCTCCAGCTTGTCTGCGAGTTTACCCTTAAGTCTCGCGAAATCCTCATCATGAGGAAGAATTATCCATATGCCTTGGCCTGTCCCTTTGAAAATGACGTCTTCCGTCTTCATATCAGGATGAGTACGCCTCCAAAATCAAGAAAATATGTCTGCTTCACTTATAAAGAGTTCACCGGAGGAAATCGAAATTCCTGCCTACTCCGACTCTTCATAAGAAATTCCGAAGTACTCCTCAAGCACTTGCTTTGCAACAGGTGCAGCGTATGAAGCTCCGCTGGTTCCGTGCTCTATCATTACCAAGACCACTATTTCAGGATCTTCTACAGGGGCATAACATGCAAACCAGGCATGGCTCGGGCCTTGAGGGTTTTCGGCAGTCCCTGTCTTCCCTGCCACTCTTACAGGAAATCCTCTGAACACGCTCCGAGCAGTGCCTTCAGAGACGACTTTCTCAAGACCTTGCTCCAGAATATCCCATGACTTGGCAGATATGCGCAGGTTATTCATTACAGTCGGTTGGAAATCCCTGACCGTTTTCCCATCTGAAGAAAGCACAGCCTTTACTATCATTGGTTGACGTAAGACGCCTTTTTCGGCAATGGCTGCATATACATTCGCAAGTTGCAGCGGCGTGACAAGCAGAGCACCTTGTCCAATTGCAACATCCAAAGTCTCCAAGGGATACCACCTCTGGTCATACCCCTTAAAGTTCCTTATTTTCCATGCCCTGTCAGGCACGAGACCTGTCTGATCCCTGGGAAACATAGTTATTCCTGTGGATTGACCAAGTCCGAACATTCTTGCGGTCTCAGCCAAGTCGTCAATCCCCACGCGTCTTCCAAGCTCATAGAAGACTATATTGCACGACTCGCTGATCCCGCCTATAATATCAAGCGTGCCGTGGCCTCTTCCACGCTCTACTGTCCAACATGACTTGGCTGACGCGGGGTCTTTGCCTGTACAAAAAAACCTTGTACCGAGGTCCACCTTGCCCTGTTCAAGAGCAGTCAGAGCAGTAATAACCTTAAAAGTGGAACCAGGCGCATATGTGTGGCTTATTGCCCTGTTAGGTTGCGGGCTTGGAGAAGACGTGAGAAACTCTAAGTCCTTTGAAGACAGCTCGCCAACAAACATATTAGGGTTATATGAGGGTTTACTCGTCATTGCCAGGATCTCACCTGTGCGCGGGTCCATTACAATTACGACACCTGCTTGCGCTCTTTTTGTTTTCTCGGACTTAGAAAGAGCCTTAAGTTGAGATTCAAGGGCTTCTTCAGCCGCAGTCTGAATCTTGCTGTCAATAGTCAACACGACATCATAACCTGCTACCGGCGCCATACTGCCGAGGACTCTGATAGGCTGCGATAAACTGTTAACCTCTACTTGTTCTCCACCGTCACATCCCTTGAGATACTCCTCGAAGGCCTTTTCAATTCCCACCTTGCCTATTAGATCCCCAGGCTTGTACCCTTCACCTTTATACGCCTTCAGTTCTTCCGCGTCAATTTCTCTTGTATAACCTATGACATGGCTTGCAAGGTCATCAAAGGCATAATGCCTGACAGGCACCTCTTCAATGATAACTCCGGGGAATTCGGTTCGCCTCTCGCCTATAGTCATAACTACAGTCGGATCTACGTCCGCCTTAATTTTGATAGGTTCAAACGGGCGTCTCGGAGCGGAAAGCTTCTGCTCTATAGCTTCAGGAGTCATGCCCAGGACTTCGCTGAGCCAAGCTATAGTCTGCTTCTTATCTGACATATCCTGAGGAACGACAGATACACAAAATGCCAACCTGTTCGAGGCAAGAGCAATATTATTCCTGTCAAGGATCTTGCCCCTTGGAGCTACGACAGGAATCACTCTCACTCGATTCCCCAAGGATAACGCTTCATATACACCACCCTTAACTATCTGCAAGTGCCAAAGACGAGCAGCTAAGACCACAAGTACTGCCATGGCTAAGCATCCCAATCGCTTGAGTCTTACCTGGGCGGGTGTTAAAGATACCATATTCCCCTCCAACTCTTATGCAAAAGTGTACAAAAGGCAGCGCTAATACTTTGAAGCTAAGGACTCGCATTATAATGACTTACGATGTCCTGAAATACGCCGGACATACCCGTCTATACTACAGGTTGCACGCATTAAGAAAGGCGACAGGAGAGCGGAATATGCAGCCTGAAAAATTACTGCACCCAGCACTACCTGGTATGATCCAAAAGGCACGCCAAAGGAAGCCAGCAAGAATACATGAAGACATCCGCTGACAAACCCGGTGACAAACACAAGGACCATAGGGACCAACACCCATTCCTGAAATACCTTTTGGTAACATGCGCCTGCCAAGTATCCAATTACCAATCGGACAACAGTAAACAGTCCCAGGAACTGCCCGGATGACATGTCCTCCATAAAGCCTGCCGCAACTGCCACAAAAAGCCCATCCTGCCTACCGTTTAGCATGCTCACAAGTGCCACAAAGCTTCCGACAATATCAGGCCCTATGCCGCTGACAGAGATATAGGGAATAACAGTAGTCTCAACAGCTACCATCAATACGGACAAAGCCGCTAAGACCCAGTATCTCATCGCATATCAGCCTCCTCTTCGGAAAGAGGCATGTCTCGCGATGAGGACGGTTCTAAGATAATGAGCGCTTCTTCCAGGCGCGCAAAATCTGCAGCAGGCTTGAGACGCGCTGCAGATCCGACCCCGTACTTCCCGGGGATGAGTTCCACAATCTCACCTATTATCAAACCTTTCGGATAAATTCCCCCTAGCCCTGAAGACAAGATCTTATCTCCTGTCACAAGGTCAGACTCCATTGTCAGACATTTCACAAGGCACATACCTGGAGTTTCCGGATCGCCTTCAACAAGAACCAGGGAGCGAGTACGCTGTACAACCCCTCCCACAGCGCTTCTGGGGTCTATGATTAACAGCACATTTGCTGTACTTGAGGATGCTGACACTACCCGTCCCAGAAGGCCTTCGCAAGACACAACAGCCATGTCTTTCTTGACACCATGGCCTGTCCCTTTGTTTAATGTCACTGTGTTCAGCCAATTACCCGGGTCTCTCGCAATAGCCTCCGCTGCCAATGTCTTATGGGGCGCCTTCTCTTCAAAGTCCAAGAGTCTCCTGAGCCTTATGTTTTCAAGCCTCTGCTCCTCCAAGTATACGTTTTCAGCTGTGAGACGCGCTACTTCCTGCTTTAAAGCGTGGTTTTCACGCACATTGAGACTGAGGCTTGCCAAGGTCCGAACACTGCCATTTACCCAACTGGCTATACGAAACAGGCCTGTCTGCACAGGCGCCAGGATTTCACGAACCACATATTCCACAGGTGTCAGCCGATCTCGTTCACCTGATGTTATGTAAATGACAGCTATTAACGCCAGCGCTGCTAGCGCCAGGAGCACTGCGTAAGTCTTACGCCTGGATTCATGTTGCACAAACAAACCACCCCTGCTGCGCTGTTTTCTTTAACCCACCCTGGAAGAACTGGTAAGCAATCGCCTGTATTTCGCGAAATCTTCAAGGGCAATGCCTGCTCCACGCACAACGCAAGTAAGCGGATCTTCAGCGCGGACCACAGGTATTCCGGTTGCCTCTTGAAGGACTAAATCAATGCCTTCAAGGAGAGATGCGCCTCCTGACAACACTATACCTTTATCAATGATATCAGCTGCAAGCTCAGGAGGAGTCTTTTCCAGGGTTTGCTTCACTCCTTCGATTATCTCAGCAAGCGGGTCTTTGAGCGCCTGCTCAATTTCACCGGACGAGACTTGTACAGCTTTCGGCAGGCCGGTCACCATGTCTCTCCCTTTAACCTCCATGAGTTTCCCAGAGTCGCTGCATACGGCTGCGCCTATGTTCTTTTTCACGTTTTCAGCGGTGGCAAGTCCGATTATGACGTTATGGATCCTTTTTACATACTGCATTATGGCATCGTCCATTTCATCCCCTGCAACGCGAATGGATCTTGACACGACTATACCACCTAATGAAATCACGGCAATCTCCGTTGTTCCTCCGCCGATATCCACAATCATATTGCCTGACGGCATGAACACAGGCAACCCTGCACCGATAGCTGCAGCCAACGGTTCTTCGATGACATACGCCTCTCGCGCCCCAGCCTGTAATGCAGCGTCTACCACAGCTCTTTTTTCAACTTCAGTGACACCTGAAGGCACTCCCATAATGACCCTGGGCCTAACAAGCCCTTTTCCGTTATGGGCTTTGACAACGAAGTGTCGAAGCATTATCTCAGTCATGTCAAAGTCAGCTATCACACCGTCTCTTAGCGGGCGAATCACATTGATGTTTCCCGGAGTCTTCCCCACCATCCGGTTAGCTTCTTCTCCTGCTTGAAGCAAGCTTCCCGAGTCTTTACGAATCGCTACAACGGAAGGCTCCCGAAGCACCACACCTGCGCCCTTTATGTAAACCAAGGAATTCGCAGTCCCCAGATCAATGGCAAGATCCCTTGAAAACAGCCTAAGAATTGGGTCAAAAATCATCCTACTTGTTCTCCTTTCTTTATGCATCAAGCTCAAGGCTGCCAGGATCCGGAGACTCAAGGTCCATTGAAGCTATCATTTGACGTTCGACCGGTCCTCTATCCATGAAGCCAAGTTCTTTAAGACTCTGATATCTGTTGTCCCCTACAATTATGTGGTCAAGAACTTCAATACCGAGGATCATTCCGCAACTCGCCAGGCGACGCGTGATAGCGATATCAGCATCGCTGGGAGTGGGATCGCCGCTGGGATGATTATGAACAAGAATCACTCTGGCGCAATTCCTTCTCACACACTCCTTAAAGACCTCCCTGGGATGGGCAAGAGAACTGTCAAGAGAGCCGACGGAAATCGTAACGAGGTCTTCCACTCTGTTCTTTGCGTTGAGTATTACTACTCTGAAATGCTCCCTGTCCAGATAGCGCATGTCGCCTACTATCAGCTCCGCTACGTCTTGAGGCCCGTTTATCTGGACGAGATCTTCAGGTTCAAGCATGAAAGCCCTTCTGCCCAGTTCTATTGCAGCCTTGATTTGAACTGCTTTTACAGGCCCAATTCCCTTATGGGTCGCTAAATCCTGTGTAGAAACGGAAGCTATGCCCCGAACACCACCAAATGTCTGTAACACGGAACCGGCAAGCGCCAGAGCGGATTGCCCCCGGACTCCGGTACGTAAAACAATTGCTATCAGTTCTGCTGAAGAGAGGGCAGCAGGACCTACGCGGAGAAGGCGTTCTCTTGGTCTTTCACATCGGGGCATCTCTTTTATGGTTGAGGATACCTTCTCCTTTGGTTTTCCCGGCAAGCCAAGTCACCCCCCAAATAGCTCGTCGTAAATATTAATCCCAATCTCACAGAAAATATTTACCAGCTTTGCCAAGGGAAGGCCGACTACATTAAAATAGCAACCCTCTATACTTTCTATAAACATTCCGCCCCTCCCCTGTATCGCGTAAGCTCCGGCTTTCCCTAAAGGCTCACCGCTTTTGACATAGGCCCGAATCGCAAAAGGCGAGAGCTCTTTCATTCGAACCGCTGTGACCTCATGGGACGTGCAGCTTGCACCTGTATAGGTATCCAACACAGTCAGACCTGTCACAACGTGATGCCAACGGCCTGACAGAAGGTTTAACATGTCCTTGGCATCATCTTGATTCTCCGGCTTCCCGAGAATATCCTCACCAAGAACAACAACAGTATCAGCTGCTATTATCACTTTATCCTTTACAAGCTCTGCCACATGCTGAGCTTTCGTCCGGGAAAGGGATCTTACCTTATCTACAGGGCCTTCAAAAGCGACATCATCTTCCCGGATTCTACTGGGCACTACCTCAAATCTGAGGCCGATCTGTCTTAGCAAGGCAGCTCGCGCAGGCGAAGCAGAAGCCAGCACAAACCCGGGCGCCCTCCTGCCTGTGCTATGGAGATTCATTACAAATGCCTCCTAGAGGTTGCCGGTGCAACAATGGGTATGTCTATAGCTAATGCATTTTAGGAAATCCTTTTGAGAATACTATACTCCCGTCATCTGTGACTATCATAGCTGAGATTCCATCCAGAGTCTCAATGAACTTAATCCCTTCATCCGGCCCCAACACAAAAACGGCAGTAGACAACATATCCGCATATAACGGATCTTTCGCCATCACGGTTACGCTCCGTGCTGTCTCAACCGGCATCCCTGTATCGGGACGCAAAATGTGATGGTATCTCCTACCGTCATAAATAAAGAATCTTTCGTAGTCCCCTGACGTAGCTACTGCTCCATTGAGGATAGATAACGTTGGGCCTATTGTGTCTTCTATGCTTTCGCCCCTAGGATCCCGAATACCGATTTGCCATGGCTCTCCGTCAGAACGCGAGCCAATTGTAACAATATTCCCTCCCGCATCAATCAGCGCGTGAGAAATCCCGTATTCCAGAAGAATCCGCGCTCCTTCGGAAGCTGCATATCCTTTAGCAACCCCGCCCAGATCAATTGACATCCCTTCTATAGGCAACCTAACAGTCCTATTTGCAGAGTCAAGCTCCACAAGTTCCCATCCTATCAAAGAGCGGGCCTTTTCTATTTCTTCAGCATCAGGAATAGCAGGATCCTCGGCCCCGAAATTCCACACATCCATGAGTGGGCCTATAGTAATATCAAAAGCGCCCTTTGTGAGCCTTGCACACTTGACGGCCTCCTCTATGACATAGAATGTCTCTTCACTGACCTTGACAGGCTCGCCTCCGGCTCCTTCATTTATGCGAGAGACATCACTGTCAGGAATATGCCTGCTCATGAGGGATTCAACCCTCCGCATCCCGTCGACTGCAGCCTCTATTGCCTGCTCCTGGTTGGGGCCTACAGCCCGAATAGAAACAAATGTATCCATCAAGAACTCGCTCCGGGAGCTCTCTTTGCTGTCTTCATCCGCCTGACTTGCTGAAAAACCTAAAGGAAGCTTCGGAATTGCCCATGTGAAGCCATACGAGCCGGAGCGCATTACCGCGTACACGGCTGTAAGAATAACCGCTACCAGAAGAATCCCGAAGAAGAACCGCCTACGTAGTCTCGTAGCCTGTCTATGTCTCCTGCCGTACTCCCATTTCAAGCGGGAATCGCCCCCTCGATATCTTTCGAATTCAGTGTATCACTTCTCATATGCAGTGACAAGCAGCCATTTCGGGTTAACCTGAAGTTCCCTCACACTAAAGGAGGATGATGTTTAGGTTGACGCATGTTGGTAATGCTAATCATAAACATACCCGAAGGGAAGTGGGTCTTGTGGCAAAGAAAAAGAAAAATAAGGAACGTCAAAAGGCTGTACGGGACATGGACAGGCTTAAGTTTGAAACTGCGGAGCAGCTTGGATTAAGTGATGATTTGAGAGATCCGGATGAGCTTACAGTGAGAGAAGCAGGCAAAGTCGGAGGAGCCATGGTAAGGAAATTGGTGAAAAAGGGGAAACAGGCCATTGCCAAAGAGACTTCAAGAAGGCCTGAAAAGAATCTTTAAGTAAGCCGGAAAGATCCATGCCACTCCTCCGGGATAGATAATGGACATAATGGACCGAGAGTTGCCGGTGCTGCACAAAACCACTTCAAACCTGCCAAACACCGGCAACTCTCATTTTCGTTCTTCACAAACTTGACTATACCGCATTATTCAGCTGATTCCCCGCTAACTTGCGCTGGCAGCCTCATCTATTATGACAGCATTATCCCTTCTTACAATGCACTTTGTCGGACATTTCTCAACACAGATGCCACAGCCGTCACATTTCTCCCAATTGATAACAGCAAGATTATCCTGAAGCGTAATAGCATCTTTCGGACATGCCTTCTGGCATATTCCACACCCAATACACCCAATCTTACAGGTTTTCCTAACCTCAGCGCCTCTCGCCTTCGAGCGACAGAGCACTGTAACCTGTTGCGACATGGGCACAAGCTGAATTATTCCCCTGGGGCACGCTTCGACGCACATGCCACATGATGTACATCTCGCCTCATCAACGATGGGCAGCCCAAGAGGTCCCATATGAATAGCGTCAAACTTGCACGCATCAACGCAGGACCCTAAACCAAGACATCCGTACACGCATGACTTGGCTCCGCCTGCTATCATGTGTTGAGCTTTACATTGGCGAAGTCCGTCATATACGTATCTAAGCTCGCACTTCTCCCGATCCCCCTGACAAAAGACCCTCGCTACCTTCTTCTCTGACTCGGGCGCGAGTTCAACCCCCATGATAGACGCTATCTTAGAAGCCACTTCATTTCCGGAAACCGGGCACGCATTGCAAGGAGCGTCCCCTGCCACTATGGAGGCAGCCAAACCGGAACACCCGGGAAATCCGCATGCGCCGCAATTAGCCCCAGGAAGGAGCTGGACTATCTCACCTTGCCTCGGATCCTGTTCCACGTGGAATTTCTTTGCTGCGACAGCAAGAACGACCCCGAAAACCGCTCCGGTCAACCCGAGAACTAATACTGCCTGTGCAACTGCCATCTAATATCACCTCTCATCGCAGCCTACATCACTCCGAATAAAGCCTCTAACCTGAAACCGGCAAAGCCTAAAAACGCCATTGACATGAGTCCTGCGGTTATCAAGGCTATGGGAAAGCCCTTCAGGGCTTCAGGGATCTCACTAAGTTCCATTCGCTCGCGAATAGCAGCAAACAGCAATATCGCGAGGGCAAACCCTGATGCGCCTGCCACGCCGTTAACAGCAGCTTCCAACAGGTTGTAGTTTTCCGACACGTTCAGAAGCGTTACGCCAAGAACGGCACAGTTCGTCGTAATCAACGGAAGGTATATCCCTAAGGCTTGATAGAGCGTCGGGCTTGTTTTCTGTATTACCATCTCCACAAGTTGCACTAAAGCCGCGATAATCAAAATAAACGCTATCGTCTGAAGGTACTCAAGCCCTAAAGGGACAAGGATCATATGGCGGAAAAACCATGTAACCACTGACGCAAGGCCCATGACGAAGATCACAGCTACGCTCATTCCTGCAGCTGTCTCAACTTGCTGCGATATGCCGATAAACGGACAGATTCCGAGGAACCTGGATAGGATGAAATTGTTCAATAACACTCCGCCGAAGAATATAACAAGCAACTTCGCCATATACTATCCCTCCTGCGCCCTCTTGCTCTTCCTGTTTGTTAACCAATTCAGTAAGCCTATTAACAGTCCAAGCGTAATAAACCCACCGGGTGGAAGGATTACCATGACCGCAGCCAAGCTCTGGTCAAAAACATGAATCCCCGGGAATCCGAAATCAGGAAAAGCCAAGACAGTCCCTGTGCCAAGCAACTCCCTTATCGCGCTTAGACCGCACAAAGCCAGCGTCCATCCAAGCCCCATACCAAGTCCGTCAGCCAATGAATCCACTATCCCATGCTGGAAAGCAAAAGCCTCCGCCCTTGCGAAAATAATGCAATTGACTACTATGAGCGGGATAAAAATCCCAAGCACCTCATGGAGACTAGGCAAAAAGGCAGCCATAACCAAGTCCACTGTTGTCACAAACGTGGCAATGACCACGACAAAAATAGGTATCCTGATTTTCTCAGGCGTAACTTTCCTCAGCGCCGATATGATTATATTTGAGCCGACAAGCACAAACGTAGCAGCAAGCCCCATACCTAACCCGTTGGAAATCGCGAGGCTCGTCGCCATAGTAGGACACATCCCGAGGAGCATCCGAAAAGTAGGATTTTCCTTGACAATTCCTTTACTGAATTCAGATTTAAAGCTCATTTTCCAATGCCCCCTTGCCACTTACAACCTCAAACACTCGAAGGGCTTCATCAACTGCACTTGCTACCGCCCTGGAAGAAATAGTGGCGCCTGTAATCGCGTCAATCCGGCCGCCGTCTTTCTTCACTTTTACCGATGTCCCTTTGGGGATCCCGACGAATCTCATTTGGAACTCAGGGTTCGTAATATTCGCGCCAAGTCCCGGCGTCTCACTGTGCTTAATTACAGAGATTCCTGACACCTTCCCGTCGGAAGACACGCCCACCACAGTCTCCAAAGGGCCGCCGTATCCTGACGGAGAACACATGAATGCCAAGCCAACAACTTCGCCTGCTAAGTATCCTCGGTACATTTTATCAACAATGGCAAAACCCGGTTTCTCTTCAGAGACTTCGGATTTCACCTCAAGAAGTCTCTCAGTGTCGTCTTGAAACTCCACAGCTTCCGGAACTACGTCTCTCAGAGCCTGCTCAAGGCGAATAGTTGCCTGTGCTGCAATGCGGTCCTTGGTGATTCCGTTCACGAACGCCAAAACAGCGCCGGCAACTGCGCATATTACAAGAAGCACAACACCCAGCCGCAATACTTCACGCAACCTTCTTCACCTCTCCGAACTTCCGTGGTATCGTGTATCTCTCTACCAAAGCCGTCGCAGCATTCATTATGAGAATCCCATAACACACGCCTTCAGGATAGCCTCCGTAAAGCCTGATCAAAGCCACAAGCACACCGCATCCGATCCCATAAATGATCTGACCTCTGGGAGTCACAGGACTTGTAACATAGTCCGTAGCCATAAAGAAGGCACCTAGAAGAAGGCCTCCTGCCAATATGTGAAACAGCGGATCTTGCCCGAAAAGAGCTGTAACCACAGCGACAGTGCAGATAAAGCTAATTGGAATTCTAATGCTTATATGGCCCTGATAAATAAGATACGCCGCACCTAACAGAATGGCAAGGGCTGAAGTCTCACCAATACACCCTGCAACCTGTCCGAAAAACAAGTTAGCATAAGGCGCCTTAATATTCATGTATTTCATGAGAACCAGAGGAGTCGCAGTGGTTATTGCGTCAAACTTAGGCATCCAAGACGCCTCGTGAATCGGCCAGCGCCATTTAGTCATAAACACCGGCCATGAAGCCAAGAGAAACGCCCTGCCGATGAGGGCAGGATTGAATATGTTCTGTCCTAATCCTCCGAAAGTAAACTTGGCGATTGCTATAGAAAATATTGACCCAATAGCCCCTATCCACAGCGGCAAATCAGGCGGAACCACAAGAGCAAGCAACAAGCCGGTAACAGCTGCGCTGTAGTCTCTCACTGTCACAGGCCGCCCGCTTACTTTCTGAAGCACCGCCTCAGTTATAACTGCTGACCCCACACATACTGCCATCATAAAAAGGGCTTTCAATCCGAAGAACCATACGCCTGCAAGACATGCAGGCATGAGCGCTAAAATAACGTCACTCATTATCATCGGAGTTGAGACAGTTGTGTGTTGATGCGGTGATGAAGATACTATGAGTCCGCTACCTTCCATTTCCTAATCCCTCCGACTTCCACTAGTCCAAGCTTCCGCAATTCCTATTCGATTTTGATTAACGCCCTGCGTTGCGCCTTGCCCTAATTTCCGCTTTCGCTACGCGAATCCCCTGCACTAACCGTCGCCGTGACGGACAGATAAAGCTACAACACCCACACTCTATGCAGTCCAGTGCGCCTAGTCTCTCACAATCATCAAACCTTCCGGCCTCTTGATAACCTGCTATCCAAAGAGGCATGAGGTTCATGGGGCACGATTCAACGCACTTGCCACACCTTATGCATGCAAGCGGCTCCTCTACGACAACTTCCTTCGCAGAAAGAAGCAATATCCCTGACGTACCTTTTGTGACAGGGATATCTGTGGTATATTGCGCGATACCCATCATTGGCCCGCCGATTATCACCTTTTTCGGAGGGAGCTGGGTTCCGCCGCACGCATCAATAATATCACTTACCAGTGTGCCTATGGGAACCATAAGATTCCCCGGCTCCCTCACGCAACTTCCGGTCACAGTGACTACTCGCTTAACCAACGGCATACTGTCAATAACTGCCTCTTTAACTGCAACCGCAGTGCCTACGTTGTTTACTACCACACCGACATCCACCGGTAGACCACCGGAAGGCACTTCCCGTCCAAGAATTGCCCAAATCAGCTGTTTCTCAGCGCCTTGCGGGTACTTGACCCCGAGAGGCACAATTTCGATCCTGTCGTCGCCTCGGACAGCTTCCCTCAAAGCGGAAATTGCGTCAGGCTTATTATTCTCGACGCCGATAACCGCCTGTTCCACTCCTATCGCTTTCATGAGCAGTCTTGCTCCTGCCGCAACGTCAGAAGGACGTTCAACCATAAGCCTGTGGTCAGCAGAAAGATAAGGTTCGCATTCCGCCCCGTTGAGTAATAAGGTGTCGAAAGCCTTGCCTGCAGGTGGCTTAAGCTTGAAATAGGTAGGGAATGCCGCCCCTCCGAGTCCTACTATGCCTGCTTCGCGAAGAATTCCAATGAGCTCTTCCGAACTCAGGTTTTCGATATTGTCCCGAGGCCTTATACTCTCATCTTGAGTATCAAGACCGTCAGACTCAATGACAATTGAAAGTCCGTCTACACCGCTTGACTGCGGATGTTTCATGACAGCTTTTACCTTTCCGGACACACTGGCATGAACAGGGGCTGTAAGAGATGCCTTGCTATCCCCTATCTTCTGCCCAACCTTGACTTCATCTCCCACCTTCACAATGGGCTCACACGGAGCGCCGGTATGCTGATGAAGAGGGATCACAACCTTCCCGGGAGAAGGCATTGACTTAATCGGCTTCGCATACGTCGCATCTTTGTTATATCTGGGGTGGACTCCCCCTTTGAAAGTCCTGAGCGCCATGTTTTCACATACTCCCCCTTCCGACGATTTCATAGTCTCCTGTTACAAAGAAACACCTCAAGGAAATGAAATAAGCGCAAAGAAAGCGCCATGATTCTCTGAGAAACTCACTTTCCATGATCCCTATAAGATAATACCACAATTAATCCTGATATGCTGAACATAAACCCGCATTAACCAGGAAGCATTGTTAAAAGGGAAGAAGGGGGCGTCAGACATTTGCGCCCCCGGACTTGCTCTGTCATGCTTATCCTGTCTTAAAACCGGCTGTTGAACCTCAAGCTGACGCGACACATTAATCAACAGGATCTTTTGGCAGAGCCTGTGCTAGAACAGGCCGACAATCTTCCCTTCATCATCGATATCGACATTCTCCGCAGAAGGGTGCTTGGGAAGGCCGGGCATAGTCATCATTTGCCCGCAAAGAGGCACAATGAACCCTGCCCCTGCAGATACTCGTACCTCGCGGACATTAAGCTCCCAATCAGTGGGCGCCCCTCTTAATGCAGGATCATCGGTCAATGAAAGCTGCGTCTTCGCTGTGCAAATCGGCAAGTCTCCTAACCCCTGCTTCTCAATGTTTCTGATGTCACGCTCTGCGGAACCTGAGTAAATGACTCCCTTAGCTCCATAAATCTCCTTGGCTAATTTCTCAATCTTATCCTTGACCGGGAGATCCGGTTCATACAGGAATCTGAAGTCAGGCTTCTCATGCTCCAGAGAATCCAAGACTTCCTGTGCCAACTCGAGGCCCCCTTCACCGCCTCTTCCCACCACTTCTGAAACAGCGGCACGGACCCCTAGGTCATCACAATGCTTCTTCAGGAATTCCAGCTCTTCCTCATCATCAGTGGGGAATCTATTAATCGCCACAACGACCGGGAGGCCGAACTTGTCTCTTACATTTTCTATGTGCTTATCCAGGTTCGCGCAGCCTTTCTCAAGCAACGTAAGGTTAGTCTCAGCAAGCTTATCCTTTGGCGCTCCGCCATGGTGGTTAAGGGCACGGGCGGACGCTACGATCACGACTACATCAGGCCTTACGTCAGTTATACGGCACACAATGTCGAAGAACTTTTCAGCGCCCAGGTCAGCAGCGAATCCACCTTCCGTAATAGCATAATCAGCTAACCTAAGAGCGGTCTCAGTAGCCACTATGCTGTTATTGCCATACGCGATATTGGCGAAAGGCCCACAGTGCACGAAAGCAGGCTGCCCCTCAAGAGTCTGGACTAAGTTAGGCTTTATCGCTTCCTTCATAATGACCGCCATTGCCCCGACTGCCCCTAAATCAGCAGCTGTGACAGGTTTCCCGTCATATGTGTATCCCACAATAAGTTTAGCAAAGCGCTTCTTCAGATCGCTTATGGAGGGCGACAGTCCAAAACACGCCATGATTTCTGATGCTACCGTAATGTCAAACCCGCTCTCCATCGGAGTGCCGTTTGCCTTCCCTCCGAGGCCGACTACTATGTTGCGAAGCTGTCTGTCACTGATATCCATAACACGGCGCCACACTACTCGTCTAGGGTCTATGCCAAGTTCATTCCCTTGATGGATATGGTTTTCCACCATGGCTGCAAGGAGGTTATGAGCTGCGCCTACAGCGTGGATATCCCCGGTAAAGTGAAGGTTTATGTCCTCCATGGGGAGCACTTGAGAGTATCCTCCTCCTGCTGCCCCTCCTTTGATGCCAAAAGTCGGGCCAAGGGACGGCTCTCTCAATGCAACCATAACCTTCTTGTCCATTCTCCCTAGAGCCTGAGCAAGTCCTACCGCTGTACAGGTCTTGCCTTCACCGGCAGGTGTAGCGGTTATTGCAGTAGTGTAAATGAGTTTTCCATAAGGACGGCCTTTCAACCTTTCGATAGTCTCCAAGCTGACCTTTGCCATATACTTACCGTAGAATTCAAGATCATCCTCAGTTAGCCCTATACTCTCCGCGATTTTCAGGATAGGCTTTAGCTTTGCGCTCTGTGCAATCTCAATGTCAGGAGGAATTCTACCGTAAGTCCCTTTTGACATATTTACATACCCCTTCCGTTTTTTGTGCGAACATATTCGTCAATGCCATGGGCGGCAAGCTTGCCTGCGCCCATTGCTGCAATCACAGTGGCGGACCCGGTAACTATATCACCGCCTGCGAATACCCCAGGTATATTCGTCATACCCGTCTCGTCATCAGCTATAACGTTCCCACGGCGGCCAAGAGCGAGCCCGGAGACGGTCCTAATTAGGAGGGGGTTAGGATTAGTACCGACAGCAGATATTACAGTATCAACATCTAAGATAAATTCTGAACCGGGAACAGGGACCGGTCTCCGTCTCCCACTGTCATCAGCATCTCCCAATTCCATCCGGATGCACTCCATTCCTTTCACCCAGCCCTTGTCATCTTCAAGGATACGCACTGGGTTTGAAAGGAACATAAATTCGATTCCTTCTTCCTCCGCGTTTTCAACTTCTTCGAGTCTCGCAGGCATTTCAGTCCTTGAACGCCTGTATACAACAGCGACCTTCTCAGCGCCGAGCCTTAGCGCACATCTGGCGGAATCCATGGCCACATTCCCGCCACCGACGACTACAACTCGCTTGCCGACCGAAACAGGAGTATCATATTCCGGAAATTGATAGGCCTTCATCAAGTTCGTTCTGGTCAAAAACTCATTAGCGGAGTACACACCATTTAGATTCTCCCCGGGAACTCCCAGGAAATAAGGCAAACCTGCGCCTGTCCCCAGAAAGATAGCGTCAAATCCTTGTGCGAATAGCTCATCCAGTGTGACTGTCGTGCCGACGAGAACGTTCAGGCGTATTTCTACGCCTTGTCTCTTAACGTATTCCACCTCCTCATCAACAATGTCTTTTGGGAGACGAAACTCCGGGATACCATATCGAAGCACGCCACCTGTAGCATGCAAAGACTCAAAGAGAACAACCTTGTAACCGAGTTTGGTCAGCTCCGCTGCACATGTTAAACCCGCAGGGCCTGAACCGACGACTGCGACCTTTCCCATGGACAAGTCTGAAGACTGAGCTTCGGCAAGCGGGTCAGCATGAAGCCTTTCAAAATCTGCCGCAAAACGCTCAAGAGCTCCTATAGCCACAGGGTTGCCCTTCTTGCCAAGAGTGCATACTGCCTCACACTGACTTTCCTGGGGGCACACACGGCCACACATAGCAGGTAGGCTGTTTTTTTCCTTAATCTTTTTTGCTGCTCCTAAAAAATCCCCTTCTGCAATGAGCGCAATAAACTCAGGAATGTCTACACCGACAGGACACCCGCTGACGCAAGGTTTCTTGGGACATCCAATACACCGTGAGGCCTCAGCCACTGCAAGCTCAGGCGTATAACCTAATGTTACCTCGCTGAAGTTCTTAATGCGCTTATCCGGTGCCTGTTTAGGCATTTCATGTCTTTGTGCTCTTACTTTTGATGACATTTGCATCCCCCCGCGCCGGCCAAATAATGCTCCATGGCAAGCTTCTCCTCTGCCAGAAAACGCCTTTGTCTTGCTATTAATTCATCAAAATTCACTTTATGACCGTCAAACGCGGGCCCCTCAACACAAGAAAACTTAGTCTCGCCGTCGACTGTCACGCGACATGAACCGCACATTCCGGTGCCATCCACCATGATCGCGTTCAAGCTGACAATAGTTTTCACGCCGTATTTTGCGGTAACCCTTGAAGCCTCGCGCATCATTAGGAGGGGCCCTATCACTACTACCTCATCTGGACAGAGTCCCTCTCTTAGCAGATCATCCAGGACTTCAGTGACGAAACCCTTATGACCGAAGCTTCCGTCGTCTGTGCTATAGTAGACTTCATCACTTACTTGCTCCATCCTGTCCTTAAATATCAACATATCTTTCGTCTGTGCGCCTATGAGAGATATAACCTTTGTGCCGATTTTGTGATAAGCTTTTGCCTCAGGGTATATGGGAGCGACCCCTACGCCTCCTGCTACACAGATGACGCAATCCAGCTTTCGGATGTCTCTGGGAGTCCCAAGGGGACCGACTATATCCTGAATAACATCGCCTTCATTCAACGTGCCCAGCTCTGTCGTGCTCTTCCCGACTTCCTGAAACACCATTGTCAAAAGCCCGGCCACGGGATCGCTGTCTGCTATCGTTAGAGGTATTCGCTCTCCCTTCTCATGCATCCTCAGGACGATAAACTGTCCCGGATGCGCATGAGAGCAAATTTCAGGAGCATGAACTTCAATTAGTTTGATTTTAGGCGCCAGTATTTCTTTCTTAAGAATTCTATACATTTTATTCCTCCTCGCCCATAGCCTGATAGGTGTGGTATTTCCAAATCCGACAAGTTCATCTGAATAAGATTTTTAGTACGCCTAAAATAATCATGATATGTATTCGATACGGCTTTAATTAATCCTCTTAGTATTCTAGAGGTAGTAAGCCAGGTGCATTAGATCTATGCTGAGGTCTGTATTATGAATCCTGATTCCTTTAGGCGCTTTTAGATGTACAGGCGCAAAGTTGAGAACCGCCTCAATTCCTGCCATGACACACTTATCCATCACGCTTTGGGCCACCTCAGCGGGAACGGCTATGACAACCATTCTGAATCCAAGCTCCGGAGCCTTGTCTTGAAAGCTGTCTATGTGGTCTATCGGCACTCCGTTGATAAGCTCCCCTATTACTCTGGGATCAGAATCAAATAGAGCCACCAGCTTGAGGTGGTAGTCTTTTTCATTGTCATACCTTTGAATTATGTACTTGGCAATTGCATGGCCCAGGTTGCCTACACCGATAATTGCAACCTTTATCTCCCTGTCCAAATTAAGAATACGTTTCAGCTCATCTCGCAACGTCGCAATTTCATAGCCAAGCCCCTGCTTGCCGAAGGCGCCGATAAGACTTAGATCCTTTCTAACCTGAGCAGGAGTCACGCCTGACTTTTCACCGAGTTCAAAAGAGGAAATCACATTACCGTAAGACTCCTCAGAAAGGTTCTCAAGGACCCGAAGGTATATCGGCAGGCGCCTAATAACCACATCCGGAATGTTCTGCTTCCCCACCTAACTCCCCCTTTACACATGAATCCGTAAGCGTCAGTAATATTAGGCTAGGGCGTTTTTGCATCTTGCGACAGAGCGGCGCTTAAGCACCGCTCAATCTCAAGCCTACATCTGTCCACTGAAGCCGAACAGGCGCTACCCCAATTTCGCCAAATCACGGGCACTTCCAGATATCGGATACTTGCTGCGCCGAGTGTAGTGGGTGTGCAGGAGTTGGTGTGAGACTTCACCAAGCGGTTCGATAAGAAATTCTTCGTAAAGCTGCTTTATTGCAGGATTCTCATGAGATTTCCTAAGTGGTAGAAGCCTGTCCGCAACATACAAAGCGTTGCCGCGAATCTTTCGTATCTCCATATCAGTCGGTATCGGCTGGCCTCCGCCACCAACACAACCGCCGGGACATGCCATTATTTCAATAAAGTGATATTCCTTCTCCTTATCACGAACCAGTTCCAGGATCCTCTTGGCATTAGCCAGGCCGTGAGCGACTCCCACTCTAACCTTCATATCACCCAGCATAATCTCTGCCTCTTTAATTCCCTCAAGGCCTCTGACTTCCTTAAAATCAATGTTAGGGAGTTCCAGACCTGTGGCTACTTCATAGACCGTCCTGAGAGCAGCCTCCATCACCCCGCCTGTCGCGCCGAAAATTGCAGCTGCTCCTGTGGAAATACCCATGGGAGCATCATGCTCCTCATCAGGAAGGCTCGCAAAATCAATCCCTGCCTCGCGTATCATCCTTCCCAATTCTCTGCTGGTAAGCACCACATCTACATCTTGATATCCGGACGAGGCCATCTCCGGGCGCTCTGCCTCAAACTTCTTAGCAGTACACGGCATAAGGGAGACTGAAAAGATGTCCTTCGGGTCTATCCCGGCATTCCTGGCATAGTATGTCTTCACAAGAGCGCCGAACATTTGCTGCGGAGATTTACAGGTGGACACGTACTCCAGAAGATCCGGGAAGAAATGCTCACCAAACTTGATCCAGCCCGGACTGCACGAAGTGATAAGTGGGAGAGGGCCCCCTTCCTTAATCCTCTTCAAAAGCTCATTGCCCTCTTCGATTATTGTCAAATCAGCAGTAAAGTCCGTATCCATGACCTTGTCAAAGCCAAGCCTTCTTAAGGCAGCCACGAGTTTTCCCGTAAAAATCTCACCAGGCGGAAAACCCAACTCCTCACCAATGCTTACTCTGGTAGCAGGAGCAGTCTGAACAACCACGTGCTTAGTAGGATCTGCAAGCGCCCGGAAGACCTTTTCCGTATCATCACGCTCCGCTATAGCACCTACAGGACATGCATGAATACACTGTCCACAGAGGGCACACGCCACATCGCTTAATTCCCTCTCACATGCAGGCGCCACAACCGTGTCCACCCCTCTTCCGACAGGCCACAGCACAGTCGCAGCCTGCACATCGCGGCACATGGCTACGCATCTCCTACACGATATGCATTTGTCAGGCTCCCGAACTATTGCGGGAGTTGATTCATCCGGCGGAAGTCCGCGGAGTCTCCGTTCGAAGCGAACCTCCCTGATTCCCAACCTTTCTGCAAGTGCTTGAAGCTCACAATTGCGATTTCTGATACACTGGAGGCAATCAGTAGGATGGTGGGCAAGGATGAGCTCGAGGTTCACCCTTCTGGCGTGTCGCACACCAGGCGTGTTAGTATGGACCACCATGTTATCCCTCACCGGATAAGCACACGCAGGTTGAAGTAGTTTCTCTCCTTCTACCTCTACAACGCAAATACGGCAAACAGCCTGCACTTCCAAGTCAGGATGATGGCACAGGGTGGGAATGTCGATTTTGACCTTCCGAGCTGCTTCAAGAATCGTAGTACCTGCATCCACCTGGACTTGTTGGCCATCTATCGTTACCATTGCCACCTTCTATCACTCCTTCCGTAATGGAGCAAAGTGAAGTTATAGCCTGCATGTCCCGGTGGGACACAGCTTATCCTTGATATGAGCTTCAAACTCGTCTCCAAAGTACTTAAGCATAGTCATAATAGGTATAGGCGCTGACTGACCCAGCCCACAAAGGGAGGTTTTTTCCATAGCGTGACTTAGGTCTTTTAAGACCTCAAGATCTTTTTCGGTTCCGTTGCCATGCGCGATATTCTTAACAATATCGTGTAATCTCGCTGTGCCTTCCCGACACGGAACACATTTCCCACACGACTCTCTTGCAAAAAACCTCATGAAGGATTCTGCAATATCAACTATACAGTGGCTGTCATCCATTATCAGCAGGGCGCCTGACCCAAGAGCTGACCCCATCTCCGGGAGGGTAAAGTAATCCATAGGCACGTCCAGCATCTCACGAGGCAGGCATCCTCCGGAAGTACCTCCTGTCTGCGCCATCTTGAAACCCCGTCCTTCCGGGATTCCACCGCCAATCTCATAGATGATCTTACGGAGGGTAATACCCATCGGCACTTCAATAAGACCCTTATTATTAATGTCTCCCGTCATGGTAAACACCTTCGTGCCCGGGCACTTTGAAGTGCCGAACCCCCTATACCACACAGGCCCGTTAAGTATTATCGGAGGGATATTAGCCAGTGTTTCCACATTATTTACCACTGTCGGTTTCCCTAAGAAACCATGGGTGCCCGGATACGGAGGTTTGACTCTGGGTTCTCCTCGTCCACCTTCCATGGACTCGATAAGCGCGGTTTCTTCGCCGCACACATAAGCCCCTGCGCCTTTTCTTATCTCCACATCAAAGGAAAAACCTGATCCGAGAATATCTTCACCGAGCAAACCCAAGGCCTTTGCCTGCTCAATTCCTTTTCCAATCTGCTCGATGGAAAGAACATACTCTCCTCTTATGTACACAAAGCCTCGCTTTGCCCCGACAGCATACCCGGCGATAGCCATGGCCTCAAGAATACTGTGGGGATCTCCTTCCAGAATCAAACGGTCCTTGAAGGTCCCCGGCTCACCTTCATCAGCGTTGCATATTATGAACTTCTCATCAGCGTCAGCGTTCGCTGTGAAACTCCATTTTAAACCTGTGGGAAACGCAGCGCCGCCTCTGCCTACAAGCCCTGACTGTTTCACGACTTCTACGACATCACAAGGTTCCATTTCAGTAAGACACTTTACCAAAGCCTTGTACCCATCACGGGCAATATACTCCTCGATAGAGGAAGGATCGATAATCCCACAATTACGCAGGACTATTCTTTCTTGGGTCTCCAGATACGTAGGTTCCTTGTAACTTACGATCCCGGCAAGACGGCCTTCGCCTGTAAGGCGACGCACAATTCTGCCCTTTAGAAGATGCTCCTCAACAATTTGGGGGACATCACGCACTTGGACTTTCTCATATAGAGTTCCTTCAGGGTAAACCACGATTACAGGGCCGAGATCACATGGACCCAGGCAGCCGGTCTCAACTACTCTTATCTCTTCATCCAGACCGACGCGCTTTAGCTCGCCGATCAATGCGTCACGGACTGCCTTGCATCCTTCAAGAACACATGGAGTTCCCCCACATACCAGCACATGCGAACGGTAGAATTGCACGAGTGTCCACCTCCTCCCCAGATGTCATCTGTATTTTTCAAGAATAACCGGAATATCATCGGGTGTGAGGTTGCCGTACACTTCATCGTCAATCATCATTGCAGGAGCTACACCGCATACTCCGAGACAGCTGGTGTGTTTGAGCGTAAACTTGCCGCAGCTTGTGGTGCCACCCACGGGAATCCCCAGCTCTTTCGTGAGAGCTTCAATTAACGAGTTTGCGCCTAGCAGATGGCAGGGCGCGTTTTCACATACTCGGATTACATGTTCTCCCATGGGTTCTGTAGAAAAAAGGGTATAGAAGGTAGCGACACCATACACCTTTGAAAGTGGCACATCGAGACTGCTTGCGACCTGGATAAGCGCATTCTCAGGAAGATATCCGAACGCTTTCTCAACATCATGCAAGACAGCGATAAGTTCATGTTTGCTCTCGCCATGTCTTGCAATGATTTCCCTGATAATCGATGCAGAACTGTCTACGCTTGCAGGCATAACGTCCATCTTTAAGCCTCCTTTTCATGAAAGGCGCTATTGACCCATTAACCGGTAGGAATTACCCACTCCCCGATTACCTGGCCGTTCACGATGTGACTGGCCACAATCTTGCGTGCTCTCTCCCTGGTTACCTTGGCGTATGTAACCTTCTCAGCACCTGGCATCACAATAGTGATAATGGGTTCTTGTTCACATAGTCCGATACAACCTGTCTGAGTCACAATAACATCCTGAATGTTACGCCGTGCAAGCTCGTCCATAATTGCTGAAAGGGTTTCGCGTGCTCCTGCTGCAATCCCACATGTCCCCATGCCTACTACAATCTTGGTAGTCTCTCCGCCTTCCCTGAGCCTGGTCATTGCCTGAGCTTGCTTCCTAATTCGTTCTAACTCTTCAACTGTTTTCACTTGCGACACCTCCCAAGACTTGCCCTTAACTCTGTCTCCAATCCCATATCATGCAGACCGGTAAACTTTTCCCCAATCCCCTGCCTTTTGGATTTAACCCGTATAATCCCACTTCCTACCTACTAGCTTACTACTTTGTGCGATTTTTCACAATCCCCTTTCGCGCTTTTTATGATTCATCTCATACATGTATATCCTCGCTTCCTTTTCGTCCGTTTGGAGCCAGGATTCGAATAACTCGTGCCCGGTACTTGGATATGGCAGGCCGCCTGCTGTACACGGCGACCCCGGCATACGAAAGCCCCAGAAATCCGAAACCAAAGACAGCTGCAAGAATCTGGGCCATATCCCGCCGATCAATGAAAGATGCGAAAACAGTACCTAAGTAAAGGCCGATCAGGAGAAAAACAAGAGGTATCAGGTATACAATCACTGCTGCCCTGACTACTTGAGTCCCTTCCAACTCCAGCACCACTTCATCGCCTTTTTCCGCACCTACGGTATTTGTCGCAACAGCGACAATTCTATCCCGTGACCCAAACCCGCACGCCTTGCATCTTTCGCATTCATCTCTCCGAAATACCTCAACTTTAGCTACATTGCCATAAGCTTCAATTACTCTACCGCATTCTCTCATATCATCTAATAACCTCCGACGCATCAATCGCGACCGGTTTACGACGCCTGGACATGCTCAAGGCCTTTCTTGATCACACCGCGTATTACAGGCACTGCAGACGGACTTCCGATAGGTATGTCCCCGAGCATCTCTGTCAGCGTGTTTGTGCTGCACATAAACTTAGCTTTCCCTCTGCTATGCATATACTTGAAGTTCACATGGGGATTACAGACTATAAGAAGAGCTATAGTCTCAGCCATGTCGCCAAGGGGCGCTCTGTCAATATCACTGATTTTAAAATCAGCCTTAATTTGTGTCCCGCGCCCGGCTACTGACTGGATTTCCAAATCTCCTCCGGCCATTCTCGCAGCTTCCCGAAACAGCGGGATTCCAAGCCCGACTCGCCGAGTCTTTCTGGATGTGACAAAGGGATCCGTGACGCTTTTAAGAATTGCCTCAGGAATTCCCGGCCCATCATCGGTAATACATATAGTCAAAAGGTCAGAAGATTCGTCCTCGTTGACTGTGATTTCTATGTTATTCGCCCCTGCTTCTATAGAATTTTGCGCTATGTCCAAAATGTGAAGAGATAGCTCCCGCACATAATCCCTCCTGCCATACGCATCCATAAGTCACATGAGTCACATAATCGTGTCTCTCAGCGTAACGCTCCGTCCTTTGTCGAATTTCAAAGCAAGCAGGATTTCATCCCAGCTTGCGCTCTCTATCCAGATGCCGGTGTAACATGCTATCTCACTCAACCTATGAGCATCTGAAGACTTGACAAGGGGGAACCGGGCAATAGACGGAAATCTGTCTCGGGCCTCTTCTGCACTGATGTTCCTGGATATTTCCATGCAGCAAGGTTCGAGCATGTCAGGTACAAATCCAAGGTTCCTAATGAGACTGAAGGACGGCCTATCCACGTGCGCAGGAATAACCAGGCCGTCTAATTCCCGCACGCGTTTAGCCACATAGTCAACGCTCATAGACGTGGAACCCAGAAGGAAAGTGCATAGCTTACCTGTTACCCTGCCATTGGAATCCATTATCAGTTGCTCGCCAAACCTCTCCTCATCGTTCTCAACTTCAGGCAAAGCAGAATAAACTTCTTTCTGCCAAGCACTCAATGCGTCCGGGTGTCGGAAAAACGTAAGAACATGTACATCCTCCACAGTCTGGACCTCAATTCCGCCGATTACCGTTATCCCACAAACAGCTCCTGCTTTCACTACTGCCTCAACATTCTCCGCTGAATTGTGATCACATATGCCTATAATTTCCAAACCCTTAGCTTGTGCAGCCGTAATTATCGCAGGCGGAGTCATCTCATTCTCTGCACACGGGGAAAGAGCGGTGTGGATATGGAGATCAGTCAGAAAAAGCCGCACCTCGTTCCCCTTCCCTTCTATTCCCTCACCCTGCCCCTTATGCCCATAAGGTACAGAAGGCCTATGACCTCAAAAGAAGGTTTCGTTGTGGTTAGCAAGGGGATACCTTCCTCATCAGCCTTTAGAACTGTCTCAGGCGCGGGCTTGGCTCCTCCTGCCACCACAATTGCGGAAACGCCGGTAAGGCTTCCGACAGCTACAATATTCTGGTGTACTTGCACAGTAACCCAGACATCGCCCGGGCCTGCTCCTGCCATGACATCGCTCAAGAGGTCTGATGAATATCCAAAGGATACCTCATTATCCAGATGCCCTATGCCGGCTGCTACTTCGCACTCAAGGGCATCTACAATATCCCGCACCCTCACCCCATGACTCATATCATCACTCTCCAGGCTTTCAGAAAGCGCTATCTTCCTTTAGAGCAGGCGGGCTTTTCTTTGCCATTTCCAGGAGCTGCTCCGCAAGAATTTCAATTTCTTCACGTAACTTAAAAACGCAGTCAGTGTCAACTGCTAATCCTTGGACAATATCTTCCGCCAAGGCACGACAATGAGGACTGCCACACGAACCGCAGTCCAGCCCGGGCAACTCGCTGACCACTTTCTCTATCATCTCGGCTTTGGTAATAGCCCGGGATACATCTTGATCAAGCCTGAAAGCAGGTACTGCCGCAATATCAGGCTTTATCGTAAACTCACCGAGACGTTCCTTAAGGTTAAGGCTTTTGGCAAGTTCTTCATGCATTCCGGGACGCATCTTTGATTTTTCCACTAGAGCTTCCAGATTCATCCGAGCTATGAATGGGTTCAGCACAGAGAGAGCCCCACCGACGCACCCGCCTATGCAAGCCTGCGCCTCCACAAATTCTATGTCTTCCAACTTTCCCATCTCAAGTTGCTCCAGGACCTCTATTACGTTGTGTATTCCATCAACCACAAGGGATTTGGCAATTTTCGCAGCAGCGCGTTCACCGCCGGAACGCCCCCAGCCCATTCCCATTGGCGACGCCTTAGGCTCAGGATAAGGAGGTGAAACCTCCGGAAGCCTCTTTACAATCTCACCATATACCTCAGAGATGGATATAGCGCCGTCTACAGAGAGAATCCCATGCTTGTTGGCTTCCCGAACCCAAGTTACCTTGGCAGGACACGGAGTAATAAAGAAGGCGCCAATCCTCTCTTTTGGAATCTTAAGCTCCTTGCTCTTTATCTCTTTAGCGAGCTTGCCTGCGCACGCCATAGGCGAGTCCACCGGAATCAAAAGATCTATCAACGCAGGGAATCTCACTTGAATCAATCTGACCACAGCAGGACAAGCTGCTGAAATCATAGGCCTTGTCCCACTTGTCTTCTTAAGATACTCTAATGTCAAAAAGGTAGCTATATCTGCACCATAAGCCACTTCAAAAACATCGTCAAATCCCATGGCAATAAGAGCGCCTAATACTTTCCCCCGATTAACCTCCCTGCCAAATTGGGAATACAAAGCAGGAGCAGGTAGCGCAATAGCACAATCAAATTCATTCAATCTTGAGAGCGAATCTGTGATAGCTGTTTTTGCATGATTATCACAAATTCTGATACACTCGCCGCAATCAGTGCACCTTTCCGCATTAATCCTGGCTTTCCCGGCTCTCACGCGAATGGCTTCAGTAGGACAGTTCTTGATGCACCTGGTGCATCCACGGCACTTTTCCTCAATTAGCAATACCGAGTGAAATACCTGATCCATGATCAGCCTTCCTCTTTCGCCGGTAAGTTTATTACTGCTCTGATACTTGTCCCCGAACCTACTTGAGACGTAACTTCAAGTTCATCGGAATACCGCTTCATGTTAGGGAGGCCCAAACCTGCCCCAAATCCCATTTCTCTAATATCTTCCGGTGCTGTTGAGTACCCTACTTGCATTGCCAGGGCAATATCTGAAATACCCGGACCTTCATCATCAGCGTAGATATTGACTCGTTGAGGCAATATGTCGATACCGACAATGCCGCAATAAGCGTGTATGACTATGTTCATTTCCGCCTCGTAGGCTACTATACCTACACGTCTGGCGGTCTCCGCGTCTATGCCTATCTGACGGAGCGTCCTCTTGATCTTTGCTGCAGCCTCGCCTGCAGCCTGGAAGTCTCTTCCTGTGACATGATACTCAAGGCGCATCCTGCGCTCCCCCGACAGCCTGAGGCCAATCACGCCAACCGGGCAAACCTGCCGCAAACAGAAGGCCTGCTGACTCATACAGCGGATAGTGTGTGCACATGATTGGGAGGCCCAATTCACGACTCATATCAATAATATCAGGAGTGGGTCGCTTCCCGCGAACAAACACAATAGCAGCAAGATCCACCATCTCTGCTGCTCGGATAATCTGGGGCGACACTAATCCGGTAAGGACAAGCATCCTCTCTTTAGTGAACGCTAACAAATCACTTATGAGATCGCACCCACAGCCTGCCTCGACCTGTAGATCCAGCTTATCCTCGCCTATCAGGACTTCCGCCTCAAGGATTCTCGCTACATCCCCTAGTCGCACCTGGCTTCAACCCTCCGTCCGAGACTGTAATTACCTTTGGACGATCACGGAATATCCCTTTGCTTCAATCTCTGTAGCAAGGGCATCAGCGTTAGCTTTGTTTTGAAATGCACCTACTTGAATTCTGTACGGTATCACCTGTGTGATAAAAACAGGATATCCTGCCTCCTCCAGTTTACGCCCAAGCTTTTCCGCTTCACTTCTGTCATAGAACTCGCCGACCTGGACCCGATAAAGTACGGATTCTTCTGCAATCCCACCGGACGCAAGGGTGTTATCAGCCCTGTCAGGGGCATCATAAGTCGGTTTCCCGGACGGAATTGCGCCTTGATCTTCCTGTGACTTAGGAGAAATCGGAGATACAGCGCCTGCGCCGCTTCCAGAGTCGCTGCTGCCCAATGAACCCGTTCCCGTTGTCGCAGGCAGGCTGGAGCGTGGCGCCTGCAAGGACGACGCGCAATAGCTTAGAACATACTTGCCGAGCAAGACACCAAGTCCTACCATAGCTGCAAGCGTCACGACCCATACCAACACAAGCCATAAGGATTGCTCCTTGGATCTGCCTTTTCGCTCCGGCATCCTGCATCCCTCCTTAACGTCATCTATCTAGATAATATTACCTCGTTTCCCCCGGCTTTCCTCCTAAACACTTAAGAGATCCGCTCCCATGGAGGACGCATATGAAGATCAAGCCTCATTAGCCTGGTCTTGAGCGAATTGTTGAGTTTTTCAGCTACGTCGTGGTGGGCGCATGCAAATACCAAAGGGAGATCCAGCTCATCAGCGAGAGACTCCGAGACCTCGATCCCTCGAAGCACATCCTGTGTTGTAGTCTCTTTACCCATGTGAGTATTGCTCACTATCCCTGTGACAGAAAGCTGCGATGCAGTCTCAATCGATTCAAGCATCGTCCGGGCCTCTGCCGCATCCTGAGTAAAAGGGCGATTCGTATTTAGGACAAAATACATATCGTAACCTGCCTCTTTAAACTGCTGCCTGAATCCGGCAAGCGCTTTTGCACCTACCGGGTCTCCCCCTACATCAAACACTACTTGAAGTGTGTCATCCTGAAAAGCTCTGAAGACAGCAGAAGAAACCGAAGGCAGATCAGCGGCCTCAAGACCCGGTCCCGATGAAATCACGCCTATCCCAAGACTTTGCATGGCTGTAGCAGCTTCGCGGGATCTAAAATACGGATTCACAATATCAAAGTCAACAACAGCAACCTCCTTGGCCCGGGAACGCATAAGTTTTGCGTAATTCAGCGCAATCTCGGTCTTCCCGGATCCAAAAGCGCCGACAAATACCACTACCCTGTGATTCATTGGCAGTTCCCCTGCCCGCTCAAGAAGGTATCTGCGCACATTGCCCACAAGATAGATAGATCCGCAAACTACCAAGGCGCCGCCTTTGCCTGCCTCTTCCAACCCTTTATCCACAGCCTGGAAAGGATCTAAAACAGCCTCAGCCTGGAGTCCTTCCCTTTCTGCAAAACCGGCAAGTGTACAAGGGGCTATCGCGCCGCTTCTTGATGACAAGGCCCTTGTGGCAATGAAAGCATCTGCGAATTTTGAGATTTCGCATACCATCTGTTCGGCAGGCTTATCCTTGGATATGCCAACCACAGCCGTAACCGGCCGCCTTTCCACTACTTCAGGAATCGCCTCCCTGAGCCTGTGAATACCGCCGATATTATGAGCTCCGTCCACCAAAACCAGTGGCTCACGCTGCAATACCTCGAGCCTTCCCGGCCATGAAACAAGCCTGAGGCCGGCTGTGAGCGCCTGGTCTCCTATGTCTACCCCAAGTCTCTGTAAGGCATCTATTATACCTACAGCGACAGCAGCGTTTTCAACTTGGTGTGCACCGATAAGAGGGATTCTAAGTGTGTCGTAGATACGGCTTCCTATCCTCACTGAAAAGGACTGCCCCTCCATTGACCAAGACTTCCTTCGGCATTCTATGTCTCTGCCGAATACAATGGTAGGAGCAAATCTATTCGAAGCCGTCTCCTCTATCACTCTAAGCGCAGTCTGATCCTGCCTCCCTACAACAACAGGAACACCGTCTTTTATAATCCCGGCCTTTTCTCCGGCAACCTCCTCCAGCGTATGCCCGAGTATGCCTGTATGCTCCAAGCTGATATTTGTGATAGCTGAAACTTTTGGCATTACGATATTAGTTGAATCCAACCTGCCGCCGAGGCCTACTTCGACAACGGCAAAATCCACATTTTCATAGGCAAAGTGTAGAAAGGCAAGAGCTGTCCCCATCTCAAACTCAGTCGGCGGGCCAAGTCCGGGGTCATGCGCGATTTTTTCGAAAACAGGTTTTAACTCTGTCATCAGTTGAGCCAGTCTTGTTCGGGAGATGGGACGCCCCGCAACCCGAATTCGTTCAGTGTAAGATGAAAGATGCGGCGAAGTGTAAAGGCCTACGCGAAATCCCGAGGCTCTGAGCACAGACTCGACCATGGCAGCCACTGACCCTTTTCCATTGGTGCCTGCCACGTGCACTATGGAAAAGCTCTGTTCAGGACTGCCTGTTTCACGGGATAAGGCAAGGCTGCGCTCGAGCCCTACGTGTATGCCGAATTTGCCGAGATCTCTTAGAAAGGCTATAGCTTCTTCATAGTTCATATTGTCACTCCTTGAGTTCGCTTAGGCGCTTCTTGAGCCTTTCCTCTTTTTCCTGGAACTCCGCTAATCTTTCTCTTTCCTTCTCTACAATTTCCTCTTGCGCTTTCTCCAAAAATCCTTTGTTAGTGAGTTTCTTCCGGGATCTGAAAAGCGCCGCTTGTGTGGCTTCCAGATCTCTCTCTAATTTCTGAATTTCAACATCAAGGTCAATAATTCCTACAAGCGGCACATATATTTCGGCGCCGGATATGATTTGAGAGACAGCCTTCTTTGGCCTAATGTCCAGACGTTCTCTCACAGTGATGCTACGCAGCCCTGAAAGCTGACTCACAAGTTCACTGTTGTCTTTCAGAATCTTGCCGGTTACACCATCAGTTACAACAACGGCTTCGATTTTCTTCTGAGGCGGAACATTCATCTCTGAACGGATATTTCTGACAGCCCTGACCGTATCTATCAAAACAGCCATAGCTTCCTCAGCTTCAGGATCGTCTATTCTGTCATCAGGTCCTGGCCACGCCGAAACCATAATGCTTCCTTCAGTCCCCGGCAATAAACCCCATATAGCCTCAGTGATGAAAGGCATGAATGGGTGGATGAGTTTCAGCGTTTTCCCAAGGGTCTCCCACACAACGTACTGAGCACATCTTCGAGCTCTTTCGTCACTTGAATAGAGCCTGATCTTTGCGATTTCAATATACCAGTCACAGAATTCGTCCCATATGAAACTGTAGAGGGTTCGGGCAGCCTCACCAATTTCATAGTTATTCAGGTACATAGATACTTCCCTTGATATGTTATTGGTTCTGCTTCTTATCCATCTATCAGCCAATGTTAAATCTGAATCTATGCCAAAGTCGCAAGACTCGTCGTCTGCAAATGAATCAAGGCTAAAGTCATCAAGATTCATGATGGCAAATCTTGACGCATTCCACAACTTGTTCGCAAAATTCCTGCTTGCCTCTAATCTCTCTTCTCTGAATCTCATGTCATTACCCGGGGTATTGCCCATGACCAGAGTGAACCTAAGCACATCCGCCCCGTACTCGTCAACTACCTCCAGGGGATCTATTCCTGTGCCAAGGGATTTACTCATCTTTTTGCCACTTGACGCCCTCACCAACCCATGGATTAGCACGTCGTGAAACGGCACGTCTCCCATGAATTCAATGCCCATCACTATCATTCTGGCTACCCAGAAAAAGATGATGTCATAGGCAGTCACAAGGACTGAAGTAGGATAGAAGCACTCAAGGTCAGGAGTCTCCTCAGGCCACCCCATAGTGGAAAACGGCCACAGAGCAGAAGAAAACCATGTGTCCAAAACATCCGGATCCTGCGTCAGGGCGCGCCCGCCACATTTTCCGCACTGAGAAGGAGTATCCAAGGCTGCAATCGTCTCTCCGCATTCATCGCAGTACCATACCGGGATCCTGTGGCCCCACCAAAGTTGCCTCGATATGCACCAATCATGAACGTCTTCCATCCAATTGAGATAGACCTTGCTGAACCTCTCAGGCACAAACCTTATTTTGCCTTCTTGAACAGCCTTTATTGCCGGCTCTGCAAGGGGTTTCATTTTCACGAACCACTGTTTCGAAACCAAAGGCTCAACAGCAGTATGGCATCTCTGACAATGTCCCACAGAGTGAGCCCGTTCTTCAATCTTGGCTAAGAGCCCCAAGTCTTGCAGCCGAGATACTACTTTGCTGCGGCATTTATACCTGTCCATGCCTTGGTATTCCCCTGCCTCTTCCGTCATTAGGCCGTCCTCGCCAATGACCTTAACTATAGGCAGAGAATGCCTAAGTCCAATCTCAAAGTCATTTGGATCATGGGCAGGGGTTACCTTTACAGCTCCTGTCCCGAATTCAGGGTCTGCCCATTTATCCGCTATAATCGGTATTTCCCTGTTTATAATAGGGAGAATTACATACCTGCCGATGACGTCCTTATAACGTTCATCATCAGGGTTCACGGCAACTGCAGTATCACCTAGCATTGTCTCAGGACGTGTTGTTGCAATTTGCACATAACCCTCTCCGTCAGAGAAGGGATAATTAATGTAGTACAAGGCGCCTTCTGTCTCTTCATGCTCGACTTCAAGGTCTGATAGGGATGTATGGCACCTAGGACACCAATTCACAATGTAGGCGCCTCTATATATAAGCCCCTTCTCATAAAGACTTACGAAGACCCGCCGGACAGCTATGGAAAGACCTTCATCCATAGTGAACCTTTCCCTTTGCCAATCACACGACGCCCCGAGCCTCTCAAGTTGTTTTCTAATAGCCCCACCGTACTTGTGTTTCCATTCCCATACACGTTCTATAAATTTCTCACGCCCCAAATCATGCCGAGTCAACCCTTCTTCTGCAAGAGCAGCCTCGACTTTGACCTGTGTGGCGATTCCTGCGTGGTCTGTTCCGGGAATCCATACAGTGTTGTGTCCAAGCATTCTATGCCACCTTACCAAGATATCTTGGAGGGTGTTATCGAGAGCATGCCCTATGTGCAAAGCCCCGGTAACATTCGGCGGCGGAATTACTATACAGAAAGACTCCCTCGAAGGGTCCGCTTCTTGATGAAAAAGCCCGGCGGAAGCCCATTTCTGATAGATTTTATCCTCGAATTCCAAAGGATTGTAGCGAGTAGGCATGTCGCTTGGTTTCTTCGCAACAGTTTTAATCGGATCTCTCATAGCCCCTTGCCTTCCCCCTTTTTACATGTCAATCTTTCTTACAAATTATGAAGGCCCCTTCCACCTTATCAAGGGCGAAAGGAGCCTAATTCCGCGGTACCACCTTGTTTCTCGTAGGTTAGCAGCGCATCTCTTTAAGCTAAACACTACGAGCGCTCTTCGGGCTGTAACGGGCCCCCCGTCAACACCTACTGAAGGCACGCCAATTGTTGCAGCTTGTTGGATGTTGATACTCAGAAGCGACCTTCGATGTGCGCCTATCCCAGGAGGCTCCCACCACTAAATGGCCTCCCTCTCTTCAGGAAGCGTCACCCTACTCCTCTTCATCATCGAGTTTGGTCCTATAAACTATCCGGTTTAGCATATGATACTCCAGACTATGCCATGCGTCAAGCGAACCTCGCTCAGAATACGCTAAAGGCACAGACTGCCGACGACCGTTTCCCTATTTTATGTGGGTAACAATATCTTTATACATCTTAATGCGGGCAGCCAAAGCTTCCAATCCTCCCATTTTCTCCTCTTTGAGGATCTGGGACACTCCGTGAAGTTCAACTCGCTTGACCTTGGCATGGTGCCTCTCAAGGTGCTTATTCAGCATGACTTCAACTCCGTACCCTGACTCCTCAATACTAGGAAGGGTCTTGAGCAATGACGCCTTCACCGCACGCTGGCCCGAAAGCCCCGGAGTCATCTTATGTGCCAAATCCGTCGTAGGTCTGCCTCCCCCAAAAACCCCTAAGGTCGCATCCCCCTCACCCTCCACAACCGGACGAATCAAATCATCTACATGATCCGGTGTCAACCCCACTAAATCCGCGTCGATGAACACGTAAACGTCGGCATCTGTAGAGCATACACCTGCCTTCATAGCTGCTCCCTTTCCTTGATTCTCAGGAAGCTCTATAACATTCACTCCCTCAGACTGAGCCATTTTAACGGTGTCATCTGTAGAGCCGTCACTTACTACGATTATCTCCGAAGGCAACTTGGCTTCCTTTACAGCAGAGATTACCCCTTTTATACGAGCACCTTCGTTATAGGCAGGTATTATTACGGATACTTTCACTTGGATTCATCTCCCTGACGAGACTTCAAAGGTTTTTTGCTTCTTTTCGCTTCCCGATTCGTACAGCTTCTTCCACTAATCTCGGCACTATGTCTTCCCATGGAACACGTCCTTGTGGGCAGCCTTCCCTGAAAATCAGTCCTGATTTTTCACCCAACGCCACCCCGACATCGGCTTCTCGCGCCTCTCCGGGACCGTTGACTTCACATCCCATTACAGCGACTTTGATTGGAAACTTAAACCCCTCAAATTTCTCCTCCACATCTTTTAGAAGCCTCATGAGATCCCCGTGGCAGCGCCCGCAAGTAGGACATGATATTATTTCTACACCCTCTGTCTTAACTCCTATACCGGACAGTATGGCAATTCCCACTCTTACTTCTTCCTCAGGCTCGTCCGTAAGAGAAACACGGATTGTATCGCCTATGCCTTCCATAAGCAATGTTCCAAGGGCTATAGAAGACTTCACTGTGCCTGTCCTTACCCCACCGGCTTCAGTAACACCTAAGTGAAGCGGAAAATCACATAACCCGGCTAAAGCACGGTAAGCGGAAATCGTCGTCACAACATCTGATGCCTTCACTGATACGACTATATCCTGAAAGCCTTCATCAACAAGAAGAGATATGCTCCTCTTTGCGCTTTCAACCAGGGCCTCGAAAGTCGGCCCTTGGTGTTTTGACAGTAAGTCTTTGGGTATGGAGCCGGAATTGACCCCGACCCTTATGGGAATGCCTCGCTCCTTCGCCGCTTCCGCAACCTCCCGAACCCGATCCCTGCCTCCGATATTGCCCGGATTTATCCTTAGTTTGTCAGCGCCTGCTCTCGCAGCGGCCAAAGCTAACCTATAATCAAAATGAATATCCGCTACCAAGGGAAGAGGGGAACGTCTCTTGATTTCCTCTAATGCCGTAGCTGCCTCCATATCAGGGACAGCGCATCTTACTATATCACAGCCTACGTCTTTGAGTCTTGTTATCTGAGACAGGGTTGCCTCCACATCTCTAGTATCAGTCTTCGTCATTGATTGAACAGAGATACGAGCGTCTCCCCCTACGCCTACCTCTCCTACCATAATTTGCCTGGATTTACGCCTTAAAATACGGCGCAAGCATAACCCCTCCTTCGAACTCAGCCCCCCATCGCGCCCAGCCTGACAATATCTGAGAACGTGGCAAAAACGATCAAGAGCCCTAGGATAGCCATGCCGATCATGCGGGCAAAGGCTTCTTGCTCCACACTGAGAGGCTTCCTGCGTATTGCCTCGATCAAGAGGAGCAAAATCCACCCTCCGTCAAGGACCGGTATCGGAAGAAGATTCAAGAGCCCAAGATTTACATTGAGTAAACCTGCAAGATAGAGGACATTAATAAAACCTAACTTCGCAGTTTGCCCAACTGCCTGGGCAATTCCTATAGGACCTGCTACATCAGGCTTTATCTTCCCTGTAACCATCCTCCCAAGAGTTATGAGGAGATTCCTTGCCAAGCTCATTGTGAAACGTGCGCCTCGACTTACAGACTCAAAGAACCCTCGACGCGTCCAAACCTCTGAAAGCATTACACCTATGACACCGCCATGTACGCTCGGATCTTGTTCAGGGGTCACTACCCGTTCAATTACGGCTCCGTCCCGCTCAATTACGAAAGTCAATTGGCGCCCGGGACTTTGCCAAATCTTGTCCTTCACGTCACCTACAGTGTCAGTTGGAGCGTTATCGATGGAAATGATCTTGTCTCCTGCCATGATACCTCCGCGCCAAGCAGGGGTTTCAGGATAAACCTCTGCAATCACGGCTGAAGGCACACCCACTTGGACAAAAACTATAGCAAACAAGATAAAAGCCACAACAAAATTCATTAAAGGGCCTGCCAGAATAGTGAGAATCCTGAGGATAACAGGCTTTGACCGAAAACTCCTTGGATCATCGTCGTCAACATCACAATCAGGATCAGGGGGTTCATCCAGCCCTGCAAACTTGACAAATGCGCCAAGGGGAAGGGCTCTTACAGAGTATACGGTTTCTCCCCGCGTAAACTGCCGAATACTCGGGCCGAAGCCTAAACTGAATTCGTACACCTGTACTCCTGCAGCCTTACCCACAATAAAATGCCCGAATTCGTGGGAGAAGGCGAATGAGAGGAATACAAAAGCGAAAGCAATAAGTATCATAAGCGCAGAACTAAGCACAGAATCATCTCCCTATCCTTCCTGCTTGCCGAAGGACGTGCCCTCTGGCCCAGGAGTCAGCGGCGAGCACTTGGTCCAAAGAAGACCCCTCCAGTACATTGTGACTTAACATAGCGTCTTCCACAAGCCTGGCAATATCGCAAAATCCGATCTTCCCTGACATGAACAGGCCTACCGCTTCTTCATTAGCGGAGTTCAGAACACAGGGAAGGGTGCCTCCGGCTTGAAGAGCCTCGTAGCCAAGGCGAAGAGCAGGAAACCTATGTAAATCTGGCTCCTCGAATGTGAGGATTCCTTGTTTTGCAAGGTCAATTCTATCACAATACCCCCTAACCCGGTTGGGAAAGCTTAAGGCATACTGAATCGCAAGTCTCATGTCTTGAGAGCCAAGCTGAGCCAAGATCGATCCATCAGTAAACTCTACCATGGAGTGAACAATACTTTGCCTGTGAATGATTGCGCGAATCTTATCAGGACTTATTCCAAACAGCCACCTTGCTTCTATAAGTTCAAGGGCTTTATTCATCAAAGTCGCAGAGTCTATTGTAACCTTTGCGCCCATAGACCACGTAGGATGGCGAAGAGCCTCCCTTGGAGTGACGTTCTCCATGTCTTCTTTGGAAACATCGAGAAAAGGGCCACCTGACGCAGTCAAAATCAATCTTTCCACACTTAATATATCGTGCCCTTGGAGACACTGGAATATCGCAGAGTGCTCACTGTCTACAGGCAGGATTCTTACTCCGTGCCGAGCAGCCTCATCAATTACGATTTGCCCGGCTGCGACCAACGCTTCTTTAGTTGCAAGGGCTATTGTCTTCCCGCTCTTAATAGCTTGAATCGTCGGCATAAGACCGTCTATTCCAACGATTGCGCACACTGCAAGATCTGCGGAGCTGTAGGATGCAACGATAGATGCTGCATCCTCTCCGGACACAATCTCTACATCAAGGTCTCGGACCCTGTCCCTAAATAGCATAGCTGCATCCGGATGAGCTATGCCCACAATATGAGGGCGGTAAGTCCTTACCTGCTTTTCCAGGAGATCTATGTTTCTGCCTGCTGCAAGCCCTACTATCTTGATATCACTCTCGTGCCACTTGGCCACCTCAAGGGTTTGCGTTCCAATAGACCCTGTAGAGCCTAACACCACAACAGAGCAAGCCAATAAGTCCCCTCCTATTCCCTAGGCCATGACGGCAGTATCTCTACTGCAACTAAAACCTTCAGCAAAACTGCGAAAAGTGGGCCGATAAACATTCCGACAGCGCCAAGTAGCCTATACCCAAGGTACATGGATACAAGCATTAAAAGAGGGTGAACTCCCAAATTGCTCCCGAGCACCCTTGGCTCCATGCCTTTTCGGACGAAGAATTGAACCGCCATGAGAACCGCAATTACTATGGCTTGGTAAAACTGCCTTGCCACAAGATGAAAGATGATTAAAGGCACATACAGCAATCCGGGCCCAACCAGCGGGATAAGATCGAGGATGCCTGCGATGATTCCGAAAATCCAAGCATACCTGACCTTGGCCACTGTAAAACCTATAATGCTCACAATAACCGTCACGCTAATCAAAATGAGATACGCCCTAATAAATCGGAGTGCAGCTGAAACCAGTCCTGCTTTTGCTTTTTTTGCCCTCTCACGCCATTTCACAGGCGCGAGATTTGTCAAGAACTCTGAGATTTCTCTCTTATCCCGGCTGATGAAGAATGCTGCAAAAAAGCTGACAATTACGTTGATACTGAGTCGCGGGAGACTCATGATAACACCGGTCACACCTAAAATAAGCCTCTCAAGGCCTGCGTACAACGTGGACTTAGTCCTCTTCACCGCCTCTATTACAGGATCCGGCAGGTCTTCAGTTACCCTTTCTATGTACATAATGATCTTGCTTAGGATTTCCTCAAGGTTCATGTTGTAAATAGGCAACGCACGATAAAGCTCTTGTGCTTCAGAGACTATTCGCACAACTGCCAAAGCAACAACAACTGACAATAAAACGAATACAACCAAGAGACATATGGAAATGCATATCCCTCTTGGAAAACGAAAGCGTCTTGAGAGTAGTTCCACAATGGGATCTATGATAGCCGCCAAAATAAGGGCAGCAATAAATGGAGCAAAAAGAGACAATGCAAACTTAGCCACAAGATAGCATGCAGCAAGCACAGCGCTCCATATGAGAAAATATCGCCAACCCTCTGATATCTTTTGCAAGATGTCTACTTACCTCAAAAAACGCAAAAGCGTTGCTTAGTTAGGATAGAAAAAGTCGTACATAATAGTACACTACAGGAATAGCAAGTAGCAAGCTGTCAAGTCTGTCCAGAACTCCACCATGACCGGGCAAGAAGGTTCCTGAGTCCTTAACCTCTGCACTTCGCTTAAATGCCGACTCCGCCAAATCGCCTATTTGTCCGGAAACTGACGTTATAACAGCAAGCGCAAGACTATGGCCTAGGCTAAGATGAGGCCACCACAATAGGACAGCGCCGAGCTCCCTCACAATGGCACCGGTTATGACACCAGAGATAAAACCTGCGATTGCTCCTTCATAAGTCTTGTTAGGGCTTACTTTAGGCGCCAACTTGCGCTTGCCGAAGGCCCTTCCGCCGTAATACGCTCCTATGTCGGTTGCCCACACAGTAAGAACAGCTATTAGCAAATATCCAAATCCAGCCTGCTCCCCACCTGTGTAACGCAGCATGAGAGTCGTAGCCATAGGCAGCCCTACATAAACAGATCCCAATAGGGTTATTGCCGAATTCGCGATAGAGTTTTGGCCTTCAAAAACCAATGTCTGCCAACTCAAAGTCATAAGGATAATCGCAGTCACAGCCAGGCCTACAGCCTGCTGCAAACCTAAGTGACCAAGGGCAACAAAGGCTGTTACACCAAGAACCCCCACTAGCTCCAAAGGGCCGTAGCCTGAGAATTGAGCCAGTTTGTAAAACTCTCTGACAGCTAATATCCCAATTACCAGCAGAGTCACAGCCAAATAGACCCTGCCTAGGATTATGACCAAAAGTGCAAGAGGGATAGCCGCAAGCGCACTTCGGACTCTCTGATTCAAGTCAGAACCCTCCTATCAAGCTATCTGGGAGATTTGGGAGATTCTAGAGGCCGCCGAATCTTCGCTCCCTGCGCTGATATTCCACTATTGCAGAAAGAAGATCTCCCTTGGAGAAGTCCGGCCAAAGCACAGGAGTAACAACCAGTTCGGCATAAGCCGACTGCCAGATGAGGAAGTTGGATACCCTCATCTCTCCTCCGGTACGAATTATGAGGTCAGGGTCGGGAACACCTGCAGTATAGAGATGAGCACTGACATCTTCCTCAGAAATAGCTTCAGGCTTTATCTCGCCTAGGACCGCCTTCTTAGCAAGCTCTCCAACCGCCCTTGTTATCTCTTCACGACCGCCGTAGTCTATGGCAAGATTTACAAACATTTCAGCATTCGCTGATGTCCTGTCTTCAACATTAATTATCGCATGAAGCACATCCTGTGGCAACCTGTCCCTGCGTCCAATGACTCTAATCTTAGCCCCGTAGTCAACCAAATTCTTAAGTCTCTTCTCGAACATTTCCACGAGAAGGTTCATAAGACCATCAACTTCATCTTTCGGCCTTCTCCAGTTCTCAGTGGAGAATACATAGAGTGTCATGTGTCGTATCCCCAGGTCTCGGGCGAACTTGACCATCTCTTCCGCCTTCCTGCCACCTGCTTCATGGCCTGCCGGCCGCGGAAGGCCTTTCCGCTTGGCCCACCTCCCGTTACCATCCATGATTATGGCCACATGTAGAGGGAGCTTCGTTTGGTCGACCTGCGTCCCGAGGAAACGGATGTCCTTCGCGCTATGACCATAATGCCGCTCTCGGCCCTGAAATAAGCGGGAAAAAGTCTTCCTAATCACTTCCGAATTTCTAACCTCCCTTCATCTGATATGTCACACAAACAAGATCTATGTAACCCTGTAAAATCTCAAGGGGAGGCGAACCTCCCCTTAGAAACCAGGATTATGTGAATTATTCTTCCTCTATGATTGCGTCCTCCGGACACTCTTCAGCGCACATTCCGCAATCAGTGCAGATATCAGGGTCTATCACGTACTTGTCGTCTCCTTCGCTAATCGCCTCAAAGGGACATACATCGGCACATGTTCCACACTTCGTGCACTCATCAGTGATAAAATGTGGCATCCCCGCCACCTCCTCTCAGAATTCCATAATCTCAGCTTCCTTAGTTTCGAGCAAACTGTCAATTTCAGCGATAAATGCGTCAGTCAGCTTCTGAACATCGTCCTGACCCCGCCTTAATTCGTCCTCAGTTATTTCCTTGTTTTTCTCTTTATCGCGCAGGATATCTATAGCCTCGCGCCTCACATTCCTTACTCGAATTCGCATCTCTTCCGCAACCTTTCTGGCTACCTTCACCAACTCGCGACGCCTTTCTTCAGTAAGGGCAGGAATGGATATTCTGATAACCGATCCATCGCTCATAGGCGTTAAAGCCAGGTCTGATTTAAGAATAGCGCGTTCAACATTAGGCACGAGTTTGCGGTCCCACGGTTGGATTACGAGAAGGCGAGGTTCAGGCACAGAAATACTGGCTACTTGATTTATGGGGTAAACATCACCGTAAGCCTCTACATTAACCCTGTCAAGCAAGGCGGGATTAGCCCTGCCTGTCCTGATTAACGCAAACTCCTTCCGAGTCGCCTCCACAACATCCTTCATTTTCTCTTCAACCTTGCGGAAATCGTCGTCCGGCATATTACTCCCCCCTGATTTCGGTGCCGATATCTTCTCCAAGAACGGCCCTTTTGACATTGCCTGACCTCATCAGGTTGAAAACGACGATAGGAATCTCGTTATCCATGCATAGAGAGGCTGCGGTTGAATCCATGACTCCGAGGCCTTTTTCTATCACCTCGAGATATGTTAGGCGTTTAAACTGCTTGGCATTGGGATCTGAGAGAGGGTCTCTGTCGTATACTCCATCCACCCTCTTTGCCATCAATAAGACTTCAGCTTCAATCTCAGCCGCGCGGAGAGCAGCTGCCGTGTCAGTAGAAAAATACGGATTGCCTGTCCCACCTGCGAAGATCACTACTCTTCCCTTTTCCAGATGGCGAACAGCCCTTCTACGGATATAGGGTTCCGCAACCTCCCGCATCTCTATAGCTGTTTGAACCCTTGTATCAACTCCGAGCTTCTCGAGACAATCCTGGAGGGACAAGGCGTTTATTATTGTCGCAAGCATCCCCATGTAATCAGCGGTGGCTCTATCCATACCCGCTGCCTGAGCCTGGACTCCACGCCAGATATTCCCTCCGCCTATAACAACTGCAGTATCAACACCAAGGCTGTGGACATCACGGATTTCCCCTGCAATCACTCGCACGATATCCAGATCTATTCCGTAACCTCTTGGCCCGGCCAGCGCTTCACCTGATAATTTCAATACAATCCTCTTGTATCTGGGATTACCCTGGGATTTTTTCACCCTCCGCCATTCCCTTCTCCCAAATGTCAATAGCTAGCTGATAGTACATTCCTGATCTTTGGGCTTATCTACGCTTTCCCCGACTTCATATCTGGTAAACCGGCTAATCTCTATCTTCTCGCCCGTCTTGGCAGATACCTCAAAAACGAGATCTTGCACGGTTTTCTCAGGATCACGAATGTAAGGTTGCTCCAAGAGACACACTTCGCTATAGAACTTCTGGATCCGTCCTTCCACAATCTTCTCTGCAATTTTCTCCGGCTTGCCTTCATTCAGTGCCTGAGCCTTCAGGATTTCCTTCTCGTTCTCCAGCACCGACTCGGGGACGTCATCTCGTGACAAGTAAAGAGGCCTGGAGGCTGCAATCTGAAGAGCGATCTCTTTAGCAAGAGTTTGGAAATCATCTGTACGGGCTACAAAGTCAGTTTCGCAGTTGATTTCAACGAGAACGCCAATCTTACTTCCGTGGTGGATATAAGATTCGATTATCCCCTCTGCAGCCACCCTGCTCGCTCTCCTCACCATTTTCGCCAGGCCCTTCTCACGGAGATAGGCCACGGCCTTTTCCATATCGCCGCCGGTCTCAGTAAGGGCTTTCTTGCAGTCCATCATACCGGCGCCGGTTCTTTCCCGTAGTTCCTTGACATTTTCGGCCTTAATAGCCACAAGTCCTACCTCCTCTTACATAGACTGCTAGTTGTCATCACTATCTTGCACGCGAACATGATCCATCTCAACGATTTCTACGACATCGTTATCAAGAGGCATCTCCACAATGTCAGTTACGCTGTCTTCCATCTCGCTGACAATTTCGTCCTCTCTGATCTCTCCGACTGCAGACGCCGAATCCAGGCCCTCAAGACCTTCAATGACAGCGTCCGCTATCGTGCCGCATATTAACTTGATGGCACGGATAGCATCATCATTGCCGGGAATAACATAGTCGATTTCGTCCGGATCACAGTTTGTGTCTACTATAGAGATTATCGGTATGTTGAGCTTTCTCGCTTCTTGCACTGCTATTCGCTCCTTACGTGGATCCACTACGAAGACCGCATCTGGCAACTTTTCCATATCACGTACGCCGCCGAGGAACTTCTCAAGCTTCTGCTTCTCCTTCATAAGTTGAAGGACTTCCTTCTTCGGTAGTACATTGAAGGAACCATCGGTTTCCATTTGCTCGATTTCTTGGAGACGACCGACGCGTTTTCTTATAGTCTGGAAGTTAGTGAGCATTCCACCCAACCACCGCACGTTAACATAGAACATACCACATCGTTCAGCTTCTTCTCTGACAGTGTTCTGAGCCTGTTTTTTTGTGCCGACAAATAGGATAGTTCCTCCGTCCGCTACTACATCCTTTACGAATGCATATGCGTCCTCCATCATCTTTACAGTCTTCTGCAGATCAATAATGTATATCCCGTTGCGTTCGGTGAAGATATACGGCTTCATCTTAGGGTTCCAACGCCTGGTTTGGTGCCCAAAATGGACGCCTGCTTCAAGTAGTTGCTTCATAGTGACTACTGCCATAATCTCACCTCCTCCCTGTTCGGTTTTTCCTCCGCTTCTCTCATTCCCGGGTATAACCCCCCTTATCAGGGGCACCGATACCAAGGTCAAGAAGCGTGCGTGATAACGCCAATGCGTAGTATACCACACTGCAATAGTCATATCAACGAACCGTTCAAGAACGTCTGAGTCAAGTTGTGGTGGGTACTATTTTATCTACCCTTGAAAAGTAGCTGTTTGTGCCGTCTAGTTTTCAATCAAGCATAGGGGCCTGTCTCCAATGCCTTAGTAGTAAATACATAACTTAACC
>Ga0208198_1000257_pt1 | contig 63898 bp, 44 predicted proteins | sample AD_JPNTR2_MetaG_FD_184446 | JGI IMG/M metagenome (GOLD analysis project Ga0208198, IMG submission 184446) | Active sludge microbial communities of municipal wastewater-treating anaerobic digesters from Japan - AD_JPNTR2_MetaG (SPAdes) (version 2) | ecosystem: Engineered > Bioreactor > Anaerobic...
GGGATCCACCTCTTCCCATTCCGAACAGAGAAGTTAAGCCCTACAGCGCCGATGGTACTGCGTAAAGTGGGAGAGTAGGTCGCCGCCGATTTTCAAAAGGGTAGTCATGATTGACTACCCTTTTTTTGTTAATTGCAGATGCTGTTTATAAAACAAAAAAGATGGTATGTACCATCTTTAAAAATTTTCAAGGAATAATTCATAAAAAGAAATTTATTCGCATTTGATAACGCAATTGGCGCAACGGGATAATTCGCCACGTAGTCTATGGTTGACAAGACTTTCAATTCGATGTGAAAGCGGTTGAATTTTTATTTTTGAGACAATTTCATTGGCAAAAGCATACATTAATAACATTCGAGCCTCTTTTCTATCTATTCCACGAGCTTGCATGTAAAAGAGTGCGTTCGTGTCTAGTTGACCGGTGGTAGCTCCATGTGAGCATTTAACATCATCGGCGTAGATTTCGAGTTGAGGGCGTGAATTTACTTTTGTCGTTGGCGTTAATAAAAGGTTTTTGTTTGATTGATAGGCTTCAGTTTTTTGTGCCTCTTTATCAACATAAATTTTACCTGTAAAGGCACCGGTTGCGTCATCGTCAAAAATTCCTTTGTAATATTGGAAGCTTTTGCACGCAGGAGCTCTATGATGAATTTTTGTAAACGACTCTGCGTGTTGTTTCCTATCGGTCAAATTTAAACCGTATGCACTGCATTCTGTCCCCGATTGGTTGAGATTTACGTGCAATTCATTTCGAATCATTCCACCATGAAGCGTTATGATGTTGGAATAAAATCGACTGTGGGATAGTTGTTCTACGTAGATGGATGAAAATAAATTGTTTTCGTTGTGTGTATTTTGAGAAGAGTAATACTCTAGCGAAGCGTTGGATTCAAGATGTATTTCGGTAATATTATTGTTAAAGAATTTTGTAGGTGATAATGTGTGGTCACAGCCTATAATTTGAGCCTCCGAACCTTCTTCGGCCAAAATTATGTTGTGTTGATTTATTAAAAATGGTACATGTCCGATTGATGCATTGATAAGTTGAATGGGTTTATCGGCGCGTGCTCCTTTTTTAATGTGCAGAAAATATCCGTCGGTTAACATCGCTGCATTGATTGCATTGAAAGGATGATTCAAAGGTGCAATGCTAAAAAAATATCTCTCTAGCAACGTCGGATTTTTTTGCCATAGGTCTTTGATGGAATAAATTGTGATTCCTTCAGGTAGAGGAAGATATTCCGGATAAAGGTATCCGTTAAACAGGAAAATTCGATAGGTATCTAAATCGGGAACATCACAACGAAATATTTCGTCGATGTTTGATATTTTGGATAACGTAGTGGGTGATAAATTCCAATCAACTTCAAAAACTGTATCGAGTTTTGTATATAGCCAATCTTCATGTCTTTGTGTCGGATGCCCGTTGTCTTTTAAATAAGTTATTGCGTTGTTTTTGAGAAACTTATAATGATTGCTTGCAGGAGTCTCTTCTTTGGCTTTTGCCAGAAGTTTTTCTATAAAACGATTATTTTCCATGAGACATTAGTTATTTTACCCAATCGTATCCTTTTTCTTCAAGTTCCAAAGCCAGTTCTTTAGTTCCTGATTTAATGATTTTTCCGTTGTATAACACGTGAACATAATCAGGGACAATATAGTCAAGGAGTCGTTGGTAGTGGGTTATAACAATAATCGCGTTGTTGGCGTTTTTAAGTTTATTAACTCCGTTGGCAACGATTCGTAATGCGTCGATATCTAAACCACTGTCGGTTTCGTCGAGAATGGCTAATGTTGGTTCGAGCATGGCCATTTGAAAAATCTCGTTCTTCTTTTTTTCTCCTCCGGAAAATCCTTCGTTGACCGAACGATTGGTTAATTCACTGTCGATACCGACCAGCTCTTTTTTTTCTCTTAATAACTTAAGAAAGTCGGCTGCCGACATGGGTTCAAGTCCTTTGTGTTTCCGGTGTTCATTAACGGCTACTTTTAAAAAGTTTACCATGCTAACCCCAGGAATTTCAATAGGATATTGAAAACTTAGGAAGATACCTTCGCGACTGCGTTCTTCAGGAGCCATTTCAAGAAGGTTTTTTCCACAATAGGTTACTTCTCCATGTGTAACGGTATATCGTTCGTTTCCGGTTAAAACGGCCGACAGTGTGCTTTTCCCAGAGCCGTTAGGCCCCATAATAGCATGTATTTCTCCGGCATTTACTGTTAAATCGATTCCTTTTAGGATTTGTTTCCCTTCGATAGACGCATGTAAATCTTTTATAGTAAGAATATTTTTCATGTTTGTTAAATTTTCATTATAAAGTAAAAGCTAAAAAATTATGCAGATGTTGTGGAACGTAATTTTATTAAAGCTGTTTTTCTTTCGATAATGATTTTCTTGATTTTATCAAAAGATAATATCCAACCGATAACACTAAAACTAGTGCTGCCATTGATGCTAACAGTTGGAAACTGGAATTGTCGAAGTTGATTATGATGACTTTGCGAGCAACGGCTATAAGGACTACAAGAATAATTACTTCGGCATTGAGAACATCTTCTCTTAAATAAAGTTTTACTGTTTCGAAAAGTTCAAGGCCTATTAAAACATTAAAAAACAGACCGAATATCTTTGTCAATTCGTCTTTGTCTAAAAGGAAGTGTACTTCGCTAACCGAAAAAATCAGTTCTTTGACTATATAGATCGCTAATTCAATGGTGGTAAAGAAAACAATTAGCCCCATAAGCCCTATCAAGAAGAGTATGATGCCTCGTTCAAAGTGATTTATGATGTTGTTTATTTTCTTTATATTCATATTGAGTGTGTTTTATTAACCAACACTTCCTTCAAGGCTGATTTGAAGTAGTTTTTGAGCTTCAACGGCAAATTCCATGGGAAGCTGATTTAATACTTCCCTGGCGTAACCATTCACAATAAGACCAATAGCAGTTTCGGTATCGATTCCCCGTTGGTTGCAATAAAAAATTTGGTCTTCACCGATTCTAGAAGTTGTTGCTTCGTGTTCTACAATCGATGAGTCGTTTTGAATATCCATATAGGGGAAAGTGTGAGCACCACACTGATTTCCCATGAGAAGCGAATCACATTGGCTGAAATTGCGAGAATTCTCAGCTCTTTTTACAATTTTTACTAATCCACGATAACTGTTTTGACTTTTGCCGGCCGATATTCCTTTTGATACAATGGTACTTCGTGTGTTTTTACCAAGATGTATCATTTTGGTTCCTGTATCGGCTTGCTGGTGATTGTTGGTGACAGCAACGGAGTAAAATTCTCCTACGCTATTATCGCCCATAAGAATGCAGCTTGGATATTTCCAAGTTATGGCGGAACCGGTTTCTACCTGTGTCCAAGAAATTTTTGAGTTTTCACCGCGACAGAGCCCTCTTTTTGTAACGAAATTATAAATCCCACCTTTGCCGTCTTTGTCTCCAGGATACCAGTTTTGAACGGTTGAATATTTAACAAAGGCATCATTTTCGGCAATGATTTCAACTACTGCGGCGTGAAGTTGATTTTCGTCGCGCATGGGGGCGGTGCAACCTTCAAGATAGCTAACGTAGGCATTATCATCGGCGATAATTAAGGTTCGCTCAAATTGTCCGGTGTTGGCAGCATTGATACGAAAATAGGTGCTTAGCTCTAAAGGACATCGGACGCCTTTGGGGATGTAAACAAACGACCCGTCGGAAAATACGGCTGAATTGAGCGCTGCATAAAAGTTATCGTGAGCAGGTACAACTGTCCCTAGGTATTTTTTGATTAGGTCGGGATGCTCTTTTATGGCTTCGCTGATGGAGCAAAATATGATCCCTTTCTCTGCCAAAGTGTTCTTGAAAGTAGTTTTTACTGAAACACTGTCCATCACTGCATCGATAGCAACCCCGGCAAATATCTTTTGTTCTTCCAATGGAATTCCTAATTTATTGAAGGTTTCCAATAGAGCAGGGTCAACTTCATCGAGCGATTGATGTTTTGGACTGGTTTTGGGTGCAGCAAAATAGATAATATCCTGAAAATCAATCTCAGGAATATTCAAATGAGCCCATCGAGGTGGTTTCATCGACAGAAATTTCCTATAGGCATCTAATCGAAACTCAAGCATCCATTGTGGTTCTTGTTTGAGTTCTGAAATGGTTCGAATGGTTCTTTCATTTAATCCTTTCGGTATGGTTATGGTTTCAATATCGGTTGTGAAGCCGTATTTATACTCCGAGTTATGTAGATCATTAATGATTTTATCGGTTTCCGACATAATTTTATTTTTCGATAATTAACAGATTAGTGGCTCAAATGTTTCAAAATTCATGCAAAGATAATGATGGTTTCGCATAAATTTGATGATTTAGACAAAACAGTCTTTAAATATAAAATCCCCACCACATTTGGCAGGGATTTTTCAGAGGCTATTTTTTGACTTTAAATTGTTAGTATGTCTTTCTCTTTGTTAGCCAGTAGTTTATCTATTTTTTCTGAAAAGCTGTCGATCAACTTCTGAACCTCTTCCTCGGCATCTTTAGCTAAATCTTCTGCCAAACCGTTTTTTTGGAGCTTTTTAATTTCTTCGATGGTTTCTCGTCGAGTGTTACGTATGCTTACACGTGCAATTTCGCCTTCGTGCTTGGCTTGCTTCACAAGCTCTTTGCGTCGCTCCTCAGTTAAAGGTGGAACATTTATGATGACAACTTCTCCGTTATTTGATGGATTAAATCCCAAATTGGCTGCCATAATTGCTTTTTCGATAGCATGCAACAGACTTTTTTCAAATGGTTGGATGCGAATGGTTCGGGCATCGGGGACGCTAATGTTGGCAACCCTTTTTAGCGGGGTGGGACTACCGTAATATTCTACTAATTTATCTTCAAACATTGCCGGATTTGCTCTTCCCGCTCTTATTTTCGACAAAACTTTGTCAAGATGTTGAATGGCAGCATCCATCCTCTCTTTTGCGTCTTCCAAATATAGTTCCAGTTCCTCGTTCATAGACAAACATTTTTTCAAAGTGCCAATATACATATTTTTTTGGTCAATCATGTTAAGGAATATAAAATTTCGCCTGACAAGCTTGTGTAATGGTTTGAGATGATGAAACTTTTATTTGTGAAACATTTTCAATATTTTCGTAACCGGAATTTAAAAGGTTTTTTATTACTTTCGTGTAACCACAAACGCTTGATTGGATGAAAAGAAATTTAAATCGATGGATATTTCCAATATTAGTGGGCTTAACATTTTCGTGTGTTCCAAAACGACAATTTGTTGAGTTGGAGATGAAAGCTGATCGTACCATTCGGGATCGCGATTCGTTGAAGGCTATAAATGCACGCTTAACGGTTGAAAACACTGAGTTAAAATCGGAACTTGGATTGCTGCGCAACGATGCTCAGCAATCGCGCGATAATTTGGCTGAGCAAATTGATTCCATGCGTTTTTATCGTAGTCAATACAATTTGCTCTCTTCCATAAATCAGGAATTGGTACGACGAATCGATGAAATTAATCGAGGTGTTGAATCGGAAAATCGTCAGATGCTGAGTGAATTGATGCAACTGAAGGAGGATTTGACCTTGAGGGAGGAAAAGCTGCGAAAGCTACGGGATAGTTTATCCGTTGAAAGGCGTAATTTAACCATGATGAAAGCTCGACTTGATGATCGAAATCAAATTCTCACTTCCTTGGATTCATTATTGAAAATTAAAGAACAAAACCTTGCTGAACAGAGCAAGAAGATAGCTGAACTTCAGGATGTTTTGCAACAGAAAGATCGTGCAGTTTCTGAATTGAAGGATAAAGTAGCGAAGGCACTCGTAGGTTTCCAAAACGAAGGGTTAAAGGTTGAACATCGCAACGGAAAAGTTTATGTGAGCATGGATGAAAAGTTGCTCTTCAAATCGGGGCGTTACGATATTGATGGACGGGGAAGAGATGCTTTGAAGCGTTTATCAGAGGTTTTGGCCGAGAATAAAGACGTTAATATCATTATTGAAGGACACACGGATGATGTTCCATTTAATGGTCGCGGCGAGATTAAGGATAATTGGGATTTGAGTACTAAACGTGCAACTTCGGTTGTGCGGGTTTTGCTAGAAAATAAAGGATTGTCTCCTGACAGAGTTATGGCAGCGGGACGAGCGGAGTTTCAACCGTTAGTGAAGGGAAAAACCCCCGAAATACGAGCAAAGAATCGTCGTACAGAAATTATTTTAACTCCCAAGCTCGATGAGTTACTTAAAATATTGGAAGCCAATTAATTGTAAAAAAAGCTGCCTTATGGCAGCTTTTTTTAATAATCATCATCATCGTAATCATCATCTGCCATCTCTTCGGGCTGATCGTAGTCATTGTAAGAATCTTCCATGTCTTCGTCAGTGTCCGGATACTTTTCTTCATAGGCTTCCTTGACTTCTTCTTTGAGAACTCCAAATGCATCAAAATCATCATCATCCTCCACAATTTGGAGAGCTTCCGATTTTGTCATTTTTATCAGATAGTAAAAGTCTTCGGTTTCAAAAGGCAGTGCACTAATAAGCCTCCCCTCACGATCGGTGTAAGTGATTAGATGTTCTGCATATCCTGCCGGATAGTGCAGTTTGATCTGCTCTTTTTGTTCGTCAGTTAACTTCTGGTAGTCCTTGATTACTCTGGGTTTACTTTTATTCATAGGTTATTTTGTTAGTTATTTTTATCGATTTGCTAAAGATCCTGAGTTTAGGGATTGCGTTTTCTGGTTTTCAAATATCAATTTTTTTTGAAAACAAAGCATGAAAGAGAAACTTTTTTTATCAATTTTTAACCTATTCTTGATCAATCTTGTTTACCGATAACATCAAAACCGATTTGATAAATTCATCAAGATCACCATCAAGCACTGCTTGAACGTTTGACGTTTCGTATTCTGAGCGTAGATCTTTGACTAGTTTGTACGGATGCAAAACATAGTTACGTATTTGTGATCCAAAGTCGATTTTTTGTTTCGATTGCTCAATTTCGGCTTGTTTGGCTCTTTTTTTCTGAAGTTCGAGTTCATAGAGCTGCGATTTGAGTAATCGAAGGGCATTTTCGCGATTGTTATGTTGCGATCGGGTTTCGGTGTTTTCGATCATGATTCCGGTGGGTAGGTGACGAAGACGGACACCGGTTTCAACCTTGTTCACGTTTTGACCTCCGGCTCCTGAAGAGCGAAATGTGTCCCACTCAATATCGGCAGGGTTAATTACAATTTCAATCTCGTCATCGATAAGCGGAGTTACATAAACTGAAGCAAACGATGTTTGCCGTTTATTTTGTGCGTTAAATGGAGATTGTCGCACCAAACGGTGAACTCCAATCTCGGCCTTTAAATAGCCAAATGCATAATCCCCTTCGATCTGAAGCGTTACGGATTTAATACCGGCTTCATCTCCCGGCGTACAGTTGATTTGTGTGACCTTATAGCCTTTGCGTTCAGCATAACGGATATACATCCGCATGAGCATTTCAGCCCAGTCGTTGCTTTCGGTTCCTCCTGCACCTGAGTTAATTTTTAGAATGGCTCCCAGCCTATCCTCCTCGCTTTGAAGCATGTTTTGAAATTCTACGTCCTCAATGATCGATAACGCCTTTTGGTACTGTTGATCCAACTCTTCCTGTGTAGATTGTCCCTCTTTGAAAAACTCGAGCAATACTTCTAAATCGTCAACAGTTTGTTCTACATTCTGATACAGAATAATCCATTTTTTCAAACTGTTGATTCTTTTTAGCTGTTTTTCGGCTTCTTCTTTTTTATCCCAAAATCCGGCAACGTGCGTTCGGAGTTCTTCTTCTTCGAGTCTTATTTTTTTGTTATCGATGTCAAAGATGCCTCCTCAACGCTTCCTTGCGTTTTATAAGCTCCTTAAAATTATCAGGTGTAAACATGAGTTGGAAATTTTGGGCAGCAAATGTAATAACATTGTTTTTTACCAACAATAGGATTTGTAAATTTTAATTGTTTGTGCGAATGAAATCAACTTTGGATTTAGATGAAACCAAAGTGGATGTTTTAAGAAATATGATTTTATGGCTAAAGGGCTGTATTTAGCAGTTTGCCGGATTTTAGGAGGCTTATAAACCATTTATTTTGTAGGATCTTTTTGAAAAAATCGAGAGAGTTTCTTGAGTGAATATCGCTTCCGATGAATGAGATCATTTGGGCATCAATAAGTTTCTGTGCTGTTTTTTGGGCATCGGGGCCATAAAATCCCAGCAGGCTGCCTATGTTTAATTGAAGTAAAACTCCGCGGTCAATAATTTTTTCGTATTCCTGCATTCCGGTTGTAAAATAGGGGTATCGTTCAGGATGGGCTAAAACCGGGTTATATTTTTCGAGCTGCAGTTCGAAAATGATTTGATAGAATTTCTCCGGTGGCGATATGGTTGACATTTCGACCAAAAGGTAGTTTTTCCCAAAGGTTAGCATCTTTTGTTTGTTAATAATGTTTTGGTGAAAGTCAAAATCGATGTAATATTCGGCGGCGGCTTCAATTTCAATTGTCAGACCGGCATCGGTCGCAGCATTTCTTAGGTGGACAAGTTGTGATAAAATATTATCGGGAGTATTCCGAAAAAAGTCGCTTTGTATGTGAGGAGTGGTAATCACTTTACGGTATCCGTTTTCCTGAAACCATTGAAGGATTTCGAGGCTTTCTTCCATGGTGGGTGAGCCATCATCGATAGCAGGAATGATGTGCGAATGGATATCGACACCAATACTCGAAAAATCTTTCAATGTTTCGGAATTGTTTCCAAACCACATAGTTATCTTAGATGATATTGTTTTTTGTAATATTCTTGATATTCACCACTAATGACACTATTGAGCCACGCTTCGTTAGCCAAATACCAATCTACGGTTTTTCCCAGGCCTTGTTCGAAACTTACGGTAGGTCGCCAACCAAGTTCGCGGGTTATTTTTGAAGAATCAATGGCGTAACGAAGGTCGTGCCCGGCTCTATCTTTCACAAATTGGATGAGTTGTTCGCTTGTTCCCTCAGGACGACCGAGTTTTTTATCCATGATTTTGCATAGTAAGCGGATTAGATCAATGTTTTTCCATTCGTTTTCTCCACCAATGTTATAGGTTTCGGATATTTTGCCCTGATGGAAGACTAAATCGATGGCTGCAGCATGATCTTCAACATAAAGCCAGTCTCTTACATTTTCCCCTTTCCCATAGATTGGAATGGTGAGATTATTCTTAATGTTATTTATGGCTAACGGGATAAGTTTTTCCGGGAATTGGTTTGGGCCGTAATTGTTGGAGCAATTGCTAATGATAGTCGGAATTTTATAAGTATCGTGGTAAGCTCTGACGAAATGATCCGAGGATGCTTTGGATGCCGAGTACGGACTATGTGGATCGTAGGGCGTTTGTTCTGTAAATTTACCCGTGTTTCCCAAGGAGCCGTAAACCTCATCGGTGGAAATGTGGTAAAAAAGTTTATTGTCAAGGTTATTTCGCCACTCATCGCGAGTTGCATTAAGAAGTGTTACTGTGCCTACCACGTTGGTTTGAATAAATTCCATGGGGTTGGCAATTGAGCGATCCACATGCGATTCGGCTGCGAGATGAATGACGCCATCGAATTTATATTGAGTAAAAAGTTTGGTTAATAATTCTTTATCACAGATGTCGCCTTTTTGAAAGATATAGTTTGGCGATTTTTCGATATCTTTAAGATTTTCAAGATTCCCGGCATAAGTAAGTTTATCGAGGTTTACTATAGTATAGTTCGGATACTTTTTAACAAACCTGCGCACTACGTGTGATCCAATAAAGCCGGCTCCTCCGGTGATTAAGATTTTTCGGTTCATAGAGTTGATTTCTTTGAAACAAATTTACTCTGAAATTTTGAATTTCGTGAAAACAAAAAAATTAACGATAATAAAAATTCAAAATTTATTCTAAATCGAAAAAAGCTGCCGATAAAGGCAGCTTTTAGGAGCAATTCAAAAAAGTTGATTAATAGATTTCAAAGTCAAATTCCAATCGGGCGTTTATTCCGTTGAGGTTCAGTAATGTTTCGAAATGTTGAATGGATTTTTGAATCCAACGATTTTGCGAAAGAATATTTGCTGCATCGTCGGTTGGATTGAAAAGTTGTTCAAAAGGATCTTTGACTTCCGGTAGCTCCTCAATTCGGTAATCACTGATTCTTGCTTTTTCTGCAGCAATAGCAATAGCGTCGTATAATCCGCCATAAACATCAACCAAGCCGATAGATTTGGCATCGATGCCGCTCCAAACACGCCCCTGGCCGATGTTGTCGATTTCGTCATAACTTTTATTTCTTGCCTTAGCTACGTGGTTTACGAATGTTTTATAAATGAATTCGATTTGTTGTTGGATAGCATTTTTTTCTTCTGCCGAAAGCTGACGGAACGGTGAGCCGAAATCAGCGTTTTTAGCTGTACTGACGGTGCTGATGTTGATCCCGAGTTTGGAATTTAGCAGCTCTTTTGCGTTAAACAACAATCCAAATACTCCAATAGACCCGGTAATGGTTGTGGGTTGAGCTACAATAGTGTCGGCCGCGCAGGCAATGTAGTATCCACCTGATGCAGCAACGTCGCCCATGGAAATGATCAGGGGCTTTTTCCCTTTGGTAAGGAGAGCTTCGCGAAGAATGATTTCCGATGTTAGAGCACTTCCACCCGGACTGTTAATCCTTAGGACGATCGCTTTTACCTTTTCGTCGTTTCTTGCTTTTTCAATGGCTTTGGCTATATTTTCAGTTCCAATTTCGGTGGTAGAACCTTTACGCATTCCAATCTCTCCCTGAGCATAGATGACGGCTATTTTTTCTTGTTCGGTGATCAATTTTTCCGATTTTTTGTTCGAGCTGGGTTCGTAATCGTAAATACTAATGTTAGGAAAGGTTTTATCCTTGGTCTCTTCCGTTTTTGCAACGATAAATTGCTTGAGTTCATCAAAGTAAATTAACGAATCAACGATCTTATTTTCAAAAGCCGATTGGGCGCTGCTCAGAATTAAATTATCGGCTAGGGTCTGAAGTTTTGTTGTTTCAACGCCTCTTGACTCGCTAATTTTCACCAACATGTGTTTCCACATGGAGGTTAAGAATGTAGCGGTTTGAAGCCTGTTTTCCGGACTAATTTCATCGAGAATAAACGGTTCAACAGCCGATTTAAATTTCCCATGGCGTATTACTTGTGGCTCTACCCCAAGCTTCTTAAGTGTGTTTTTGAAAAGCATGATTTGTGCCGATAATCCTGTGAAAACAACATTTCCTACGGGATTTAGGAAGATTTTGTCGGAAGCCGATGCTAAATAATATCCCTTCTGAGTGTAGAAATCGGCATAGCTGAAAACAAATTTTCCTGAAGATTTGAAATCAATCAGGGCATTCCGTAATTCTTCAACGGTAGCCATTCCGGCATTTAATAGTTCGGGACGGATGAGAATTCCACGAATATTTTCATCTTCTTTGGCCGATTTTATTTTAGCTAGAAGAGAATTAAGTCCAACTTTTTTGTCGGTTTGGATTTCATCGAAGCCGCTGCCAAACAGTTTGTCGAAAAAATTCTCCGAAGTTCGATCAACGATAGTACGGTTTAGTTCCATAACCAACACAGAGTTAGGTTTAGCTACTTTAGTTTGTTTTTCCCCGATTGTGGATAATCCGGTTATCAGGCCGACGAAGAGAAAAAATCCTACTATTATCGCTAGAAAAAGCGCTAGTAAGGTTGCTAAGAAAGTGCGAAAGAAGGTTTTCATAGGCGTTGGATTATTGTTTAAAAATGGTTTTCATATCTATAGTGTTAACTTTTCCATATTTCTGCAAATCTTTGGTCGAAAAACCTTTGGTGTTACCTGCAATAGCAATAATAATCGGACGATTTTTTACTTGTTGAGCATAGAAGTCAACGATTTCATCGAATGAAAGGTTCTGATAATGTTCATATTTCTTTTTGCGCGGATCGTTAGGATAACCTTGGTCTAACCAATTGGCAACGGTACTGCTTTTTGATCGGAAATTTGGTTGATTAGCATTGATTGACAGCGTGAGACTTTTTTGAATGGATGTAATCCGCTCGGTTTTTTGGGGCATTTCTTGCAGGATTGAAACATAGGTGTCAACAGCATCAAGGGTTTTATCCGATTGCGTTGAAAGCCAACCGCTGAAATGACCGGGCAGGGTATCGAAGAGTGATGGAATATATCGGCCGCTTGCTCCGTAAGCAAGGGAGCGAAATTCGCGAATTTCCTGGAAAATGATGGATGCCATACCACCATCAAGATATTCATTGAACCCGTCTAATCGATAACGATCTGCTTTGGGCATTGTGCCCCCGACAACATAAAAGTTGATTTGACTTTGAACGGCTTTCGGATAATTGCAAACAAATATAGTGTTTTCCGGATATGATTTTATTGTTTTTTCTTTGATGGGAAGCTTGGGCAGTGGTTTCTCGGTAAAGCTCAGGTGTGGAGCTATGGCCTCTACTATGACATCTCGATTGGTTTTACCAATGAAATGAATGTCAAATTCGTAGGTCATAATTTCTTTGATCTTTGATAAAATTTGCTCTTTTGATAGTGCACTGATTTGCTTGGCTGTCATTGATGTTAAATACTCTGATTTGTCGCCGTATTTCACATATTCGATTAAGGCGTCCCCAATACTGCTGACATCTTTTATTTGAGATTTGTGCTCCATCTGTTTGGCTTCAGCCAACTGTCTAATATGTACAGGATCTAGATCAATATTTTGTACTAAACTATCGAATAAATTCATGATCGGAGCAAAATTTTGTTCTAGTCCTGAGATTGTTATTTTAGTTCTGTTTAAAGATGTGCTCGAAGAAATTGATCCTCCCCAAAATTGCAATTTTTCCTTAAAGGTTGCATAAGAAATGCCTGTGGGTGAACATTTTTCAAATAAAGTACCGGCAATTTCGGCTAATGGGTCGTCAAATGATCCTTTACCGAAAACAAACGTTAGCGTGAAAATGTTGTTTACCGGATTTTGGGTGTAGAAAAATTTGGATCCGTTTTCGGTTATTGAGATCATCACATCTTTATCGAACTCAATAAAACGGGGTTCACTTTCGGTTGTGGGAATTGACTCGATACGTTTGGCATATTCCGATTTTTGATCTGTATTTTTAACTTCAATGGGTTTAAAAGAGGGCTTCTGAATTTTGTCTTTCTTTGGGCTTCCCATTTTAGAATGGAAGGCTAGGTAATTATCGGTAAAATATCGATTGGCAACTTCAACAATCTGCTCTTTTGTGATTCTATCTACTTTTTCAGGATATTGCAAAAGATCGTCCCAACTATTTCCGTAAACAAAGATGTCGGACATGCTGTAAGCTCGCCAACGAAAGTCTTCCAGGCTACGTTCAAATGATACCTTCATCTCCGTTTTAACCGCTTGCAGAAATTGTTCGCTAAATTGCCCGGCTTTTAATTTTTCTAATTGTTCTTTTACTAATTTTTCAGCATTAGGTAACGATTGACCAATAATCTTTGGAGCAAAAATTATAAATGCTCCCCCGATTTCCTCGAACGACATATCCATGGCTTGAGCAAATAGCAGTTTCCCTTCGTTGGACAGTTGATCCAACAGCCCGGTTGATTCTCCGTTTGAAAGAATATTGGCACAAATTTCTATGGCAATCTTGTCAGGATGGTTTTTGGGAATGCTTCTGAAACCCAAAACACCAATTTTTACAGGAGTTAGACGTTTTGAGACTAAAACACGACCTTTGAATGGCTCTTCGTTAACGGTTAGCGGAGCAATGGGATTACCTGCAGGAAGTTGCGAAAAAGTTTTCTCAATGATGGGTTTTATCTTTTTCGGATCAAAATCGCCGGTCAAAATCAGCGCCATATTATTGCCTACATAATAAGTGCGGTAGTATTCCATCATTTTGCTAAGTGAAGGATTTTTCAAATGTTCAGTCGTGCCAATAACAGTTTGTTGACCATAGACAGAATTGGGGAAGTAATTTTTTAGCAGCTCCTCGAGAAGTTTTGAGAAAGGAGAGTCTTCGTACATGTTTTTTTCTTCATACACAGTTTCAAGCTCTGATTGGAACAAGCGAAAGACCGGATTGCGAAAACGTTCGTAGTACACCTCAAGCCATTTTTCAATTTGATTTGATGGAAAGGTATTGTGATAGACAATTGATTCATATCCGGTTCCTGCATTAATGCCGGTTCCTCCCATATCACCAAGAATTTTGTCAACTTCATTGGGGATGGCATATTGTGCAGCTTGAATTGATATTCGGTTGATTTCTTTCTGAATATTTAATCGCTGTTGGGGATCCTTGGTGTTGCCAAGTCGATCATAGAGCGAAGTTATGCTGTCGAGGAATATTTTTTCCGATTTCCAATCGATAGTTCCAATGCTGTCGGTACCTTTAAACATGATATGTTCAAAGTAATGGGCAATCCCTGTTGCATCTTTAGGATCGCGTTTAGAACCGCCCTTTACTACAACCATGCCTTGAACCGTAGGAACGTTGTGGTCAACATTCAGCATAACCGTCATACCGTTGGACAATTTATAGGTTTCAACTTTTAGGCAATCATTGTTTTGTCCAAATCCGATTAGGTAAGATACAAAAGTTAGTAGAGCCAGCAAATTAAGTTTTTTCATAGTTTTGTTGTTAAATTTTTGAATTGTATGTAACATTGTCTTGAGCGAGTAAAAGTAGTAAATTTATTATATCAACTTAAGGTTGCACAAAATTTAATATCCGACGATTATGATGCCGTTTTTGTTACACGATTTTGAAAATCACGAAAATCTTTTGCCCCTTACGTTTACAAGGGGAATTGGTGATATCCGGGTTGGGATCTTAACTATATCTGAGAAATGGGCTATTTATTTGAAATCCGCTGGAGGACAGGTAGTCCCTGAGTATTTACAAGCAGCAAAATATCCGCTACGGTTTTCCGGGGATGTTTTACTAATCCGGGGCGGATTATTGCCCGATAAAAATCTTCTGGAAGCTATTGATAAACTTGGGTCAGGGCAAGTGTTGATGGCTGGAACCAAATGGTTGGCTGCGCTTGGCAATTTCTCTACAATTGTCTATGAGAGACCCGACTTTTCGGATTTTGAAGCCGTTGAGTATAGAGATTCTTATAGCGAAATTTCTTTCCCTTGGCACATTTTCCAACTCAACGGGGTGGAATTTCAGCACGACTTTGAAATTATCAAAAACGCTACACCATCTGCTCAGTTGTCGCAAACTAACATTGTATTGGGAAATGGGGAAGTTTATCTACACCCGACAGCTCAGGTTGAAGGAGCAATATTAAATACAAATTCAGGCAATATTTATATTGGCGAACATGCAGAAATTATGGAGGGTTCCATGATTCGTGGTCCCTTTGCTCTTTGTGCGCACTCTTCTGTAAAAATGGGGGCTAAAATTTATGGTCCGACAACCATTGGGCCCCATTGCAAAGTTGGCGGAGAGTTAAACAATGTTGTTATATTTGGATACAGCAATAAGGCTCACGATGGTTTTCTAGGAAATTCGGTTGTTGGAGAGTGGTGTAATTTCGGAGCTGACAGCAATAACTCAAATTTAAAGAATAATTATTCTGAAGTGAAATTATGGAATTATCCCACCCAGCGATTTATCAAAACCGGCTTGCAATTTTGCGGTCTTATTATGGGGGATCATTCCAAGTGCGGGATAAATACCATGTTTAATACAGGAACTGTGGTTGGAGTGTCTGCTAACATTTTTGGCGCAGGTTATCCCAGAAATTTTATTCCTTCGTTTAGTTGGGGTGGTGCTCAGGGTATGAAAACTTATAGAATTGAAGATGCTCTTGTTACTGCTCGATTAGTGATGGAACGTCGAGGCATTTCTTTAAACGCCATCGATGAAGGTATTTTACGACATATTTTTGATATAACCGAACCTAATCGAAAAAACTTTGAAGGATTATCGGGATAGATTTTCGTTCTTAATCTTCATCAATTCCTGTCTGAGGTTAATTTTAATTGCTCTTCATAATGTTGTAGAGACATTGGTATAGAGCACTGGGATCGATAGGCTTGGTAATAAAATAGTTGCAACCAAGAGCTTTTGATATGGCTCGTTCGTTGCTGAATGCGTGGGCAGTTTGAACGATAATCGGAATTTCTGAATTTGCTACGCGAATCTTTCTTATTGCGTCGTATCCGCTCATTATTGGCATTTTAATATCCATGAGAATAGCCGATATCTCGGGATGGTTGCGCTCAAGTTCTACAGCCATCAAACCGTTGCTTGCCTCAAGAATTTTGAGATCAAAAATTTTTAGAAGTGTTTTAAAGAAATGCAGACTATTTTGGTCGTCTTCCGCAATCAAAATGGTTTTTTCTTTAAGTAATTCCTTTAGTTCGTCGATATTGTAGCCATCTTGTGTTAAGACTTTCTCCATGGCTGTTGTGTCTAATGGTATCGTAAAATAAAAGCAGGAGCCTTTATCGATTTCTGATTCAACCCAAATTTTCCCTCCCATAAGTTCAATCAGCGATTTGCAAATTGTTAATCCTAATCCGTTTCCTCCATATTGTTTGCTGATATCTTCGTTAGCTTGTCTGAAGCGTTGGAAAATCAAATTTTGTTTTTCTTTGGCAATTCCAATACCCGTATCTCGGACATAGAACAACAGTTCCCTAGCATCGGTTTTCATAGAATAGCCAAATTCAACGGAGCCTTTCAAAGTAAATTTTAAGGCATTCCCTATCAGGTTGGTTAAGATTTGGCGTAAACGCATTCGATCGCTGTTGATGATAGCTTTTGAGTCTGGGAGGGCTGCTTTATAAGAGAAAGATATTCCCCGCTCTTCTAAATTTGGATTGCAGTTGTAAAAAAAGGTATAAATTTCAGCAAGTAAGTCATTGATATTGATAGGTTCGGGGTTGATAGAAAGTAATCCTGCGTCAATTTTTGAAATGTCGATGATATCATTAATAAGGCTTAGTAGATGTTCGGCACTATTGCTGATGATTTGAAGGAATTTTTCTCGTTCGTTTTGTGGAGTATTGGGGTAATTTCTGAGAAACATGGAAAATCCGATAATTCCGTTTAATGGAGTTCGTATTTCATGACTCATATTGGCTAAAAAGGCTGATTTAAGGTTATCGCTTTCTTCGGCTTTTTCGATGGCTTCTATCAGGGCTTTTTCATATTGGGTTTGATCTGTTATATCGGTGGCAATACCGAGTATTCCTAGCAGCTCATTATTAGGGAGCAACAGTTTTTGTTTAAAAATGTGTAAAAGATGTTTTTTCCCATCCACAAAGGTTACCTTTTCTTTGATTTCTATTGGTTTGTCGGATTGCATAGCATAGCTATCGCTCCTTCGGCATTGATTAATTTCTTCCTCCGTCATCGAGAAATTTGAAGAGCCATATCCAATTTTTTTGCTAAACCAAGGATTTATTAGCGGGTAAGAACCGTCGGGGTTAACAAGCCATATTCCGATAGGAGCATTGTCGATAATCGATTTTAGGATGTTTCGTTGTTGTTCTAATTCCTGCTCCTGCTGTTTTTTTTGGGTTATCTCTCTTAATGCACTAATCAGCCTGAAAGGTCTCCCTTGTTGGTCGTATTCGGGGTAAACATTATTTTCAATCCAATGAATTTGTCCGTTTTTTGCTTTAATTCGAAATTCTAATGTTACTCTTTCCCCTTTGGTCAAAAGACGATGAAAAGCCGATCTGAATTTTTCCAGATCATCGGGGTGAACAATGGTTGCCCATTTTTCGATTGAGTCAATTTCCTCTGGTTGATACCCTAAGACGTCTATCAATTGCGAACTAAGCCATTCACGCTTAAAACTGCCATCGGGTTGAAGGGTCAATATTGAAGCAGAATCGTTGGTTAGAGATGATAGTATTCGAAAATGTTCTTCTTTTTCTGCCAATTTTTGCTGGGTACGGTATAGGTCAGATATGTCTTCTACAATTCCTAATGCCCCTTCGACGTGTCCTGTTTCTTTATTTTTCAAAGGGACTGTTTTCATCATAATATGTATTTGAGCAGAACTAGTGGTTGCACGATAGAAACCTTCATAATATCCATTGTTTCCATGGATGGCCTCCATTATTGAAGGAAGAATAGACTTATCATGTAGATTATGCATATTAAGCCCGATCAGGAGTTCTCGTTTCGATTCTAAAATTTCAATAAAACGATCGTTGCAATCCGTAATTATCGCATCGTTATTATACTGAAAAATTCCAACCGGCGATTTCTCAAAAATTAATTGATATTTAAGTTCGCTATTGATCGCGGATTCCCCTTTTTGTCCCTGTTTATCCATATACGTAAGACTTTCCCCATAGGTAAATGTAAAACAAAAAAGTGGAAAAAACAAGAAACGCCCTGATTAATTTAGTTTAAATAATTCAATCAGAGGCGTTGATAGTGTTCTAAGTAAGAATTGAGCGAGAGAATCGGGAATAGAATAATAAAAGTGTTATTGGATTCTTAACTTTTTTTATAACAGGCGATATTTATGCAATAACTCTAGCAAATTCACTGTTCTTGAACAAGATTCGTGAAATCGAAAAGATAATATCTAAAGTTGATAGTTTTTTTGGATTAAATCGAAACGTTAAAAGTTCGAAGAGCTTCGTTTAAACTGGTTTTTTTATCGGTTGACTCTTTTCGTTTTCCTATGATCAAAGCACAGGGAACCTGGTATTTTCCGGCCGGGAATTGTTTCTCTTGAGTTCCCGGGATTACCACAGAATATGGAGGAATATAACCTCTTGTTTCAATGGGAGAGGCTCCACTGACGTCAATAATCGAGGTGGAATGTGTCAAAACAACGTTTGCACCTAAGACAGCATCGTGAGCAACACGAACTCCTTCAACAACAATGGATCTGCTTCCGATAAAACAGTTGTCTTCGATTATAACCGGCGATGCCTGAATTGGCTCGAGTACTCCGCCGATTCCCACCCCTCCACTGATGTGTACATTTTTCCCTATTTGAGCGCAACTCCCGACGGTAGCCCAAGTATCAACCATGGTTCCGCTGTCAACATAAGCTCCGATGTTAACGTAAGATGGCATCAGGATTGTCCCCGGTGCCAAATATGCTCCATAACGGGCTATGGCGTGTGGAACTACACGTACGTTAAGTTGTTGATAATCCTTTTTGAGAGGGATTTTATCATGAAATTCAAACGGGCCTACCTCAATTTTTTCCATTTGTCGTAATGGAAAGTAAAGGATAACAGCTTTTTTTATCCATTCATTTACTATCCACTGATCATCAACCGGTTCTGCAACTCGCAGCTTTCCTTTGTCGAGCATCTCAATCACTAGCTCTATAGCATGACGATGCTCGGTGGAATTCAAAAGTTGGCGGTTTTCCCACGCTTGATTGATAAGCTCTGAAAGTTGATGCATGATTGTGAAGGATTATTTTCGTTTGTTTTGGATATAATGATCAATAGCTTTTGCTGCAGTTTTTCCGGCTCCCATAGCAAGAATTACGGTTGCAGAACCGGTAACAACATCGCCGCCGGCAAAAATCCCATCAATGCTTGTGCGGCCATCATTATCGGAAATCACACGATGTCGTTTATCTACATTTAAACCCTCAGTGGTTGAAGCAATTAGTGGATTGGGGGAAGTTCCAAGAGCCATAATTACTGTATCGCATTGAAGTTCAAACTCCGAACCTTCGATGACTTTGGGGCTTTTTCGTCCTGATTCATCGGGTTCGCCAAGCTCCATTCTGACACATCGCATGGAACGTACCCATCCACTTTCATTGCCGAGAATTTCAACAGGATTGGTGAGCAGATAAAATTTAACACCTTCTTCCTTGGCATGTTCAATTTCTTCCCTTCGAGCAGGAAGTTCCTGATCGCTTCTTCGATATACAATGAAAACTTCTGCTCCAAGTCTGATAGCGGTTCGGGCTGCATCCATAGCAACGTTGCCTCCACCAACAACGGCTACTTGTTTGCCAAATCGAATGGGGGTTTGATAATCTTTGTGAAACGCTTTCATTAGATTGTTGCGGGTGAGAAATTCATTCGCCGATAGCACACCATTAAGATTTTCGCCGGGGATGTTCATAAAATTGGGTAATCCCGCACCGGTACCAATAAAAACTGCATCGAATCCTTCGCGAGTGCGAAGTTGCTCAATGGTAACCGTTTTACCAACGATAACGTTAGTTTCAATCGTCACACCCATGTTAATCAATGATTCGATTTCCGGCTTGACAACGGTCTCTTTGGGTAGTCGGAATTCGGGAATGCCATACTCTAACACGCCGCCCGGTTTGTGAAAACTTTCAAAGATTGTAACATCGTACCCCATACGGCGCAATTCTGCGGCACAGGTTAATCCTGCAGGTCCCGAACCAATGATGGCTACTTTTCCTTTTTTTACATCAGGAATATGGGGTTTGGGAATCGCATTGTTTTCACGTGCCCAATCTCCTACAAATCTCTCCAATCGGCCGATAGCAACAGGTTCTCCTTTTACACCGACAACGCAGGCTCCTTCGCATTGAATTTCCTGTGGACAAACTCGTCCGCATACAGAGGGGAGCATTGTGTCGGCATATAGAACGGTTGCAGCTTGAGCAAAATCACCTTCTTTGATATGCTTAATAAATCCGGGGATGTTAATATTTACGGGACATTGGGCAACACATCGTGGGTTTTTGCATTGTATGCAGCGTTCAGCTTCGAGCCTTGCTTCTTGTGGGTTGTAGCCAAACGTTACTTCAGCAAAGTTGTTTCTTCGGTTTTCGGGTGTTTGCTCCCGCATTGGAACGCGTTTCTTGGGAACTTGTTGGTGGTTAATGGTAAGCATCACCGGACGAAGCGCTTCGTCTCCTTTTTTGCTGCCAACGCCCGATTCTTCGTTTTTATACATGGTTTGCCTACGCATCGCTTCAGCAAAATTTACTTTGTGTGCGTCGAATTCGGGACCATCGTAACAGGCAAATTTGGTTTTATTATCAACCGACACCCTACAAGCTCCGCACATGCCGGCTCCGCACACCATCAAGGTATTAAGAGAGGCTATGGTTGGAATATTTACTGTTTGTGTAAATTCTGAAACCGATTTCATCATAATCATCGGCCCGATCACTATTACCTCATCGTATTTAATTCTTTTTTCTTCAATCAAATGATGGAGTAAATTGGTGGCGTTACCTCGATAGCCTTCACTGCCATCGTCGGTTGCCAAGTAGAGATTTGGAGTAATGGATTTGAATTCGTCAACCATGATAAGATATTCCTTGCTTCGGGCTGCCAAAATCACATCCACATTGATATCATGGGAGTGCATCCATTTTACTTGAGGATAAATGGGTGCTGCCCCAACTCCACCGCCAATGAAAAGAATTTTTTGGTTTTTGAGAATTTCTTTAGGTTTATTGATAAATTCCGATGGTCGTCCTAATGGTCCGGCAAATTCTTTAAAACTGTCGCCTTGATTGAGGTTGGCCATGGCTTGTGTAGATTTCCCCACTACTTGAAAAACTATGGTTATTGTTCCTTCTTGAGACGAATAATCGCATATGGTTAAGGGAATACGTTCTCCATATGTACTAGTCATTGCCATTAAAAATTGACCGGGAAGAGCCGAATGTGCCATTCGCGGTGCTACCACGATCATGCGATAAATCTTGGGAGCCAACAATTCTTTTTTGAGAATTTTGTACATTTATTAAGATGATTTTTTGTGGATTATGAATTAGGTTGTTGATGGGGTTTGATGTCCCTGATTCTTAATTGGAGCGAAAACTTTCCTTTGTATTCGTTCTCTTCAATTGTATAACAAATATCAATGGGTTCTTTGTTGGCAATTTTGTGCCAGTGCTGCGAAAGGTTAAAGGCAATGGCGGGGAACTGATTTTGTGGATTATCGATATCGTAAACCATCAGACGGAGATGTGCTCCTGTTTTTCCAACGCATTGGCCTACGGCATTTACCTTTCGGGCTACAAAAACGGGAGACATATTTCCCGGCCCAAATGGTCTAAAGGCTTTTAGTTGTCCCCAGAGACGAGGTACAATTTGCGATATTGACAGAAAAGCATCGCATTGTATTTTTTGAATAGTATGTTCGGGTTGAATGGTTTTCGCAACAATTTGTTCGAATCGATGGATAAACTGTTCCAGGTTTTCTTCTTGTAATGAAAGGCCTGCAGCATACATGTGTCCCCCATAGTTCTCAAGTAAATCGTCACATTCAGTAAGTGCCTCGTAAAGATTGAAACCCGGGACGCTTCGTGCTGAACCGGTAACCAATCCATTACTACGGGTGAAAATTACTGTCGGTTTGTGAAAATGTTCAACTATACGAGATGCGACAATGCCAATTACGCCTTTATGCCATCGGGGATTAAAAAGAACGGTGGTTTTTTTCTCTGAAATATCGGATAATCGACTGATCTGATCAATGGCTTCATTGGTCATTTCTCGGTCAATCTCCTTTCGGGCTTCGTTGTCGGCATCAATTCGAAGGCTTATTTGCCGAGCTTTGTCATAATTATTGCAAACTAATAAATCAACAGCCATCTGTCCGGAATCGATTCGACCGGCAGCATTGATACGTGGCCCGATTTTAAATACAATATCCGAAACGTCAATTTTCCCAAAAGGAATGGAAGCTACTTCTGCAATGGCTCTTAATCCTATTGACGGATCTGTGTTGAGTTTTTCCAGACCAAAGTATGCTAAAATACGATTTTCACCGGTTATCGGAACAATATCAGAAGCTATGCTTACTGCGACATAGTCTAATAATTCAAGCACATAACGTTCGTCAATACTATTGGTTTGTGCAAAGGCTTGAATGAGTTTAAATCCGACACCGCAACCTGAGAGTTCTTTGTAGGGATATTGACAATCGGGACGTTTGGGATCGAGGACTGCTACAGCATCAGGTAGAACTTCTCCGGCATTATGATGATCGCAGATGATATAATCAATTCCTTTTTGGCGGGCGTAGTTGATTTTTTCAACGGCTTTTATTCCACAGTCGAGAGCTATGACAAGTTTCACATCGTTTTCCGCAGCATAATCGATCGATCGGATTGATATACCGTATCCTTCAGTGTAACGATCGGGAATGTAATATAGCAGGTTTTTATACCATCGGTAAAAAAAACGATAAATCATGGCTACTGATGAGGTTCCGTCAACGTCATAATCGCCAAAAACCATGATCTTTTCATTATGGCGAATGGCTTGAGTTATGCGATCCACGGCCTTTGACATATCGGCCATCAGAAATGGATCATGAAGATTGCTCAAGCTTGGGCGGAAGAATTCACGTGCAGCATCGAAGGTGTCAATCCCCCGGTTTATCAACAAATGGGTTAAAACTTCTTCCAGCTGAAGCTGGTTAGAGAGCGTTTTAACTAACTCCAAATCGGCCGGAGGCGCTACTTCCCAAATTTTTTCTTCCATTTTGTCTTTTCGTGCCCTATTATCAACTTTTTGCAAAATCAATACCAACGTGGTTTCGCATCAGCCTGTAAAGTTAGCATTATTTCCTCGAAGAAAAAATTTATTTGTTTCAATTAACCTCGTTAAATTTACCTAAAAAACAGAAAATCAATTGAGAATTAACAGATAAAAAATTCCCAATAATTCAAATTCAGAAAATTGGGTTTAGTATGGGTCAACATCGGCTACAATAATCACAGACTTCAACCCTTCGAGTTTACTGATTGATTCTATGGCAGAAACTATTTTTGATCGATATTCGTGGATTTTAGAATCTTTGCGAAGTTTTATCATTATTTGAGCGTGGAATTTCCCTTTTATTTTTGGAATTGCGGGTGTATAGGGACCAAGTACAACACCTACGATATTTTGTTCAAGTAATTTTTTTAAAATTCGGGCAGCTTTTTCTGTTTTTTCGGCATTGGGATGCTTTATGGTCAACATTATCAAACGACAAAACGGGGGATAAAAAAAGTCTGATCGCTCCGAAAGCATGGTTTGATAAAATTCTTCTTGCTTACAGTTTTTTACCGATTGAATGATGTAGTTATCGGGTTGTGATGTTTGAAGAATAACTATCCCCTGCTTTTCGCGCCTACCGGCTCTACCGGCCATTTGCATTAGCATGTGAAAGCCGCGTTCGTTTGATCTGAAGTCAGGGAAGAGAAGAATATTATCGGCATTGAGCACTCCAACTACAGTTAAGTTTCCAAAATCGAGCCCTTTGCTAACCATTTGTGTACCAATGAGAATATCAATGTCGCCGTTGTTAAAGTCGTTGAGTATTTTTTCAACGGCATGTCCCGACCGGGCTGTGTCGGAATCAATGCGTTCGATGATTTTTTCAGGGTAGAGATTTCGCAACTCTTCTTCGATACGTTCGGTTCCAAAACCTTGCTGGCGGAATTGGTCGGAAGAACATGTGGGGCAACGGTCGGGATAGCTTTGTGTGTAGTTGCAATAATGACATACTAATCGTGGTGGATTTCGATGCAACGTAAGGCTAATATCGCAGCGTTTACATTTGGGAATATATCCGCAGTTGGGACATTGGATGAATGGAGACATGCCGCGCCGATTTTGTAATAAAATCACCTGCTCGCCGGCTTCAAGGGCTTTATCGATGGCATTTTTCAGTATTGGAGTCAAGTGGGCTTTCACCTCGCGACGACGATACCATTTTCGATAATCCACAATCTCAACCTTTGGTTCTAAGGCATTCCCGTATCGTTCCGACAAAACCACATGGTCATATTTCCCTTGAATGCAGTTAAAATAACTTTCCAACGATGGCGTGGCTGAGCCTAACACTATGGGAATATTCAGCAGCTTTGCCATGACAACTGCAACATCGCGTGCATTATATCTTGGAGCCGGATCAACTTGTTTGTACGCAGGATCGTGTTCTTCATCGACGATAATCAACCCAAGCGATTGAAATGGTAGAAACATTGCCGAACGTGGGCCAACAACAATTTTAAACCGCTTATCATGAAAAATATCAAACCAAATTTCTGCCCGTTCCAAAGGATTAATTCTTGAGTGATAGATGCATACTTTATTACCAAAATAACGACGAAGTCGCCTGATAATCTGAGAACTTAATACTATCTCGGGAAGAAGATATAAAACTTGTTTGCCCGAGTTGACTATTTCTTCAATCAGTTTGATATATATTTCAGTTTTTCCACTTCCTGTTACTCCTTGCAACAAAACATGTTTCTGATTTTGGAACGACGATTTTACGGATTCATACGCTTTTTTTTGTGCATCGGAAAGAAAAATCGATAAATCTTCCGATTCTTCAACCGTATCAATGCGCGAAATCTCCACCAAAGTTTCTTCAAGAAAACCATCTTCAACGCATCCCCGCACAACGACATCCGAAACCTCAGTAGCTTCAATTATTTCGCTTCGGCTTCTCCAGATTCGGGGTAATAAACATAAACGCGATATAAGTTGCAGCTTTTTGGGAGAACGATGATATTTCTCTTGCCATTCGTTTCTTAGATAAACTGATTCGGAGAGTCGATAGCGTTTCTCAGTCAAGGGTCGATATTTTTCCCCATCGTGAGAAATTTCCAACACACCTTGGTCGATCATTTTGAAAATATCTTCAGCGGTTATATCCAATGTCGGATTTTTAATTAACTGTTCCAAAGAAACACCGTCTTGCGGAATATTTTTTATGAAATCGTTCCAAGCCGCAGGAATCTCTCCACACATGATATTTGGGGCTTTTACCCTTACTTCCGAATCGATTTTCAACACAGAAGGCAGAGCAACATCCATCACCTCGCCAACTGTACACAAGTAATATGAAGCAATCCAATCCCAAATCCTTAACTGAATGGAACTAACTACCGGATTGCGTTTTGGAATGAAGGCAACAGGTCGGGTTTTAAACGATGGTTTTTGATCATGAATCCGAACCACAATCCCTGTGCAAAGCCTGTTCCCAATGGGCACTACCACACGATAACCAACCTCGGGTATCGATGAACCCGAAGGAACCGAATATGTAAAAAAACCGTGCTTTATGGGTAAAACAACATCAAGGAACATTTTAGGTGAAAATTTGTTAAAGATACATCAAAACTGCATTCCAAACAGTGGTCAAACAAAAATCGGTATCTTTTTTGTAACTTTGCGACGATACCTTAAAAACGATTAAAAATTTATTTTATTTAAAATCAACAACTTTGAGCCAGGTGATATCAGAACGTATTTCTATTAGTGAGATTTGAAGCCGGCTATAGAAACGATTTTCATGTGAGCCACTTAAAAATAAAAAGCGATGAGACAAAAACTTTTACTGATGATTTTAGACGGATGGGGAATAGGAGATGGATCCAAATCCGACGTAATTGCTAACACACCAACGCCGAACTTAGACAAACTGAAGGCACGTTATCCTCATTCATACCTTTTAACATGTGGAGAAAACGTCGGCCTTCCTGATGGACAAATGGGGAACTCTGAAGTAGGACACCTAAACATCGGAGCAGGCCGAATTGTCTATCAAGATCTTGTAAAAATCAATAAAGCCATTGCTGATAATTCCATTTCAGACAATCCGGTCATCAAAGCGGCTTACACCTACGCTAAAGAGAACAACAAGGCAATTCATTTCCTAGGTTTGGTTAGCAACGGTGGAGTACACTCATCCGACAAGCATCTTTACAAACTTTGCGATATTGCCAAAGATTATGGTCTTGATAAGGTTTATATCCACGCGTTCACCGATGGTCGCGACACAGATCCGCGCAGTGGTTTAACATTCATAAAACAATTAGAAGAACATCTCAAAACATCTCGTGGGAAAATAGCTACCGTTACCGGCCGTTATTATGCTATGGATCGCGATAAGCGCTGGGAGCGCATCAAAGAAGCCTACGATGCGTTGGTTTTTGGTAAAGGGCTATATTTTCAAAACGCAGTTGATGCTGTGGAGAAATCTTATCAAAACGAAATAACCGATGAGTTTATTAAACCAAGCGTAATAGTTGATCCACAAGGCAAACCTATAGCAACCATTCAAGAAGGCGATGTTGTCTTTTGTTTTAATTTCCGAACCGATCGTTTGCGGGAAATGACCATCGTTCTTACGCAAAAAGATATGCCGGAACATGGAATGAAGACAATGCCGTTGTATTATCTGACCATGACTCGCTATGATGACACATTTCAGAATGTTCACGTGGTTTACGATAAGGACAACCTCAACGATACGCTTGGAGAAGTTGTTTCCAAGGCAGGACTGCAACAGTTAAGGATTGCTGAGACCGAAAAATATGCCCACGTCACATTCTTTTTCAGCGGAGGGCGCGAAGAAGTATTTCCCGGAGAACGACGTGTTCTAATACAATCACCCAAAGTAGCCACCTATGATTTGAAACCGGAAATGAGTGCCTATGAAGTAAAAGATGCCGTCATTGAAGAAATCAATAAAGACGATCTGAACTTTATTTGTTTAAATTTTGCCAACGGAGATATGGTGGGACATACCGGAGTTTACGATGCCATTCAAAAAGCCGTTAAAGCTGTTGACGATTGCGTCGGTCAAGTTGTTGATGCTGCTCAAAAAAGAGGTTTCGAAATTATCATCATTGCGGATCATGGAAATGCCGATAATGCTGTAAACCCCGATGGGACGCCCAATACCGCACATTCACTCAATCCGGTTCCATGTTTAGTTATCTCAGATCGTTATTCCAAGGTGAACTCCGGAGTTTTAGCGGATATAGCTCCAACAGTGTGTAAAATGTTAGAGCTACCTATACCTGAGGTTATGACCGGAAAAATTTTGGTTGAATAATGAATTCTGAGCCTGTAATGTTCGAAATAAAAAATACACTTGTCAGCCTTGATATCGTTGAAAAGCATTTTGAATGTAATCTGAATCTTTGTAAAGGAGCATGTTGTGTTGAAGGAGAATCGGGGGCGCCCGTAACGGAGACGGAAAAAGATATTCTTGCCGAAGTCTATCCTTTGGTTAGCGAGTTTATGACTCCGGAGGGAATTGATGCAGTAGAATCTCAAGGTTGGTATGTTTATGATGTTGATGGTGATTGCGTTACGCCGTTGGTTGGGGGAAAACAGTGTGCTTATAGTTTTACCGATGAAAACAATATCGTCCTTTGCGCAATTGAGGCAGCTTTTCGTCAAAAAAAAATTGATTTTCAAAAACCCATCAGCTGCCATTTATTTCCTATACGAGTTAAAAAATATAATTCATACCAAGCCGTTAATTATGAACAGATAAAAATTTGTCAAACAGCTTGCCAGGTGGGAAAAATTAACCAACTTCCGCTCTATCAATTTCTCAAAGAGCCTCTTATTAGAGCCTACGGAGAAGAATGGTTTCAAGAGTTGGAAATAGTTGCCACAGAATGGAATAAAACCAAAGGCAATGACTAAACGAATACTTGGGTTTTTACTATTATTCCTGTCGTTAACGATGGTCGAACTCAATGCTCAGGAATTCGATCCTCGAAAGGATTTCATTTATGGTGAGGATTATTTTCGCCCCTACTCACCGTATCTCGTTGTTAATGGAGGCTACGGATTCAACTTCAACACTCAAAAGCCGGAACAAAATCTAGCAGTAGATTATCATTTTCGATGGAAATTTGAATATCTCCATTTCAACCTTGGCTATTTCTCATCAACCGATCGATTTTTAGAAGGAGCTAAATTTAAAATTTATCGTTCCCCACAACGCTCTCAGGAATTCCATGTTGGACTGGGAACACGCTATTCTGTGTTGAAACACAATATCGGAGGATATGGCGGGATATCTTTAGTAGCAGGCAGGCAAAAAATGAACGATGATATGTTCATCACTCGATTGGGGCCCGGAGTGTATGCTCAACTACATTACCACTGGAAGCCGGTTTACGATTTAGGGATTGGTACAGCCTTATATCTCTCCGTAAGTGAACATTGGCAGGTTCTCGGATTGCAGGTTAGCTTCTTATTCTCAGGCGATTATAAACCACCGGCACCCCCAAAAGTCTATTAAAAAATTCACCAAATCATAAAAATCATGAAAGGAATCCAAGACTACATTGAAAAGAACAAACAGCGTTTTTTAGACGAATTGTTTGACTACATTCGAATTCCGTCGGTAAGTTCCGTAACAGAACATAAACAAGACATGCAACGCGCTGCCGAGTGGTTAAAAGATGCATTGCTGAAGGCAGGTTGCGACACTGCACAAGTTTATCAAACCAGCGGACATCCAATTACCTACGCAGAAAAAATCATAGATCCCAAGCTACCAACCGTTCTTGTTTACGGCCACATGGACGTGATGCCAGTAGATCCGATCGATTTGTGGCAATCTGCACCTTTTGAACCTGTAATTCGTGATGGAAAAATCTACGCTCGCGGTGCCGACGACGATAAAGGACAAGGATTTATGCATGTAAAAGCCTTTGAATTTATGGTTAAGACCAATCAATTGCCTTGCAATGTTAAATTCATGTTCGAAGGCGAGGAAGAAATTGGTTCTTCGGCACTTACACAGTGGTGCGTTGACAATAAGGAAATGTTAAAAAGCGACATCATTTTGGTTAGCGACACAGGAATGATAGCCCGCGATATACCATCCATCACCGTTGGACTTCGTGGCTTGGCTTATTGGCAAATTAAAGTAACCGGACCAAATCGTGATTTACATTCAGGATTGTTTGGTGGAGCTGTGGCCAATCCCATCAATGTTTTGGCAAAAATGATAGCCGATCTTCACGACGAAAATCATCGAATTACCGTTCCCCATTTCTACGACGATGTTCTAGAGGCAACACCGGAAGAACGTAAACTACTCAATCAGGCGCCTTTCAGTCTTGAGGAATACAAAAAAGCTCTTGCTATTGAAGATGTTCATGGCGAAAAAGGATATACCACCATTGAACGAACAGGCATTCGACCAACTTTCGATGTTTGTGGAATTTGGGGAGGATACACAGGTGAAGGTTCCAAAACGGTTTTACCTTCGGTAGCCTACGCAAAACTATCGTGTCGTTTGGTTCCAAATCAGGATCATCATAAAATTGCCGAATTGTTAAAAAAACATCTCGAATCCGTTGCGCCAAAATACGTTAAAGTACAAGTTGATGTGCTTCATGGCGGTCAACCTTACGTTTGCCCCATCACTATTGAAGCTTATAAAGCCGCTGAGAAAGCCTACCAAACAACTTTTGGGAAACGGCCTATCCCGGTTCGAAGCGGAGGAAGCATTCCCATCATTGCTCATTTTGATCAGGCGTTAGGAACCAAGTCGATTTTGATGGGATTCGGGCTTGAATCCGATGCCATCCATTCTCCCAACGAGAATTTTCCTTTAGAAAACTTCTTTAAAGGAATCGAAACCATTCCTTATTTCTATCACTATTTTGCCGAAACAAAACGCTAATAGAGATTAGGTTCACATAGATTTCAATTCATATAGTTTAGCCCCCGGAGCTGAAGATTTGTTTTTGGGTTATCCAAAATTCCTAACAGGCAAATTGGCTCTAGGGGTTTCTTTTTTCCTACCTTTTGGCAACCATAAACTGTTGCGATTCAATTTCGAAATCGTTTGCGTCGATATTTTGGCACACCCTTTGCCAAAGAAACAAAAAAAACATTATGTATCGGTTCATCTCATTGTTCATAGTTTTTTCCATTGTAACTACAAGTCAGATTGTTGGTCAAGGACAGGACAATTTTGTAAAAGTTCAAAATGGCACTGATGCTCCAGGATTCACCGTTAAAACTATTGATGGAGGATTAATTAGTTTAGACCAGTTGAGAGGGAAAACCGTAATTTTAACCTTTTTTGCCACATGGTGTTCTCCATGTATGGAGGAACTTCCACATTTGGAACGTCTTTATAAACAACATAAAAGCAATGGATTGGTAATTCTTTGTATTGGAAGAGAACATCAATTAGCAGAATTGCAATTATTTAATCAAACAAAATCATTTACGTTCAATATCGCTGCCGATCCCGATCGAAAGATTTATCAACAGTATGCCGACAAATTCATTCCAAGAACATTTGTAATTGACAGAAATGGAAAAATACTCTATCAATCGACGGGATATAATCCAGAAGAATTCAGCAAAATGGAAAAAGTTGTCATATCGGAAATCAAACGCTAAAAACCGATATTGTTGCGATCATAAAAGATATAACGTAGCAGCGTTTTTCACTTTTTTAGTTTGCGTTGGGACAATTGCCCTAAACAATTTCGATTTGAACAGAATTTGGCAGAAGTCCAAAATCTCAATGTTATCATAGTTCGAGAATCGAAGGAGGTAATTTAAGTGACGGACGTTGGGTAATAGATAAAGATGCTTGACTTCTGCGGTATCTTCAAACAATAAATCTTTCTTATCACTGTCTGATTTTTGTGGGATAAGATATTCTTGTTGGTTTGGAACAAGTAATATTTCGCGGTTCTTTTCTCCGAAACTAAATCGATAAAACTCAAGGTCAATTTTATTCAATGGTTGAAATTGAGAAGGGAAATCCGAAAATGTTAGCCGTTGTGCATCTGAAACATATTGGTTGTGAACAAGTTGAATGTCGAGCAAAACAGAAATGTGAAATGCTACTTTGTAGTGAGGAAAATCGGTGATAATGCCGATTAATATATCGTCATTTTCATCGTAGTCTTTGATTTTAAGAACATTCCTGCGTGGAGACATATAGGTTGACTAACGACACTCATAAAGAGCTTCCCGCGAAGCGGCTTGTTCGGCTATTTTTTTGGATTCTCCAAAGCCACAACCAGCCGGTTTATCTTTGATAAATAGAATTGATGAAAAAAAAGGGCGTCCGTCTTTCAATTGTCCGTTTTTTATGGTTTCATAACGAAAAGGGTATTTCTTGTATTGACACCATTCGATGATTTCACCTTTAAAGTTATAATCATTGTAGTCGGATTGGTTATTTCTATTACAACTTTCGATATAGCGAGAGAGAATAAAAGCTTTTGCTTCTTCAAATCCGCGATCGAGGTATATGGCTCCGATAAGGGCTTCAACCGCATCGCCTGAAATGTGAACTGATTTCTTTAGATTGGTTTTGGAAACGATTAATTTTTCTAAACCGATCTCTTTGCTAAACTTCTCCAGGTTCTTCCCATTGACGTATCTTGAGCGAAGCTTTGTCAGATCACCTTCCCGTTTTTCCGGATAGTTTTGATAGAGATACTCTGCAAGGACAAACCCTAAAATGGAGTCTCCCAAAAATTCGAGCCTTTCGTTATTAATAACATCCCCCGTGGGAGAGAAAGAAGAAGCTGACCTATGAATTAAGGCCAGCTTGTAGATTTCTATATTTTTGGGGACAAATCCCAGAATATTGTATAAATCTTCGTTTTCAGGTTTTTTGTTTCCTCTGAATATTTTCAGCAGCCATCGGAAACTATTTCCCATGAAACAGAATCTTTAGTTGTTCTTTTTGAATACCAAACAAGCGTTGTGTCCACCGAATCCAAAATTGTTAGAAATGGCTACTTTCACATCACGCTTTTTAGCTTGATTGAACGTGAAATCTAGTTTAGGATCAATTTCGGGATCTAGATTGAAATGGTTAATCGTGGGTGGAATCATATTATCTTTGATAGCCATAACACTGGCTAAAGCTTCAATTGCTCCGGCCGCACCTAGCAAATGTCCGGTCATTGATTTGGTAGCACTTATATTGAGCTTGTAGGCATGTTCTCCAAAGGTTTTGAGTACAGCTTTAGTTTCGGCAATATCGCCTAACCCGGTAGAAGTACCATGTACGTTAACATAATCAACGTCAGTAATCTTGAGTCCGGCATCTACTACTGCAAGTCTCATAACTTCTGATGCCCATGTTCCATCAGGATCGGGAGCAGTCATGTGATAGGCATCACAATTCATGGCTCCACCAGCTACCTCTGCTAGGATCGGTGCGCCGCGGCGAATAGCGTGTTCATATTCTTCGAAAATTAAAGCCACACCACCTTCTCCTAAAACAAATCCGTCTCGGTCGCGGTCAAACGGTCTAGAGGCTGTTTTGGGATCGTCGTTGCGAGTGGATATAGCTTTCATGCTGCTAAAACCGCCAATTCCAGCTTCGTTTATTGAGGCTTCGCTTCCTCCGGTTATGATTATATCGGCTTTATTCCATCGAATGTAGTTCAGGGCATCAATCATGGCATGACTGGCACTTGCACAAGCAGAAACGCATGTGAAATTGACTCCTTTAAATCCATATTCAATGGCTATTAGCCCTGCTGAAATGTTTGCAATTATTTTCGGAATGAAGAATGGGCTGAATCGTGGAGTTTTGTCTCCAGTAGCCCATTCTGATATTTCCGAAATAAAAGTATCTAAACCCCCAATGCCTGAGCCCCAGATTACGCCTGCACGTGTGCGGTCAATCTTTTCAGGATCGAGTCCCGAATTTTTGACTGCTTCTGCTGCCGATATTAACGCAAATTGTGTGCATTGATCGTATTTGCGTACATCTTTACGATCGAAATAGTCGGTTGGATTGTAGTTTTTTACTTCGCAAGCAAACTGTGTTTTAAAGTTTGTAGTGTCGAATCGTGTAATTTTATCGGCACCACTTACTCCGGCAATAAGATTTTGCCACGTTTCCATCGTGCTTTTCCCCAGCGGGGTAATGGCTCCAATTCCTGTGACAACAACGCGTCTGTTACTCATGGTTTTTGGTTTGAGCAGTTTAGATAGTTAACGTCTTACTTTGCGTTTTGTTCGATGTAGGCGATAGCGTCTCCCACCGTAGCAATTTTTTCGGCTTGTTCGTCAGGAATTGCAATGTTAAATTCCTTTTCGAATTCCATGATCAATTCAACGGTGTCGAGTGAGTCGGCTCCTAGATCGTTTGTAAAACTGGCGGTTGGAGTTACTTCGCTTTCGTCAACGCCTAATTTGTCAACGATGATGCTTTTTACTCTTGATGCAATGTCTGACATACTCTTAGTTTTTAGTTAATAATCAATTTTACTTTTCACGACGCAAAGAAATAAATTTTATAAAAATTAAAAAAACTTTTAGTGGAAATTTCTGCTCATTATGTCTTCAAGATTTTTTTTCATTCAAGTAACAATCAGTGATTCAACTAAATATTGGTTTATGATAGATGTAACGATAAGAAGTTTTACAAAAAAAATTGCAAGAAAGAAAAAATGATATTATCTTTGCATCGCAAACAGTGCGGGGTAGAGCAGTTGGTAGCTCGTCGGGCTCATAACCCGGAGGCCGTAGGTTCGAGTCCTACCCCCGCTACCTAAGAGAAAGAGCTCTTCGTAACTAAAGGGCTCTTTTTTTTTAGATCGCTAAAAGTATTTTGACGGCAATTATTACTAAGACCATGGCCATTGGATAAATGGTGGCGTAGGCTACTGCTGCTGCGTTGTTGTTTGAAAATGATTCTGAAGCGGCCAATCCCGGGGTGCTTGTCATCCCGCCGGAGATGATTCCTAAAAGTTCAAAAAAGTTGGTCTTATATTTTATTCGTGCCAAGAGGAAAACGATAAACATTGGTGCCAAAGTAAGAAGTGCACCGGATAACAATAGCCCAAAGCCTTGATTGTTTAAAATCTCTATAAAACTTTCGCCGGCGTTTAATCCAATTGGCACTAGAAACAGTACTAGTCCCAATTGTCGTAGCAATTGGTTGGCCGGAGCGGAGAGTGTCCAAATCAACGGACCGGTTCGGCCTGTTTTTCCTAGAATCAGGCTTATTAGAAGGACACCACCGGCAAGTCCCAAACTAAAACTGTAGTTTCCGAAAGCAACAGATATTTTTCCAATTAAAGCACCTAGAATTATTCCAATGGCAATTGGCATGATATCAGTATCAGAGAGTTTTTGATCGTCGTTTCCGAAGAGACGGATTATATTTTTCATGTCGTCTTTTCGAGCGGCGACAATGAGTTTATCGCCGAGTTTTATTCGAAAGCTTGGATTGGGTGAGATATCTATTCCTGATCGTCTCACGCGCGTTACCGTGGCGTGCATATCGGTAAATAGCCGCAGTTCTCCCAAGGTTTTGTTGTGGACATGTTTGTTGGTTACCAATATGGGCTGAACATCGTATTCGGGGTTGAGGTCAATTTCCTGCTGGGTTTCAGGGCCGATCAGTTTTTCGATTTTCTTCAATGAATGTTCCGTTCCTACGGCTCGTATCACGTCGCCTGTTTGCAAAACGGATTCCGGGCATGCGATAAAGGCATTATCCTGGTGTTGAATTCGACTGATGACGGCTCCAGTAATGGATCGAACAGATAGTTCGCGAAGACTTTTTCCAACAATTCCGGGATTCTTCACGATGAAATGCCGGTGAAAAATTTCGGGATACTCTTCGTGTTGGATGTGTTTTAATTCTTCGTTTTCGCGGTTTAAATCGACTTTAAAAAGATAGGGCGACAGGCGGATGAAAAGAATTACTCCGATGACTCCAAGCGGATAGGCTATGGAGTATCCAATGGAAGCAAGCGGAGAATTGGTTTCGTTGATGGCAGTTGCTAATCCCGGAGTACTGGTCAAGGCACCGGTGAGCAGTCCAACCATAAGATTTTTGTCGTAAGAGAAAATTTTTATTAATACCCATGTTAGTACCGTTGTGGTTAGCACAATACAAAGGGCTAAAAGTGCATACAAGCGCCCATTATTTCTGAATGAATCGAAAAATCCGGGACCTGCTTGTATTCCAACTGTATAGATAAAGAATAACAGTCCGATATTTTGAATTATGGGGGGAAGTTTATAGCCGTAATATCCAAAAATCATAGCAACAAATAGCACGGCTGATATATCGAGCGAAAAATTAAATATCTGGATTTTTCCCAAAAGATACCCAAGGGCAATGATAGTGAATAATAAAAAGTAATCGTTCGATAAAAAATCCATACTTGAGTTAATCTTTGTTTAGAACCTGACGAACAATCTTGGCTATGTATTTTCCTAAAATATCAAATTCTAGATTTACCACGGTTCCGGGTTTGTAGGTGTGGAAAATGGTATGGTGATAAGTGTAAGGAATGATTGCCACTTGAAACGAATTGGGCCGGCTGTTCACAACAGTTAGACTGACCCCATCGACCGATATGGAACCTTTTTCGACGGTGATGTGATCGGGATTTATGGGTTTGTATTCAAAGGTGAAATACCAACTTCCGTTTGATTCTTCAATGGATTTACAAACGGCGGTTTGATCAACATGCCCTTGAACGATATGTCCGTCAAATCGTCCATTAGCACTCATAGAGCGTTCTAAATTTACTAACGAACCCACTGCGAGATTCCCAAGACTGCTTTTAATCAGGGTTTCTTTTACAGCAGTGACCGTATAGGTATCCGGTGTTTTTTTTACCACGGTGAGGCACACCCCATTGTGCGATAAACTCTGATCAACTTTTAATTCGTTTACGAAGGGGCAGGTTAGTGTAATATCAATATTGTCGAGATTTTTTTCGATTGCGACAACGCGCCCCATTGCTTCTACTATTCCTGAAAACATAGCATGTGATTTTTTTGCAAATGTAGAATTTTTTGTAAGGTTAGAGCATCTTTTTGCCAAATAAAGTTCCATTATAAAAAAATTCATAAATTCAACTTTTCTCCCCCAAAACAATACTTCGGTTAAGTGTTTGATTTTTAGTTTTTATGATAAGATACTAAAGATAATTTTCGAATTTCATTGTGGTGCAAAACCGTACTCTTGGGGTATGGCCAATGTTCTCGCTTAAAGTAAAGTGTGGGTCATTAGGCTGATATGTTTGAAAAGACTGTTTAATGTATAAAGAGGCAGGCTAAAACAAAAAAATAGAAAATGAAGGTTCTGATTTACAAAAAACAAGGCTATCACTAAGGATTGTTTTCATTGCGTAAGCATAACAGAGATTGGTTATGCTGTCGTAGTCTCCTTGATAGACAAGAATGGAAGTCTATAGTGAGGCAAAAACCGTAAAGAAAAAAGGTTGAAAAAATGATGGCTAAAGTTGAGTTACTTCAATTATTCTCAAATTCATTTCAGTTTGATGTGAATTAAATGCCTATGATAACTTCTTCCCTAACTTAAGCAAAATCAGCAATAAAAAAATAAAAATATTGGAGGGAAACAAGAGACGTTTGGTTGAGTTTAAATATTTTAACGGTATGAAAAACTACGATGCAGATGTTGCTATTGAATAACAATTTCAATTTCTACTAAAACTGCTTAAAAAAATACGTTCAATTTGAAGTTTTTGCTTGTGTATCAGCTAAAAATCGTATTTTCGCAAAAATAAGGAAACTCTTTTCGTCATGAAGTTTATATTATGGCCCATAGCAACACTCTACGGATTCATTGTTTGGATTCGGAATCGATTTTTCGACCTTGGAATTTTCACTTCAAAGGAATTCCCTATCCCAATCATCTCGGTTGGAAACATTACAGTTGGCGGCACTGGTAAAACACCGCATGTTGAATATCTTATCCAAACGCTCGGAAGCAAATATAAACTATGTGTTGTTTCACGAGGATATAAACGTCATACCAAGGGTATTTTGGAGGTTCAATCAACATCAACGTTTTGGGAGGTGGGCGATGAGCCAAAACAAATTAAGCAGAAGTTTCCCGATGTAAGTGTAATTGTCTCGGAGAGCAGAGCCAAAGCTATTCAAAAAATATTGTTAGGAGAGCTTGGCAATCAGCCCGATGTGATTATTCTTGACGATGCTTATCAACATCGATGGGTGAAAGCCGGTTTTTCTATTCTATTGGTTGATTTTTATAGACCTATTTACGATGATTACTATTTACCGGTTGGCAACCTACGAGAGTCGCAAGATGAAAGGCGCCGGGCTGATATGGTAATCGTTACCAAGACGCCTGAGAATGTCACACCCATTGATCGTCGTTTGATTTTGAAACATTTGAATCTTTATCCCCATCAAACTCTTCTTTACTCCTATTTTAGGTATGGAGATCTCATTCCACTGGAAAAAAATTTAAGGAAACTATCGGTTGAGTTTTGTTTGAAGCATAAGTTTTCGGCTGTTTTGATAACCGGAATTGCTAATCCGGTACCCCTTAAGGAGTTTATTATGAAGCACTTTGTTGAGGTTGAGCATCTTTGTTTTTCTGACCATTATGAATATTCAACGCGAGATGTTAGGAAAATCTATGATTTATACAAAAGGTTAAATAGCTCAAACAAAATTATCATTACTACCGAGAAAGATGCTGTTCGTTTGATTTCGCGTATGGAGGAAGAAAACCTTGATATGCCCATTTATTATCTTCCGGTGGAAGTTCAGTTTCTCGATGAAGGAGCGAAGGAGTTTCAGCATAAAATAGAATCCTTTATCGTCAAAAATCGTCGAAAATATTCATGAAAAACGGATTTTAGTTTGTTATGCAAAGCCCATGAAATTAATCCGCATGGTGTAAAGAGCAAATCATGAAGAAGATAGCAACGACATTTTTCATTATTCTTCAGGGGATTATTTCACCGGGTCAGCATTATAATGTTGCAAAATATTCGGTTAGCGAAGGATTGCTGCATGCTATCGTTACGGATATAGTTCAAGATCATCAGGGATATTTGTGGATTGCCACAGGAGGCGGAGTCAGCCGTTTCGACGGATTGAAGTTTTATCATCTTACAACCCGTGATGGGTTGAATTTCCCAAGAATTACATGTTTAGGTGTTGACGTGGAAAACAACCTTTGGATAGGGTCGTCGAACGGAATCAACGTTTATGATGGCGATTCTGTTTATTTGCTATATAACGTTGATGTGGGAATATCTGTCTTTGATTTTGAGGCGGATCCTAATGGTGGAATTTGGGTTTCAACTGAAATAGGTCTAAGCAAGCTTTATTTTCATGATAAACAAATTCAATTCGAAAAAATTGAATATCCCTTTGTAAATCCAACCCAGAGTTCCATTTTTGTTGAGCGCGATCTTTCAACGTTTCTTTTACACAATAAGGCTGGATCTTTGTATTATGGTGTGCAAGGGAGAGTGTTTCGCATCAACGAAAAAAAAATAGAAAATATATTTTGCGATACATCTGTTTATGTTAATACCGGAACCATTCTTCCTGACGGAACATTTATTTTAGGAACCGACCGTGGGCTTTTTAGCATCAGAGGAAAAAGTTCGGCTCCTTTTATGCCTTCAATTTTTTGTAATTACCACATTACAAAAGTCATTTATCATAACAATAAACTATGGGCTTTAGGGCGTTTGGTTCAAGATCCTGAAAAACAGATGTTTTTGATTTCGTTGGATCTTGCAAAACCGTCCTCTCCATTTTTTATCGGACGAAAAAATGGTTTAATCGAGAGTCCCACAACGATTTATATTGATCATGAAAATAATATTTGGACAGGATCAAATGCAGGGTTGAGTGTTTTGCGCGGTGAGACTTTTATCACTTACACAGTTGCCGATGGATTAGTTGGAAATATTATTTGGGCAATATTTCGTTCGAAAGAAAAAGAGTTTTGGTTAGGAACCATCGGGGAAGGCTTAACGGTTTGGGGCAAAGACGGAATCAAGAATTATACAACAGAAAACGGTTTGCCTGATAATTTTGTAGGTAAAGTATTTCAAGATACCGATGGAACTATTTGGATAGGAACCAGCAATGCTGGAATAGCCAAAGTGAAACAGAAAAACGGCCAACATAAATTTCTTACCGTTCCTATCTTACCTCAGACCCGTAAAATTCGAGTCGATGATATTCTTGTGGATAAGAACAACACCATGTGGGTTGCATCCAACCACGGGTTGTTTTATTCGTACAATCGAAAGGAATTTTACCATAAACCACTGATTGATAGTGTCAACGATCTGTTTTTTATCCAGAAACTTTTATACGATTCACTTACCGACAGGATTTGGATTGCAACTCGCAACTCGGGACTTTTCTACCTTATCAATGGTAGAATCGAACGCTTTAAGGAAATTGCTCCCAATGAGCAACTTACAACCATGTGTCTCGACGAGTCGGGAAATGTTTGGGTTGGGTCGAGACTTAAAGGTATTTTTCGAATCAGCAACGATTCGGTTTTACAAATCGATGTTCATAAGGGGCTTGTATCGAACCTAATTTTTATCCTTTTCGGTGATTCGCATTTTAATCTCTGGGTGGGAACCAATCTCGGGATTGATAAAATTGATCTATCTTCGGTAGAAAAAACCAAGCCCATAATCAGACACTACGGCTCAACCGATGGGTTAACCGACTTGGAAACAAACCTGAGCGGGGTATGTGAAACCGAAGATGGTTACATTTATTTTGCAACCAACGGAGGACTGCTTCGCTACGACCCATATTACGATTTTGAAAATCGCATCCCTCCGAAAATTAATCTTTTGTCTATAAAGTTATTTTCAAATGAACATGTATGGAGCAATGGATTGTCCACGTTGAGATCCGATGAAAATCAAGAACATAGTATATCGTTGAAATACAATAAAAATCACATAACTTTTGACTTTATTGCCATAAGTTTTAAGAATCCTAAGGGAATTATCTACAACTGGAAAATGGATAATTTTGATCGGCAGTGGATTTCCGGACAGATGGCACAACAAGCCATCTATTCTAACCTTCCTCCGGGAGAATATCAATTTCGGATTAAGGCTGCCAACAGCGATGGAGTGTGGACATCGGAAATTACTTCACCAAAAATCATAATTGTGCCTCCATTTTGGGAAACATGGACATTTCGGATGATTTTATTGGCGCTAATTGTAAGCATTGTCATTGGCAGTGTCAACTATAGGATTCGTAACTTGAAACAACAACAGCAAAAGCTTGAAAAACTTGTAGAACTTCGGACCAAGGAGTTGTCAGATCAACTTGCAATTGTTGATCATAAAAACCACGAGATTTTAGATAGCATAATGTATGCTCGCTTTTTACAAGAGACCTTGTTACCATCAAAACAGCAGTTTTTAGAGCGATTTAGTGAGGTTATGATTTTCTATCTCCCTAAAAATGTGGTTAGTGGAGATTTTTTCATTTATCGGCAATATAAGCATAAAACACTCATAGCGGTAGCCGATTGTACCGGACACGGTGTGCCCGGAGCAATCATCAGCGTTGCATCGCTTTTAGCCATTGAACAAGCTTTACAAACCTATGTCAACGATTTGTCGCCAAATAAAATCTTGGGTCAGAGCCATGAAAACCTGAAATCGTTTTTCACTCGAGGCTCAGGAATTATACGCGATAGTATGGATATAGCTCTTTGTGTTATCGATCATCAGCAATCTGCCATTACCTATGCAGGGCTTAACATTCCGTTGGTAGGTATTATAGGAAAGACGTTTGTTGTTATAAAACCAACCCCCGGATCAATTGGCGAGACATCGAAAAAAGTGGAAGTCCAGGAACATCGACTTGACATAGCCAAGGGAGATTCATTCTTCCTTTTTACCGATGGATTTGCCGATCAATTTGGCGGAAAAGAAAAGAAAAAATATTCAATGCGACGATTGTATCAATTTTTTGAAGAAAACAAAGAAGAACCTCTTGAAAAGGTAGAAAGCACTTTGGTTGAAGAATTTTATTCGTGGATCGGAACCGGTGAGCAGATTGACGATGTGCTGGTGCTGGGTTGCCGAATCTGACAACCATCTTAAACAATCATTTTACAAAAAGCTATCTTTGCATAATTAAGTGTATAAAATCAATTCGGCGAAAATTTTGTTCGGTTGATTTGGAAAAAACAAAAAGTTTATGAAGAAAAACGCAACAGAGATTAATGAATTAGGGGAATTTGGTTTAATTGAGCGAATTACACAGGGTTTTGAGCAACATCATTCATCCACCATACTTGGCATAGGCGATGATGCTGCCATCATCGATCATGAAAACGACGTGATGGTGGTCACCACTGATATGCTTATCGAAGGTGTTCATTTCGATTTATCATACACACCATTAAAACATCTTGGTTATAAAGCTGTGGTCGTCAACTTGTCGGATGTGTATGCCATGAACGCCAAAGCCACCCATATAACGGTGAGCATCGGAATAAGTTCGCGATTTTCTGTTGAAGATATTGAAGAGCTCTACGAAGGAATAAAACATGCCTGCAGGATTTACCGGGTCGATTTGGTTGGGGGCGATACCGTCGCCTCGCAAAGCGGATTAGTGCTTTCTATTACTGCCATAGGTCATGCTGCTAAGGAGAAGATTTCGCGGCGAAGTGGTGCTCAGGAAAACGATCTGATTTGTGTAACAGGAGATCTTGGTTCTGCTTATTTGGGGCTTAAGCTTTTAATGCGCGAGAAAGAAGTTTTGGCAACAGCTCCGCATCTTAAACCCAAATTTGATGGCTATGAATATTTATTGGAACGACAACTAAAGCCTGAACCCCGAAAAGACATAGTTCAAAAACTTGAGGAACATCAAATCGTTCCCACAGCAATGATCGATATCAGCGATGGTTTGTCGAGCGAACTGCTGCATATTTGTAAAAACTCCAACAAAGGATGTCGTATCTACGACGAAAAAATCCCTATTCATCCCCAAACCATGAAGTTATGCGACGAATTTCGCCTTGATCCTGTGGTTGCGGCGTTAAACGGTGGCGAAGATTACGAGCTGTTGTTTACGATTCGCCCATCGGATTACGAAAAAATTTCCGGAATTCTTGACATATCTATTATTGGGCATATCGTTTCCAATCCAAAACATCATGAAATTGTATTTCGCGATGGAACTACTTTCCCTATTATGGCTCAAGGATGGAATGCTTTTCGAAAAGAATCTTGAATTTTTAAACTGAATATATTTAGGGTGGAAAGGTTATGGAAAGCTATCTGAAAGGAATTGACCTCGTACTTTTATTCCTGTACCTGACGATTTTCTTATCGGCAGTTTTCGCCTTTTCCACTATTCGTTTTCATGATGATCCGTTTGACCGACGAAATTTTCGTTTAGCATATGTTTATAAAATTTTGGTGGGGATATTTTTCGGATTGTTGTATGATTTTTATTATCAACGTGAAGCCGACACTTTTTTTTATTTTGAAAATGCTCGATATCTCGGAGAAATGTTATTCTCCAATTCCAACGCATATTGGAGAATGTTTTTCAATATGGTGACCCCGGAAAATATTTACGAACTGGGAACCTTAACTTATTATCCTCGTTTTTACGACCCGGCAATGTATGCAACCCACAGGTTTTTATCTCCATTTACCATTTTAGGATTAAAAAATTACTATCTTACAACTTTGTGTTTAAACACATTTCTTTTTGTGATTAATTGGAAGATTTATCGATTTTTTTGCAGCATATTAGATACGAATCGCTTATATATAGCTTTAGCATTTTTATTTTTTCCGTCGGCAACTTTCTGGAGTTCAGGTTTGGTGAAAGATAGTTTCACTTTCACTTTTTCACTGCTGTTTTTCGTCAATTTTTACAGATTGTTTTTCCATAAAAGATTCACATTTGCGATTCTTTTTCAAATCTACCTTTCCGGCTATATTGTCCTGGCACTTAAACCGTACATTCTGTTTGCTTTGGTAATATCGGGCTTTGTTTGGCTTGGCTTTGCCAATCTCTATCGTGTAAGGAACAAAGTTCTAAGAGTTTTGGTGCTTCCTATAACCTTCATAACAGTTGGTTTTATTGCTCTGTATGCCTTAAATTCATTGATGAGCGTTGTAGGAGGTGCTTACGGTGATCTTGATGCTATGCTCAACAAAGCGGTTGCTGCCCAAAGAGATTTAAAGCAGGAATATTATCAAGGTGTATCGTTCGACATAGGCGATTATGATCCCACAATTGAAGGAGCCTTATCGGTTATGCCGGCGGCTCTTTTGGCCGGAGTTTATCGACCATTTATTTTTGAAGCGCGTTCTCTGGTTATGCTGCTTTCCGGATTAGAAAACTTTATTCTGTTAGTACTATCGCTTTATATTTTCATCAAAATCGGTATTGTTCGATTTTTTAGGGCGTTAGGTAAAAACCACTTTTTGATTTTTGCTTTCATTTACACCATAAGCATTGCTATCGGTATCGGATTGTCAACATCAAATTTTGGAGCGTTGGTTCGATTTAAGATACCGTTTCTCCCATTTTTCTTGTTGGCACTTTTGTATATTATCGACGATTATAGAAATCAAAAAAATGCTGCATTGTACGATTTGAAAAAATGAAACCTTAGTTTCGATGCAAACATCTTCAACACAAAAGTTACATGTGAATTCTATTCAAGGGGAACATAAAATATAGAACAAATAAATCGCGAGTGAAAAATTTTACCTTTGGTTTTGCCTGTCGCGTTTAAAATGTTGATACTTTTGTACTCAAATTTAAAACAGTCTATTATGTCAGAAAAGATTGCTAACCGATTGTTTGAAGAGTTTCCGCCGATAACCCCGGAGGAGTGGAAAGCCAAGATTGTGGCCGACCTTAAAGGGGCCGACTTTGACAAAAAACTCGTGTGGAAGCCTCGTGAAGGATTTGCCGTAAATCCTTTCTATACCATGGAAGATTTGGAAAGTCTGGAATTTATTAAAACCAATCCGGGCGAATTTCCCTATGTTCGCGGTAACAAAGAAAAGTCCAACGAATGGCTGATTGGGCAGGAAATAATTGTAAAAACTGCTGTCGAAGCCAACAAAAAAGCGCTTGAAGTTTTAAACAAAGGCGTTGATTCGTTAATTTTTGTTTTCAGCAAAGATCAAAAAGTATCGGAAATAGATCTCGATACACTTCTCAACGATATTTGCATTGAAGCCATTGAGCTAAATTTTATGGGAGTTTCAGGAATCCTGGAATTCTCCGAAAAATTACTGAACATACTCAGAAAACGCAGTGTAAATCCCCAAAAAACCAAAGGATCGATCAACTATGATCCAATAGGCCATTTTACTCTAAAGGGACGCTTTTGCACTACGGAGCAAGAGTCGTTTGAAAAGTGCAAAAAAAACATAGAGTTGTTTAGTGAATACCCCGATTGGAAAACAATAACCATTAGCGGTTTACATTTTCATAATGCGGGAGCTAATGTGGTTCAGGAGTTAGCATTTTCCATAGCAGTTGGGAATGAATATATGGCTAAGCTCACCGAAATGGGGATGAAACCTGGTGATGTGAACCGAAAAATCAAATTCCATTTCGGAATCGGAGGAAACTACTTCTTTGAAATCGCCAAATTCCGTGCTGCACGTATGGTTTGGGCCCAGATTGTTCATCAATACGGGGCGGCAAAAGAAGACTGCAAAATGCATATCCATGCCCAAACCGGAGAATGGAACAAAACGGTTTACGACGCCTACACCAACATGCTTCGAACCACTACCGAAGCTATGTCGGCTGTTCTAGGCGGAGTAGAATCGTTGGTAGTTGATCCCTTCAACAAAACTTTTGAGACACCAAGCGAATTCTCTGAGCGTATCGCTCGCAATCAGCAAATTATCTTAAAAGAAGAATCCTATTTCGACAAAATTGTTGATCCGGCAGGAGGCTCATATTTCATTGAAACCCTTACTCGCAACATCGCCAATGCAGCCTACAAGCTGTTTATGGAAATTGAAAATCAAGGCGGATATCTAAAAGCATTCCGTGATGAATTGATACAGAAAATCTTAGAGCAGGAAGCCAAACAACGTCGCGACGATGTGGCTAACCGCCGAGAAAATATGTTAGGAACAAATCAATATCCCAACTTCACAGAAACCAAAGATGGAATTGCTCCTGAAATCATGCAACCATGCGATTTGACTAAGCCTGATGCAGAAGTGCGAGGAATTGTACGGTTCCGTGGGGCGCAGGAAATTGAGCAACTGCGTTATCGCACCGATCAATATGCCAAGAAACATAAAAGACCTCTTGCTTTTATGCTTACCTACGGGGCGGTTGCCTATAGCAATGCACGCTCACAATTCTCACAAAACTTCTTCGCCGTCGCAGGATTTGAAGTAAAAGACAATCCAAACTTCAAAACCATTGAAGACGGAGTTAAAGCCGCACTCGATGCCAAAGCCGATATCGTGGTACTTTGTTCGGCCGATGAGGAATATCCGACAATAGCACCTTTAGCCCACCAATTGATTGAAAACAAAGCAATTACAATGGTTGCGGGTTATCCAAAAGATATTGTGGATGAGCTAAAAGCAAAAGGAATCAATCATTTTATACATATTCGTTCCAATGTTTTGGAAACTCTCATCGAATATCAAAAAGAGTTAGGCATACTTCAATAATTCAAAAAATTGTAAGCAATGAGACCAAAATTTCAAGATATAGATTTCTCCAAAATTTCCACACAAAGCACATCGGAGAAAGCCTGGCAAGAAGCCAGAAAAATTGCCAAAGAGTGGATCACGGCTGAACAAATTCCCGTTAAACCGGTTTATGCGCGGTTTGATTTAGAAGGAATGGAGCACCTTCGTTATGCTGCCGGATTGCCTCCATTTTTGCGGGGCCCTTATTCCGGAATGTATGCCATGCAACCTTGGACAATTCGTCAATATGCCGGATTTTCCACCGCTGAAGAGTCGAATGCTTTTTATCGTCGTAACCTTGCATCAGGACAAAAGGGACTATCGGTAGCCTTTGACTTGGCAACGCACCGTGGGTACGACTCAGACCATCCTCGCGTGGTAGGCGATGTTGGGAAAGCAGGGGTTGCCATTGATTCTGTTCTCGATATGAAAATTCTTTTCGACCAGATACCCCTCAACAAAATGTCGGTTTCCATGACCATGAACGGGGCAGTTCTGCCGATTATGGCATTTTATATAGTTACAGCTCTCGAGCAAGGTGCCAAACTGGAAGAGCTTTCGGGAACCATACAAAACGATATTCTCAAAGAATTCATGGTGAGAAATACTTATATTTATCCACCAGACTTTTCAATGCGAATCATTGCCGATATTTTCGAATATACGGCTAAAAATATGCCCAAGTTCAACAGCATCTCCATTTCCGGATATCACATGCAAGAAGCCGGAGCAACGGCGGATATCGAAATGGCATACACCCTTGCCGATGGATGGGATTATATTCGAACAGGTATAAAAACCGGCCTAACCATCGACCAATTCGCACCGCGCCTCTCGTTTTTCTGGGCTATTGGTATGAACCATTTTATGGAAATTGCCAAAATGCGTGCTGCTCGTATGTTGTGGGCAAAAATTGTAAAAACCTTTGGTCCGGAAAGCATTAAATCAATGGCTTTAAGAACCCACTCGCAAACATCAGGTTGGTCGCTCACCGAGCAAGATCCGTTTAACAACGTTGCGCGCACCTGTATCGAAGCCATGGGAGCCGCGCTTGGACACACACAATCGCTGCACACAAACGCCTTAGACGAAGCCATTGCCTTGCCAACCGACTTTAGTGCACGGATAGCCCGCAACACACAAATTTATATTCAAGACGAGACTCAGGTTTGTCGTGAAATTGATCCTTGGGCAGGATCATACTATGTGGAAGCTCTGACCCATGAATTGGCACACCGTGCATGGGGACATATCATGGAAGTTGAGAAGCTTGGCGGCATGGCCAAAGCCATTGAAACCGGATTACCCAAAATGCGAATCGAAGAAGCAGCAGCTCGCAAGCAAGCTCGTATTGATAGCGGAAAAGATACCATTGTTGGTGTTAACAAATATCGTCTTGAAAAAGAAGATCCCATTGAGATTCTCGAAGTGGACAACACTGCTGTAAGAAATGCACAGATACATCGCTTGGAAGAACTTCGCAAAAACAGGAACGAAGCTGAAGTTCAAGCAGCGCTCAATGCCATTACCCGCTGTGTTGAAACAGGAGAAGGCAATTTACTCGAACTTTCAGTGATCGCTGCACAAAAGCGAGCATCGCTGGGAGAAATATCATACGCATGCGAAAAAGTAGTAGGGAGATATCAAGCTGTGATACGTTCAATTTCAGGAGTTTATGCATCAGAAGCTAACAATAGCGACGATTATGCACGGGCAAAAGCCATGTGTGAAGAATTTGCCAAAAAAGAAGGACGCCAGCCGCGTATTATGATTGCCAAACTTGGGCAAGATGGTCATGATCGTGGAGCAAAAGTTGTAGCAACCGGATATGCCGACATCGGATTCGACGTAGATATCGGGCCACTATTCCAAACTCCCGAAGAAGCTGCCCGTGATGCCGTAGAGAACGATGTGCATGTGATCGGTATATCATCATTGGCTGCCGGACACAAAACCCTCGTTCCGGCTGTTATCAACGAATTAAAGCGTTTAGGACGCGAGGATATTGTTGTGATTGTGGGAGGAGTTATCCCTCATCAGGATTATGATTTCCTTTATAAATCCGGAGCAGCTGCTATTTTTGGGCCAGGAACATCGATTCCCAAAGCTGCAATAAAAATTCTGGAGCTGTTAATGGCCGAATAAAAATATCCAAAACAAAAGGACACCGATCTATTGAAGGTCGGTGTTTTTGTTTTGACTCAAAATTTTCGGCATCTTAGATTGGCCAAACCTTCAAAACGGTGGCTTTGAATAACATATAGGTCAAAGTACAAAGATTTTTCGATTAAGTTCGGGATCTATCCGGTGATATTTCCACAAAAAGCAGAATAAGCGAGAGAATTTAGATTATCAGGGAATCAAGTGTGATAGTCGGTTTTTTCATTATGAGCAATGGCTTTTTATGGTTGCTTTTACGAACTGCTAATTGAAGATAGCATTTAATATCATCCTCTAAAGCCCGTTAGTATTTCCCTAAAAGAAGATGAAAGCTTATTGAGAGATATGCGCAATGAATATTAAAAATGATCATCGAATGATGAATGTTTAAAAAAAACGGTACATTTGAGATATCAAAAATTTAAACAATTATGGGAATTTGGTCAAAGCTTAGAGGCGAGTTTGTCGATATTATCGAATGGCTCGATACAACGCAAAACACCATGGCGTATCGTTTCGAACGCTACAACAATGAGATAAAATACGGGGCAAAACTTACTGTCAGAGAATCCCAGGTTGCGGTATTTATCAACGAAGGTCAATTAGCAGATGTGTTTATGCCGGGCATGTACACTCTTACTACAGAAAATTTACCCATTTTATCAACTCTTAAAGGTTGGAAATACGGGTTTAATAGTCCGTTTAAAGCGGAAGTTTATTTTGTCAATACCAAGCAATTTACCGATTTAAAATGGGGAACCCCAAATCCGGTGATGCTTCGGGATCCGGAATTTGGGCCTATACGCATACGTGCTTTTGGAACCTATGCCATCCAAGTTACCGATGCTGCAAAATTTATTCGGGGAATTGTTGGTACGGATGGTAATTTCACTTCAGAAAAAATCACAGAGCAACTTAAAAATATCGCTATCACAAGGTTTGTAGATGTGATTGGTGAAAGTCGTATTCCAATTCTTGACTTGGCTGCTAATTACAATGAATTGTCGGCTTATTGTGGGAATAAAATTCGACCCGATTTTGACGAATATGGCATTAGCCTCACTAAATTTTTAGTTTCTAACATTTCCTTACCACAAAATGTTGAAGAAGCTCTTGACAAACGTTCCAGTATGGGAATTATTGGCGACATGAACAAATACATTCAGTATCAAACCGGAGAATCGCTTACCGCGGCAGCCAACAATCCTTCGGGTGGAGGAGCGGCATCCGGAATGGGGATGGGAATGGGCTTTGCAATGGCAAATCAGATGATGAACTCAGTAGGACAAGCATCATCACCATCAACACCGCCTCCGGTACCGCCAACACTATCCTTTTTTGCCGTTATCAATGGGCAACAAGCTGGTCCGTTCGATCTTTCAACACTGAAAACTATGATTCAAAACAATCAGATAAATCGTGAAACTTTGCTTTGGAGACAGGGTATGGAGTCATGGAAAGCTGCAGGACAAATGCCGGAAATAGAACCTTATTTCTCCACAACTCCGCCTCCAATTCCTCCTATCGGATAATTTTTCATTAAAAAGATTAAGCGATGGATGAGGAGAAAATCAGCCATAATTTGCAAGAGCAAACACAGTGCCCGTCTTGTGGAGGGAATCTTATCTATAAGCCGGGCACACAGGTTCTTCAATGCGAACATTGCGGCACCGAAGTTGAGATTGAATTTCAGGCAGTTGCTATAGAGGAAAACGATTTTGCTTCCGCATTAGAGCAATATTCCAGTGGAGTAGAAAAAGAGGCCATTCATGTAACCCAGTGCCACAGTTGCGGAGCGAAGGTCACGCTGGAGAAAAACATTGTATCGGATCGCTGTCCGTTTTGTAGCAGCATTTTGGTAATAAAAAGCGATGAGTTTCTGACCAGAATAAAACCTAAATCTCTTCTGCCTTTCAAAATCGATAAAAATAAAGCATTTGAGCTTTATAAAAACTGGATCAATCGACTGTGGTTTGCTCCTAACGACCTGAAACGAAATGCAAAACAAGTGGACTCACTACTTGGGATTTACATTCCATATTGGACATATGATTCCGACACATATACCCAATTCAGAGGAGAGAGGGGCGATAACTATTATGTAACAGAAACATACACTACTTTCGAGAACGGGAAGCCGGTAACAAGAACTCGTACTGTTACCAGAATACGTTGGACACCCGTTGCGGGAGAATTTAGTCTGTTTTTTGACGACATATTAGTTTTGGCATCAAGGTCTTTACCCAAAGATCACACCGATGCCCTTGAACCATGGGATTTGGAGAATCTGGTTCCAATCGATGAGCGCTTTCTGAGTGGCTATCGGACTGAAGTCTATCAGGTGGATTTGCAGGAAGGGTTTTCGCAAGCAAAGTCGATCATTGATCGCTCTATCGATGATGAGATTCGACGCCGAATAGGGGGTGATCATCAAAGAATTCATGCAAAATCAACACATTATCAAAATGTTACATTTAAACATATTTTGCTCCCCGCTTATGTTAGTGCTTACAAATACGGTAAAAAAATCTATCGCTTTTTAGTTAATGCGCGTACAGGAGAAGTTCAAGGTGAACGCCCTTACAGTATTTTGAAGATCGCCTTGGCGGTACTATTTGGAATAGCTGTTTTGGTTGGAATTTGGTTCTGGTTTCAGTCCACGCAGAGCGCTCATCAATAACATTTTCTATGTCCCAACGATTTAATGTGTTGATTCCGGCCGCAGGATTGGCCACGCGCATGGGTTCGTCGAAATTATGGTTAAAAACAACCGAAGGAAAAACTTTTGTTGAACATATTGTTTTTGAGTACGCAAAGCTAAATCCCGAGGTAATAGTGTTGGTTGTCAATACACAAGGCTTTTCAGAATTGAAACAGCACACGCCTATTATCCAAAAGTGTAAAATGGTGGTAAATTCCACTCCTGAGCTTGGGCGAATGCAATCCATTCAGATGGGTTTGGGAGTCTTACCAGAAAATTTGCCCCTTTTTATTCATAATATTGATAATCCATTTGTTCCTTTGGATTTGCTCCAAGAGATGATAGAAGAGCTTTCTGAACGCATGATAATTATACCTACGTATGAAGGAAAGGGTGGGCATCCGATTTTGTTATCAAAAGAGGTAGTTTTCATGTTGAAAGAAGTTACTCAAGAAACAGATTTTAAGGGATTTATCAGAAAATTCTCTTCTCACTTTATCCCAACCAAACATAAATCTATTTTACTCAATATAAACACACCGAGCGATTATCAACAATATCTTGGTTGAAGGAATTATTGAAAAAAAAATCAGCTAATCGATTTTATCGTTATCGTTTGCGAAAACGTTTTCGACAATTTATCCCCAACTCCAACAGATTTTTTCCGTAAATTGTCCTTAAAAAAGCGTAATGAAGACTAAAAATTTATTGATGATTGGACTTTTGTTTTTGAGCGGGTTCAATCCTGTTTTTGGGCAAAACAGTTGTTCTGATACCAAAACCACGAAAATTTATATCGCATTTTTATGGCATATGCATCAACCTATTTACATGCCATACGAAAATGTGGTGCAGACCCAACAAAGTAATGTTTACAGCTTTTCGCTCTACGATGTTTTTTTTAGTCGTACAGGCCCTTATACAAATTGGCCCAAAAATGCGGTTCAGAAAGGAATATCGGCCAACATGGGACATTTTGGTGCCCAAGTAAGTTTTTCAGGTTCGCTCATTGAAAATTTAAACAACTTGGAAGCAGCGGGAGTCGGTTTTTCCAATTGGAAATCGCACTGGAACAGCATCATCACGCAAAAGACAACGCTAAATAATCCCCGAATCGATTTAGTGGGTTTTGGATATCATCATCCTTTGATGGGTTTGCTCGACCGAAATGATATACGAAAATCGATTCAACAGCACAAAGCTATTTTTCAGGCTAATTTTCCCAACTACACCTATTCTAAAGGAATTTTTCCGCCCGAAAATGCCTTTTCTGTAAGAATGATTCCGGCGCTGGTTCAGGAAGGATTTCAATGGGTTTTAGTAGATAATTTCAATTTTGAGAGAGCTGCCCAAGGTTGTCCCACCGAAGATGCTACCGGAGTGTTGAAATCAAATCGCGCCGATATTCTCAACCCCAATCCCAACGACTGGATTCAGTTAAATGGACTATGGTGTCCTTCTCCCGTTTCGGCACGATGGGCACATCAACCAAAGTATGTTCAATACGTTGATCCTAACACAGGTCAAGTGTGGCGTATTATAGCCGTTCCGGCATCGAGATATCTTGGCAATGAAGATGGCCGTGGTGGTTTTGGTGCATTAAATTACGATTATGTGATGAGCCAATTGGAAAGCTACAATACCGACCCAAATCATCCTATACTGCTTGTCTTACACCACGATGGCGATAATTATGGCGGAGGTTCAGAAAGCTATTATGGAACAAATTTTCAGAATTTTGTAAACTGGTTGAGTGATAATCCATCGCGTTTTGAATGCACCACGATACAAGATTACCTTCAACGCTTTCCGCCTGATCCAAACGATGTGATTCATGTACAGGATGGTAGTTGGGTTGGCGCCGATTCGGGCGACCCTGAGTTTAAAAAGTGGAATGGTGATCCGGGTAATTATCAGGGAGTATCAAATTATTCTCCCGACCGTAACAGTTGGGGAATTGTTACTGCGGCGCGGAATATTGTTGAAACTGCCGAACAAATCAATCCGGGTTCATCGCACACGGTGAATGCAAGGAAATATTACAATAATGCCTTAACCAGTTGTTATTGGTATTGGGATGGAACCGAAATGTGGGATTCCCATCCAGCTCGTGCTTGCAACCTTGCTGTATCGTCAGCTTCTAATGTTCTGGGTGGAACCATCAACGATCAAACGCCACCTTCTATCTATGTTCCCCAACGTGAGCCCTATAATCCGGGAGAGGTTGAATGGACCTCTCAAGGTGTAATGCCAAGAGATTTCCAAGTTTGGACTTATGTGTTTGATTACAGTGGATTACAATCGGTAAAATTAAAATACCGGACGGTTGAACCGGGGGTTCACACTGCCACTTCCGTTGTTACCCGCACTTATTCCGGTGGCTCGGGGGTTGGTCCATGGCAAGAAATACCTATGACCGGTGTAACCATTCCATCGATTACCAATCCCCAACCTTTATTCAAAGCTCAAGAATTTTCAGCGCAAGTCACAGGTTTGCAAAGTGTGTTGGTGAGTTATTATGTTGAAGCGGTGGACACTAAAGGCAATGTGGCAAAATCAGATATTTTCCATGTTTGGGTTGGCGATGGCAACGGAACAGGAGGTCAGAACAACGTTAGTTGGGTGCCACAACAACCAACGCTCAACGAAGTGATTACAATAACGGTACTCAATGCTAATGCAGGTTCAAAACTTCATTGGGGTGTTACCGTAAACGGAACCCAATGGATTGCACCTCATACTTCTTACTGGCCGGCAGGGACCACAGCTTTCAACTCAAACGCAGTTCAAACACCACTTGTGCAAGTGGGAAACAGTTTTCAGGTTCAAATCGGGCCCTTCAATAACCCACAGCAGGTTGTAGAGAAGGTAAACTTTGTAATTAAAATTAACGAAAACACATGGGATAACAACAACGGACAAGATTATCATATTGTTATCAATAATAATCCCGGTGAAAATCCTGTGGGATCAAATGGTTCAATAACAACCACAGTTAATCAGCCCTATAATTTTTCGCCTTCAGATTTCTACATTGTGGGTATGGGCGGTGCAACATTTGACGGTATAAAAATAGTTTCGAGTGTAACCGCAGGAAGCTTGCAATACAACGGAGCAATGGTAGTTCCTAATGTTGATTATTCCAACGTATCATCGCTGGTATTTTCACCGGCCATGGGAGCTATCGGATCACCCTACACATCGTTTCAGTTTAAGGTAAAAGACAGCCAGGGACGTTATTCCGATGCTACTTACACGATGACCATTAATGTTGTGAGTCCAAATCCTTTGGGAGCAAACAGTTCAGTGAATCTTATTACAAATCAGCAATATACCTTCTCTCCATCCAACTTTGCTTTCACTAGTCCTGTAGGGGCAAATTTTGAAGGTATTGTGATTCAAACCATTCCAAATAAAGGAAATTTATTGTATAATGGAACAACGGTGACTCAGGGGATGATCTGTGAGAATGTTTCATTGCTGGTTTACAATCCAACTAGCGGTGAAAGCGGTATTCCTTACACCCATTTCACGTTCAAAGTTCGAGATAACCAAGGTCGCACTAGCGTACTCGAGTACACATTCACCATCAATATCATATCTCAAATTCCCAATGGTGTAAGCTGGGTTCCTCAGAATCCAACTCAAAACCACATGATTACCATTTATGTTAAAGGTGATGGTTCTATGAGTTCAGGTGCGAAGTTACATTGGGGAGTTAACGGTTGGCAAACGCCCAATGCCGCTTATCAACCTGAAGGCTCGGTATTGCATAACGGAACAGGCCCGGCTGTACAATCTCCGTTTATTAATGGAGGCGATTTTTGGTACATTGATCTAGGACCCTTTAATGGTTCGCAGAATGTAACAATGCTTGATTTTGTTCTATATTATGGAGGAAACAATTGGAATAATAACGGCGGAGCCGATTGGCACATTCCCATACAAAACGTTGTATCGATCAACACACCATCACCTAAAGGGAAAACAGAGATTTTTCCCAATCCAATGAGGAGTCACACAAATCTTCGTGTCAGCGATTATCAAAGTAATAAATACATAGTTGAATTGCTTGATTTAACAGGGAATGTGATTTTAACAACAGAAATGTTCGGAGGCGAAACTCAACAATTTTATCGAAATAATTTGCGAAGCGGAATCTATTTTATTCGTTTTGTAAATCAAAAAGACCGAACTGTTGAGGTTCATAAAATTTTTATTTATTAGATAGAAACAAAAGGTGAATGTTAAACGTAATATCCTATAAATGTTACAAATAGAATCACCATGCTAAGATATTTCATTCGTATATTTCTCATATTGACAACTCTTTTCCATACCGGAGGGTTCGGACAAATATGGGCGCCTGATGGGTTGCGAATGCCCGGCGATTGGAACGGTTGGACTAATTCTAATGGAATGGGAGGTAGCTTTGATCTTATCAAAATTACTACCGGAACAACCCGTTGGCAAACAATTTTTCAATATTCGGGAACAACGGGTAACCAATCTTTCAAGTTTGTCAGTGGAGGTGGAAATCCATGGCATAACCAGTGGGCGCAAAATACAAATGTTTCAATAAATCAACTTAATAACTTTATCTACGGAACGCCAAGTGATCCTAATAACACAATTACGGTAACCAATGGTAAATGGTACACGGTCAATTGGCGGGATAACGGGTATTCTAATACCACTGCCATATTTATGGAGACTTCGGCAAACCCGGTGGTTTTTACAGATTTGTCCTTTTCCCCAAATTCTAATATCAAGCCATGGGAAACCGTCACTGTAACCGTTACCACAGGGGCGAATCCATGTGCCGAAGAAAAGATTTATCTACGATACACAACCGACAATTGGTCAAGTTCAACTCTGGTTCAATTTACTTTTTCGGGAAATCAAGGAACAGCCCAAATACCAGCATTTACTTCGGGAACTAACGTTCAATTTTATGCCTATTCCACAACTCTTGCTAGCGATGATATTGGCTCGAATCACGACATGGTTACCATTCGTTTTATCAACAATGGAGGAAGCAACTATTCCTACACGGTTATTACACCAACCAATTATCAAACAACACAAAACGGAAATTTCTCCAATTCATCCACCTGGGTAGGCGGTGTGGTTCCACCACACGGAAGCTCATTAACCATTAATCATTCTCTAATTCTCAACCACAATTATACAGCGTCGTCTGTAACTATCGGCAATAGTGGTCAATTAGTAATCAATTCCACAGAAACATTAACGATTGAAACGAATGGCTCATGGATTAATAATGGAAGCTTTACTGCCAATTCAGGGAAAGTTGTATTACAAGGAAACGTTACGACCGGAGGAAATTCATCAACAACATTTTACAATGTAGAAATTGCAGGTGTCGATGTGAGTTTTGATTACTCTAAATCCAAAATTTCCGGTGTTCTTGAGATAACAACAGGAAGTATTGCCAACTCACCGGAATTTCTTAGCGGTTCAACCCTAAAATATTCACAGGGAGGGAATTACGTTCGCGTTACAGAGTGGAATAATCCATGGCATGTGGTAGTTGCAAACAATACGAACCTTGATTTAAATATTGCAGCCTATGGTGGGAATCTGACGGTTTTGGGAAATCTAACAATTGAATCCGGTTCAACGGTTGACATGAAAGATGCTACTAATAAACTGATTGTCAACGGAGATTTAAACCTGCAGGGAACGCTAATTCTTTCAACCGTTGTGGGTGGTGATTTGCACCTTCAAGGTAATTGGAATCGCACAGGAACATTTACCCACAATTCCCGGTTAGTACTTTTCAGTGGTTCTTCAACACAATTTTTGAACGGACACACCACATTTAGTTATATCACGTTGAATTCTGGATCAAAACTAACGTTAAACGATGGTATAACTGTAACCGATGCTTTTGTGGTTGAGGGTATATTAAATGTAGGGACACAAATCATTAACGGCAGCGGAAGCTTTACCCTGCAGGATGGTAGCACCCTTGTGGTGGGTAGTTTGGAAGGGATTTCTTCAAGTGGCTCAAATGGAAACATTCAGGTTACAGGTAGCAGAACTTATTCATCAAATGCGACATATCACTATATCGGTAATGATCATCAGCTTTCGGGCAATGGTTTTCCAACCGCTTCAGGGACAAAAAAGATTATTATTGAATTGGGAACCGACGATAAAACCTTTTTGTTTAACACATCGGCGGGAATTACCATTTCGTCCGGAGGTTCGTTAGAAATTAGGAGAGGAATTCTGATTGAGCCAGACAATCCTTCTATTGGACGCCATGTTGAGGGAGGCGGTAATTTAATCATGAGTGGTGGGGAGTATCAATTTCTGCGAGTGGCAAAAACTACCGATGTGCCTCGTCTATCCGGAACATATTCGCTTACCGGAGGCACCATCCATTTGGCAGCATCAGGGAATCAAAAACTCAGGTCGGGGAAAACCTACGTAAATCTGAAATTTTCAGGTAGCGATACTGTGTTTATATCAAACACTCCAGACATTGGCTCTATAACAGTAACCGATTCCAAAATTCTTGAAATTGGTAACAGTTCTTTTGGAGGAACAGGAACCAATTTGCTGATGACCGGGGGTAGGTTACGATACAAAAAGGTCACCGGCACGCTACCCGAGATGACTGGAACATACTCCTTAACCGGAGGTACTATTGAGTTTTACGGAACCTCGGCAACCCAAACTCAAACCTTACGAAACAATGTGACTTATTATGATATAGAAATCAACGCCACAGCAGCAAACACAACTAGTGGAAATGTTGCTATATATGGAGGAGGAAATATTTCCGTAAGCGGCACTATGAGAGTTAAGGCGCCGGCTTGTCTTCATTTAGGAACAACATCGAGCAGTTATGTTGGCGGAAGCGGCTCTTTTGTGTTAGAAGCCGAAGCCTATCTGCGTTTAGGTCAAAGCCTTGTTGCCGGAACTACTGCAGGAAATATTCGAACTGCCGGGAAAACTTTTTCGTCCGATGCTAAAATTATCCTCCATGGGAATGCCAATATCACTATCGATAATCCATTTCCATCTTCAATCAGACAATTGGTGGTTGATAAATCTGCTGGATCGATCACCCTAAATCAAAATCTAACGATACAAGAAAATCTAACTCTTACTTCCGGTAGAATTTTAAGTGGCTCAAACGTTATTACCATTTTGAATCGCGAAGCGTCATCAATTTTGGGAGGGAATAGCAACAGCTACGTTGTTGGTGGCACATTGGTAAGGGCAATAGAACAAAATTTTGCCGTTGAGGGAAAATCAACCACCTACCTTTTTCCCATTGGAACGAGCGACTCATACAACCCGGTAACAGTGGAATTTACTCAACTTCCGATAACGCCCGGGTCTTTAGAGGTTTCATTCATTTCAACACTCCATCCTAATTACACCAATTCATTGCCGGTATTCGACAACGATCAGATGGTTGATAATCTCTCAGAAAAAGGCTACTGGCAACTGATACCGGACAATCTGAACAATTTTAGTTACAATCTCACAATTCAAGGGTCGAATTTTACCGATGAACCTCAATTAGCAATCAACGAGCCCAACAAATTACGATTAGTAATCCGAGATGACTTCAACTCACCATGGAAGTTTTTAGGGGCTCATGGCGTTGGGAATGCATCGCCCCCAAGTGTTTCTCGGGTCGGAATTTCAGACCAGTTTGGAATTGTGGCTATGGGCAGCAAATATTCCGAAAATCCGCTACCGGTTGAATTATGTTCTTTCGAAGCTCAAGACAAGGGTCAATATGTTGATTTAACATGGCAAACAGCTTCAGAGCAAAATAGTCGTTCCTTTGTCGTTCTAAGAGCATCGAGCGATGGAGTTTTCCGACAACTTGATACTATTCCTGCCGCCGGGAATTCATCTACTTTACTTATTTACAAATATCGAGATAATACTCCACGACTAAGCGACGTTTATTACAAACTTTATCAATTCGATTTCAACGGCGAATACACGGAAAGCCAAGTTGTTTTTATTCCCTACCGTTCTAATAGAGATGCGTATATAGTCAACAATATACTTTTTTGTAATCTCCCAAATTTAGAAAGGCAACAGATTTCATATCAAATATCCAATCTTGAAGGGCAAATCTTCCAGAAAGGAACCATTACGCTCAATGAACCAACGATTCAAATTCCGTTGAATACTCAACCCGATGCTTTTATAGTTTCCCTTTACGGAAATTTCCCGCCCATAACTTACAAAATCATCAATTATTAATTCAAAATATCAAAGTGAGAATTTTTTTCACTAAAACCGACGATGGCGGAAGATTTTCACGATTAAAGTAATGTACGTTAGGGATTTGGTGCAAACTGTTCTCCACTACTACAATCATTGCATATATTGATTGGTGGCTGAGAATGTGGGGCCTGTCCAAAGGAATAATTTTTACAATCGATAGCTGTATATGCGGATATTGCTTATGAAATATCCCGAGGAAATCTTCAACGCTAGACGTAAAAGTTTCTACCATAGGAAATTCCCACAATTTTGACCAAATATCACCGGAGGGTCGTTGATAAAAAGCTACCTTATTTTCACTTTGATGAATTAAATACCAGAAATATCGGGATTGACGTTGACGCTTAACATTTTTTGTCGGAAATAGCTCAGGAGTTGAAGTTAAAAAAGCACAACAAATATTGTTTAGCGGGCAATCCCTACATTTAGCCTTTTTGGGAAGGCAGATCATTGACCCTAAATCCATCAATGCCTGATTTCCGAGTCCCGGATTTTCGAATGGGAAAATGTGAGAAATTTCATCATAAGCTCTTTTCTCAAATTCGCTTGATGAAATCGAGGCTTCAACACACCCTAAACGTGCAGCAATACGTTTCAGGTTTCCATCTAAGGCAATGTAGGGGTGATTGAACGATATACTTGCAATTGCCGCAGCTGTGTAACTTCCTATTCCCGGGACTTGTAATAGCTGTTCGTATTGGTTTGGAAATATGCCGTTAAACTCTTTTTGGATAAATATGGCTCCGCGATGCAATAATTCGGCTCGCCGATAATAGCCCAAACCTTGCCATTGATCCAAAACAGCATCAAGCGAAGCCTTGGCTAAACTTTCAAGATCGGGAAACGTTGTCATAAACCGATTAAAATAACTGAGCGCCTGTTGAACTCTTGTTTGCTGTAGCAAAACCTCGCTTATCCAAACCGAGTATGGGTCGATGGTGTTTCTCCATGGCAAATCCCGCCCATGGTAACGATACCATTCAAGTAAACGCTTTTTCAATACGATCGCTTTTTTATGTCAGGCAAAGATAATGGTTTTGTTTTTTTACGATCGGGATTTGTAACTGCCTCTTGCCAGGGAACAAATCTTGATGAAATATTTGTTGGTTAAAAATAATTATAAGTTCAAGTAAAATATATAAAAAATACGTGTGAAAAAGTTAACAATATCTAAACGCCACACAATCAACCATAAACAAACATCGGGTGCGTTATTTATGAAAAAAATTGTCCGTTCCGGATAAAAAAATTGCACAATAAATAAAAAATACTATGACCATAAAAAAAGACACAAAATCAACACAATAACAGAAGAATATAGATAAAAGATGACAAATGTCATAAAAAAATATGTTGTATGTCATAACTCAAGCCAATAGATAATTTTATTTTATGCCCGAAAAACTCAAAAAAAATAAGGAGGTAGATTTATGACAGTAATTCAAGAACGAGTGAAAGAGTTGGTTGCAAAATATGGACGAAGCCGAGAAAACCTTCTGCCAATATTGCAAGGGGTTGCTGATAGTGAGCGATATGTGAGCGAGTATTCCATGCAGGTGATAGCTGAAGAAATGGGTCTATCCGCTGCCGATGTATACGGGACGGCAACATTTTACAGTTTCATGGAGATAACACCGCGGGGAAAATACATCATCCGTCTTTGCAAAACCATTACCTGTTTCATGAAGGGAAAAAATCAAATTTTGTTGGCGTTGGAAGATGCATTAAAAATTAAATTAGGCGAAACCACTCCCGATAGAATGTTTACTTTGCTAGAAACCAACTGTTTGGGATGGTGTCACAAAGCTCCGGCAATGTTGATCAACGATGATGTACATGTGGATCTTACTCCGGAAAAAGTTCATGAAATTATCCGTTCATACAAACAAAAAGCAAACAATTAAAGACCAAATTATATGGGAAAAAATGTTTTAAAGCGCATCGATCTGATATTTAAGCACGAAGACGATTGCAAAGAGATACTTCAAAAAACCTTAAACAGGTCGAACGACGAACTAATCAATGAATTGATAGGCTCAGGCTTGAAGGGACGTGGTGGTGCCGGATTTCCGACCGGTTTAAAATGGAAGTTAACCCGTGAAGCGGCCGGAGATAAAAAATATGTTATTTGCAATGCCGATGAAGGAGAACCCGGAACTTTTAAAGACCGCGAAATTCTTAGCACCGTTCCTCATAAGGTTTTAACCGGTATGGCAGTTTGCGGTCGAATCATCGGAGCCACGGAAGGATTCATTTATCTTAGAGGAGAATATCGTTATCTAACTCAGACACTACAACCTGAAATTGATAAATTTCACAAAATTTGTGATGAAGTAGGATTAGATTTCCGTGTCAAAATATTTTTAGGCTATGGAGCCTATATCTGTGGAGAGGAGAGTGCACTTTTCGAATCGATGGAAGGCAAACGCGGAGAACCTCGTAATAAGCCACCATTCCCCACAGAATTTGGATACTTAGGCCAACCGACGGTTATCAACAATGTTGAAACGTTAGCACACACTTGGACAATTTTCAAATACGGTGCAAAAAAATTCCGTGACCTTGGTGTTCAAGATAGCCGTGGATCAAAACTTTTCTCCATTTCTGGCGATACTCCCATTCCTGGAATTTATGAACTTGAACTTGGAATGACCGTTGAGGAATTTGTCGAAGATTTTGGCGATGGCGATACCAAAGCCGTTCAAGTTGGCGGGGCATCGGGCTTTTGCGTTCCACGTAAAAAATTCCGCGATATAGCTATCGGATATCAGGGAAAACTCACCGGAATATCCCTTCCCACAGGAGGCTCTATGATGTTGTTCAACAGTTCACGATCAATGTATAATGTTTTGCACAATTATCTGGAGTTTTTCTGCGAAGAATCGTGTGGACAATGTACTCCATGCCGAGTTGGAACACAACAACTTCTCCATGGGATTCGTGCTGTCAAACGTGGTGAAAAACCAGCCTCCTATTTAGATACACTTTTTGCCCTTTCGGAAACCATGAAAGCTACATCAAAATGTGGCTTGGGGCAATCGGTTGCCAACTCATTCCAATCTATCGTTGAAAATTTCCGTGAAGAAATGATTTACTAATAAAACGAAAAACACCTATGAGTAACACTGTAAATTTAACTATAAATGGCCTTGAAGTAACAGTTCCCAAAGGAACAACTGTACAACAAGCAGCCGAACTTTTAGGAATTAAGGTTCCGGTTTTATGTTACCACAAAGACCTTTGCATCGCCGGGAACTGTCGGGTTTGTGTAGTTGAACAAGTAGGTTCAAAGCGTCTTTTGGCTTCTTGTGCCACACCCGTTCATGAAGGAATGGAAATCTTGACCAACAGCTTAGCCGTGAGAAATGCACGCAAGCATATCATTGAATTACTTTTGTCGGAACATAATGCTGATTGTACAAAATGCTACAGAAACGGGAATTGTGAATTACAAGAACTTGCGGCTGAATATAAGATCACAAACCAGAACTTGATTGATTTAGCACAATCCAGAGCATACACCATCGATGCATTTTCGCCATCCATTTTAAAAGACGACAGTCGTTGTATTCGTTGTCAGCGTTGTGTACGCACTTGCGATGAGTTGCAAAGTGTCGGAGCATTGGCAGTTGCCCACAAAGGGGATCACATGAAGATCTCAACCTTCTTTAATAAAACCATCAGCGAAGTGGTTTGTACAAACTGCGGTCAATGCGTAATTCACTGTCCAACCGGAGCCTTAATTGAGAAAAACTATATCGAAGAAGTGTGGGCAGCCATTGCTGATCCATCCAAACATGTTGTGGTACAAACAGCGCCTGCAGTTCGTGTCGGTTTAGGAGAAGAACTTGATCTTAAACCCGGTGAACGTGTTACCGGAAAAATGGTTGCAGCTTTGCGCCGACTAGGATTTAATTCGGTATTAGACACCGATTTCACTGCCGACCTTACCATTATTGAAGAAGGAACAGAATTACTTCATCGATTGAAAAAAAATCTGGTAGATAAAGATGAAAAATATAAACTCCCGATGACTACCAGTTGCTCTCCCGGCTGGGTAAAATTCTTCGAACACGTTTATCCGGATATGTTGCTGCATATGTCCACTTGTAAATCGCCGCAACAAATGTTTGGGGCTTTGGCAAAAACATTCTATGCAAAAAAAATAGGCGTTGATCCCCAAAATATTGTCAGCGTTTCAATCATGCCCTGTACGGCCAAGAAATTTGAGGCGAATCGTCCTGAAATGCGCGATAGTGGATATAAAGACGTTGATTATGTATTGACTACCCGGGAGTTAGCTATAATGATAAAACAAGCGGGTATTGAATTTAGTGACCTTCCCGAAGAAAAATAGGTAGTATCCCTAAAAGTGTGTAATGTAAGTTAAATTTGGTTTCAAATATAATCATTTTCTTTGAATTTGTTTTGTATTGAATGGGAACGTAGCGAAGGCGTAGCCTGAGCGTAGTTCCCATTCATT